>Ga0070733_10001463_pt1 | contig 17563 bp, 13 predicted proteins | sample Coa_R1_9_FD_66450 | JGI IMG/M metagenome (GOLD analysis project Ga0070733, IMG submission 66450) | Surface soil microbial communities from Centralia Pennsylvania, which are recovering from an underground coalmine fire - Coalmine... | ecosystem: Environmental > Terrestrial > Soil > Unclassified ... | reverse complement strand
CATCCAAGATGTCCAGCTTCGTGACGGCCAGGCCCGTGAGACCATTGATTCGGACAGCGGAGCGGACCGAAACGGCATCGAACCAGCCGCAACGGCGGGGCCGGCCGGTGGTGGCGCCGAACTCCCTGCCGCGTTCGCGGAGGAGTTCCCCCGTCGGTCCGGTCAGTTCGGTCGGGAAAGGTCCACTCCCCACCCGGGTGGAGTAGACCTTGGCCACCCCGAGAACCGCTCTAATTCGTGTTGGCCCCACCCCTGTGCCTGTGCAGGCTCCGCCCGCCGTTGCATTTGAAGAGGTGACGAACGGATAGGTTCCGTGATCCACGTCCAAATGGGTTCCTTGGGCCCCTTCGAGGAGGACCTTCTTTCCTTCATCGAGAAATCGGTTGATCATGAGCGACGTGTTGGCAATATAGCCGCCAATCTTCTCCGCGTATCCCATGTATTCATCGTACACTTTTTCGAGATCAAATCCCTTGACTTTGTACAGCTGTTCCAGAAAATAGTTCATCTCGACGAGATTGGCGGAGAGCTTTTCCCGGAAAACGACGGGATCCAAAAGATCGACCACCCGAATTCCGACCCGCGCCATCTTATCGGCATAAGTGGGGCCGATGCCGCGCCCGGTCGTTCCGATTTTCCGCGTTCCCTTGACTTTTTCGCTCTCTTTCTCAATCGCTTTGTGATAGGGCATGATCAAGTGGGCCGCTTCGCTGACGAAGATTCTCCCCGAAGGATCGATCCCGCGGGTTCTGAGTCCGTCCACCTCCTCCAGGAGCGCCGCCGGATCGACGACGACGCCATTGCCGATCATGCAGAGTTTTCCTGGATGCAAAATGCCGGTCGGAAGAAGGTGAAGAATGAAGATGTCTTTTCCGCTGACCACCGTATGGCCGGCATTGTGGCCCCCCTGATATCGAACCACCACATCGGCTCTCTCTGAAAGCAGATCGACGATCTTCCCTTTTCCCTCGTCTCCCCACTGGGTTCCTACAACGACAACGGCCATAGACTTTGCCCGTAAAAAAAAGCCACAGATCCGGTCGATTTCCCGCGGCCTTCGCCGCTCGCCACCGGATCAGGGCCTTTTTAGGTTAAAGGTGGAAGCCGGCGCCCTGCCGAGGTTCGCCGCCCCACCCGCCTGTTTCTGAAGTCACAATAACTGGAGTTATCATAGGGCGAGTGATAAAAATTGTCAAGAAATTCTTGACAAGCTGGTCTGGATGTGCGTAGACTTTCGCTTCATCTGGAGCGGAAAATCTCGCAGGGCAGCTGGTCTGCCGCGAAAATAAGCTTAGTCGTCAGGGCCCATTAGGAAGGGAGGGTCCCGCTTATCAGATACAGAATCTTCAGACTGGAAAAAGAGCACATCCTGCTGGTTCCTTCCAAGATCAGGTGGAGATCGGCGGTTCGATCAGAAATGGCCTAGCGTGGAGGGCCCCCCTGCGCCTCCTGTCCTTAAAGGCCAATATCGGAGGGGAGGTTGGCGCATCGAACGAGAGCATGGGTATGATCCGATGCCGATCTATTAAAGAATTGTCAAAACGCAAAACGTCACAAACAGGAGGAAACGATGGCAAAGGCCATGACCAAATCTGAAGTCGCGAATCACCTGGCACAGAGCTCGGAGCTTCCCAAGAAGACCATTGTTGGTCTGCTTGAAGAGTTGGCTCAGCTTGCTTATAAAGAGGCGAAGAACAGCTTCACGATTCCTGGGCTCGGAAAATTGGTGCTCGTGAACCGTAAGGCCAGGATGGGAAGGAACCCTCAGACGGGGCAGGCCATTAAGATACCGGCCAAGAGGGTGGTCAAGTTCCGTGTGGCCAAGGCCGCGAAGGACGCTATTCTCGGAGGCAAGAAGAAGTAGGACCGATGTTGAGCTGACGATGGCCGCTCTGTTTCATCGATTAAGGGCGGGGGGCTCCGGCAGGGCCTCCGGCGGGTTTAGGCTCCCCGCCCTCTTTATAAGAGGGAAGTAAATATCATCTGCTTCGATTCGAAAGGAATCGGACTCCGGAGAATCCCAGAGAACGGGAGTGAAGTCCCCTGTCTTGATCTTCCGTCGGGATATTTGATAGAGTAATTCTGGAATTCTACCCCTGGAGTTTTTATCCTTTGGCTCTTTTTTCTCACCGATCCTCCCTGACCTGTAATTATTCCAGTCCTCCCTTCCGGTTTTCGAGAGCGCGAAAGCCGATCCCGGCGACCTTCATCGGATGGGGACCTGTGGTTTTTCTAATCGGGTTTGGAGATTCCATCATTGGAACGCCTGTTTGATTTGATTCCTGAGCGGATCGGACGGCTGGAAAGCCTTGCCTTTAATCTATGGTGGAGCTGGCATCCAGGAGCACGTGCCCTCTTTGCGATGCTCGATAGCTCCGCGTGGCGTCTCACACAGCACAATCCAATAAAGGTCCTGCGGGAGTGCCCTCCCGAGCGCCTCAAGGCGGCCTCTGAGAATCCGCGTTTCTTGGCCCAGTACGACCGGGTCATGGCCGAGTTCGACGCCGACCTCGGAACGAGGACGGACCCCATCGGAAGCGAATTTGCCGGCCGGACGATCGCCTATTTTTCGGCGGAATTCGGACTCCACAACTCCCTTCCGATCTACTCCGGCGGACTGGGCCTACTTTCGGGGGATCATTTTAAGGAGGCGAGCGATCTTGGAATTCCCCTGGTGGGGGTCGGATTTCTCTACCCGCAAGGGTATTTCAACCAGAAAATCTTGGCAGATGGCTGGCAGGAGGCGGTCTATCGTCCGTTGGATCTCTCTTCAGTTCCCCTGCGGCCGGCCCGGCTGCCGGACGGTCGACAGTGTACGATCAAGGTTGCGCTGGAGGGCCGGGATGTTGTGATCTGCGTCTGGGAGCTCCTGGTCGGCCGGGTCAGACTCTATCTGCTCGACACCGATGTAGAGGAGAACGCTCCGTGGGACCGTGAACTCTCGGCACGTCTCTACGGGGGAGACCAGGAGCTGCGGATCCGGCAGGAGATTGTCCTGGGAATTGGCGGCGTGCGGGCATTGCGGGCCCTCTCCATCGATCCCGTCTCCTGGCACGGAAACGAGGGTCATACCTCCTTCCTCCTCCTGGAGCGCCTTCGCGAGGAGATGCAACGGGGCCTCACCATCGAATCGGCGATGGAAAAGATCCGGCGAAACTCGATCTTTACCACCCATACTCCGGTGCCCGCCGGACATGACGCCTTTCCCTTCCACCTGATCGAGAAATACTTTTCCGGTTTCTGGACCGAGCTTGGGTTGAAGAAGGAGCGCTTCCTCGAGTTGGGCAGAAACCAAGAGCTTTGGGGGGAGGCATTCAACATGACGGTCTTGGCGCTTCGCCTGGCCGGGTTCCGAAACGCGGTGAGCCGGACACATGGGCAGGTATCACGCAAGATGTGGCACCACCTGTGGCCCGAGCTCCCGGAGGATAAGGTTCCCATCGTCTCGGTGACCAACGGGATCCATGTGCCCACATGGGTTGCTCCCGAGATGAACCAATTTTACCAGAGGGTGCTCGGTCAGGATTGGATCCATCACCACGATGACGAGGCCCTCTGGAAAAAGATCAATGCCGCTCCCGATGAAGAACTCTGGGAGGTTCGTCAGCATTTGAAATGCCGCCTCCTCTCCTTTATCAGGGAGCGCGCCCGCGCCAGCTGGACCCGAGATCGAATTGATCCGATTCAAGTCATTGCGTCGGGAACCCTCTTTGACCCGGGTGCCCTGACGATCGGGTTCGGCCGGCGCTTCACGGCCTATAAGCGCGCGACGTTGATCACCCGCGATCTGGAGCGTCTGAAGAGGCTTCTTTGTAACCGTCTGAGGCCGGTTCAAATTCTGTTTGCGGGTAAGGCGCATCCCTCCGACGAGATGGGGAAGCGGCTCATCCATTCGATATACAGCCTCGCCAAGGATCCCGCTCTGGCGGGGCATATTGCCTTTGTCGAGAATTACGACATGCACGTGGCCCGCTATATGTTGGTGGGAGTTGATATCTGGCTCAACACGCCCAGGGCCCCGCTGGAGGCGAGCGGAACCAGCGGACAAAAGGCGGTCGTCAACGGGGTGCTGCACCTCTCGACGTTGGACGGATGGTGGAGCGAAGGATACAACGGGGCGAATGGCTGGGCCTTCGGGGAGGTCGCGAATTTCCCTACGCTGGAGGCACAGGACGCTTCGGATGCGGAGGCGCTCTACAGGCTGCTCGAGGAGGAAGTGGTCCCGCTGTTTTATGAAAGGGATTCCGAGGGGATCCCGAGGGGCTGGCTCAAGCGGGTTAAAGAGTCGATTCGGAGTAATGCTCCCGTTTTCTGCGCGCGGCGGATGCTCAAAGAGTATGTCGCGCAACTCTACCGGCCGGCGGCAGAGGGGTGAGGTTTGTGGTTGTCAACGAGAGGGCCGGCTCGCGATGAACCGAAGGAGTTTGGGCGAGGTTCTTTAAGATGAATTTGAAGGAAGATCTGATCCAAAGGAAGACCGTTTACCAGGGGAAGTATCTCCGGGCCGAAGAACATCGCGTTCGGCTTCCGAACGGCCGTGAGGCGGTTCGAGAGGTCGTTGCTCCTCCGAATGCCGTCGGGATGCTTGCCCTGGATTCCGATGAAAACGCCTACCTCGTCCGCCAATACCGCGGCGCAATCGGTCAGGTTACCCTCGAGATCCCCGCCGGAATCTTCGAACCTGGCGAATCGGCCGAACAGACCGCGCGCAGGGAGTGCGAGGAAGAGATCAAGTTTCGACCCGGAAGATTGGACTTTCTTCTGACATATTTTCACTCCGTCGGTTTTTCCAGCGGAAGGATTGAACTCTTCGTGGCGAGAGACCTCAGCCCGAGTCCCGACGCGGCCACGGATCCGGGTGAGATTCTAGAGGTGGTCAAAATTCCGCTTGAGGCTCTCTACCAGAAGGTTGTTTCCCGCGAGCTGATCGACAGTAAAACCCTCCTTGCCGTTCTCTGGTACCGGCATCTGTTTGGGTCGAAGTAGCCGCTCCAGCACCCGTGGTCGCGATGTCGAGCAAGGTCTACCATCTGGATCTCGATCGGCGGATGCTCCAAGGCGCAACACTGGCATTGCTCCCCGGAGATCCGTTCCGCACCCCTAAAATTGCCGGTGCGCTTTTCGAGCGCGGGGGGAAGAGGGCGGCCGAACTTGCCTGGAAGCGGGAATATCGGAGCTTCTTGGGGAGGTTCCGCGGAAAAAATCTCCTGATCACCTCAACCGGCATCGGGGGGCCCTCCACCGCGATCGCGGTGGAGGAATTGGCGCGCCTCGGTGTGACGACCTTCCTTCGGGTGGGAACCTGCGGAGCGATTCAACCCCGGATGGGGATCGGGGATCTCGTCGTGACCACGGCGTCCGTTCGCTTCGACGGGGCCTCGATCCACTATGCGCCGATCGAGTATCCGGCCGTCGCCGACCCCGATGTCCTCTTCGCCCTGATTGCGGCCGCCAGAGACTATCAAGAGAGAACGGGGGTCCCTTGCCACGTCGGAATCACGGCCTCATCCGACAGCTTTTATGCGGGGGAGGAGCGAAGGGACGGGTTCTCCAGTTATACCATCCGGCGGATCCGGGGGGTGACGCAGGAGATGCGGGCGCTACGGGTGCTTAACTATGAAATGGAATCGGCGACGCTGTTGACCCTCTGCTCCGTCCTTGGACTCAAGGGGGGTGTGATCACGGGTGTGGTCGATCGAAGAAAAGGGGGGCGGGAGGAACAGATCACACCGGCTCGCCTGCGCGCCGGCGAGGGAAATGTGATCCAGGTGGCGCTCTCGGCGCTTGAGAGGCTCTTGAATCCTCCGCAAAAGGGGGCTTAGCGGGTCACCGACGATCGGGTTTCTCGGCTTTTTTTTGAAGTGTTTCTTTGATTTCCTCTCGAAGCAATGTCCATCGGCGATCCCTCTTCTTTCCCCATTTCTCAAAGTGCAGGACGGTCAGAACGGAAAGTCGTTTCGCCCATCCGGCGCTCTCCAGCATCGGACGTTCCGGAAATGCCTCGACATAGCCGAGGCACAGCAGGCCGATGGGATTCAGGTGGGGAGGGAGGCCAAGCACGCTACGCAGGTCGGCCTTCTTGTAGATCGTGACCCAGCCCATACCGATTCCCTCCGCCCGCGCGGCCAGCCACAGATTCTGGATCGCGCAGCAAGCGCTATAAAGAGCGGTATCCTCGTCAGAATTCTTCCCCAAGACATGGGGCCCCCCGCGGGTGGGATCGACGGCGATGCAAATGACCACCGGCGCTTCTCGAAGCCCCTCGACCTTGAGCTTTAAAAATTCAGACGCCCTTGGCTCTTCAAAGATGCATGCGCTCGCCATCCGCTCCTTTTCCGCAATCCGATGGAGTTCTTCCTTGACCACCGGATCTCTGATGAGGACCAGGTCCCATGGTTGCATGAAGCCCACCGAAGGGGCATGGTGGGCCGCCCGAATCAGGCGGGCGAGCAGCGGATCCGGGATGGGAAGATGTAGAAATTCCTTCCGAATGTCGCGGCGGGTAAAGATCGCCTTATAGACCCCTTCCCGCTCTGTTCGATTAAATCCATTCGCCCTCTTCGCCACCGTTTTGCCCCTCCAAACGAAAAATCCTCAAGTCGCCGGCGAAAAACCGGATCACCTGAGGATTCCCTTTTCCAATGATGATAATGACCTCGTCCCTGTGCCGGCCGGTCTTCTGGCTTGAGGATCTTCCTACTTCCTCGCCTTCCAGGGGGGGTGGTTGGGCTCTGCGGCTCCGCACTCGACCCCGATTCCCAGTGGCCTTTGAGGTTTCGTCCCCTCTTACAGAGGCGGGTCCGCTCCCGGGCTTCACGGGATTTCAGATACTCTCCTGATGGAAGCACCGGCTACAGGTTCTTTTCGGAAGATTGTATACGGTAATCGCCGGGGGAAGTCAATGTTTTTCTCGCCCAACGGTCCGGATCAGGGCGCTCGGCCGATTGACTCCCGAGGGTTGACCGGACTATACTCGCCTGCGCCGCGAGCAGGCGAGTATGATCGCCCGCGTCCTTTTCTCGACTCAGTCACTTTATTAATCTGGAGGCCGGATGCTGCGAATTGTATTGGTATTACTGACCGCTTTGCTCGCCGGGGCATACGGGGACATCTGTCTGAGTCGGGGAATGCATCAACTTGGGCCCTTGGGTGGAGTTTCTCTCGCTCATCTGCTGCGCTTTGGGGGCCGCATACTCCTGAACCCCTCCGTCGTGATGGGCTTCGCCCTTCACGCCACGTTCTTCGGACTGTGGCTCCTGCTCTTAAGGTGGGGGGACCTCAGTTTTATATTTCCCCTGACGGCCCTCGGCTATGTCCTGACGGCGATTTTTGCTCGGGTTTTTCTCGGCGAGACGGTCTCCCTGCTGCGCTGGGGAGGGACATTCACCATCATGATGGGCGTGGCCATGATCTTGGTGGATCGCTACGGCGTTAAATAGGCGGGCTCCGCCTAGAGCGGGTGAAACCCGAGGGTTTTTAGTCCCGCCAAGATCTCTCGGTTATGTTCGATGCCCCTGGTCTCCAGGGCGAGATCGACCCGGCTTTGGTTAAGGGGAAGCGCCGAAGAGAGCCGATCGTGAACGATATGAAGGATATTGGCCCCATGGTGGCCGATGGCGGTCGTCAACCCGGCGAGGGCGCCGGGTTGATCCGCAAGGAGAACCGAGAGGCGCAGCAGCCGTCCGGTGCGGATCAGTCCACGTTCGATGATCCGCTCCAGCACCGTGACGTCAATGTTGCCCCCGCTCACGATCAGGCAAACCGGACCCCGAGGCGCCCGGGCCTGATTTAAGAGGGCCGCAAGGGTCACTGCCCCGGCCCCTTCCGCGATGATCCGCTTGTGCTCCATCAGCAAGAGTATTGCCTCGGCGATTTCTTCCTCGCTTACGGAAACGATCTGGTCGAGGTACCGGTCGAGGAGCGGCTTGGTCACCTGACCGGGGGACTTGACGGCGATTCCATCCGCCAGCGTCGGCCGGGCAGGGGCGGTGACCCCGATCACCTGGACCGTGGGGCGAATTGATTTGGCCGCTACGGCAATCCCGGAGGCGATCCCGCCGCCCCCGACCGGGACGAGGATCATCTCGACGTCGGGCCGCTCATCCAGGATTTCAAGAGCCACCGTTCCCTGACCGGCGATCACGGCCTCGTCGTCGAAGGCGTGGATCAGGATCCGTCGCTCTTCCCGCTCGATCTCCCGCGCCCTCATGAGGGCCTCATCAAAGGTTTTTCCGCTGATGACGATCTCCGCGCCGTAAGATTTCGTGGCTTCCTGCTTGGCGATGGAGGCGCCGCTCGGCATGACGATCTTGGAGGAAATCTCGAGGCTGCTCGCGGCGAGCGCGACGCCCTGGGCGTGATTGCCCGCGGAAGCCGTGACGACCCCTTTGCGCCGCTCTGCAGGGGTGAGAAGCGCCAGGCGATTGAACGCCCCGCGCACCTTAAAGGAGCCGGTCTTCTGGAGGTTTTCGAGTTTGAGGAGAACCGAAACGCCTGCCCGGAGACTCAGGGATCGAGAGGAGACGAGGGGGGTGCGATCGACCACATGCCGGACTGCCTGCTGAGCGGTTTGGATATCGCATAAGGCGATCGACATGATCTACGATAGCATTCCTCGTCGATCGCTTCAAGAGAAAGAATTTTCGCCCATCGATCCGCATTGAGCGACCCCGAGAGGGAGGATCGTCTCGGCAAGGGCGTGTTCTTGCGTCCTGATGATCGATGGCACTGAGCGATGCTCGATGCAAGCGGACCCCAACCTAGGGAGTCTCCCGCCAAGCCCTGGAGAGACGCGGGGCCTGTCGTTCAAGTTGTCAGGAAGCGCCGGGGCGTCGCCTCCCTGCATTGACAGCCCTGGCGGCCCATTGTAAGATGGGTTATTTCGAAGCGAGGTCTGATTGGCCCCCCGGAAAACTTTCTACATTATCGACGGGAGCTCCTACATTTATCGGGCGTACCACGCGATCCGGGAGCTCTCCACCTCCAAGGGATTTCCCACCAACGCCATCTATGGCTTCGCCCAGATGCTCCTGAAAATCATCAAGGACAAAAGCCCGGATTACCTCGCCCTTGCATTCGACACGAGCGCTCCGACATTCCGCCACGGGGCATATGCGGACTATAAGGCCCATCGACCGGAGATGCCGGATCGGCTCTCCGTGCAGATTCCTTACATCCGGCGTCTGGTAGAGGCACTGGACATTCCGGTGGTATTGGCCGACGGTTACGAGGCCGATGACCTGATCGGAACGCTGGCGAGAAAAGCGGAATCGGAGGGTCTCCAGGTGGTGATCGTCTCCGGGGACAAAGATATGCTTCAGTTGGTCTCTCCTTTCGTCGGCGTCTACGATACCATGCGGGATAAGGTCTGGGGAGAGCACGAAGTCCTGGAGCGATTCGGCGTCGAACCCTCGAGGGTGGTCGAGGTGATGGGATTGATGGGGGACGAGATCGACAACATCCCCGGCGTCTCCGGCGTCGGGGAGAAGACCGCGAAGGATCTGATTCAACAGTTCGGAACGATCGAGCATCTCTTGGCCCATGTCGAGGAGGTGAAAAAGAAAAACGTTCGCGAGGCCCTCCGGGAACAGTCTGAAAACGCCCGGCTCTCGAGGGTCCTGGCGACGATCCGGACCGACTGCCCGGTCCAATTCGATCCGGAGCGGTTTCGATCGGTCCCCCTGAACCCGGAGGCGTGGGTCGGGCTTTGCATGGAGCTTGAGTTCACCAGTCTTCTGAAGCAGATCCCCCCGGCCCTCCCCAGGATGCAACCGGGTTTTCTTCTGATCGACACCCCCGAAAAATCCGTCCGCTGGCTCTCCGAGAAGGCTCCGGTGCAGGAGGTGGCCATCGAACCGGTCATCGTTAAGGAGGATCCGCTACACCCGAGGCTGATCGGAGTGGCGCTGGCATTATCCAGCGGCGAGGCCGCCTACTTTCCGACAGAATCTCCCGAGACGCTGGAGGGACTGCGTCTCCTGTTTGGGGCGGAAAAGATTGCGAAGATGGGACACGGCCTCAAGCGGGTTTGGGTCGCCCTCGACGCGTGCGGGATCCCGTTTCGAGGAATCCGTTTCGATCTGGAAGTGGCCGCTTACTTGGTGAACCCAGGGCGCCATGAAGGCACCCTTGAGTCGATCTGCCTCGAGTGGTCCGGAAAGCGTCTGACCGGGTGGGACGAACTTCTCCTGCTGCTGGGCGAGAAGGGGGCCGGCGTCCCGCGTCCGGATCAGATTGCTCCTTGGGCCTGCGAGCGAGCGGAGTGCCTCCTTCTCCTTCGTAAGAAGCTTGCCGCCGCGCTGATCGAGGGAGAACTCCAGGATCTCTTCGATCGCATCGAGATTCCGCTCGTCGAGATCCTGGCCAAGATGGAGCGGATCGGTTTTAAGGTCGATTCCTCGCTTCTCGAGCAAATCTCCGAGGACCTGGAAGGGCGATTGAAGGAGTCCACCGAGAAGATCTACGTGATGGCAAAGGGATCCTTCAATATCAACTCTCCTAGGCAATTGGCGGAGGTCCTCTTCGAGCGCCTGGCCCTCCCCCCGGTTCGAAAGACGAAGACGGGGTACTCGACCGATGAGGAGGTTCTTACACAGCTCGCTTTCCAACACCCGCTTCCGGGAGAAATCCTGGCTTACCGTCAAGTGATGAAGTTAAAGTCGACCTACGTCGATACCCTTCCTCGGATGATCGACCCGGAAGATGGCCGGCTCCATACCGAATTCAGTCAGACCGTGGCGGCCACGGGAAGGCTCTCGAGCCGCGAACCGAATCTTCAAAATATTCCGGTGCGAGGGGAGCTCGGCCGCCGAATCCGCCAGGCATTTGTGGCGCAGGAGGGTTTCATCCTCCTCTCGGCCGATTACAATCAGATCGAGCTGCGGGTGCTGGCCCACCTTTCGGAGGATGAGCGGCTGATCGATTCCTTTCGCAAGGGGGAGGATATCCATACCCGGACCGCCTCCGAGATCTTTAACCTTCCGCCCGAGGTGGTCACCGCCGAGATGCGGCGTATGGCGAAGACGGTCAACTTCGGCATCCTCTATGGGATGAGCTCCTTCGGCCTGGCGAGCGGGCTCGGGGTTTCCCTCAGCGAGGCAAAGCGCTACATTGACCGATATTTTTCAGTCTATGAGGGGGTCCGGCGCTTCAGCGAGGAGGCCCTCAGAAGGGCACGGGAGCAAGGATACGTCACCACCCTCTTTCATCGGAGACGCTATATTCCCGAACTGGCCAGCCCGAATGCCGTGCAGCGCAGTCTGGGAGAGCGATTGGTCCTCAATACGCCCATCCAGGGAAGTGCGGCCGATCTCATCAAGATCGCGATGATCCGTGCCGATCGGTTTCTTCAAGAAGGAATGCTCCCCGGCGCGAGAATGATTCTTCAGGTGCACGATGAACTGATTTTCGAGGTTCCCGAGGATCTCGTCGAGCCGGCGAAGGAGTCCATCCGTCGAGAAATGGAGGCCGTGGCCGATCTGAAGGTGCCCTTGTCGGTCGGATTGAAAGTCGGCAGAAACTGGGGGGACATCGAGTGACCCTTCGACGGCGGTTGACGCTCGGATTGATCGGATTGTCCCTCCTCTTTGCCTGGGTATTTCGGCTGTTCATCATCTACTTAAATCGCCTGACAGATCGCTTCCTGGCCCCCCACGTGGCAGTGGCCGTCCTCTCTTGTTTTGCCGGCATTTATCTTCTTCGGCTCGCGCTGCAGAGGGGAGGCCTGGTCGGCGTGCAGCCCACGCTTCTCTTAATCATCGGTGTCGCGATGATGCTCCACTGGTTTTGGCGGATCAGTGTGATCCTCCTCGATCTCCCTCAGGATCCGAATCCAAGGGTCCACCTGCACTTGGCCGGACTTCTGATCCTTCTGTCAGGCTATTTGGCGTGGCTCGGATGGAAGGGGCGATTGGAATCCGGTCCGCCCGTTCCTTGAGCGCGCTGAAGAGCCCCTGTAATTTCTTGAGCATTGCAGGATCGCTCCGGTCGGGACCGAACCGCGCCCGGTAGTAGAGCAGGGTCAGCTGCTCGATCCCTTCGCGTAGCGGCGCGTGAAGCGAGGGGGTCCGAGAAAACTCCAACGGGGTTTCTCCCGGCCCCCTTTGCCATCCTTTCTTCGACATGAGGCTTAAAAATCGACGGTAGATGCGCGTAGCCTCCACCTCTCGAGCTATTTCCCGAGTTCGACCCCCCCGGAGTAAAAAGACGTTTCGGGCGAACCATGCCGCCAGGGCGAAGCAGAGGAGGAGGACCCAGGAGAAATAGCCCTTCAAGGATGAGGGCGAACCCCAGGAGCGGTTCCATTTTATCGATAGGGATCCTCCTCTCATCCATTGCCAACCCTCTCCAACGAAATAGGCCTGATCCAGGATGGAGTAGCGCACGATATAGCGCTCCCATCGAGTCCTCATCCAGTCCATGTAGGCCACCAGCAGGCTCGTTCCCCTATCCGCCGGCGACGAAGGGGTCGGGTCGAAAAGAACCCAGCCGCTCTGTGGGAAGTAAACCTCGACCCAGGTATGGGCGTCCTGCTCCCGAACGAGCACATATTTCCCGAAGGGGTTCCATTCGCCGGAGAGAAAACCGGATACCAGCCGCGAGGCGATCCCGGCATGGCGCAACAGGAGCACCATGGCCGTGGCATAATGTTCGCAGTAGCCCTCTTTCTGATCGAACAGAAAGACCTCGATCGGGTGGGGATCGTTGGATGGAGGAATGTTCAGGTTATACCGGTAGTTGGTCGCAAGGAACTTTTGGACGGCCACCACTTTGCCCAGAATGGTTTCCTCCCCGGCTGTAATTCGTCCGGCCAATTCGCTCAGCCTCTCGCGGGGCTCGACTTGAAGATATCGCGCCCCGATATCCTCGGGATAGTGAATCTCGCCGAGGCGGGCCTCCTCCGGGAAAAGGCCGGGGCTCCAGGAGACGGCATGGTAGGAGATCCTGCCGGGCGGAGTCTGTCCCAGGCGAAGCGTGCCAGAAGGGTCGGTCAGCACCTCGGTGAGCCGTCCGTCGAGGAAGACGGGTTGGGAGGCGGCGAAGAGAATCGAGCTCGTCAAGGGCTCGAGGGTGATCTCCTGATGAAGAAGTTTTTTCCGTCCAGCGGAGGCATGCGGCCGGAGGGGGACTTGAAATCGGGTCCCCGTCTGCTGTAGAGGGGTCTGAAGCGAGAAGGTGTTTTCCCAGGTGCCGTCGCGATAGCGGTCAAAGGCGGTCCCCCTCATGTAAAGGGGGAGCAGGGTGCTCGGCGGTGTGCCTGGAAGCCCGATCCGCATGATGATCGTCGGGTCGAGTTTGACCGTACCGAGGGTTCCGAGCTTCACGCGCTCGGAGAAGCCGGTGAGATTGACCGATCTCCCCTGGCGTGATTCGAACAGTCCGGTCCCGATTCTTGGAATCGAGAAGAAGGTCAGGATGGTGATCGCCAGGGCCAAGACCGTCAGGGCGTTGGTCCAGACAAAAAAGGGTGGGGTGATGATTTCCCGGATCTCTCCTGGAATGATCCTCTCCACCGTCTCTTCTTCCTTTCTCAGGTGGTAAAAGATCAGCGACCATGTTGTCAGCACCAGAAACAGGATGAAGGCGAGCGCGAACGAGAGATCGCTCGTCCAAGTCGCCGTTGCCAAGAGCTGGAAAAAGGCCATGACATGTAACTGAAGGTCATCTTTGGCCTTTTTCAATGTGAGCAGCTTTAGAATCGTCAGGTAAATCAGGAAATGAACGCCTCCGCCGATCAGCGACTGGGAGATCCAAAAGGTGTCAATGACGAAGAAGAGGAAAAAGAAGATCGTGACCACGTTGCAAAAGCGGGGGGAAAATGGCGCAGACCAACCCCTGAATCTCGCCCAGAGGCTCCCGAAGGTGAAAAGCGCACCCGCGAAAAACAGGGGCAGGGGGAGTGCCTGGGAGAGGGTGAGGGTCGCGAAGGCGGTCAGGGCAAGCAGATGACTGATCCAGATCGAAAGTCGGGATAGACTCATCTTGGTTTTTTGCCTCGATTCCCATCGGTTTGGAGGAGGCGCCTTCCGTTCTTCAGCGCCCTCGTCCGCTCCACCTGTGCAAACCGGGGCCATCGCCCCGTTTAACGTTTCGGAACAGCCGCTCCCACGGGCGCATCTGGAAAAAACCGGGGATCAAAGCACGAGAGTGAACGGCCGATTCTCCCGCCCTCGACGGATTTGCTCGGCCGGTCCGGCCCGCGGACCGGCTTTTTGATCCTTTCCTCCGAACTCCTATTCTTCCTCTGCCTCCGGGACGGGGAGCTGCTCCGGCTGGAGAATTCTCCAGGGACCGTTCCCCGGCCAGATCCCCTCTCCTGGATCGACGCGGATCAAATAAGCGATCTCAGTGATCTGTGGAATAGGCTGAATCGCGTGGTCGCAGGGAGAGACCAGCGCCAGCACCTGGAGGATCTGATGAAGGTGGCGGGTGCCCGTTCCAAACGGGAGCATCTCCCCGGCGCAGATCAGCCGGACGGCCGCTCCCTGCCTGATCCAATAGGCGGCGAGTGAGGCACAGAGCTTGACGGCATTCTCGAAGCGTTCCGGCTCGACGCCCGAATCGACGACATTGGCCAGTAAGAGCGTGACCCGGTTCCCCCCCTCGGTTTCATACTCCCGAATCATCAACCGCCTCTGTCTGGCGGATGACTTCCAGTGGATGGCTCGTGAATCGTCCCCGAGCCTGTAATCGCGCAGGTTTCGAAAAAGAGATCCCGTCCCATTGAAGACTTTCGCCCCGGCGTCGAGGTTGGGACGGCCCCAGATGAGGGAGGCCGGGAGGGGGTATATCCGGGGATAAACAAGCACCTCCTCGACCAGTGAATGATAAAGGGTCTTTGAAAAGAGGCCGAACGGAAAACGGGTCGAGAGTCGGATTCCCGACAGGACGTATCTTCCCCTTCTGCGGAACGTCAGGGTCAAGCGCTGTGTCGCGCTCGAGCAGGGGGAGATTCGCGGAAAATAAATCTCCGGGACCGGATGGGCCCAGATCTCGCGCAGCTGGAGGGAAAACGAGGAGAAGTACCGTTTTTGATTTTCCAGGCGAACGACCAGCTGGAACGGCTTTCCTGCGAACAGATGGCGGGGGAATCTGCGACTCATCATCACCTTGCGCAGCGACTGCTCGGAGAGGATCCCGGAGAGGATGATGATGCTGAGCATCATGGCCAGGAGCAAATAGATCAAGTTATTGCCGGTGTTCACGGCGGCGAGCAGGATGCCCAACATTAATAAGAGGAATTGTGCCCCCTCCGCGGTCGGCCAAAGCGTTCTTCTCTGGAAGAAGCGCCGACGCATGCGGGCGAGCGCCCCTCGGGACGCCTCCTGCGCCGGCCGGCGCCTGTTCGTCTCCCCGGACGGGGGAAGGGCCGGGTTCGGGACTGCCATCATTTCAACCTCTGCTCTGTTTAGATAGGCACCGGAATGGCTTCAAGGATTTCTTCGATGATTTCCCGGCCCTCTTGAGGGCGAGGGGATTCGTTTTGGGAATGGACAATCACCCGATGAGAGAGGACCAGGGGAGCGAGCAGCTTGATGTCATCGGGGAGGCAGTAGCTACGCCCCTCCACCAACGCGAGCGCCTTTGCCGAGCGCTGGAGAAAAAGCGCTCCGCGAGTACTCACCCCCAAGGCGAGGTGGACCGAAGAGCGGGTCGCGGAGACGATCGCCATGAGATAATCGACCAGGCTCTCTTCCAGCAGGACCTTTGAGGTTTCCTGCTGCAGGGCAAGGATCTCCTGCGCTTCGAGGACAGGCTTCAGGGTAGAAACCGCCGGGGAGGCATCCCCCCGGGAGAGGAGGATCTGGCGCTCATCGGACTCCTCCGGATATCCGATCTCGATGCGCATCATGAAGCGGTCGAGTTGGGATTCGGGAAGAGGATAGGTCCCTTGGTGTTCCGATGGGTTCTGGGTGGCGATCACCATGAAAGGTTGCGGCAGCGCATAGGTATGGTTCTCGACCGTGGCCTGCCCCTCATTCATGGCCTCCAGGAGGCTACTCTGTGTTTTCGGGGTGGTTCGGTTGATTTCATCGGCCAGCAAAATCTGGGTAAAAATAGGCCCGGGCCGAAACTCGAAGCTGTTGGACTGGGGATTAAAAATGGAGACGCCCAGGATATCGGAGGGGAGAAGATCGCTCGTGAATTGGATTCGTTTAAACGAGCAATGAACCGATCGCGCGATGGCTTGGGCCAGGGTTGTTTTCCCGACCCCGGGAACATCTTCGATCAGGAGATGTCCCCCCGCAAGGAGCGTGGTAATGGCCATTTTGACTACGGACGCTTTTCCCCGAAGGGCCTGCTCGATATTCTGCCGGAGGTCCCCGATCTTTTCCTGAGCATTCATTGCGAAAAGTCTAACAAAGCCGGCGGCAAACGTCAATTTGTCATTTCGCGCCGGAAAGTACCCCGAAGAGACATCCCGTGGCAACAGTCTCAAGGGCGGAGGGATCGATTGGTTTTTACGCCCCCACCTCAAAAGGGCGACTTTCTGCGATTCATAACGCTGGTCGGGGCATACCTCCGAGGTCTACCGGGCGAAGTTCTAGATACCGGGAAACGAGAGGGCCCACAAACTCGAGTAAAATCCGTCTATTTTTGCGTCAGAATTGACACGGTTTTTTAGGAAATGCTAGTGTTTAAAATGTGAATCGTCCGGCTTTCTGAGCGGGGCTTCCCTCTCGTCGAAGCCTCATCGCACGTTCACCTCCCGTCGGTGCTGTCGGAAAGCCTGATCGCGATCGAGACGGGTCGGCGGACGATTTCTGATTTTTCTGAAGGAGAGCAGCATCATGCTATGAAAATAGAATGAAAGAGCCGAATATCATTAGCGAAACATTAAAAATGTCGAGGGAACAGATTATGAGCAAAGGGACAAGCAAAAATCGTGCTATATTGGCGCGACGAAAAAGCTCGATCGGGCTATCCGCTCTCCCCGGTTGGATCTGTCTCTTTTTGGATCCGGCGAAAGAGAAGACGCAAGAGCCCGTCGTCGCGCGAAAGTTCGTGGCGATCCTGATGGGAACGATCTTGCTGACCATTCTCGCTCTGTTGACTTCGGTCCATGGCGCTGACAAGACGACGGTATCGGATGACTGGATCGTCGCCACGGCGAAGGTTTTAATGGAGCAGGATGGCCGATTGGATCCGATGAAAATTCAGGTAAAGAGCGATAACGGGATGGTGGTCTTAAGTGGAGCGGTTCTGACCGATTTTGAAAGGGCGCGTGCGGAAAATATTGTGACGGCGGTTCCCGGGGTAAAGGCAGTCAGGAACGAAATCGTTGTCGCTGCGACAAATGATCCCGATGATAAACTCGCGAAACGAGTAAGAGCGAATTTATTGGAGAATCCGCTTCTGAGGCTCCTTAGTTTGTCGGTTAAGATCAAAAACGGAGTCGCGCGTGTTTATGGAATCGCCCGCGAGCCTTCTCAAAAGAGATTGGTGGATCGTGTCTTTCCGGTAGGCATGCGTGAAAAGAAGATGATCCTTGGGATAACATCGTTTGTGCCAACAATTTGGAGGGCAGCCGATGTATCCTGTGGAAAGGAAGGAGAGTGTGCCC
>Ga0070733_10001462_pt1 | contig 17565 bp, 18 predicted proteins | sample Coa_R1_9_FD_66450 | JGI IMG/M metagenome (GOLD analysis project Ga0070733, IMG submission 66450) | Surface soil microbial communities from Centralia Pennsylvania, which are recovering from an underground coalmine fire - Coalmine... | ecosystem: Environmental > Terrestrial > Soil > Unclassified ... | reverse complement strand
CGTACTGCGGCTTGTGCCTGCTACCACTAACCCGGGGGAGGTCTCCCATATCGCAACTATTGGGAGTTCCTTATTGCGCCGTCAGGCGTGCGTTGCGAATTGCGAGCGTGCGTATGGACCGCTCCACCCGTTGTGTGCAAAGTGCTCTCAGGTTGCTTTCAGCACGACGCGTACCTACGAACGCCTACTGGTATCAATTCGCCGACCGCGCATCGTCAGTTCTGCGCCGTCTCAGGGCCATCGAAGATTGGCTCATAGAACAATCAACCAAGAGAGGAACGCACATGATTAGATCCGTCTCAAACCTTCGGCGTTTCGCTGTCGGAGCCGTCGTCGCAGGGGCGCTGTTGGTCGCTGCCCCGACGGCTGCGTTCGCCTCAACTCACGTTGCTACCCATAAGCCCGGCTCAAGCTGCACGAAGGTGGAGGTCGGAAAGACGAGCAAGAGTGGCAAAAATACGCTTGTCTGCACGGCGGTCGAGGTCTACAGGTGGGAGAAGAAGAAGTAGAGACCAGGTGCGTCATAACAGCGACTAGACGGTGACCTCGTCGTCCGGACCGAGGAGCTCTTGGGCTCCTCGGTCCGCGTCGCGTCGCGTGTCAGAGTGCGCATGCGAAGTTGCGCCGACGGAGAGGGATATCTGGTCGTCTCGCGAATGCGAGGGGATGAGTGGACTGACCAACTTACGTTGTCCCGTGGCGACGAGATGAGATGTAACCCTATTGGAACGCGGCAGTCGGACGACGAAGCGAGCACCGGGTGCGGCATCTTCAATCCAGACTTGGCCACCGTGTGCCAAGACGATCTCGCGGACGATCGCTAGGCCAAGCCCGGCACCGGTCTCCTGGTGGGTGCGCGCGGTGTCGAGACGTACGAACCGCTCGAAGACGCGTTGTCGCTCCTCGGGAGGGACTCCGGGCCCGTCGTCGGAGATGATCAAATCGAAGAATTGCTCTTTTTCGGTGATGATGAATGTGACGCGGTGGTGCGCGAAGCGTTCGGCATTGTCCGCGAGGTTGGCAACCACGCGTGTGAGCTGCGCCTCGTCGCCATTGAGACGGGCGGCGCTCACGCCCTCCACCGAAACTTCTACTTTGCCGCGATCACGGAGTCGTGCAGCATGCGCGAGTGCGAGATCGTCGAGATCGACATCACTTGGTCGAAGTCGCAAGATTCCCTCGTCGAGGCGGGCAAGCGTAAGGAGGTCCTCGACCAGCTGACTCATCCTGTTCACCTCGACGATTGAGCCTTCGAGCAAGCTCTGGGATCCGGGGCCGGGGTGGGCAGCCGCGACCTCGAGCTGGGCTCGCAATGAGGCCAAAGGATTGCGAAGTTCGTGAGAAACATCGGCTACGAGCTCGCGCTGTCGGTCATTCGCGGCTTCAAGGCGCCCGAGCATCGCGTTCATGGTCTTTGCGAGCCTTCCGATCTCGTCCCTCACCGGAAGCTCAGGGACCCGTCGACGCAGATCGGTCATCGAGAACTTCGCGACCTCGGAGCGGATGACCTCCACTGGTCGAAGAGCCCAACCGGCGAGCATCCACACGAGGACTCCGACGAGCGCCGTGAGAATCGGGAGTGCGATGCCAAGAGCAAGAGCGACGAGTGTCACGGTGTGGTCGGCGGCGCCGAGGGAATCCGCGACGAAGACGGTCCCGCTAAATCCTGGACTCTTCAAGCCGACGGCGGCGACAACAAATCGACTGTCGAGATTGAGGTTGACGTGCGTGAATCGTCGCACCTCAAGCACGACACCCGAGTGGGTCGCTTCCTTGCCCGGTGCTGGGCTCAGGTCAGCCATCGCTGGTTGTCCCGCGATATTCCGGCTGGCGGAGACGACGTTCCCGCTCTTATCGACGACCTGTGCGGCCATATCGTCGGCCGAGATGGGGAGGTGTCGAGGTACTCGTCCCCGAGTCGCGATGAACGAGGAGACATCCAGGGCATCGGCGCGCGCCGTATTAGTGGCACTCGTGTAGAGCGAATCGCGAAGCATTGAGATCACGCCAAATGCACTCAGCGCGAATGTTGTACCGACGATCAGCATCGAGACGACCGCCGATCGCACTCGCACCGAACCGAGCGAGCGCAAAGCGCCAATGCGAGTTGCATTAGTTGACATGGTCATCCACGGTCAGTCGGTAGCCGACGCCCCATACGGTCTCGAGTGAGTGGCGGTCGAACGGGGCGTCGATCTTCTTTCGCAGATAGCCAACGTAGACCTCGACGATGTTGGGATCTCCGTTGAACTCCGGTCCCCAGACCTCTGCCATCAGGTCCTCTTTCGAGATCGCCTCACCAGGGAACGAAAGGAGCGCGCCCAGTAGCTCGAACTCACGGCGGGAGAGCCCGATCTCGTGGCTACCGCGAGCACAGCGCTGCTTGCGATAGTCGAGGATGAGGTCTCCCGCGCGAAGAACGTTCGAATCATCGCTTGTGGTCTTGGCGCCTCGCCTCGCGAGCGCCCGCAGGTGAGCCCGAAGCACTACGTAGGAAAACGGCTTCGTGAGGTAGTCATCCGCGCCTGCATCGAGGGCCTCGGCTTCATCCCACTCGCCATCCTTTGCTGTAAGCATCAAAATTGGCGTCCAAATCTGCTGCTCTCGAAGACGCTGGCAGATCTGGAAGCCGTTCACCTGCGGGAGCAGGATGTCGCATACGATGACATCGAAGCTCTGCTCCTCAGCTAGGCGTAGGCCCTCGCCGCCCGTGCTCGCTGCGACGACCTCATGCTCCTCCTCCCGAAGGCCGCGACACAGCGCGTTCCGAAGGCGATCTTCGTCCTCGATGAATAGGATGCGCATCACCGTCTCCGCTCAAGCGAGTTGACGCGTAGGAATGACTCCTGAGGATTGCGTTCGGCGGGCTTCGCCCTCTTTGGCAACAGCCTCAGCATTCCGGTGAGCATCAAGCCCGCAGCGTTCGATGACGTCGACGACGTAATGGATATAACGAACGTTCAAAGCAGAGCCAGATGCGGGCGAGAGCAACCGTCTATTCGCTGAACGTCGCTGAAACTGCTTTTCAGCCGTGGAGGTGTCGAATGAGCCGTTCGGAGAGACGTAGATCCACGGGATCTTCATATGAGCGGCATACATCGCGACAGTGGCGTGCTCAGCGAGCGTACGTGCTCCATACGCAATCCGTTGATCTCGAAGGTCCCCTCCGAACGCTGTGTCCTCCGTCCACGGCGGTCGGCCAGCTACAAGGATTCGGGGCGTATTCGAGCCCAACCATTCGGACGCACTGCTGAGCACCATCGCAATGTGCAGATCGGAAGCGAAATCAACATGGTCTGACTCGTTCGAGCCCAGGGGAACAACAAGAACCTCACCCCTCCAGATGAGTTGTTCAGGGCACGTCATGTCGAGGAGATCGCCGCGCACGAGCTGGGTCGGCAGGCGAGTCGCGGGGAATGATGTTGGATCCCTCACGACTGCACGGATCCTCAGCTGACGCAACGATGCTTCGGCGATGATGGCGAGTCCGAGAGGGCTCTCGGCAGCCACGACCGTGATGAGCGTCAAGCCGACCTCGTGGGGCACATGCCCCCAGGGGTCGCATTGAGGCCCGGTCTGTTGGCACGTGTTGGCTTCTGGTCATGTACGGGGGGTTCGCCTTCGACCGACAAGACGACCTGGCTCGACGATGCCACCAAACGACGCGACACAAGGCGAAACCTATCGGATCGGTCGTCCGGCATGAGGGCGTAAGTTGGCCCCCGGACGGTGAGTTTTCAGCACTTTCTCAGGATTCAACCGCTAGCGCGAGTGGTGCAAGGACGAGAAGTCAGATCCATGGACGCATTGCACTTTGCCCGTCTCACGCACTTTCCCATTGACATCTCGATCACCGCTGGGTGTTGGCCCCAGAGGAACGCATGCCAGCACCAGTTGTGAGGTCGGCCCCCGCCGAATCGTAAGTTGGTATCGGACAGCGAGCCGCTACGCGATCAAGACGCCAGTTCGAGCACCAGGCGCAATCAAGTTCGCCGATCCGTTCGTCGGTACCCGTTGGCGAGCGTCTCGACTGGTTGCTCACCAGGAGCGAGCGCCGTCTTGAGTGCGTACCCTCGGAGTTCGTCGACCGCTATACCTAGGAAGTCCGTTTCGACCTCGGGCGCGAGATCGCAGAATCGAGCGCTTACGCCCTTCAAGGTGGCAGCTGCCATTGGCATAGGACAAACATCGCCGCTCAACCGCGGACACCTCGGCAGCGTTGAACGCTTCCTGCTGCGTTTACCGATCGCTCACTGTCCGTGCGAGGCCGCCAACCGGGTGAGGTAAATGCCAGATTCGCGGAGTTCTAGGTGATGATGCCCGGTATGACGACGATCCGGACGTTCTCCTGAATGATGGTCTCTATGCCTACCCTTGACTCGGCGGCCAGGGCCGGGCGCGCATAAGCAGGCGGAAAACGAGCCAGACGATTCCAGCGATGACGAGGCCGAACCAGCCGCCAATCGCGAGACCGAGCAACGCCACCACCGCAAAGCTCGCGATCCGATATGGGCGCATCGTTCGCAAAGCAGTCCCTTCGGGAACTTTTGATCGACCGTCCAGCCGCCTCAGATGATACGAGCGCGAACCTCAGCTTGGCAGCGATTGCCCCAGGTCACGCGTGCCTACCGGCGACTATTCGGCCGGATTCGTCGTCAAAAGCGGGTTGCGGCAGAACGGGAAGTCTGGGTGAGGTAGGTCCTGACCTCCTCCACCCTCGCCTCTACCAAAGCCGCAGGTCAGCGTCACCTTGGCCGCCGAGGTGGTGTATCGACAGCCGCGTGTGATCCGTCTGGAACCGTATGCGACCGACGTCGCCGTGAGCCTCACTCAGGAAGTACCTGTTGTGACGGTCGTTGACCGCGCCGAAAAGCGGCGCGTCTCGGCGCGCTGAGTGACTTGGCTCGAACGATGACAGGGGGTCGGCTTGCGGTCGACCCGGCGACCGGGATCGTCGTGATGGCGCAGATGATGGGGCAAGCTCATCTAGGAGATCCGCCCGAAGCACGAGCCCGGCGCAGCGCGAACTGTCCCGGCAACACGAGCTCCTCGGTCGTCCTCGGCGGTCGCACGGTGAAGATGGAGCGACCTCGGGGACGGACGACCGGTGGCGAGGAGATCGAGCTCGTCACCCGCAGCGTCTTTTTTGCAGAGGGACCCTTCACCCGCCTTGTCACCGAGCGCATGGTCGCCGGCGTCGCCACTCGTCGGCAGGAATCACCGGAAACGACGGAGGTAGGGGTCGGCTTCGTCAGGCGCCGTCGAGAGGCCGCTTGGGGGCTGGCCGAACGATGGCGACGACGTCTGCCCATTCGATCTGGCGAGCGACGCTGGCGACGCTGACCCCCCAAGCGATCCCGAACAGCAGCCCGAAGGCGACGTCGCTGAACCAGTGCACGCCGAGGACGAGGCGCGTGTCGATCACGAAGAGCGAGGCGAGGAGCGCGATCACCCAGGGCCACCAGATCCGGTAGGTCAACGCGATGGTACCGAGCAAGGCGAAGAGCACGGCGGTCACGGCGACCGAGTGGCCGGAGGGAAACGAATAGCTGGTCTCGTGCACCCCTTTGATCGCGCCTGGTGCGGGGTAATTGGCGGTGAGGGGCCGGTGCCGGAGGATGACTTCTCGGATGACGAACACCTCAAACTCGCCACCCAGGTAGGCGACGATAGGGATGAGCGCCCGGATGGAGTGCGAGGTGAAGGCGAGGATCGCGGTCAGTGCCACGCAGATGACTGCCAAGGGACCCGCATCGAGGTAGGTCGCGACGAATTTCGAGACACCGATGAGCGGGCCGCGGTGCGCTGGGAACCAGCGTTCGACGGTGTTGTCCCAGCTCTGGATCGGACCTCCGCCGTGTCGGCCGACAACGAGGAAGCCGAAGAGGAGACCGACGGCGAAGATCGCTACAACGACGACCACGAGTATGCCAAGGGCGCGGACAGTTCGCCGTCGATCGCCGGTTCTCTCAGTAGAAGGCCGACGGCGATGCTCCCTACGGCTCATAGTTCCTCCGAGGAGTCGTGGTCTCGTTGGACGGTGCTCGAAACCTCGAGCAGCGCACGCTACGACACCCGACGCGACTACGTGTGTTGAAGGTAGACGCGTCAGGTCCCGCGCTCTTGCGATCACGGCAGTGAACGAGGTGGCGAGGACTTCCCAGGCTCTTCGACGGGCGGGGTGGCCGACATCGCCTGCCGTTTGCGCCAAGAGCTGCCGACCTGCCTGAGCAAAGCGGCCCTCTTATCATCTCTCACTATTACCTCAGGAGAATCTCAAGCAACAGAATGACGGGACGTCGGCTCGTGCCCGACCGGGCAGCACTTCGTGATGGCGGCGGCCGAAATGGCGGGCGTCCTGCGAGGAGACTTGAGGGCTTGCGGCCGCGTCTCGCGTTGCTCATGCTCGGGTTGACTGGCACTTCTTTGATCTTGGTGATCCGCCTCGTGTTCGTCCAGGTCGTCGACGCCTCGAGTTACTCAGCCCGCGCGAACGGCGAGGTAGACCAGCGGGTTGTCCTCGCCGGTGGGCGGGGTGCGATCTATGACCGAAGCGGGCGCCTCCTTGGGCTTTCGGTGCCGGCGGTCGACGTGATTGCCGATGACTTTCTCATCGCGAACCCCGGACGTCTTGCCGGAGAGCTGGCAGCACTCCTCAGGGTTCCCGCCGAGCGACTTCGCTTGGAGCTTTCCGAGAAGAACGGCTATGTCGTCCTTGCTCGACAGGTCAATTCAGGCGTCGAGGCGAAGATCGCGAGCCTCGCCATCGGCTCAATCACCTTCCAGTCCGACCCGCGCCGTGAGTACCCTGGTGGAGCCGCCTTCGAACCGGTTCTCGGCGCGGTGAACGCCTCTGGCCACGGCGATTCCGGCATCGAGTACGCGGATGATGCGCTGCTATCGGGTCGGACGGGAAGCGAGATCCTTCCCGAGTCCGTGCTCGGACCGCTGCCAGGAGGCCCGACCGACGTCGTCGCGGCCAAACAAGGCGATGATCTGGTGCTCAGCCTTGACGGGCCGCTTCAGGTCGAGGCGACCGGTGCCGTCACGGCCGAAATGCGGGCGACGCACGCGAAGAGCGGCGTGGCTGTCATCGAGGACGTACACACCGGCGCGATCCTCGCGATGGTCGACCTCGTCACCGGTCCAGGTGGCGCCATCGTTCCCGCCGATCAGAACCTGGCGGCAACCGCGATGTACGAGCCTGGGTCGGTGATGAAACTCGCGACCTTCTCGTTCGCGCTGCAGGACCACCTCATCACCCCAGCCAGCACGCTCACCGTTCCGTACTCGCTCCAGATCGGCGGGTATTCGTTCGCGGATGCGGAGTACCACCCGACTCAGGTGATGAGCGCCTCGCAGATCCTTGCCCAGTCCTCGAACGTCGGCACGATCGAGATCTCGCGCCTCCTTGGCCCGAATAGGCTGGCCAGCGCGCTCCACGTGCTCGGTTTCGGCACGCCGAGCGGGCTCGACTGGCCGGGGGAGACCGCCGGGCTCGTCGGCACGCCGGCGCAGTGGGAGGCATCGCCGTCATCGCTCGGATCAGTCCCGATCGGCACGGGCATCGCGGTGACACCGCTCCAGATCCTCGACGCCTACAACGCCGTCGCGAACCGTGGCCTCATGGTCGCCCCCTACGTCGTCGCCGACACGATCGGGTCCGACGGGCGCGAGATACCAGCCGTTCACCCGCCAGCGCGCCGAGTCCTCGACGCCTCGACAGCGCGCGAGATCATTCCCATGCTCCAGCTTGTCGTCCAGGACGGGACGGCCGTCTGTGCGCAAGTTCCGGGGTATGCGATCGCGGGCAAAACCGGCACCGCGCAGGTTCCCGCGACCAATGGGACGGGCTACGTCCCCGGCGATTTCAACGCCACATTTGTCGGAATCGTGCCGGCAGCCGCGCCCGAGCTGAGCGGCATCGTCGTGCTCAACCACCCGAACCCGATCTACGGCGGCTCGGTCTCAGCTCCCGTGTTTGCGACGATCATGCGCTACGCGCTCTCCCACTTTTCCATCACACCTGCCGGAAGTGCTTCCTCGATGGCGTCACCGCCGACGAGCCAGTGCAACGGGCAGTGAGTGTGAAGACCACATGACCGGTTCCGCGTCGACGTTCCTCGCCTCCGTGTCTCGCATGGGTGGGCTCACGGCCCATCGTTGCCGCAATCCCGTTGTCTGCAACGCACTTAGCGATCATTGGCGGCCACCGATCAGAACTGTCGAAGGGTCGCACCGCCCGCCAGAAGCGACGCGGTCGGCGCTTTAGGACCCTCTCCGACGAGATCACCCGCCGCATCATCTTCTACGAGCACTGACGCGAGGCCACCGATTCGACGGATTGCCGGTCGACTTTACCGGCGAGCGCTCCGATGTTGAGGGCACGACGTGCGTGCCCTCTCAGCTTCCCGCCGCGACACCGAATTCACACGTTCGGCTCGGGACGTTCGGGCCACACACTCGCGAGGGCTTCCCAACTGTGGTCCGCTGCGCGTAAATGAAGCTGTCGGGAGGGACGAAGTCGATGCCATCTGGTTGATGAAGGTATCCGGGCGCGCTGCCCGGGATGTGGTCGTGGCCGTACTGCCAGACGATCCGGTTGGTGACGGTGCTGATCGCGACGACGCGATCATTGGAATCGTCGTTGCAGATGATCTCGGAGCGTTTGGGAACCGGCAGGCAGAGCGAGGGCTGGTTGAGGGCTCCCGGTCCGCTCGATGGCCCGTAGCGCCAGAGCAGGTTCCCGTGCGAGTCGAACTCGACGGCCTGGCCGGGCGTCGAGTAGTCGGCGGTCAGAAAGCGACCCGGAGCGACCTCGTTCGAATCGGAGGGATAGGCGACGCCCGGCGGGTGCGTCGACCAGAGCAGCCTTGCGCCGGCGAGCGCAATGCTGTCCACCCAGTCACCGTTGATCTCGGTGACAAGGAACGTGCCGTCCCGCATCGCGAAGACGCCGTTTGGGCTTCCCCATCGAAGCGGCGGCGCGTGATAACACGCGGTCGTGTTCTCCCCGATCCGCTCGAAGGGGACATGCGAGGGCGGTCGGAGGACGAGGAGGCTGCAGTTCTTGATGTCGCCGAGCACGACGTAGCCGCTCGGGAGCATCATCGCGTCGTCGGGGTTCGAGAGTTGGTTCACCCCCGCTCCGGGATGCCCTGGCAACCCATAGCGCCAGATAATCCGGTGCGTCGCGATGTCGATCTCGCTCACAACAGAGTCGTCCTCCTCGGTGACGATGATGTCCTTGCCGTTCGGGGTGAAGAACGCATCGTCGGGGATGAGAAAGCTCTGGTGCGGCGCGAGGTCACCAGGTCGCGGGAACTGCCAGACCACTTTGCCGGTCGGATCGACGACGAGGAGACGATTGTTCGACTCATCGGCGATTAGAAGGTCGGCGGGCAGCGCCGAGGGGTCCGACCCTGGAGCGAGATTGGGTCCGGCTGCAAGACGGTGAGGCATGGCAAAGAGCGCGGCGCTTCGCTTCTTGCGCGCCCTCGCGGCGCGAACGGGTCCGCTCCCACCTGTAGCGAGGGCGAAAATAGCCACGCCAACGAGTACGACCACGCCCGCGAGGACCGTTCGACGTCGGCGAAATTGACGCTGACGTCGTCGCCGAGCGATTTCGCGCTGCCGTTCCAAATTGGAGGACACTGAGGGAATGTAGGGCACGAGCGCCGACGAGGAATGGCGCCATTCCTTGAATCCGCTCGGCGAACCATGAGCAACTGCCAACCCGCCGGACAAGAACTCGAGTGTGACGACACCCTGCGCCGCAGAGCGCATCGTCAAGGGGTTGGGCGTCGCGCGACGTTCGAACTCGAGTTCGAGGAGGGCCGCTTCGTTTGTCAATACGACGACTCCGCGCTCGTCTATGGAGGCCAGCCCATATAGAGCACTTCATATGTGAGACAACACTGTGCGCCCGCGCGTCTTGTTCACGAGGGACGCGCAAATCGCGCCGAACTCGGTCAGAGATGCGTGAGACGCCATGCGAGCGACGGAGGTTTGAGTGCGGCCGTCGCTATCAGTGCGGCCGTGCGTCGCTCCGCGCCAAGCGTCATGACGATCGTGCCGACTCGTGAACCGGCCGGAACGGCCGAGGGAACCGGCCTCGGCCGCACGTCGACCTGCACGCGAGCGCCATTCCAGGCGAGAAGGGAGAGACCGGCGGAGGTGATGACGGAAACCGGTCGCCCTCCGGGATCGGCGAGCGTCGCGACGGTTGAGCGAGCGGCGATTTGCGCGACTCGGATCGTCTTTTCTGTCGAGACGACGAGCTCTCGCGCGACGTCGAGCGCGCTCGGAACCGGAGTCGCGCCCTGTTCGCCGAGGACCGCGCCAACGAGCGAAACGCGCTGGCCCTTGACCTGGACCTCGGCCGAGAACAGGAAGCATCCGCCGCCTTGGGGGACCCAGCCCGTCTTGATCCCGTTGATCCCATCACTGCCGAGGTCGGCATCGACGTTGTACTGGAGACCGGCCACGGGCAGACTCACTTGGGGCATGCCGACGATGCCGGCGAAGACCGGGTTTCCCATCGCCACCTCGGCGAGCCGCAACTGGTCGGCCGCGGTCGAGACCGTGGCAGGGTTGACGCCACTTGGCCCGGCGTAGTGGGTGTTGTGGAGGCCGAGTCGGCGCGCGAGGTCGTTCATCTTTGCCGCAAACGCATCGGAGCTGCCGGCGTCCCAGTCGGCGAGGAGCTGGACGATGTTGTCTCCGGACGGGATGAGCGCCGCCTCGAGTGCTTGGAGCTCGCTGAGCCGCTCACCGACGCGAACCGCGACGACCGAGTCGCTTTCTGAGCGTTCGAGACGGTAGGTGGCGACGTCGGCAGCTGTCACGGCGATGCGCGGGCCGCTTTCTCCCAGCGAGAGCGGGTGGTCATGGAGCACGACGAGCGCCGACATGACCTTCGTGAGGCTGGCGATCGGGTTGGGACTCTGCTCGCCAGCGATTGCGATCGTGCCGATCCCGTCGATCGCGACCGCCTCCTGCGCGCCGAGTGGCGGGTGCAGCACGAGCGCTGCCCCACTGATCGTCGAACGGGTCGGGATGGTGAGCGACAGACGCGGCGGAGGTGGTGAACGAAACAGTGCGAGCGCGACCCACGCGAGGACCAAGGTCGTGACGAGCCCTCCGACGAGGCTCGCCCTTCGACGCAACTTCTCCCCCACTCGGCGGGCGCGGTAGACCCGAGGCTGAGGTGATCGTCCCATCAATCGGTCCTTCAGTTCACGACCGTGACGAGGGTGCCGTAGGCGAGGTAGGGCCATGCGATCGCGGCCGTCGCGAGTGGCAGCTCGATGCAGCCGAGGCTCTGGGGGATGCCGTAGTCGGCGCGTGGGAAATAGTGCACCGCGTCGCCGTCGTAGAAGTAGGCGACGAATTGCACCGGATCCGCGTACGCCACCCCGTCGGGATTGGTGCCGCGCATCAAGTAGTTGCGGTAGCGGGCATAGACGGGAAAGGTCCCAGAAGGCGTCGGCGACTGCGGAATGCCGGTGTTCGCCGCGCTTTGGAGCATGACCGTCCCGTTGTGCCAGATCGTGAGCGTCTGCGGCGCGGTCTTTACCGCGACGGCGTAGTTGTAGCCGCCGGTGTTGAAGTCGTTCGTCGCGATCGCCGAAAGCAGGTCGTTCCACAGCCCCGCATCGGGGGTGCCGTTCACGATCAGCCCGTGGTCGGCCTGGAACGACATCACGAGGCCACGGGTGAACACGTTGTAGCTGCCGGGCCGCCACAGTCCGGTCAGTGACGAAGGCCAACCCGAGTTTCGCCACGCGAAGTCCCCCGGCGGCGGTGAGTACATCGCGGCGAGTTGCGCGCCGGCGCCGCTCGGCGAGATCGCCTGCCCGCGCGGCGCCCATGAAAGGGGCGAGTAGTCGAGCATTGACAAGAGCTGCTGGAGCCGGAGCGTCGATCCGTCCTCGATCTCGAAGCTGTCGACGACCGACGCAGGGAGCGTCTTTCCCGCCTTCCCGAGGGTTCCGCCGCGCCTACCCGGAATGGTGAGGGTGACCTCACTGAGCGGCACGAACGGTTCGCTCGGGGTGAAGGTGATCGTCTTCCCAGAGATCTGCCATGAGCCCGGAGTGCTTGGATCAAGAATCGGCATGGCCGACTGGCTCGAGATCGGCGCGGAGAACTCGATCGAGATCGGCGCCCTGGCACCGACACCGGTCTTCCCGTTGCGCGGCGAGATCGAGGTCACACGAAGCTCCCCGAGGGGGGTCGTGGCGGATCGACCCGCTTGGGTCAACGACGGCCGATCCGGGTGGCGGACGGATTGGACGGGTGGGCGCGACGGAATGGCGCTCGTCGACGGACTGCTCCCTCGACTGAGGAGAAAGGCGCTCCCGGAGATGACGACGAGCGCAGCGACAAGGAGAGTGACCCGCCTCCACCCCACCGAACGAGCTGCGGGCACGATTCAGACCGCCGGTGAAGTGGTCGCGCCGGTCGGGCGTCGGAGCTCGCCGGAGTGTCGTTCGGGTCGCGTCGCCGTGGTCATCTCGCAGAAAGACGTGCGGAATAGATCGAATAACCGTCGACGTGTCGGGTCACAGCGGTCCCGATCACGACGGCGGCCAACATCGGGACCATTATCTGAAAGCCGCTGTGAGTGAGCTCGAGCACAAGCGCAAGGGCGGCGAGCGGCGCCTGCATCGATGCGCCGAGCATCGCGGCCGCGCCCACAATCGCGAAGGCGCCGATCGGGGTCCCCGACCAAAGAAGGGACCAAGCGCCGCCGAGGAAGCCGCCGAGCACCGCGCCGACGCTCAAAGTGGGGGTGAAAAGGCCGCCTGATCCGCCTCCGCCGATGCAGATCGCCGTGACGAGTGGCTTCAGCACGATGAGCGCCGCCAGCAGCCCGAGGCTGCCCTCGCCGAGGAAGACCGAATGCGCCATGTCTTTGCCGTTCCCGAACAGCTGCGGGTACTTGATTCCGATCAAACCGAGCGCGGTCAACGCGATCGGAAAGACGATGAGCATCGAAGGGCCGGACACCTGGTGGTGGGAGACCCGGCCGATCAGCCGGACGTATCCGGACGCGACAAGGCCGATCACCGGGCCCGCCAACAGCGCCCACACGAGCAGCGATGTCGTGAAACGAAAGGAGGGGATGTCGACGTAGGTGGCGTGGTTGGGCAGGTAGACCCAGGCTGTCGCCGTTGCGATCCATGAGCAGGCAAGCGCCGGCAGGATCGTCGGAAGGGCGAGACTCCCCATGAGGATCTCCGCGGAAAAAAGGGCACCGCCGAGCGGCACGTTATAGACGGCGGCGAGGCCGGCTCCGCCACCACACGCGACGAGCAAGCGGCGTTGCGCGGGAGAGAGCCGCGCCCATCCGGCGAGCACGCTTGCCGAGGCACCGCCCATCAGCTTCGGTGCCGCCTCTCGGCCAAGTGAAGCGCCCATTCCGATCACGATCTCGGAGATCACCGAGGTCGCGAAGCTTCGGCGGACACCGAGCTGTCCGTCGCCGTTCCAGATCGAGTCGTCGATGTCGGTGGACTCGTCCTTCAGGTAGCGACGCACGAGATACCAGGAAGTGGCACCAAAGACGCCGGCGATCGCAAGTGAGAGGACCCGACGCGCGTCTGAGGCGCGCTTGGCGGCGGCCTGTAGCTCGCCGGAGTGATAGTTGAAGGCGAGGTGCTGGACGCCGAAGAGAATCCACATTAAAAAGTCGCCGAAAAGGCCGGTCGCGACCCCGGTGAGCGCCACGATCAGCCAAAAGCGCGGCGTGAGTGCCGCGTCGCCGTCTCCCGTGGCGTTCGGCTGCTCCATCGCGCCTCGGCCAGAGGGGATCCTTCGTCGCACCAGCGGCTGCGGTACGCGCCGGCGCTCGCCGTCCTCTCGTCGAGCGGGGAGCGGACGAAACCACTGGTGGGCGCTCCTCGTCATCGTCGACATACCGTGCGGTTGACGGACAAGAGCGGTCGCACCCCAGTAAAATACCAATGTTGGTACAATGTCGGGGAGCACTCGAAACCAAATGACGATGATTGCCTCCTCGAATTCGCTCGACCGACGGAGCCCCCTTCCGCTCTGGGCGCAGCTGCGCGACGACCTCCGACGTCGTGTCGAGGAAGGCGAGTTCGTCGAGGAGTTCCCGAGCGAGATGGAGCTTGTCGACTCCTACCGCGTGAGCCGCAACACGGTGCGCGACGCGCTCCGGCGACTTCGCGCCGAGGGTACGGTCGTCGCCGGCCGGGGGCGTCGACCGCGCCTCGGTGGACAAGCAGAGATCGAACAGCCCATCGGAGCGCTCTACAGCCTCTACTCCTCGGTCGAGGCGGCCGGTCTCGAACCGACAAGCCTCGTGCGCTCACTGTCGGTTCGCTACGACCCCGAGGTCGCAGCGAACCTCGAGCTGCCGAGCGACACTGCGCTCGTCCACCTAGAGCGACTACGACTCGCGAACGACGAGCCGCTCGCGATCGACCGTGTGTGGTTCCCCGCGGAGATCGCCGAACCGCTCCTCAAGGTCGACTTCACTCGGGTCGGCTTTTACGATGAACTCGCGAGCCGAACCGGCATCCGCCTTACCGGTGGCAGGGAGCGCTTTCGCGCGATGACACCGAGCCGATCCGAGCGGTCCCTGCTCGAGCTTCCGCCCGGTGTCGCCGCGTTCGCGATCGAACGGCTCGGCTTTGTACGCGAGCGCGCCGTCGAATGGCGGCACACCATCGTTCGCGGGGATCGTTTCAGCGTCGTTGCCGAGTTCTCCGCCGGGATCGGCTATCGCCTCGACATCAGCGCCCTCGCCTCAGCCTGACAATCCTGATGAGCTTGACAATCCCGATGAGAGAATCGACCACGTTCGAGCGCCTCGACGATCGTGCGTTGTTCCAGATCAGTGCTGCGCATCGGCAATGTGAAGGCGTCGATGAGCAAGGAGGCTTTCGCGGCGAGGTCCGCCACGTCGACGAAGCCGGCGAAGAACGTCGCCAAGAAGTCGGCTTGGTAGTGCAAGCATCAAACAGCTCGATGAGCGACTCCTACCGAGCAGCGGTCGTCGAGGAGTTGGTACGCGGGGTGAGGAGGCTCAAGTGAGCGACGGCGAGCATGAGCGCCTGGTCGAATTTCGCAGCCGGCAACGCGGACGCCTGGCCGTGATGACGCGCGTCCGACTTATCCGTCGAATTCACCTCGCGCTACCTGAGGCGGAAACGACCCTTTGCGGGCGAGGTCGGACGGGGCTCGAAAGCACCGACACAGTAATGCGTGGAGACCACTGGCTCTGCGCCGCCTGCGCAAAGTCCCGTGGCGGCACAGCGAGTGCCTGAGGCACAGATCTCGGCGTTGGACGCTTTGCGCGTCGGAGACATCCCGGGAGAATGGGGACTACACGCGCTCGATGGTGTGGGCGTTCGGTCTGAGCAGCTGCTAGCGATAGTTGCAACGCTTCATCGTTTCGATGCGACGGTCGGAGTGCTCCTTCACTTCAGCCCGGGTAGGTTTCGGGATTTAGGCCACCAACCAGATGGAGCGACGTGAGTATCCGTGGTCGACGTGGTCGGGCGAGTCAGTGCGATCGTCCCGATCTCCCGACTGCCACGTGGCCGTGAGCGGACAAGGCCCTCCCAAGTGAGGCTGGACGGAACGCCGACGCGGCTGTCGTCAGTCGGATGCGACCATCTCATGCCACACCCCTCCATTCAAGTTGAGGTTGTTGCCGTTGGCCTGTCCGGGAGCGGTATCGCCGATGTAGGTGTATAGCGGGTGCCCGCCATAAGTGGCCTGCCTCAAGCCGCTTGACTGTCTGATCGTGCCCAGCTTGCCCGTCACGCCCGGGCCGGCCGCCGGGCTCCCGGTCACCGGCGGCCAGTACGCGGTGCAGGTCACGTTGCAATTCGACTTGGTCGGCGTATCGGGGGCGAACCAGTACAGCGTGAAGCCCCGGGAATCGGTCAGCACCATGACGCCGCCGATCTTCGCGATCTTGAGGATCGCTCTCGACAAGCTAACGCTCGGTGGTGCCGGTCGCGTGGCCGACACAGAGATGCCCAACAGCGCGAGGGCCAGTACCGAGAACGCGGCTACCGCCCAGGTAGCGCCTGGGATGCCTGCCTGCAGCCTGTCAAGCAGCGTGATGCGGTGGGTCGCCGACGTCGCGGGCTGGCTCGGCTCGCCTGAGCGGAGGGCGAATGAGGCCAGCGCGGCGAAGGCGGCGATCTCGATTACCCCGGCGATGATGCCTGCCGCAGTGCGCACCTCCCGGAAGCCGAAAAGCGCGATCCGCAGCGACAACAAGTAACCACCAAGCGTCGACAGGGCGAAGCCGGCGCCCGCCGCCGAGGCCAACCGGCTACCGGACGCGAGCACGACTGCGCCGAGGCCGAATGCGCCTATCACTTGAAACAGGAAAAGCTCGCCAATCGTCGGGATCGATCGATAGCCCGTCAAATACAGGTCGAGGTGGATGGCCGCGGTCGCGACCAGCAGTCCGGCCCCGGCGACCCGCATTATGAGCCGTTGCCAGCGCATTCCCGCCCGCCGCGCATTTCCCATGACTCTTCTTACGTCCCTATTCGCCTATCGGATCATCAGAACTTCTGGGTAGTTCGCCCCTGTGAGCTCGCCCCATGTTGCGTCCTGGGAGACTGGACCAAACCTGCGGGTGTAAGTCCCGCTCGGGTAATCGCCGGAGAGCGCCCGATAGCGGGCGTGGCGATGAGGCGTGGCGAGAAGGCGGGCTGAGTTGGGTGTCAACGGCCCCTTTGGAGGGAGCAAGCGTGCGGGCCGTAGTGCTGAAAGGCGTGAGTCCTGCAGCCGCGTCAGAGATACAACGGGGGAGCCGAACCGCTCATGTCACGGTGAAGGCCCACGTCCGACCAACTGGCAAGTTCCGGAGATTCCCATGGTCGGGTCCCCTCGGGGTACGGGAAGCGGCACGTACGCACGGTTTAGTAGAGACCCGTCTTGCCCGCCTCGTCAGCAAAGACCGCTCAAATAAGCCAGTCGTGCAATTGAGCAGAGGCAAGCGGGAATCCGACGGGTCGTAGTGCCGCTGATCGCCGAGAGCAACGCGGCAGAAGGGAAGGACCCCGACTTCGGTCACGCCGGAGATTGGAGTGACGCGGGCGAGGGCATGGCCGGGACCGCCCGGTCTAACTTCGCGTGCAATTCGAGTCTGAGATTCAAAAACAGCGGCCCGTACACCCAACCCCCTACCGTCGAAGCGATCCAAGAGGAGACGAAAAGTCGAGTCCCGGGCGGCCAAGTTTCGACGCCCAACCACCCAGGACTCGCCCTTCATGCGGCGGTCGTCTACTGATCATGGACACCCGATTCTGGATCGGGAAGTAGATGTTTGATCCCCCTCCGCCGCACGCTTGTTGGGACAGATTCTTACTTCGAGGCTGCCCGACGCGTACCTCGCGGCGTTCCTGCCGCGGCCTTTCCCAATACGGGGACTTGCATTTCGGATTCAGGCAGGCCTTCGGTTGTCGATCCGCCCGCGGTAGCCACTCGTGACATCGTCACCGGTGGACTCCCTGTCGCCGACCTCAGCCCCTGAGGCGCTTCGCAAACTCGCCAACCCAGCTCAGC
>Ga0070733_10001461_pt1 | contig 17569 bp, 15 predicted proteins | sample Coa_R1_9_FD_66450 | JGI IMG/M metagenome (GOLD analysis project Ga0070733, IMG submission 66450) | Surface soil microbial communities from Centralia Pennsylvania, which are recovering from an underground coalmine fire - Coalmine... | ecosystem: Environmental > Terrestrial > Soil > Unclassified ... | reverse complement strand
CTCGGGCACGTTCTTTACCAGCCAGTCGATGGTGTCCCAGGTGTCGGTCGAGTGATCGACGGGCGTGTCATTGAGCGGCCCGCGCAGGAAGCGCGTCATGACATAGTCACCCTCCGAGCCGTACTTACCGCGCACGTCCTGATAGACGCGGATATAGCCGTGGGCGACGAACACCTCGTCGGCATCCGGCAACGCTTCCAGCATATGCGGACTCGCCATGCGCTCGGCGCCCTTGGTGGCGTTGTATGGCGTGCGTGTCAGCACGATCGGCGCGCCCTTCGCCCCCTTCGGTACGATGATGACGGTGTGGAGCTTCACGCCGTCGCGCATCGCAATCATGACCTCGCGCTTCACGTAGTCGAACGCCGCGGTCGGCGCGGTGAAGTCGGCGGGAATATCCGGCTGCATGGGCGGAGTCGGTTCGCCGGCAAAGCCGGCCGCGCACGCCGCCAGCCACAGTGACCCCGAGAGCATGGAAATCAGCCTGCCCATACGTTTTCCCTCCCGCGCCGCAGACTAACAGAAGCCGCCATCGCAGGGAGCGCGCCGCCGGCACCTGGCGCCGTGGCGCCCGGCCAAAGGCTGAGTCAAGATCACGCACATGAAAACACCCATGACCGCGCTGCTTCTCGCCGCCGCGCCGATCTCCCTCGCTCTCGCTGCAGCACCGGCCGCCTTCCCCCCGTGGGGTGTGACTCTCCCCTACCTGGACACCGCGGTGGCACCCGGCGCCGATTTCTTCCGCTACTGCAACGGCGGCTGGCTCAAGACCGCCGCCATACCGCCGGATCGGCAGGTCGCCGGCGTCAATCTCGAGCTCGATAAGGGGAACGAAGCGAAGCTCAAGGGTATCGTCGCGGATCTGCGCAGCAGGCCCGATGCCCGCCTGAGTCCCGAGGAACGCAAGCTCCGCGATCTCTACGACGCTTTCGAGGACACCGCGGCCATCGAGGCCGCCGGGCTGACGCCGGTGCAGGCGGATCTCGCGCGTATCGCCGCCCTCAGGAGCCATGAGGACGTCGCCGCCTTCATGGGATCGCCGGCCACCCAGCTCGGCGGCCCCTATTCGATCGACATCACCATCGACGAGAAGAATCCCGACGCCTACGTCGTAGAGCTCACGCAGTCGGGTCTCGGCATGCCCGACCGCGACTACTACCTTCTCGATGACAGGGACAGCGCCGCGACGCGCGCCGCCTACCGGAGATATTTGAGCGACATGCTGGCCTTCGCCGGCGTGCACGATGCGGCACGCGGCGCCGCGCTCTACGCACTGGAGGAAAGGATTGCGCAGGCGCACTGGCCGGCCGCCGATCGCCGCGAGGCGGACAAGGTCTACAATCCCATGAGCCTCACGGAGCTCGGGCAATTCGCTCCGCAGTTCCCCTGGCGCCGCTACCTCGAGGCGGCGGGCGTCCCGGCGGGGGCCGCGCACGGCGAGCGCAAGGTGGTCGTGCGCGAGAGATCCGCCTTCCCGAAGCTCGCGGCGCTCTTCGCGCAAACCCCCGTGGAGGTCTGGCGCGACCAGCTCACCGTGCGTTATCTGCACTCGCGTGCCGATTACCTCCCCGGAAAAATCGACGATACCGACTTTGCCTTCTATGGCACGGTGATCGGCGGGCAGAAGCAGCAGCTGCCCCGCGACCTGCGCGGCCTGCATCTGCTCGATCAGCAGATGGGCGAGGCGCTCGGCAAGCTGTACGTGGCACGCTATTTCCCGCCGGAGTCGAAGGCCAAGATTCAGCAGCTGGTCGCGAACCTCCTCAAGGCCTATGAGGCCGACATCGTCACGCTCACCTGGATGACGCCGGCAACCAGGACCAGGGCGCTGGAGAAGATCCGCCATTTCACGCCCAAGGTCGGCTACCCCGACAAGTGGCGTGACTACTCGGCGCTCGCGATCACTCCCGGGCGGCTCGTGCAGGACGTGAGCAATGCGACCGTCTTCGAGTGGAATCGCGAGCTCAGGCGCATCGATGCGCCGGTCGATCGTGGCGAGTGGGACATGACGCCGCCCACCAACAATGCCTATTACAACCCGACGCTCAATGAGATCGTCTTCCCGGCCGGCATCCTGCAGCCGCCCTACTTCGACCCCAACGCGGACGATGCGGTCAACTACGGAGAGATCGGCGCCACCATCGGTCACGAGATCAGCCACGGGTTCGACGACCAGGGGAGCAAGTACGATGCCAGCGGGCGCCTCAACAACTGGTGGACCGAACAGGACCGCAAGGACTTCGACGCCCGTACGTCCGCGCTCGCCGGCCAGTACGACGCCTATGAGCCGCTACCGGGTCTGCACGTGAACGGCAAGCTGACGCTCGGGGAGAACATCGCGGATCTGGCGGGCCTGGTGATCGCACACAAGGCCTATCACATCGCGCTCGCCGGGAAGCCGGCGCCGGTGCTGAACGGTTTCAGCGGCGACCAGCGCTTCTACATCGCCTATGGCCAAAGCTGGCGCGAGGTGTGGACCGACGGGCTCACCCGTCGCGTGGTGCTGTCGAATCCGCACAGTCCCTCGGCACTGCGGGTGAACGGCGTCGTACGTAACGACAACGGCTGGTACGCGGCGTTCCCGCAAATCAGGCAGGGCGATGCGTACTACCTGCCGCCGGGAGAGCGCGTATCGCTCTGGTGAGGCCGCTGCGATCGCTCAAAGACTGACCGAGCCCCTGCCGAGCTCGATCACATCGCCGCTCACCAGGACGCTGCGCTCCTCGTCCACGCGCAGGCGCAAGGCCGAGGGGCGCCCCGTGTATTCCCCCTGCGAGATCTCGAATTCGCACGGCAGGGTTCGCCCGGTCGCGAGACACCAGCCGCCGAGGTTCGCGGTCGCCGAACCCGTCGCCGGATCCTCGAGCACCGCCTGGCCCTGAGGAAAGAAGAACCGCGCCAGAAGTCCGGAGCCCGCCGGGGCGAACACATACACCTGGCTGTGCCCGCCGGCGCTCTGCAGCGCATGGAGGAGATCCGCACGCAGGCTCACGCGCCGCACCGCCGCCTCGCTCGTCAGCGGCACGATCAGCTGCTCCACCCCGGCATTGACCCAGAGCGGCCGCTCGCCGAGGTCGCGCTCCTCGAGCCCGAGCATCGCGGCGAGAGTGAGGCGCGGCTCGGCGACTTCACGCCACTTGGGCTGCAGCGCCTGCAGTGTCCAGCGGTCGCCGCTCGCGCGCACCGGCACGAGCCCTGCCGGCAGCTCGAGCGTCAGTCGATCGCCGCCGAGTCCGAGCGCGCGGCACACGTGCGCGGTGCCCAATGTCGGGTGCCCGGCAAAAGGCATCTCGTAGCGCGGCGTGAAGATGCGCACGGCCGCGCTCGCCCGCTCCGAGGGCAGGATGAAGCTGGTCTCCGACAGGTTGAACTGCAGCGCCAGTGCCTGCATTCTCTGCGCATCGAGTGCCTGCGCCCGCTCGAACACGCACAGCGGATTACCGCTCAAGGGTGCGCGGCCCTGAGTGAACACATTGACGATGCGGTAGGAGAACTGAGCCATGGGCAGCACGATTGTAGCCCCGGTAGCGCGCCGGTGAGCACCGAATTCCTGTTTCGCGATGACGCGTACCTGCGCAGCGCCACCGCCCGCGTGCTCGCCGCCGATGAGCACGGCATCGAGCTCGACCGCACCGTCTTCTACCCGCTCGGCGGCGGACAGGCGGGCGATACCGGCACGCTGCTGCGCGAGAACGGCGAGCGCGTCGCGATCACCGACACCCGCAAGGGAGCCTCACCCGAGCGCATCCTGCATCTGCCGGCAGCGGGCGCAACTCTGCCCGAGCCGGGCGAGGCGGTCACGCTCGAGATCGACTGGGCGCGGCGGCATCGGCTGATGCGGCTGCATACCGCGCTCCACCTGCTCTCGTGTGTGATCGTGGCGCCGGTGACCGGTGGCAACATCGTCCCCGACAAGGCGCGACTCGACTTCGACATCGAGCTGGCCGCCCTCGATGCCGGGCGCATCGCGAGCGAGACCAACCGGCTGATCGCGACCGGGGTTGCGACCGAGACCCGGTGGATCTCCGATGCCGAGCTCGATGCTCAGCCCGAGCTGGTCAAGACCATGAGCGTGCAGCCGCCGCGCGGCTTAGGTTCCGTGCGGCTGCTCGCGATTCCCGGCATCGACCTGCAGCCCTGCGGCGGAACTCACGTGGCCAACATAGCCGAGATCGGTGCCATCCGCGTCCTGCGGATCCGCAGCGAGGGCCGGCGCAACCGGCGCGTCGAGATCGCGCTCGCCGACTCGGGGGTGGCAGCGCCTCAATAGACCCGCCGGCTGCGCCCGGCTCATGGCATAGTGGCACGGTCGCCAGACGGCGGCGTGAAGGGGGATCGATAAGTGAACGCAGTACCCGCCACCCACGCCACACCCGCGCGTGTGATTCTGATTTCGGCTGTCGCGGCGCTCGGCGGCTTCCTGTTCGGTTACGACACCGCGGTGATCAATGGCGCGGTCGATGCGGTGCGCGGCAACTTCGCGCTCGACGCGGCCCAGATCGGCATCGCGGTGTCGTGTGCACTGCTCGGCTCGGCGATCGGCGCCTGGTATGCAGGCTGGATCGCCGATCACTTCGGGCGGGTGCGCACCATGCAGGTCGCAGCCGTGCTGCTGGCGATCAGCCCCATCGGCGCCGGTCTCGCCCACAGCGTCTGGGCGCTCATCCCCTGGCGGCTGATTGCCGGCATTGGTGTCGGCGTGGCCTCCGTCATCGCCCCCGCTTACATCGCCGAAGTCTCACCGGCGCACGTGCGCGGCAGGCTCGGCTCCCTGCAGCAGCTGGCGATCGTACTGGGGATCTTCGTCGCCCTGGCGGCAGATGCCCTGCTGGCCGGTGCCGCAGGGAGCGCGGTGGCGCCTTTCTGGCTGGGACTCGCAGCCTGGCGCTGGATGTTCATCGTGGCGGCGATTCCCGCCGTGATCTACGGCGTGCTGGTGCTCGGGGTACCGGAATCGCCGCGCTACCTCGTGGCGCGCGGCGAGTCTGGTCTGGCGGGGGACGTGCTGCGTCAGGTGCTGGGGGTTTCGGACAAGGATGAGCTGCGGATCAAGCTGCGGGACATCGAGGCGAGCCTGCGCGCCGAAGACCGTCCGCGGCTGCGCGACCTGCGCGGCCCGCGCGGCCTCCTGCCGGTGGTCTGGATCGGCATCGCGCTATCGGTATTCCAGCAGTTCGTCGGCATCAACGTGATCTTCTATTACTCCTCGACGCTGTGGCACTCGGTCGGGTTCAGTGAAGCGGACTCGTTCAAGATCACCGTCGCGACCTCGATCACCAACGTGCTGGTGACGCTCGTCGCCATCGCGCTGGTCGACCGCCTCGGGCGCAAGCCGCTGCTCGCGATCGGCTCCTCCGGGATGACGCTCACGCTCGCCGTAATGGCCTGGTGCTTCGCGCACTCGAGCGGCAGCGGTACGGCGGTGACCCTGCCCTCGCCCTACGGCGCCATCGCGCTCGCCGCCGCGAATCTCTATGTGGTGTTCTTCGGCGTGAGCTGGGGACCGGTGGTGTGGGTGCTGCTCGGGGAGATGTTCCCGAACCGCATCCGGGCAGTCGGCCTGGCGGTGGCGGCGGCGGCCCAATGGCTCGCCAACTTCCTGATCACCGCGACCTTCCCCTATCTGGCCGAGATCAGCCTGACATTCGCCTATGGCCTGTACGCACTGTTTGCCGCCCTTTCGCTGGTCTTCGTGATCGCCGCGGCACGCGAGACCAAGGGCATCGAGCTGGAGGCGATGACGAACTAGGGGTCGCGGTGTGAGTCGTCACTGATAGCGGCTGAGCTCGATGCCGTTGCCGACGGGCAGCAGCACCGAGCTCATGTCGCGTGCGACATGTACCGCGTGGCGGTACGCCTGGGCATGCGGCCGCGCACTCGCGGGCTCGAGCATGTTGTCGGCGACGATCAGCGCGCCCGGTGCCAGCTTCGGGTGCAGCAGCCCGAACACCGGCACATAGAGATTCTTCCAGAGATCGATCAGCACCAGATCGAAGGGCCCGTCGAGCGAAGCCAGGCTCTCGAGCGCATCGCCGACCACGAAGTCGACGTAGCCGGCGAGCCCGGCGCGCGCGAGCTTGAGGCTCGCATACTCGGTCTTGGCGGAGCGCAGCTCGAGGGAGGTGACCTTGCCCCCCACGGCACGCGCGGCTTCCGCCAGCCATACGGTCGAGTAGCCGAAGGAGCTGCCGACCTCGAGAATGCGACGCGCGCAGGCTTCCTTCGCCAGCAGGTTGATCAGACTCCCCGTGGCGCGTCCGACCGGCAGCAGCATCTCATCGATGCGCTCTTCGGCCTCCTGTGGACTCATCTTGTCCCACATCTCCTCCTCGCGCGCGGCGCGTGCCTCGTATTCCTCGAGTACGGCCCACACCGCCGCTTCCATCGATGGGAGGTTCATGAGAAATACTCCTGGAGTGAGGCGACGCCGAGCCGCTTGGCCTCGAACAGGCTCTCGAGGTGCTCGCGCGAGTTGACGAGCCCGCGCGCGCGCAGCACCCCCTGCTCATCGAGCAGCGCCGCAAACGGCAGACGGCTCACCTGGTAGGCGAGTCCAAGCGCCGGCGACAGCACGTAGGGAATCTCCTCGAGCCCCTGCGCACGCACGAACTCGCGCTGCTCGGCCATATCGCCGTCGCTGGCCAGGATCACATCCAGCCAGGAGCGCTCGTCGCGTCGACTCGACTTCACCGCCGGTAGCAGCGTCTTGCATACGGGGCAGCTCGGCGATACGAAAAGCAGCAGCGTGCTGCGCCCGTCGGGGCGGGCGGCAGCGATCCTGATCGAGCTGCCATCGAGAGCCGCGACTTCGAGCTTCGGCGCCGGCTCCCCCACGGTGAGCCCGCGGTTGAGCATCAATGCCCCCGCAGGTGCGATGCGCTCGTGCAGCACGCCAAGCTGTCGGGTGAGTGCCAGCACCACCCCTGCGAGCACCAGCACCAGCACCCATAGCAGCGCGTTGGAGACGATGAGCGCGGTCACGGCGTGCTTCGCAGCGCCGCGGCGCGCGCCGCCAGTATTCCGAGCAGGCGATCCAGGCTCGCATAGAGGAGCGCCGCCACCGCAATGCCCGCTGCCACCGTGAGAGCATCCGTCATCAGCAGCATCCGCGGCCTCCACGAAGCGAGCGCGGTGGCCAGCAGGAGGCCGAGCAGGAGATTGCGCACCACCATCCAGGGGGCGATCGGACGGGTGTCCTGCGCGCCTCCGCAACCGCAGGCGAGGTCGCGCCGGCCGCGCGCCAGATTCACGGCGATCGCCCCACCGTAGGCGAGGAGCAGTGCCATGCCAGCGAGCGCGGCCGCCGCTCGGGTCATCGCGCTCAGCAGTGCAACGGCAACCGCGAGCTCGAGTGCTGGCACCGCCCTCGCCACGGCGTAGGCCCCGCCCTCGGGAAGGAGGCGATAGGCGCGCACCACGGCCGTGAAATGCGCGACATCGCGCAGCTTGTGGAGAGCGGCGCTCGCGAAGAGCAGCGCGAAGCACCCGACGACTGTCAGACCGATGGCCGGATCGAGCATGGGCGCCATCCTAACGCAGATCCTCCTCCCAGAATTCCTGTGGCCGCCGGGTGCTGCCGGCAGCGCGCGCCTCCTCCCCCTTGCGCAACTCGACCCTGCGGATCTTGCCGGAGATCGTCTTCGGCAGAGAGGCGAACTCGATGCGCCGGATGCGCTTGAAAGGCGAGACGCGCGCGCGGACGTGCTCGAGGATGGAGCGCGCGGTGTCGGCATCCGCAGTCCTCCCCGGGGCGAGCGCGATGAAGGCCTTCGGAACCGAGAAGCGCAGCGCGTCGGGGCTTGGAACCACCGCCGCCTCGGCGACGGCCGGATGCTCGATGAGCACGCTCTCGAGCTCGAACGGACTGATGCGGTAGTCGGAGGACTTGAACACATCGTCCATGCGGCCGACGTAGGTGAGATAGCCCTCCGCATCGCGTGCCGCCACATCACCCGTGTGGTAATAGCCGTCGCCCATGGCGCTGGCGTTACGCTCGGCATCGTCCAGGTAGCCCTGCATGAGACCGAGCGGCCGCTCTTTGAGGTCGATGCAGATCTCGCCCTCCTCGGCGCGCTGGCCTCGAGGATCGACCAGCACCACCGGAAAGCCGGGGAGCGGGCGCCCCATGGATCCCGGCTTGACCGGCTGTCCGGGGGGATTGCCGACCTGAGCCGTGGTCTCGGTCTGGCCGAAGCCGTCGCGGATCGTCAGGCCCCAGGCCGCGCGCACCCGCTCGATCACTTCGGGATTCAGCGGCTCGCCGGCACTCGCCACTTCGCGCAGCGTCACCTTCGCGGCACGCAGATCGTGCTGGATCAGCATCCGCCACACGGTCGGCGGCGCACAGAAAGTCGTCACGCGGCAGCGCACCAGGTGATGCAGCAGCGCGGCTGCATCGAAGCGCTCATAGTGATAGGCGAGCACCGTGGCTTGCGCATTCCAGGGAGCGAATAAGCTCGACCAGGCATGCTTGGCCCAGCCCGGCGAGCTCAGGTTCAGGTGCACATCTCCCGGACGCAGTCCGAGCCAGTACATGGTCGACAGATGTCCTACCGGATAACTCACGTGGGTGTGCGCCACGAGCTTCGGCCGCGCGGTGGTGCCCGAGGTGAAATAGAGCAGCAGCAGATCCTCGGCGCGCGTCGCAACGGCGCGCAAGTCCGGCTCGGTCTCGTGCGAGCGCTGATAGGGCACCCAGCCAGGCACGGTCGGCCCCACCGCAATGCGCACCGGTGCGCCCGGCAGTGCCGCGAAGCGCAGCGCGAGGCCCGACAGCGTGACGACCACCTTGACCTGACCGCGTTCGAGCCGATCGCGCAGATCCCCGCTCTCGAGCAGCGTCGTGGCCGGAATGATGACGGCACCCAGCCGGACGGCGGCGAGCATCGTCTCCCACAACGGCACGCAGTTCGGCAGCATGATGAGGATGCGGTCGCCCGCGCGCACTCCTTCGCCCGCGAGGAACGCGGCCACCTGCCGTGAGCGGCGCGCCATCTGCGCAAACGACAGCGTCTCGTCTGCACCGGCGTCGTCGATCAGTCGCAGCGCCGGCGCCTGATTTCCCTGCGCGATGTGCTCGAAGTAGTCGCTGACCCAGTTGAACCGATCGAGCGCCGGCCAGCGGAACTCGCGCAATGCGCGGCCGTAATCCTCACGGCAGTGCAACAGCAGATCGCGAGCCTCGAGAAAAGCGCGGCCTCCGCTCATGGCGGCAGCTTACACCCGCGGCGGGTTACCATCCGCGCCCATGAACACCGCGCGCCTCGAGGCATTCACCGATGGCGTGGTCGCCATCATCATCACCATCATGGTGCTGGAGATCCGCGTACCGCGGGGCGCCGACCTCGACGCCTTGAGGACCGAGGTCCCGGTGCTGCTCGCCTACGTGCTGAGTTACGTGAACGTCGGCATCTTCTGGAACAACCACCACCACATGCTGCACGCGACCGAACGGGTGAACGGCCGCGTGCTGTGGGCGAACCTGGCGCTGCTCTTCTGGCTGTCGCTGATTCCCTTCGTCATCCGCTGGATCGACGAGGCTGGATTCATGCCGGCGCCGGTCGCGGCCTACGGGGTGGTGCTGGCGTGCGCCGCCCTCTGCTACACGCTGCTGCAGGCGCAGCTCATCGCCGTCAACGGGCGCGAATCGCGGCTCGCCCTGGCGCTCGGCAAGGACCTGAAAGGCAAGCTCTCGCTGGCGCTGTATCTGGCCGCGATCGTGCTGGCGTTCGTGCGCCCATGGCTTGCGATCGCGCTCTATGTCACCGTGGCTGTCATCTGGCTCGTGCCCGACACGCGCATCGAGTCCTTGGCCGGAAGAAAGAGCATCCCTCCATGAACACTCCTCTCCTCGTCACGGCGGTGAGCGATGCCGCCCCGTATACCGTCAACCTCGAGGACCCCTCGGGACACCGGTGGCTTGCGGATGAGCCGCGGCAATCGGGCGGCGCCGACGCGGGGCCCAATCCCCATCAGTTGCTGCTGTCCGCCCTGGGCGCCTGCACCTCGATCACGCTGCGCATGTATGCGGCCCGCAAAGGCTGGCCGCTCGCCGGTATCGAGGTGGCGCTCGAGTTCAATCCGGCCGGTCAAGCGGCCGCAGGCAGCGACATCCGCCGGCGCATCAGGCTGCACGGCGGCCTCAGCGACGAGCAGCGCGAGCGACTGCTCGAGATTGCCAATCGCTGTCCGATCCATAAAGTGCTGACCGGCGAGGTGCGTATCGAGAGCTCACTCACATGAGCGGGAGAGACCCCAGGCTGCACAGCGGCCCCGAGCGACTCGAAACCCGCAACGCCGAGATCGGCGGCGGGCTCACCATTCGTCGCGCCCTTCCCAACCGTGGCCGCCGCACGGTCGGCGCCTGGTGCTTTCTCGATCATGCGGGACCGATGGAGTTCGGCGCGGGCGGCGGCATGCACGTCGGGCCGCATCCGCACATCGGACTTCAGACCTTCACGTGGATGATCGAAGGCGAGGTGGTCCACCGCGACAGCCTTGGGAATGAGCAGCTCATTACTCCCGGGCAGGTCAATCTCATGACGGCCGGTCGCGGGATCGCGCACGCGGAAGACTCCGCCCCGGGGAGCGGCGGCCGCCTGCACGCCGCGCAACTGTGGATCGCGCTGCCCGAGAAGGAGCGACGCCGCGCGGCCGCTTTCCGCAACTACCCGCACCTGCCGCTGATCGAGAAGGGCGGCTTCGCCGTGCGTGTGCTGGCCGGAAGCGCACTCGGGGAGAGCTCGCCGGCGGAGATCTTCTCCCCGCTCGTGGGGCTGGACCTGAGCTCTCCCGGGCGCGCCTCGCTCGATCTGCCGCTCGATCCGTCCTTCGAGCACGCAGCGCTCGTTCTCAAAGGCGCGGCAACTGTGGCCGGCGAGCCGCTCAGTCCCGGGACACTGCTCTATTTCAGTCCGCAGCGCGCGAAGCTCGCCATCGAGTGTGCCGCAGCGGCGCGCATCCTCCTCATCGGCGGGACACCCTTCGGCGAGGAAATCCTGGTGTGGTGGAACTTCGTCGCGCGCACTCCGGCCGAGGTCGAGGTGGCGACGCGCGACTGGAACGAAGGGCGTTTCGGCGCCGTCAGCGGCAGTCCCGCGCCTGCGCTCGTGGCCCCGAGCCCTGCGGGTCTCGGGCTGAGGCCTGCCCCCGGCGGCCTCACCTGAAATGGATCTCGATGAGGTCGAAGGCCGCACCTGCCGCACCGCTGGCTTCGATCCTCAGGGTGTCACCTTCAGCGACAATCGCATCGAGCGACTCGAGCGCGATCGCGAGCGCACCGCTGTGCACCGTGAGGGCCGCGCGCGCGACCACGAGACGCGTGCCGGCACCACCCGCGAGCACCGTCGAAGCATCCGCCGCGCGGCGTGTGAGGGTGGCGCTGCACAGCCCGCGACGGGTCATGACGTTGAGATCCGTGACCGCAGAGCCGAGGGGCTGCGCGAACACCGGCACTTCTCCCGGAAAGCTGACCGCTGCGCTCTCGCGCGAGAGCGCCAGCGGCGGGCGCCCGTCTATGGAGAGCCTCAGGCGTCCATCCAGTACCGCCATGCTGCGATCGATGCCTGGGAACAGCGAGAAGGGACCGGCGGCTGCGATCTCCGCGATGCTGACACGCCAGTCGAAGTCCGCGATCGCGCTTTCCGGCGGTGATACCGCGACCTGACGCGTGATGCCGCCGCCATTTTTCCAGGCGACCGCAGCTCGCTCGGCCGCTCGCAGCACCTGAACTGCGTCGAGCGCACCCACGGCCGGGTCAACCTCCGTGGAGCTGCTGCTTGAGATAGACGAAGCTCAATGCCCACATCTCTGCGGCCTGGCGGTGATCGGCCGCCGCCGCGTGCCCGCCGTCCGTGTTCTCGAAAAAGAGCACGTTGTGGCCCTGCGCTTCCATGCGCGCCGCCATTTTGCGCGCATGGACCGGAGTCACGCGATCGTCGCTGGTCGCCGTGACGAACAGGACCGGCGGGTAGTGCCGCCCCTTCTTCACGTTCTGGTAGGGCGAGTACTTCATGAGCCAGGCGCGGTCGGCGGCCCTGGCAGGGTCGCCATACTCGGCCTCCCAGGACGCACCCGCGCCGATCTGCGTGTAGCGGATCATGTCGATGAGCGGTACCTGACAGACCACCGCGCCGAAGAGCTCCGGCCGCTCCACCATGTTGGCGCTCACCAGGAGCCCGCCGTTCGATCCGCCCATGATGCCGAGCTGTTTTGCCGTGGTGATGCCACGGGTCACCAGATCGGCGGCAACCGCCTGGAAGTCGTCGTAAGCCTTCTGGCGGTTCTCGAGGAGCGCCGCCTGGTGCCACGCCGGCCCGTACTCCCCGCCGCCGCGGATGTTGGCGACCACGTATACCCCGCCCCGCGTCAACCACAGCATGCCGAAGTTCGCCGAGTAGCTCGGGGTCAGTGAAACCTCGAACCCGCCGTAGCCGTAGAGCACGGTCGGCGCGGGACCGGCGAGCTTGACCGAGCGCGTCACGAAGTAAGGCACTCGGGTACCGTCCTTCGAGGTCGCAAAGAACTGCTCGGTCTCGAGGTCCGTAGAGTCGAAACGCGCCGGAAGCGCTTTGATCGGCACCAGCGTGCCATCGGCGGAACTCGCGTACAGGGTCGTGGGCGTCGTGTAGCTCTCAAAGCGGAACTGCGCCTCCGGTCCCCAGGTATTCGCCGAGACGACGTGGGTCGAGCCTCGGGCGGGAAGGGCCGCAGTGGTCTCACTCCATCCACCGCTCGCGCCGGGACGAAACACATGAATGCTGCCGGTGACGTCGTGATTGATGGACACGTACACCGCGTCACGACCTGCCACCACCTCATCGATCGCGCTGTGCGGGTCGGGCGTGTAAATCGTCCGGACCTCTCCCCGCACGGAGTCGGGACCGACCTTGAACCGGCAGGCGATCAGGGCCCCCTTCCCGATGACCCCTGAATTCGCGCGGCCGGCCGCGATCTCGGGCGGCGGGCTCCAATCCTCCCGTAGCGTAAAGAGGAGATCCTGCCCTTGCGCGCCTTTCAGGTCGGCGCCGAGGGGGAGCGGCAGTTTGCGTGTCGCACCATCGGGAGCGAGCCAGTAATACTCGGCCGTGAAGAAGGTGACCGCGCGCTGAATCACCGCAATCGTGCCGGCGGGGTTGTGAAACACCGCCGCCCCGGAAGCGACGTCGCTCTGCGCGCCCTCATACACCGTGCGGGCACTCGCCATCGGCTCACCGCGCTTCCAGAGCTTGACGATGCGCGGATAGCCCGAGGATGTCATGGAGCCCGGACCGAAGTCGGTTCCGAACACCACGGTGTCTTCATCGAGCCAGGTGATCTGCGACTTCGCCTCGGCCAGCTCGAAGCCGTCCTTCACGAACGACCTCGCAGCCAGATCGAACTCGCGCACCACCGCCGCATCGCCTCCGCCGCGCGAGAGGGTCAGGAGGCAGCGCTTGAGTGAGGGAGTGCAGTCCGATCCTTTCCAAACCCAGTTCTCGTGCTCATCGTGGGCGAGCTTGTCGAGATCGAGAAGGATCTCCCACGCGGGCGCTGTGTTGGCGTAGTCGGCAATGGTGGTGCGCCGCCAGAGCCCCTTGGGGTGCCCCGCGTCCTGCCAGAAGTTGAAGACGTACTGATGGTCGAGGTCGACGTAAGGAATGCGATCGGTCGCGTCCAGCACCTTGAGGATCGCCTCGTAGTCCTTCTGGTAGTCGGGATCGGCCTGCAGCACCGCGGTCGACCTGGCGTTCTGCGCCTTGACCCATTCCAGAGCCTTTGCGCCGTGGACATCCTCGAGCCACAGGTAGGCATCGGTGGCGGTTGGGTGAGAGTTCTTATCCACACTGGCTCCCGCAAGCGACCCAGCGCCGATGAGCGCCGCCAGCGCTGCCGTTATCGTTCCCGCGTGCCGCCCGCTCATGCGTATCACCTCTGCCCGCACTGCCGTGCGCGAGCCTCGTTCGGATAGAGTGCCACGAGTCGCCGCGTAACGCCGTTGGTCCAACCGAAGCCGTCCTGCAGCGGATACTCTCCCCCGCCGCCGCTGCGTTCGCTGACGACGTCGTACTTCTCGACCAGCTTGTGACTCTCGGCATAGACCCGCCGCACATTGTGCAGCCAGCGGCAGGCGACGGATCCGGCCAGTGCCCGCTCGCCGTAGCGATTGAGACCCGCAATGCCGATCCACTGCAAGGGCGCCCACCCGTTGGGTGCGTCCCATTGCTCGCCGGTGCTGAGCGGGGTGGTGACGATGCCGCCGGCCTTGAGGAGCGTGCGCTCGACTGCCACGCCGACGCTCCTCGCCTGAGGCTTCGAGGCACAACCGGCAAAGAGCGGATAAAGCGTCGCCGCCGACAACCGCTTGAGGCTGGCGTGCTGCGTCCAGAGATAGTCGAAGTAGACGCCGGAATCTCCATCCCACAGCCAGCGGTCGATGGCGGCGCGGCGCTGCGCGGCGCGCCGGCGGAAATCGGCAGCGCAGGCGCGATCGCCACTGCGCTCACAGCCGCGCGCGATCGAATTCTCGAGTCCATAGAGGAGGCTGTTGAGGTCTACCGGTATGATATCCGTCGTGTCGATGGTCGGCTTGGTGCGCGCGTCGGCGAACCAGCGGGAGCTGAAGTCCCAGCCGCTCTCGGCGGCGGCGCGAATGTCGCGAAAGACTTCGCCCGGCGGGCGACCGCTCGCGCGCGCGAGCTCGACATCGTCGCGGTAGGACTCATCGCGCGGCGTATCGCGATCGTCCCAGTAACGGTTGAGGATCGATCCATCGGGGAGTGCGACCACGCGACGGTGCGCATCGCCCGCCTTGAGCTGCCCTGCTCCCTCCATCCAGAACTCGTACTCGCGCTTGAGCTGCGGCAGGTAGCGCGCGTACGCGGCCTCCTCGCCCCCGGGAAGCAGGCCCACCATGGCGAAGAAGAACGGCGGCTGCGAGCGGCTCAGGTAGTAGGTGCGCGTTCCATTCGGGATGTGGCCGTAGCTGTCGATGAGGTGCGCGAAATCTTCCACCATGTCCTGGACGAGATCGCCTCGACCGCTCTGCAGGAGTCCCAGCATCGTGAAGTAGGAGTCCCAGTAGTAGATCTCACGAAAGCGGCCTCCGGGAACCACGTAGGGCTTCGGTAGCGGCAGGAGCGAGGACCATGGGGGCGCGGTGGGGGTGGTGCGCGTCAGCTGAGGCCACAGGCCATCGATGTGCTCGACGAGCGTGGTTTGCGTGGAGGTTGCCACGACGGGCGCCGGCAGGGCGGGGAGCGAGAAATGCGCGTCGGTGAAGCGCTTGAGCGCTGCGGGAGATTCCGGATGCGCCGCGTGGTACTCGGCGAGAATCACCTGCGGCGCCGCATCAGGCACCTCGTCGACGAAGGTCTTGCCGTCGCCGTAGATGGCCGCCATCTGGACCGCGACGAAAAGATCGCCGAACAGCACCTGCGGCGGCTGTGGATAGTCCGCGGTTGCGCTCGCCAGCAAGCCCGCCAGCGCGAACGCGGCTGCGCCCCGGCCGACTATGGCTTCTCCCAGGACTCGGTTGGCATATCGGTCGGCGGCGCGAGCGTGCGCAGGTACGTGACCAGGGTCCACACGCCCTCAGGTCCCAGTGTCCCGCCGAAGGCGGGCATTCCCTTCGGGCGTCCGTAGTAAATGGAGCTGAAGATCTCCCCATCCGCGCCGCCGTAGCGCCAGCGACCGGCGCCGAGATTGGGAGCCACGAAGCCGGCGGCATCGGTCCCGTGGCAGCCGTCGCAGTTCATCGTCGTAAAGAGCAACGCGCCGTTTTTCGCTACCGCGGCATCGCCGGCGTGGGGGTTGCGCAGCACGCCACCCGGAGGCATCGAGCCCCCCGCGGCCAGATGTGCTTCGTAGGCGATTGCGGGCGGGGTCGCGGCAGCGGTCGCACCCGGTGGAGCGCTGGTACGCGCACAGCCGCCAAGCGCCGCGACGCCGAGGAGCGCACATCCCCCCAGTGCGCCCCGGCGGGCGCTTCCACCGCCGATGCGAGCGCCTCCCCTCACAGTCCGAAAATCCAGATGATGCCGCCCTGGCTCGTGTGGCGCGCGATGTCCTTCATATAGTCCGCCGGCAGCCGGATGTCGCGCGGATCATCGGAGCGCGTGTCGCCCACCAGGAGCGCCCAGTCGCCGCCGATGCCCGCATACACCGCCACGTACTGTTTTCCGTCGGGGCCACGAAACGAGATCGGATTGCCGACGACCCCGGAGCCCACCTTGAACTTCGAGAGCTCGGCCCCCGTGCGGGCATCGACCGCTTTGAACCACCCGTCCAGCGTCCCATAGAAAGCGACATCGCCGGCCGTAACCAGCGCGCCGCTCCAGTTCGGATAGCGCTCCTTGTCCTCCCATACCTTGCGGCCGCTCGCAGCATCCCAGGCGATGAAGGAGCCCATGTAGCCGCCGGCCCCCGCCTGATACGGGCTGTTGATTCCCATGTACGGCGTGCCCCGCAGATAACTCACGTGGCCTGCCTCGTAGTCCATGCACAGGTTGTTGGTCGAGGTATAGAAAAGATGAGTGCGCGGCGAGTACGCCGGCGGCGAGTTGGGGCTCACGCCGCCCTCGAGGCACGGACAGATGCCCTTCACGTTGCCCTTCGATACGCCGGTCTGCTTCGTCGGGTCGATGCTCGGTCGACCGGTGGCGAGATCGACGGACTTCGCCCAGTTGACGTTGACGAAGGGCGCGGCGAGGAGGACCTTGCCGCTGGTCCGGTCGAGGGTATAGGCGAAGCCGTTCTTGTCGAAGTGCACCAGGGCCTGCGCGGTCTTGCCGCCGATGTTGAGATCCGCGAGCACCATCGCGCCCGTGGCGTCGTAGTCCCAGCCATCGTGGGGCGTGAACTGATAGGCCCACATGAGCTCGCCCGTACCCGGCCGCCGTGCGAGCACGCTGGCGCTCCACTTGTTATCACCGGGGCGCTGCTCGGAGTTGTAGGGCGCCGCGTTTCCCGTTCCGTAGTAGACGAGATCGAGCTGCGGGTCGTAGGAGAGCCACCCCCATACGGGTGCGCCGCCCGTTTTCCAGCTGTCGTTCCCCCAGCTGTGGGCGCCCTCGTCCGGCGGCACGGCGTAGGCAGGCTTGAAGGTCCCGGCATGGATCAGCATGTCGGCATCGGGACCCATGTTGTGCCCCGTCCACGCCACGCCCCCGGTCTTGAGATCGAGACCTTTCAGCCATCCGAAGATGCCGAACTCGCCCCCGGAGGCGCCAACGATAACGCGCTCGCCGACCACGAGCGGCGCCATGGTCACGGTCTCCCCGCTCCCCATGTCAGCAATCGCGGTCTTCCACAGCTCGCGCCCCGAGTGCGCATCGATGGCGACCGTGTGACCATCGAGCAGGTTGTAGACGATCACGCCGTTCATGTAGAACGCGCCACGATTCACGGCATCGCAGCATGCGACCCCGAGTGCGTTCGAGCTCACGTCCGGCCGATATTTCCAGCGCAGCGGGTATCCCTCTTTTGAAAGATCGAAGGCGTACAGCACGTTCGGCCACGGAGTGACGACGTACATGGTGTCGCCCACCACCAGCGGTTGGCCCTCGTGGCCGGCGAGCACGCCGGTGGAGAA
>Ga0070733_10001460_pt1 | contig 17581 bp, 12 predicted proteins | sample Coa_R1_9_FD_66450 | JGI IMG/M metagenome (GOLD analysis project Ga0070733, IMG submission 66450) | Surface soil microbial communities from Centralia Pennsylvania, which are recovering from an underground coalmine fire - Coalmine... | ecosystem: Environmental > Terrestrial > Soil > Unclassified ... | reverse complement strand
GCCAATTCCACCGGAGGAATGGGACTACGCGCAACCTTGCGAGTCTCGTCACCGCGCCAATCGATGCGCTCCTTCGAGCGCTCGCCTCGCTCGCCGACCTCACGGCATCCGGGGTTGTCACTGGCATCCACCTCGAGGGGCCGTTCCTTTCTCCGCAGCACTTCGGAGCGCAGGACCCTCGCTATCTGCGGGCTCCCGACGGACGGCTTCTTGCGCAGCTCCTCGACGCTGGCCGCGGCGCGGTACGCATGGTGACCGTCGCGCCTGAACTTCCCGGGGGGATCGACCTCATTGGCGAGATTCGCCGCGCCGGCGTAATCGCGGCGATTGGACACTCCGGCGCCACATACGCGGAAGCATGTGCGGCAATCGACGCTGGGGCGACTGTGGCGACACATCTTTGGGACGCCATGAGACCGCTTCACCATCGCCAACCGGGGATCGTCGGCGCGGCGCTCGCTCGGCCAGAAATCGCCTGCGAGCTCATCGCCGACGGTCACCACGTCCACCCGGTGGTCGTTTCCCTCACCCACCAGCTTGCGTGTGATCGCCTGGTCTTAGTGACCGATGCGATCAGCGCCGCAGGTCAACCTGATGGAACCTATCGACTCGGTGAGAAGGAGATCGACGTGAAGAACGGTCGATCGTTCCTCGCCGGCACAAAGACGATCGCCGGTAGCACGTTGACGCTCGCCGAGAGCGTTCGCTTCGCCGCCTGCGAAGCCGGCATTCCAGTCGACAAAGCCGTGCAGGCCGCCACCTCGACACCGGCGCGACTTCTCGGGATGGCGAATGAGGTAGGGACGATCGCCCCCGGCTACGTGGCTGACCTCGTCGTTCTCGACAGCGATTTCCGAGTCGAAGCGGTGATGACCGGTGGGAGCTGGTGCCGGAGGAAGGTGAGTGACGGGGCGTAGCGGTGGGATCTGGCCCGCGGCCGTCTGTCTTCTTCCTGGTTCAGGAGACCTTGCTCCGCGCCACGACCGGCCGCGTCGGACGTTGTGACCGTGACCGACGGGCATGACATCGGCCGGTCACTTGAGCAGACTTGCGCCGACGTTCACCGTCATCGCTAGCAGGACAGCTCCGAATAGATAAGAGAGCAGGGCATGTCGCAACGCAGCACGACGGATGGATCGGTCTTCGATATCGGTATCAGAGACCTGAAAAGTCATACCGATGGTGAATGCCGCATACGCAAAGTCTGAATAGACGGGAGCTTCATCTTGGTTGAACGAAATACCGCCAGCGGGCTCCGAATAGTAGAGGCGCGCATATCGCAGCGTGAAAACCGTGTGTACAACGAACCAAGAGGCGAGGAGGCTTGCGACACCGAGAGCGAGTAGTCCTGCTATCTCCCCGCCCTTTGCTCTTGCGGCTTGAATCAGAACGAAGCCAACGCCTGCAATTGAGGCAACGCTCGCAATGATCAACACGAGGTCGGTGGTTGCGCGGTTCGGGTCCTCTCGTGTCGCCGCCTTCCTAACTTCGTCGGTGCCGAGACGGAGAAGCCTGGTCCACGTTCTCAGCAAAAAATAGGCGGCAGCGATGTCCCACCCGGCAAGCATGGCGGATTGCCACGAGATCGCTATCAGGAATAACCCTCCGCCGAGACAGCCGAGGAAGAGACCAGCCAGCATCCCGTCACTCAGTCGCCAGAAGTGCGGCATCTCGCGTATCACCATGCTGAGCTTCTTACCCAGCACATTCGTCTTCAGACGGCGCGTTGTAACGCGGGTTCGCGCGTCCGCATCGATTGAGCGTTTGGTTCTTGAATAGCGCGGACCGTCGGAAGGGCCGCAATTGCTCCGGGCAGCGGGATCCAAAGACTGAAGAACCGGTACGCAGCTACCGCGGCGACCGCGCCCGCGAACGATGCTCCACAATCCCAGAGTGTCAAAGGCAAGACGAGATCGATCAGGCCGGCGCCGCCAAGGGGAGCAGATCGGCGTGTCAGCACGTTGCCGACCGCGTAGGCGACAACGATTCCTGCAAAGGAAATGCCGGCCGTGAACGCGAGCAGCGCAGCCCAGAGGGCGAACATGTCTCCCGCCCAAAAGATGGTCATACCGATGAACGGCATCCCACTCGACCTCTTCCCGGCTGCGAGCTCGCGCAGCATCCAAATCCCATCAAGAGCGATGGCTAGTCCGCGCAGAATTCCTTTCTTGCTCCGGAGACGCTTGCGATAGCGGGCAGCCAACGTGACGGCAATCGTGGCGCCGATGACTGGTCCGAGTGCCCAGGGCCACGTGAAATCGAGTGGAGGCGGATCGGTGTGGCCGAGTGCCAACAAGACAATGGCCGCTATACAGGTGCCTATCGCGATCGGAGCATGTTCGAGAGACTTGAGCGTCGACACGCGGACATCTGCGACTCGCTTGTCCGTTCCACCGCGCTTCATCGCGAAGTTGTCGATTACCGCGCCGCCTTTGAAGAGGAAACAGCCGAAACCTGCCGCAACCACGGCGAGACGTTCAGTTCCGTTGAGGTCGGGACCGCCGGGAAGCCGAGCCAATGCCTCGAAAGCGATGTAGTAGCCAACCCATGAAAGGGCAACACCAGCTAGTGAGGCTGCAATCCAAGGGGCATCGACTCGTTGCAGGTCGTGCAACACGCTGGGGAACCCGGCTACGTAGGCAATGCCGACAATCCCTGATCCGTAGAGCAATGCACCACAAACGCTAAGCAACACAACGCCGCGAGTATTGCCAACTGGAGAGCGCCCATGTTTGTCCGACATCCGTCATTTGGCTACCCATAAGCCTGAGGAAGTAACGGTCGCGCGGCTCAAGCTGGCGCGCTGAGTTCCGGCCGGGTGTGATCCAAACGCTGAGTATTAGTTCTGACGATTCCGGAGTCCTTACCCTTGCTGGCGCCAGACGTGTTTCCCCAACTCCCCGAGGCTGGCAACAGGTAGTTGTTGACGTTCGCGACGACTTTCGCAGAACGGTTTCGATCCGCTGCGCTACGGGAATACTTCGGTTCGGAATGTGCGACCGAACTGGCGAAGGTATCGCTGGGCCGGGTTCATGCCGGGTAGCAAGGGAGGATAGCGGGTGAGTGCCACAGCGATCGTGATCATTGTCATCCTGGCTGCCGTCATCGTTCTCATTGCGGGAACAGCGTTTTTCCTACAAAACAGGCGTCGACGCGATCTGCATCGACGTTACGGACACGAATACGACAGGGCTGTTCAGCAAGCAGGGAGTGTGCGAGCCGGAGAAGCGGACTTGCGCGAGCGCGTGGAAGCGCGCGAGGTCCTGCCGATTCATCCGCTTACGACCGATCAGGTGGACCGCTACCGTGACGAATGGGAGCAGGTACAAAGCGAGTTCGTTGATACGCCGAGCGGATCATTGCGGCATGCGGATGCCGTCGTGACAGCGATCATGGTCGATCGCGGCTATCCGATGTCGGAGTTCGAGCAGCAGGCGAAACTCATTTCGGTAGATCACGCGTCTGTTGTCGAGAACTATCGCCTCGCCCACGAGACGTTCCTTGAGAACGAGCGGGACCGGGTACCTACCGATCAAGTCCGGGACGCCATCGTTGCCTATCGCAGCCTCTTCGAAGAATTGATCGCGGTCGACGATGGGCAGGATTCGAAGGACGAAAGATCGCAAACACGCGTCTCTCGTAGCCCTCGCTAAGTACCGCTGAACACCCATTCTTCACCATTACAGAATGGCTTTAGGAGGAGCCTTAATGCCTGATAATTACAACGCCGAAGACGTCGAGACTGCACTTGGGTCGAATGGTGATTTCGAATCGAGCCGCGCGACGGAGCTGCTCACGAACCCCGACGAATTACGCCAGCGTTGGGCGGCTGTTCAAGCCGAGTTTGTCGATGACCCTCGCCAGGCGGTGGGCGATGCTGAGCATCTTGTCTCCTCAGTTATGGACGACCTCATATCTCGCTTCCGTGAGCAGCGAGAACGGCTCGACGAGCAATGGTCCGACGGTCCCAACGCATCAACCGACGAGCTTCGCAAGGCAATCCAGCGATACCGCGATTTCTTCGATCGCATGTTGACGGTTTAGGACACTTGGAGCTTGCTGTGCGCAATAAGGCGCTGAAAAGGCGGATGAAGATCCTCGAAGCGAAGGTAAACCGGCTGGAGAGGAAATCTTCTCCCAAACGCAAACGCAGGATAGACAGACTGCAATCACAAGTCGCGAAGCTCAGAAAGACTGTCCGGTCCGGCTCTCATCGCGCGGCAGGACTAGTTCACTGAAGGAACGACCCGCGACTGTCCGCTTGAGCCTGCTGGGCTAGCGGCTCCGTTCGGACGAACAGAGGTCAGTCCGATGACCGACCTCTGTTCATGTCAGATGAGCCGGGCGGCGCAACGACCGCGATCGTGCTGTGGGAAGCAAGAGTCATCGTGGTGCTGCTGCACTAGGAATACCGACCGCGGAACATTGCCCGAAGGATCCGCCCGGAACCCTCATCCGGGCGGATCTTCCTGCGAGTTTCCGACCGTCAGCCGCCTGCCGTCGACGAGAAGATGAAGGTGCCCCAGTTCGTGAAGAAGTCACGAGCCGTCGCACCCGTATTCGGTGGGACGTACTCGGTCGCCATCCAAACCGTGCTTCCAACGGCAACGCCGCCGGAGTAGTCACCCCACCGGCATCCGCCGAAGCTGGGGCCAACGTAGTACGCGTAGCACGTAAACCCGTCTTCCGGCCCCGAGCCGGCTCCCGCAACGTTGACGCTGCCAGTCGGTCCGGAGCTACCGAACGGTATGTACGCCGCGCTCGGGAAATTCTGGCTCCCAGTAAGGGTGAAGACCATGTCGCCAACTCCAGAGCCGTTCACCACGATGTCTGGGTAAAGAAGGCTCTGCACCTGCCCACGCGATCCCGTCACGCCGAGGTTCCCCTCGTGGGTAAGAGTTGCGGTAACCCCCGAACTTCCAATCGATGGGGTGAGGATGAACCACTCCGCTGAAGTCGTCCCAACTGCATTAGTTGGAGTCGACGAATTCGAGAGCTCGGTGAACAGCTTACCGTTCGAGTAAGTCGTTTCCTCGACAGCGTCGAAGTCCGCTTGCAATACGCCTTCTGGGACGGTCGCACCCGTCTGGGACTCGATGTAATTCAGCAAGGGGGTTTGGCTCGACAACGACGCTGCTTTCTGAGTCACCGCTACTCCTGTTTCGGGGAATTGGTAGTACTGCCCAAGCGTCACCAACGAGGATGAAAGACTGACCGATGGTGTGGTCGACGCGAGAGAAGAAGTGTTAGTCAAGGCGTACACCGCCAGGAGATCGGAACTCACCGGAAAGGCGTCCGACATGGTGAAGTACTCGGTTCCGCTCGCGTACGTTCCGTCGGCCGGAGTGAGAGCCGGCGAGAGGTGGTACGTCTCGCCCACCCCCTCAGCAGGGAACGGAGACGGGAGCGCACCAATGTGCACAACGACCGGGGTCGGTCCACCATTTGCCGCGGAAACGAGCTCGGTCTTTGAGATCGCGTAGACCTGCGCGCCGTTGAAGCTCGACTTGTAGATCGAGAACTCGTTTGTCGACACATAGAATCCGTTCGCATCGGCGCCGATCATCGGATAGTCACCGAAACACGGACAGCCCGGATCCGACTGGTCGGTCGAGTCGATCGCGAAGGTCGTGAAGTTGCCGGTCGGGTCCGAAGTCTGGCTCACCGCGATCAGTTCGTACGACTTCGTCGCGTGCTTGTGCGGCGCGAAGAAGTTCGGGATCGAAAGCTCGGTAACGAACCAACGACCAGTCTGCGCGTCAAAGTAGCAACGCGGGTCGGAGACAAAGCTTCCGGCGCCATTTGGCTGCTCGGGCGGGATTCCAAACAACGCCGTCGTGGCAATCGGTCCAGCGATCGTGGCGCCTGACGTGCTGTAGACCGCGTAGGCATTGTTCACGATCTCCACGACGTCAGTTCCGTTCGAGCAAAGTCCTTGGTCAGGAGGTTCGAGGTCGTACGCCGCGTTAGCGGTTGCTTGCTGTTTGCCCGTGATGCCGGGAAATCCGGAGAGCAATGCCGTTGGAACGGTCGAGATTGACTTGTTACTTACCGCGATCGTCGACGTCGGTCCAGATCCTCCTGTCCGCGGCAAGTTGCCTTCGGGACCCTGCAGGAACCGGCCACTCGACGAGGAACCGCCGTGCAGCGCACGGACGTTGGTCGTGCCCACTTTAAGGAGCGACGTGTCGGAGACCGCGGCGTGGACAGCTGTGCTGGTGACCACGCCGGACGCCGCGGGCGCCGTGACTGCCGAGACACCGATGATCCCTGATATGAGCGACAGGGCTCCGAAAAACGAGCCGAGTCGCCAGAGCGATGCATTCCGCATGTTTCCTCCTCCACCGACGAAACCTTCGCTAGCGACGAAGTTGATCGTCGCCTTACTGCGTCACACTCGTGACGATCACGCCGACCGTGCGCAGGCGGCCATCTGCGGAGATTTGCCTCGCGTTCGGGCTGTCGTGCAATCTGAAAGCGTTTCACCGGCTCTGTCGTCGGTCAACACACCCCACGTTTGCGTCCTGTAACTGACGCGATTTGTCGACAAATAACACTGCAGGTGAGGATCCCAGCGCTCCACGTGTCAATAAAGGCGCTTCCGCGACGTCCTAAGTCAATCGCCTTAGAAAACCGCCGGGGAAACTACGCCGTGCTTATCTCTTTGCTCGTCGAAAGAGAAATGCGCTCAAGCAGGGGGCGAGTGTCCAACTCTGCGAAGATCTCTCGCGCTTCGCTCAAGTGCTGTTCCGCGTCTGTGTGTCTCGCCTGCCCGATGAGCCACTCACCATGCTCGAGCAGTGCCATCCCGAGCCAGAACGGCGCGCCAATTCGTCGAAAACGCGCTTCGGCATCCTTGAAGACGACATCCGTGTCCTGGCGCCCCTGACTTGATCCGATTCTCGCCCGGAAGCGTGCCGACTGTGCCTCCAGTAACGGGGTCGACTGACCGGGCAGGAGACTCTCGATCCTCGCCAGCATCTGCTCGGCCTTCGGAGTGTCACCGAGGTCGAAGGCGGCTTCTGTGGCTTCGACGAGAGCCAGCTTGTTCCCGATGAACGAGACGGGCAATGTCTTGCAGGCCTCGATGGCTGCCTCCGCCGACTCGAGCGCCCGGAGCGATTCTCCCCTAGCCCGCAGTAAGACTGCGCGCGAAGCAAAATACATACCTCTCGCCTGCACATCAGGCGAGGCTGCTTGTCCCGCCCCAGCGTCGAGTAGGGCGTCAGCCCGCTCGAGTTCTCCTCTCATGGCGTGAACAATCGCCACTGCGTCGAACTCCGTGGCGACTATTCCATGGGCCCCGAGTTGTTCCAGTTCCGCAGCACGTTCGAGCATCTCGTTCCACCGTCCCGCTAGGAACAGCGGAACGAGGAAGGTGGCGAGAAGGCCGATCTCCCAAGTCCTGTCGCCTGTTCTTCTCGCGAGCTCGAGCGCGGCGGCTCCGAGGTCGAGGGCGTCGCCGAATCGGTCGTCGCTCTCGAGAAACGTGATCAAATTGTTGTAGGCACGCAGCGCGGCGCCACTTAGCCCGTGGTCAATTCCGAGCTGCAAGGCATGTCCCATGAGCGCGCTCGCCTCGTGTCCGCGGCCGAGAGATTTGAGGAGCGTTGCTTTGGTATTGAGGGCTTGCGAGAGCAACTCGGCTAGGTCGAGCTTCTCGGCGAGATCGAGAGCAAACTCGATACGAGCAGAAGCGAGCTCGCGATTGCCAGTGAAGTAGTACACCCGGCCCAGCTGGGCGGCGAGCGACGCTACGTCGGAGTCGGTGTCTTCGCTCGAGAGCACGGCGAACGCTCGCTCCATCCTGTCAATCGCGTCTTCGATGCGACCCTCGAAATAATCGACTTCGCCGAGGCGCGCCGACATCCGGGCGCTGGCATGAGTGTTACCTGTCGCGTCGAGATTTGCGATCGCCCGTTCGTAGTGAGCGCGGGCCAATTCTCCTTCGCCGGCAAGCCACGCCATCTGACCGGCTCGCTCTTCGAGGGCAACAGACGTTTCGCTGTCGTCGGCTAGATCAAGCGCTTGCTCGAAATACCGTCGGGCCTCTTCGGCAGCAGCGAGCGCGGCTGCACGCTCGCCGGCTCGCCGAAGCATCTCTCGTGCCTTCGACTTCACCTCGACGGCGTCTTCCGCATCGGGCGCGAGCGAATAGGCATGCATGAAGTGAGAAGCGACCACTTCGACGATCTCGTCGTCTTCGCTCCCCCATTCGCGTTGCAGATAGGAAGCGACGGCAAGGTGCTTGTCTTTGCGCTGTCGTTTCGGAAGGCTTTCGTAGGCGACGGCGCGCACGAGGTCCTGCAGGAATCCGAACTGACCGCGTTCTGGAGAGCGCGGGTCGTTCTGCAACGAAATGACCTCTTTGCGAACGAGGTTTCCTAGTAGCTCGTCGAGTGCAGCCGCCTCGAGATTCGTCAGGTCAAGGAGTGCGCTTCGGCCAAAGGTCTTGCCGATGACCGACGCTTCTTGGAGGAGGCTCCTCTCGGTTGGATCGAGGCCGTCGAGGCGGGCAGCTATGAGAGCGTGCAGCGTGTCTGGTACTTCTAGGGCTCCGATGGTCCCGACAGGCTGGTAGCTCGACCCTTCGCGCACGAGGAGACCGCGGTCTATAAGCATCCGCACCGTCTCTATTGCGTACAGCGGGACCCCCTCGGCGCGCTCGAGGATCTGCTCGCTCACGTTCTCGGGAAGTCCGGGCACGAGACCCGTGATGAGGTCACGCATGGCCTTTGGTGCAAGCGGCTCAAGGTAGATCGAGGTGAAGTTGCGTCTGGCGGCGCCCCAATTCGGACGGCGATCAATGAGCTCAGGTCGGGCGAGGGTGAGGACGAAGATGGCGTGACTTTTCGACCAGTCGAGCAAGTATTCGATGAAATCGAGAAGTGATGCATCCGCCCACTGCATGTCTTCGAAGGACATCACCACGGGGTAGACCTCAGACATGCGTTCGAAGAAGAGCCGCCAGGCGGCAAAGAGATCTTCCTTGTCCCGGGCGACGCGGTCTTCGAGACCGATGAGGTGGGCAAGGCGCACCTCGACCCACTGGCGTTCCTCGGGATCAGAAAGATGCTCTTGCACCGAGGCGTGCAGCTTCGCCGCGGAAGCAACGCTGTCCTCTCCCTCGATGATGCCCGCACGTCCACGAACCATCTCGGCCAATGCCCAGTACGAAACGCCCTCGCCATAGGACAGGCAGCGACCCCTATGCCACCTGAACAAATTCGAGAGTCCGTCCATGTACTTGTAGAACTCCCAAGCCAATCGGCTCTTGCCGATTCCGGCGATCCCGGTGACCGAAACGAGGTGTGCCCGTGACTCCTCGGCCGATGCATGAAAGAGGTCTTTTACGAGGCGGAGTTCCCGATCGCGCCCGACGAACGGTGCCTCGAGTCCTTCTGACTTGAGCGCACCGCCAACACCAGCGACCACGCGAAGAGCCTGGTAGAGCTGGACCGGCTCGGACTTGCCCTTCAGTTCGTGAATGCCGGCATCGGCATAGACGATGGCCGCGTCGGTCGCCCTCTTCGTCGACTCATCGACGTAGCAACGACCCGCCGGGGCGGTTGCCTGGACCCGGGATGCGGTGTTCACCTCGTCTCCTACAACGAGGCCTTCTTCTGGAGTCTCGGTAGTTGCAACCCTTCCCGTCACGATCCCGACGCGTGCTGCAAGCCCAGTCGCCGAATACTGAGCTCCATAGGCTTCGACGGCCGAGACCAGCTCCAGCCCAGCTCGAACACTTCGCTCGGCATCATCTTCGTTCGCCGTCGGCACTCCCCAGACCGCCATCACAGCGTCGCCGATGAACTTCTGTACGACACCGCCGTATCGGGAAACGATGGCTCGAGATGTTTCGAAATAGCCCGTCAGAAGGTCGCGGACTTCATCGGGATCAAGTGACTCTGACAATGGGGTGAAACCGACAAGGTCGCAGAACAGCACCGAGACGAGTCGGAGCTCGGTGGGTGCGGAGGCGACCGAACTTCGAATCGCTGCTGGCGAAACCGACTCGACAGGAATCGATGATCGAACCACCGACCCATTCGCTATTGACGAGAGGGCGAATCCGCAATCGGCACAGAACGACTTTCCAGCAAGGAGCTCGGCGCCGCACGAGGGGCAGAGGGTGACAAGCGGCTGCCCGCAGTCTGAGCAGAATCGCTTGCCGTCGGGCGTCTGACCCCCACAAGCCGGGCACTGCATGTCGACCTCCAGGAGGTGGCGCCGATTACTTGGAGCGAAAGGCTACGACGCCTCGCCTTGGCACGCACGGTTGGAGAGGCTTCACACTCTTGGAGAGCCATTCCAAAGCCACTCGAGCGACCTCCGAGCGGTGCGGTCAGGTTGACGGCGAAGGGGAACGGGCAGTGCGGGCGATTGACCTGCTGTACTGACTCGGTGTGCGCCGACCTGGAGTCGGGTTGCTACCTATCTATCGTGCTCTGCCGACCGCTAAGTCGGATGCCTCTTCGATACTCAGCCGGCTGCCTTCCCCGTACGCAAGCCGAAACTCATCATCTCCAAGATGCTCACGCGCCACGGCGATGCTCGCCTGCCGATAGCGGTCCTGTAGTTTCAGCCAGGGTTCGCCGGTTGACTCGTGAAATGCCTCCGCAGCGCCATGAAGGAGTGCGCCCCGGTGCCAATCGCCGGCGTCGACGGCAAGAAGCGCGAACGCCATGATCCCAAGGGCAATCCCGACGCGATTCCCGGTCCGGCGAACGATGCGAAATGCCTGCTCGAGGTTCGTCCGGGCACCTTCGGCATCGCCTTCTTCGCGCATCACCATTGCTAAGTTGCCGATCGGGTTCGCGATGTCGGCGCCGATCGCTGCACTGATCTGAACGGCGCGTTCAACATGAGTCCGAGCCGCCGGGAGGTTCTCGTCGGCAATGGCCGTGACGCCGGCATTGTTCTCCAAGATCAGGGTCACGAACTGGTCGCCCGATCGACCCACACAGGCGATCGCCTCGCTTAGTACTTCGTCGTAGCTATCAGGGTCGATGACACTGATCGACAAGAGCCACCTAGCCAGGCTCTCGCCCAACAACACGTCGTCGGCGAGTGACCTCGCGCGCTCGACCGACTCCTTTCCGAGGGTGTATCCCCTCTCTGGATCGCCGGCAAAAAAAGAGATTGCAGAGAGCGGACCGAGTGAATTGACGAGTAATCGCTCGTCGTCGAGGCCGCGAGCGATCTCGAGCGCATGTTCACCGAGCTCCCGAGCCCGCCTCACGTCAATTACCTCGGCGGCGAGTATGACACCGAGCTGAGCTTCGACAAACAACCCGGGCTCGGTCCGCGCCTCGGGCCGCTCCAGCACCGGCTCGACAACGCCCATGTCCTGGTAGCGGGATCGAACCATCCAATAGCGCCGCAGCGCGACCGCGAAACGGAGAACGCGGTTAGTGCCATCGCGATCGCCGACGGCGTGGTCGAGCGCCCGTCGAAGGTTCGCCTCGTCGGCGTCGAGACATTCGAACCAGCGGCCCTGCTCCTGCCTGGTGAGGTGCGGTGCGGCGGACTCGGCGAGCGCCAGATAGTGCCGACAGTGCGCATCACCGACGGTGAGAGCTTCGCGCTCGTCGAACTCGAGGAGCCGTTCGGCGCTGAACTGTCGGATCGTCTCGAGAAGGTGGTAACGGGTTTTCCCACCGGTCGGCTCCATGACGACCAAGTTCTTGTCGACAAGCGATCCCAGCAGGTCGGCGATCTCGAACACCTCGATGTCGCCGAGACTGCCGATCGCTTCAGCAGCCTCGAGGTCGAAACTCTCCGCGAACACGGATAGTCGACGCAGGAGAGATTGCTCGGGACCGTTGAGTAGCGAGTACGACCAGTCGATCGTCGCCCGCAAGGTCTGTTGGCGCGGCAACGCGCTGCGACTCCCTCCGGTGAGAAGACGGAACCGTTGGTCGAGCCGGTCGTTCAGGCTTTCGAGCGAAAGCGAGCGCAGCCGGGCGGCCGCGAGCTCTATCGCCAGCGGCATCCCGTCGAGTCGCCGACAGATCGAAGTGATGAGTGGACTGGTTTCGTCATCGAGGAGCACCGCCACACCCTGAGAAGCCGCTCGATCCATGAAGAGGGCAATAGCGTCCGATCTTCCAGGATCACGCGCGTCCCCCTCGAGCGTTGGCAACGACAACGAGGGAACGCGGTAGATGGTCTCGCCCCCGATTCCGAGCGGCTCGCGGCTCGTCGCGACGAGATGGACTGCCGAGCATCGTCGCAGAATAAGGTCGGCGATCTTGGCGCAAGCTCCGATCAAGTGCTCACAGTTGTCGAGCACGATGAGCAAGTGCTGGTGCGAAAGCGCGTCGAGAAGCGTCTCGAGGGGCGACCGTCCCGACTGAGGCGTGATTCCAAGCGTTTCGCTGATCGTCGAGGCGACGACCTCGGGATCAGTCACCGTGGCGAGTTCGACGAGCCAGACGCCGTCGCCGGATCCGTCCAGAAGTTCCGCCACCACTTGCAGAGCGAGGCGAGTTTTGCCCGCTCCTCCAGATCCAGTGAGTGTGACAAGGCGGGACGATTCGACGAGCCGGCGGACTTCTGACACTTCGAGACCGCGCCCGACGAAGTTGGAGGATTGTGCCGGGAGGTTGTTCGCGAACGCCGGGTTGTCGAGAGATCGCAGCGGAGGAAAATTTGACCTCAGCCCCTCGGCTTCGAGTTGAAACAGTTGTTCTAAATGACCGAGGTCCTTTAGGCGATGCGAGCCAAGATCTCGAAGCGAAACGCCTGCGGGAAGTGAATCACGGAGAAGTCCACCTGCCGCCCCTGAGACGAGGACCTGGCCACCGTGGGCGACGGCCGCGACCCGCGCAGCCCGGTGCACCTCGAAGCCGACGAGACCAGATGCCGTCTCCGCGGCCTCACCAATGTGGATGCCCATCCGCACGCGGACGTGCTCGTCGGCTGGCCACTCGTGTGATGAGAGCGCCCGCTGCGTTTCGAGAACCGCCGATACGCAGCCGCTCGGCGAGGTGAACACCGCGAAGAACCCGTCACCTTGCGTGCCTATTTCTTTGCCTTCGTGGGCGGCGATGCCGGAACGGATGATCGAGTGATGGTCGGCGAGGACGTCGGCATAGTCGTCCGGACCGAGGCGCCGCAGCAGCTGCGTCGAGCCCTCGATGTCTGTGAAGAGAAAGGTGAGCGTTTCCGTGGCACCAGCGTAAGAGGCCGGGCTCCACTTCGCCTTGTGCCGCTAGTACCGCCCGTGCCCATAAGCGTCAGCCATCGCAGATGTGGGACACGAGCCGCGAGACGAGCTCTACGGCCGTGGTGTTCGTCGAGTCGAGCTCAAGATCGTAAGGGGCGTGCTGGTGGACGACGGCGCTCAACCCGCGAGCTAGGCCCACCGCTCGGTCACCCCGCTCGCGCTCTCGTGCCTCGGCGACATCGGGGTCACAACGCAAAGCGACCCATGTCACGTCGAGTCCGGCAAGCGCCTCTTGCCAGTCCGCGACCGCCTCCCCGTCGAGACAAACGTCGTCGACGATGACGTCGAAACCCTCCCGGGCGCAGACGGCGACGGTGCGGTGGTAGGCGGCGTGCAGTCGCCGACCCCGCTTTCCGACATGGACTCGTATCCCAAACGGTTCTTCGACGAACCGCATCCCCTCCTCGCCAAAGGGTCCGTCGTTGGCCCACTCCGGTACGAGCTTCATCTGGAAGTCGTCGATCGCCACCGGGAGCCACCATTCGCCCTTGGCAGCTCGCTGTTCGATGAACATGCTGACTACCGTCGACTTTCCTGAGCTCGACGTGCCATTGAGGATGACGACGCGCCCGGGCGACGGTGTTGTCCCCGTACGGGGCCTTCTCGCGATCTCAGGCATAAGTCGGGGAGGAGATCACCGCGCGCCGCCGAAGCCCAATAGCCGGTGACACGGGAATGACGAGAGAGTTTATCGAGTGACAAGAAATCGGTGCAGCAGATTCTGAATCAACTCATCAAGCGCCAATCGCCGACAGCTCGGCAGAGACCCGTGGCATCGATGCGATCAAGAACCTCCAAGGCTCAAGCATTTTCAGCGACCCCCGAGGCCCTCGTCGCGCCGAAGAGCACCGTCGCCACGCGATCGTTCGCCAAGGCGAACGCGATCGCGAGCGCCGCGGGCGTTGAGTCCAATTTGGTGGCGAGTGTGCGCAGATCGTCGGCGGCCCGAAGTAACGGCGACACCTCTGGATTAGCGAGCTCGCCGGCCATGCGGCCGGACGCCAGCCGATTTCCGTATTTGCCGGTAAGCAGGCCGCCGCAGAGGACGAAGGAGGCGACAATGGCTGCTCCCGATTTGTCGAGAGCGCGAACCGCAGACGAAGACTCAACGTCTTCGCGGACGACGAGGTTGGAGGGCAGCTGCGCAGCACACGGCGGTGGAATGCCTTGTTGAACGGCAAGGATCGCCGCCAGTTCGTGATCTTCCGGCGGCCAGTTGGCGGTGCCCCAAGCCCGCAGTTTTCCGGATGCGATCAGCGCTCCGATAGAGGTGACGATCGTCTCGATCGGTGGCCCTTCGGGCGCCGTGAAGGAATAGGCGAGATCGACGTAGTCAAAGCCCATTCGACCCAGTGAATCGTCGAGCTCTTGGGCAGCGGACTGGTCCGGCCAGAACTCCCACCAGAGCTTGTTGGCGACAACGACCTCGTCCCGCCTCCATCCCGGGCGCGAAACAGCTCCCCGAATAAGACCTCTGAATGTCCGCTCCAGACCGGCGATTCTCCGCTTTCGTCGTTGTAGCGGGCGTCGTCCAAGAATGTGATCCCGCGATCTCGCGCGCCCGCATGACACCGATGCCCTGTTCACGCGGAATCCGCTCATAAGTGCGCCACGATCCGAGCGCAAGCGGCGAGACCTCGATCCCAGAATTGCCGAGCGGCCGTCGACCCAAGTCCTTCACAACTTGGAGCGTACGACTAGTTCCTGCACTACCTCTTCGGCGCGAACTTCTTGTCGAGTCGAGGGCTTCCCGGAAAGCACGCCTGCGAGGCGGATCTGTCGGCACTCTGCCATTTGTCATTTTGTCGGGGCTGTCGTTATCGCGAGGCGTTACATGCCCGATTCTCATTTACAGGACCCGGACGATTTACAGGATTCGAATTTTAGTTGCCTATTGACGGAAAGTTCGAAGGCGGATACACCTGACTAGCAACCAGAGTGTCTGGTTGCGGGCGAGCGTTAATCCTCAGGTGTTGTGGTCGCCAGAGCCTGAGGAAGCGAATGGCGAAACCGGCGCCCTCATTCCTCGACAATTCAAGAGCGAATGAGGCATATGGGACTATTTACTCGCTCGAAGGCTCGTCGGAAGCATTTTGGTGAAGCGCGACGCGACGATAACGGCGCGCCGCGGCGACGCGACGAACGAGGCGCTGAAATGGTCGAGTTCGCGCTGGTCCTGCCGGTCTTTGCCCTGCTTCTCTTCGCGCTCGTGGACTTCGGGATGCTTTTCGCAGGGTACACAACGATGCGCGGCGCTGTTCAAAGTGCGGCGCGCCTAGCTTCCATCAACCAGTACAGCTACACCGGGAGCGCACCGTGCAGTTCGACTGATCCAACCGCACAAATGGTGTGTACCACGGTGGCCCTAATTGGTGCGCTGCCGTCAGCGAATACGAACACCATCGAAGTCGGCATCTGCTTCATTTCGTCGGGCGACACCTGTGCGACCAGCGGCCCGGAAGGCGGCTCCACTTTCGGCAATCAGTGCACGACTACGGGTCAGTACTGCGACGTCGAGATTTGCGCGCAGGCAATGATCCGATCGGTCACCGGCATAACTTCACCGTTCCTCAATGGCAAGACCCTTTCATCGAGCAGCATTGTCCGTTTAGAACTTGGTGCGATCTCCTCTTTGGCGACCTCCTATCATGCTTATAACTCGTCGACGCCGACAGTGAGTTACAACGGCCAAACCGTCAACGGCCTGAATTGTCCATGACGCGACGACTCCTTCGCTCACGGTTATCGAACCGAGACGACCCCGAGCGAGGCGCCGCCCTAGTGGTGTTCGCGCTGGCCTTGGTCTGCATCTGTCTTTTTGTAAGCTTCGGCATCGACGTCGGCAACTTCAGCCAGACGAACCGCGCAGCCGCGAATGCCACCGAGTCCGCCGCCGTATCCGGGGCGGGGTTGCTCAAGCTCGGCACCACAGCCGAGCCCGAGACCTCCATCGTTACTCAGGTGGAGAACTACATCATCTCCAATGAGCCGACATATCCGGGACTCACGGCGGGCTCGTCACTCTGGGATCAGTGCACGTCCAGTTTGCCGTTGGGGTGGTCCCAACCACCTGATAGCAGCGGGAATACTCAAAATTGCATCGCTTTCAATGCAGCCAGCAACGCCAACATCATCCAAGTTGCCATCCCACCCGAAGTGGTGACTTTTTGGTTTGGAGCGGGCAATGTCGCCGGTCAAAAGGTGAATTCGGTGTCTTATGCGGAGTTCCCACCCGCAGGGGGAGCATCTCCGTGCGCGGTGTGCCTCCTCGGGTCAGGTACCGACTTAGAGGCGTCAGGCAGCCCGACCGCGCAAATTACCGTGACCGGCGGGCCGATCATCGATAATTCCACTGCCAGCTGCGCTGCTGAGATCAACGGAACAAACTCGGGTATCACGGATACCAGCGGGATTGAGATCGCTGGCTCGGGTACTGCATGCGGCCCCCCCTCCAGCTACACCCCGTCACCAACCACCGGCAACGCCGTGACCCCTGATCCGCTTGCCAACCTCCCGGTGCCCAGCACCACTGGTTTGTCGGGTCCGCAATCTGTCAGTGTGGCGGGACACCAGTCGCTGACCATTGGTCCTGGGATTTACAGCTCGATCTCGGTGACTGCCAATGGCAACCTCACGCTGAGTCCGGGGCTCTATGTCATCACCGGACCGATGACGGTCAGCGGCAACAGCAGTTCTTCGGTGCAAGGAACGGGTGTGGTCCTCTATTTCACGTGCGGCACGGGCACGATGCCCGCGGGCTGCAACGGCCAACCCGGAGGCAGCCTCAGCGTCGCGGGACAGGGAACGTTTAGTTTTTCCGCGCCAACCACTGCCAATTGTTCTACGAGTCCGAGCGTGTGCCCATGGACTGGCCTACTAATCTTCTACGACCGCTTCGACACCGCCCCGTTGAGCATCTCAGGCAACGGCAACAACTCCGTAACGGGAGCTATCTATGCCAAATCGAGCTCGATGCAGGTCTCGGGTAACGGGACCTCCCTCGATTCGCTCATCGTCACCTCATCCTTGTACGAACTAGGCAGCGGTAACTCCGGTTCTTTGACGGTGAACTACAACGCCTCGAGCAACGTCTCTGAACCTGCAGGCGACCCAGAACTGTGTTCGGCTCTCACTAGCACCTACAACTGCTGACCGAACCTCTAACGAATTCTTGCTGGTGAACGGTGCGATGTTAGATGAGGTCAGCGGCACTCTGAGCCTGCAAACGGAGCGGAGTACAGTCAACGCGCCGATCGCAATGCGAACGTCAAAGCTGCTTCGATTAACGTACGGTGCGACGTTCTGCTCTCCGTACCTCGATTCGTTGGCAATCGGTCCGAATCCTTTTTT
>Ga0070733_10001459_pt1 | contig 17590 bp, 15 predicted proteins | sample Coa_R1_9_FD_66450 | JGI IMG/M metagenome (GOLD analysis project Ga0070733, IMG submission 66450) | Surface soil microbial communities from Centralia Pennsylvania, which are recovering from an underground coalmine fire - Coalmine... | ecosystem: Environmental > Terrestrial > Soil > Unclassified ... | reverse complement strand
CGCCGCATAGGGAATTTGCGTATTTTGATTGGCTGGATATCCTGCCGCAGGCGTCATTCCCTGCGCAGGAAATGCGTTGAAAGGTGCTGAAGGCACACCCTGATTGCTGTTATACGGCGGTGGTAATGACATTGAAGGCATGGCTTGAGCAGGCGCATTCTGAAAGTTCTGCTGCCCGTCAGGAGTCGGGGGAGGATAATAAGGTGCGGTTGATGCCACCCCTAACATGGAGGAAAACACGTTGGCGGCAACCTCGCTCTGCTCTTGCGGCACCATCTCAGCGCGAGGACGGCTGGGTACGCGCGCGCTTTCGATATGACCAGGCGCGCCATACAAAGTCGGCGGCATATTTCCCCCCGTCGTCCCTTGAGGTTGACTATCCGCGGAGCGCAGCCAGGCGGGCAAGGCGTTCATATCAATCAACGATCCGGCAGCCAGGCCATTGCTCGTGGATTGCTCTTGCTGTCTTGCCGGATTGCCATATATCTGAGCTTGCTTATTCTCACGCAGCCAGGCGGGGAGCGCATTCATGTCGAGCAGAGAAGAGGCAGCCAGACCCGACTGCTGCTCATTATCTTCTCTTCCTGCAGGAATATGAGAGGCAGGGCCCCCCTGCCATGTCGCCTGATTCAACTGCTGGTCGGATTGGCTCGCCTGCCCGGCCATCCAGCCAGGCAGGGACTGCTGATCGATCAAGTCACCGGCTGAAAGCAAAGGCGGGGGCGTTTCCGAGTAGGGAGACCTGGCTGGCGTTTGCTGCGGCATTGTACCCTGTGGGTATATCCTGACATCGTTCGCCCCCATCGAAACAGCAGGCGCAGCAGGGTAAGAAGACTGCTGGTTCGTGTGCATCCAGGAAGGCAGCGATGCCGGGTCAATCAAGTCATGAGCCGAAAACCCGCCAGGGTGCATCGCGCCGCTATCGGTATCCGGCGCGGACATCGAGGCGGGTCGAATCGCCGGGTGCCTGTTGGAGTCGCCCTCACTGATGTCTTTTGTCTGCTCGGTGCGCATCCAACCTGGCAAGGCATTTTCGTCGATAAGGTCGGCGGTTGAGAAATTTTGTTGCCCGCCAGCAGGAGCGTTGGGCCGTTCAAAAGCGCGCAGCGATTCCAGCCATGCCGGTAACTCTGACTGCTCCTGAGCATCCATTTTGTCTTTTCCCACGCTGGATACGGGCGTTCCACAATTCTGGCACCTCGCCAAACCAACGGGGACCTGCCTTCCACAACGGTTACACGTAATCACGATTACTCCTCACTTTCGCCAGGCCCTTGACATGTGTATCTTCATACAGTCGCACGAGATAATGGCAGTGTACCATGTCTCCGTGGTGCTTGACAATGAAAAGACCAACACAATAAGACATATTGGTATGATACAATACACATAACGCAATACTACAAGGTCTTCGCTTTATTCACCAAAAGTACTAATCTTCTGGTAGCGCGACCTGTAGCCGCGTCGAAAGAAACTCGCGGTCAATTTGCCTGGCTCACTTCTTCCACAATAACCCACCCAAAGGCAGAGGCGGCATGGCGGCCGCAAGGGTCGCCACTACTATACACACGGGCGCGGGCATGGCTTCCCGATATGCCTTTCATTAAAATAGAACTGGTATTACCGGCATTCTGTAACACATTACAGATTATTTCTCATGTCAGGGGTAATCATTTTATGTCAAATACATCACCCGCTTACGCCATGCCGCGCGTCATGCGCTCGCGTTTTTTGTTGGGTCTGCTCTTCAGCAGTGGCATCGCGCTGGTTGCTTACCGCCGGCAATCGCTTGATAAAAGCGGCGTGTCAGGCACGATCGCCTGCGGGACGAGCATATTTAGCACAGGCGGCTGGTCATGGGGGCTGACCCTGATCTATTTCTTCGTGTCGTCCAGCCTGCTTTCGCACTTCCGCAAGCGAGATAAAGCCAGAGCCGCCGCCGATAAATTCAGCAAAGGCTCGCAGCGCGACATCGCGCAGGTAGCAGCCAATGGCGGACTTGCAACGGTGTTCGCGTTGATCTACGGGCTGGCGCGGCCACCACGAACGCGCCGCCTAGCGCTAGCAGGGTTTACGGGCGCGCTCGCCACCGCGAACGGCGACACCTGGGCCACAGAACTGGGCGTGCTCAGCGCAAGCGCGCCGCGCCTGATTACCAACGGCAAAGCGGTTGCGCCCGGCACATCGGGAGGGATTACACCTTTGGGGACTGCCGCGTCGAGCATAGGAGCATGCTCGCTGGGTCTCTTCTTCTGGGCAGGGCACGGTTTTCGCAAATCGCTCGCGCCACTGCCGCTTATGGCGTTCATCAGCGGCATGGCGGGTAGTTTCTGCGATAGTTTTCTCGGAGCCACGTTACAGGCTATGTACTATTGTCCCGCATGCATGACCGAGACCGAACGCCGCATCCATCGCTGCGGCACGCGCACACGGCCCCTGCGCGGCATCACCTGGATGAATAACGACGTAGTGAATTTTCTGGCTACCACTTGCGGCAGCGCAGTGGCAATGGGTATGAGTGCTTTATTTCCCTACACCCAGCGCGAGAACATGTTCTCAATCAAGCGGCCAACGAATGGCAGGCGATAGTTTGGACGGTACCAGGCCATCAGCGTTAGCCAGACCGCCAGCAGGATTATTATCCAGAAGAGTATAAGACCCACCAGACCCAGGGCTGAGCCGATGAAAAAGCCGATTAAAGGCAAATGGCCCAGGATCAAATGGATCAGTCCCACTATGGCATAGAGGAGGGACAATACGCCGAAAATCACGCCAGACTGAAGAGCGTGCCAGCGCACATTGCGATTTTTCTCTACAAAGAAAACGATCAGTCCCACCAGCCAGCCAAACGGCCAGAATACGGCTGCGACCGCGCTGATAGGATAAAGCAATGTACGCTCCAGGCGCTCATCCAGGCCAATAGTAGTAGAGCTGCTTCCCATCGATGACCTGCTTCTGCTGAATCTATCTCTATTCATCATGATATTCCTCGATCTTTCTGGACTGGTGAAACTTACATTCTCGCAGTATTCATCAGATATTTTTGTTCCTGCACATGTATACGAAATTGCTATTATCAGGTTGCAATTTCTTTCGTGACCAGGGCGAGGATAAGCCCTGGCACCCCCTGGTGCGGTTGTCACGGGCGGCGGAACTGGCGTATAATGGATAAGTGTAGTTATGCAAAAATCACCTTTTCAGGAGGCTTTACCATAATGGGTGGTCCAACGCTGATAATTGTAGACAATCAGGGGATATTTTTAGCCGACCTCTTCGGCCTGCTCCTCGCGCTTCCAATAGCGCTTTTCCTGGCATTCTGGATGAGCGCGGTGAAACGACGCGCTGTCGTGGTGCTCGGCGCATTCATTGGCAGCTTTCTTGGTTTCCTCATTATCCTGGCCTGGGTTGGCGAACTTATCTTCAATACGGTACTTCCGGGAGCCAGTCCCGGTGTAACCTTCTTTGGCGCGCTGCTTTTCAACTCTATTACCGGATTGGTTGGCGGCATTCTTGCCGATCTCATTGTCGCCCGCCTGACGCGCCGCGATTACCGCAGACCCGCGCCTGTTCAAGAGTAGCAGGCGCATAGCGTAACGGACAGTCATGTTCTATCTTCTGCATGGCAATGACGAATTTACCTGTCGAGAACACCTCAAGAAGCTGCGGCAGCAGGGGGATTACGGGTATAACAGCGACACGTACAGCGGCGGCGAAACGCCGCTGGCGACGCTCATCGCAACCTGTGACACTTTCCCTTTTCTGGCCGACGCGCGCCTTGTCGTGCTCGAAGGATTGCCCAAAAAGCGCAAAGGCGAAGAAGCCACTGCTGGACGCGCAGAGGATAAAGAGGCGAAGGACGTCCCAGAGGACAAGCCTAAAAAAGGTAAGAAGGGCGGTAAAAGTCCGACCGAAACGCGCAGCGGCTTTGAAAAAGGGCTGGCCGATTATCTTGCGCGCCTCCCTGCAACGACTACGCTGATTACGCTGCTGGACGAGGAATTGCCGGCCAGCAGTCCACTCCTGAAAGCAGCTCAAGAGCATGGCAAGGTCATCAAATGCACTCTGCCTAATAAAGGGGCGGCGCTGGAAAGCTGGATTTATAAGCGCGCGCAGGGTATGGGCGTTAAAATTACCTCCGAAGCGGCCTCGCTGCTGGCGAATTTCAGCGGCAGCCAGCTGCGCCTGCTGGCAAACGAACTCGATAAGCTGGCGACATACGTTGGGGAACGGGCCGTCATCGATTTAGAGGACGTGCGCGCGCTTTCTGCGCAGGCGCAGGAGGCGCGCATCTTCGATCTGACCGACGCGCTCGCGCAGCGCAAGCGCGAGCAGGCGCTTGATTTATTGCACGACCTGCTCGCAGATGGCGAGCCGCCGCTCAAACTCATCAGCACGATAACCTCGCAGGTGCGCTCGCTGTTGCTGGTTAAGGAACTGGCAAACGATGGCCTGCGTATCCAACAAATTGTGACGGCGACGGGCATGGCCCCCTTTGTGGCGGAAAAAGCCCTGCGCCAGGTGGGAAAATTTCAAACCGCGCAATTGGAGGGAGCCTATCGCCAGTTGCTGGCAGCCGATGCCGCCCTTAAACGCAGCCGTATGACCCCGGAGATGGCCTTGGACTTATTAGTCGTCGATTTTGGCAACGTCTGAAGCATGACACAACTACTGCAGCGCATCACTGAACGCATCCAGCGCGAAGGGCCTATTAGCTTCGCCGCATATATGCATATGGCGCTTTATGAGCCCGGCTGCGGATACTACGTCAGTGGAGCGGATAAAATAGGCTGGCAGGGAGATTATTTCACCAGCACAGATCTCTCTACCCTGTTTGCTAGCTGCATGGGACGGCAGTTACAGCACATGTGGGAGCAGTTGAAACGACCACGCGCGTTTCTTGTGCTGGAACAGGGGGCGGGACGCGGGCAACTGGCGCAGGGTGTGCGCGCATGGTCGGAGAATGAAGCGCCTGATTTCTACGCTGCCCTTGATTACCGCCTCGCGGACATTCGCGCCGGGCAGGACGCGCTGGACGCTGCGGCGGAGATGATGCCATCGGTTATACTTTCCAACGAGTTGATCGATGCTTTTCCGGTGCATATCGTCGAAAAGCGCGGCGCGCGCTTATACGAGGTCTACGTCGATATAAAGGACGGTCGATTGGCTGAAACGCTCAAAGCGGCCCAAAACGCGGAACTTGAGGATTACCTGGATCGCTTCCGCGTTGACTGGGGAAGCTATGATGAGGGGTGGCGGGCAGAGATCAGCCTCGACGCGCTGCGCTGGATGCAGCGCACGGCGAACCTGCTGCGACGAGGGTTCTTGCTGACTATTGATTACGGCGAGCGGGCGAAAGCCTTATATGCGCGGGAGCGCAGGCGCGGAACCCTGCTGTGCTACTATCGCCACCAGTTCAACGAACACCCTCTGGCGCGTCCCGGTGAGCAGGATATCACAGCGCACGTCAACTTCAGCGCATTGATAGAAGAAGGGCGGCGAAATGGCCTGCGCCTCAACGCTTTTATGACGCAGCGAGCCTGGCTGGAAAGTATGGGCATTGACGACGAAATGGAACGGCTGCGCGCGCGCGATTATGCGGCATCGGTAACGAAGCGTGCCAGCGACGAAGGCCAGGCGGCATTGCTGCGATGGTATTCACTGCGCCAGGGCGTCGCCGCACTGATGGACCCGGCGGGTATGGGCAATTTCAAGGTGATGATTATGCGACGTTAAAACTTGCGCGGGTAGACGTTGTTATCGTAGCTATTCGCGCCGCCCGGAGCTACACCTGTATTCGGCAAGTTGTGCGGCGCCGTCGGTGTGACGCCAGAAACAGTCGTCATCTGCCCGCTGTTCAGGTCGACGGCAGTTGGCGAAAGCTGAAGAGTCGTATTACTAGCCTCGATGGTGGCGCTGCTATTATTGAGGTTCAACTGCCCGCAGCCCAGGACAGCATCACCTGCGTTAGCTCCATTATGGATATCTACAAACCAGTTTTCATTGAGATTAAGAGGCGCCAGTTTGAAGTTTGTAGAGACATTGCCGTTGGTGTCTGCTGTGATAATACCAACGTCAACGTAGTTATTGCTGCCGCAAGCGTTCGGGTCAAGCGTCACATCGTATTTCGCATTGGCCGTAAGGCCGCCGACCGTAATTTGCAGTGTATTATCTTTGCTAATAAAGCTGGCAGGGATGAACTGCGCCAGCCCTGAAATTGAGGGAGCATTACCGTTAATGGGGTTAATCAGGGAACTGCCGGCCTGCGCTAAAAAATGCGGGAGAAACAGGATAAGAGCGACGACTACCAGAGCCCCAATCACGAGCAGCCGTAAAAGCGTCCGAATGCAGCCCATGGCATCGCCTCCTTAAATCACTGAGTACATAAATGAAGTATGGTTCTAGAGGTATTATAATCCGTGAAATTCATTTCTGTCTATGGGTATTTACCACCACAAATGCACGGCAACCCATCCGGCGTAGCTCAGCAGCAACAATACACCGCCAACGCGGCTTAACTTGCCGCTCCAAACACAGAGCAGTACGGCCAGCACCAGCGCGACCATCAGGGGCGCATCGAGGATACGCAATAGCCGGTCAACCTGTGCGGCTCGCCAGAATAACAAGGGCAAGGCGATACCAAGAGCAGCATTGATGCTGTTGCTGCTAAATATCTCTTCGATGCAGGTGACGGCGCGCCCGGTACGCGCCAGGATCACTACCACGACCGTATTCGGCAGAGACGTGGCAACCGCCAGCACCAGCAGACCCGCCAGCAAGCCCGGCATATGCAGATCGATGGTTACTGTCTGACCCGACTGCACCATCGCTATCACGCCTATCAAGGCAAGGACGAGCGCAAGCACGATCTCCGCTCCCAGTCGTATGAGCGAGAAAGACCCACCATGGAAAGGAGTGGATGGGTCAGGTGAGATGTAGAAACGCTCCTGGTGGGCATCAGGGGTACGGGTCTGGCTGGTTTGCGCATCCTGTTCCTCTTTTTGAGCATGCGGCACATGCGATCTTCTGGCTATATGAAGCATCAGCGCAGTAAACAGGCTAAGACTCACAAGTGGGATAAAGACGGGCAATACACTTCCAAAGAGCGCAGGGGTATTTGCACGCGCCACGGGCATACCTGGCAGCAGCCATACGAGCAGCAGGGTAGACAGCATCACCATGACTGCATAGCTGCCGACGGTGCGCGCATCCCGGCTTTCCGCGCTTTGCATATGGATACCAGCTCGTCCGGGCGCTGCGAAGGTGGCGATACCCAGGATGATGGCGACATTGTAGATATTGGAACCAATGATGATACCCAGGCCTACATCTGTTTGAGCGCGCGCAAGTGCGTCAATCGAGGCTACGTAGTTGGGGATGTTCGCACCCAGAGCGCTCAGCGCGCTTAATACGCCTGGTGAGAAGTCCAGGCGATCGCATAAAACTTCCAGGCGGCGCGTAAACCAGGCTGCCGCGCTCATCACGACCGCCAGAGATATCAGAAAAATAAGCACAGTGGTGAGAAGCGTAAGCAAGCGACTACTCTCCCCCTCGGCGATAATACTGCCGCCCGCGCCAATCAACGCCCCGGCGGGTCAGCACACGCCAGGCCGATTGCGCAATGATGCCCTCGAAAATTGCGCCGGCCAATGGGTGAGTAAAAGCATAATACCAGGGAACATTCAGCTCTTTATCAATCCACCCGCGATAGGCCAGTAGTGGGGCCAGCTCGAACAAGGTCGCCAGGGCCACTTCAGCCGCCGCGATACGTTGTTTCTTGAAAGGGGGAAACAGGTTCAGCAGCCATGGCAGCACAGGCAGGAAAAATGGGGCAATCGTCACCATTGGCAGGCTGATCAGTACCACAAGGGTAAAGGCCACGCCGCCGCGAGAACCCAGAAAGGCATTCTTGCGCCAGCCGCGCCAGGTTTCGCGCAGGCCGCTATACATACGCACGTGCACCAGCCCGCGACCATCAAGCAGGCGCAGCCGGTAGCCCTGGCGTTTGACAACCTGCGCCAGGTCGCGATCATCGAGCAGGGTATCACGCAGTCGGGGACGCGCGTAGCCCCCTAACTTATCGTAAACAGCGCGCCGGATGAGAATGAACTGTCCGTTGGCGAGGGCAACCGTGCTGCGCGGGTCATTCACCTGTCTGGGTGGATATTGCATCATAATGCCAAGATAAGCCATTGGCATAACGACGCGCTCCCAGAAGCCGGGCAATTCCTGCTGCGAACCCAGCGATAAGAGGTCAACCTTCTCATCGATAGCTGTGTTGATGGCATAATTGAGCGCATCGGGAGCATGCCACGTATCGGCATCGGTGAAAAGCAGCCAGTCTCCATGCGCCTCCTGCGCGCCTTTGTGGATAGCGTGTGGTTTACCCGCCCAGCCTTGCGGCAGGTAGTCCCGCAGGCGCAGCACAAAAAGTCGAGCGCCGCGTGGATGTGCCTGGGCGATTTCCTCCAGCACGCGCGGTGTGGCATCCGCCGAGCCATCGTCTACGACAATTACCTCCAGGTTCTCGTAGTTTTGCTCAAGCAGCGAAGTGACGCAGCGCCGGATATTGCGCTCCTCATCACGAGCTGGCACGATGACCGAAACCAGGGGGCAACCTTTGGGCTGCACAGGTCTTTCAGGCTTTGATGGCTCCTTCCTGGCGCGGTCTTCTTTGGATGGGACGGAACGGAGCCATAAGACGATGTAAAAGCCGATCACTTCCGCGACGTGCAACCACAGGAACAGGCGCGACCAGGATGTTATGCGATTGTGTTTTTTCATGAGTTTGGTCCTTTTGTATGTAATTTATAGCTTTCATTATACCGTTAGCAAAGCAACATGGCGACCGTAAGGATCGATGCTTTCTCAGCCACTTGCGCGCATTTCGTGACAGATGTACAATCTCAGAGGACATGCGAGGCACAACAACGAGGCATATATACAATGCGACAGAGACGCTATTTGAGACTGCTGCTGATGCTGACCAGCGGTCTCAGTATATTACTGGCTTTGAGCTGGCTGCCGTTTTTCTCACAGGCTCCAGCCGCGCTCGCGCATGCCTTCGTGATCGGTTCTGACCCGGTGGACGGCTCGACCATCACCACAGCGCCGTCCATGATCCGCATCTTTTTTAATGCTGATATCAGTCCTGCCAGCACTGCGCGTGTATATGTTTTCGCGCCCGGCGGCCCATCCAATGGCAGCGAGGTTGACGAGGGGCATAGCAGCATCCCCGCAAATAATGCGCGGGAGTTGGATACGCAGCTCGTATCCCCTGCCAGCCTGCCGCAGGGGAGTTACGAGGTTAAATGGACTGCCGTTGCGACGGATGATGGGCATGCCACCAGTGGCCTGATCGGGTTTAATTTCGGCTACTCCGTGACCGGGCTGAGCGGGACATCAATACTGGGGCCTGGCACCAGCAACAATCTGCCACAGTTGAACTTGCAAGGCGCACTTGCTGTCATGTGGGAATGGCTAACCATGCTGGCCCTGACGTTCTGGATCGGAATGGTGATGATGGAGGGATTGCTCGTGCTAAGCGCGAGATCAAACGTGGATGACGTGGAAGGTGGGGTATTCGCATCTCTGCGCAAACAGGGAAGACCTTTGCAGTGGCTATGCCTTGCGGCAGTGCTGGTAGGAGAAATCATTAATCTTGTCTTGCGCGGCGCGCTGCTGACACAGGCAAATTTGCAGGGCGGCATCGACATGGCGACCCTGCGCCAACTCGTGTTGGAAACCAGTTATGGTCATTTCTGGATGGCGCGTATGGGCCTGGTGTGTCTCGCGCTCGGCTTTCTGTGGTGGACGACAAGGGAGCAGAACCAGCAAAATGCGGCGCGCTTTTCAAGCGGCGCGCACGCCAGGAAGACCGGCAGCCGTTTTAGCCAGATGCGCATGCAAGTTGCAGTGGAACTGCAAAGCGAGCAAGATCAAGGCAGTAATCAGGATGAAACTACTACGGGTGTGGCGCGCTGGTATAACATCGCCTGGTTAGCGCTGGCCGCGCTGATGCTGCTTACGCTGGCCTTTTCAAGCGACACGACGCAACTGGCACAGGCGCATTACAGCGCGGTCATACTTGACTGGCTATCTCTGCTCGCCCAGGCCGCCTGGTTTGGGGGAGCCGCCTATCTAGGATTCGTGCTGCTTCCACTGCTGACAACGCTGGAGCCGAACCATCATGGCAACTTTCTGGTCAATCTGCTGCGCTATTATACGCCACTGCTGCTGGCATCACCTGGTCTGTTACTATTCAGCAGCCTTTTTTTAACTGAGACCACCATAAGCAACGCCCAGCAATGGCTGAACGATCCTTATGGACGCGCTCTGCTGGTCAAGCTGCTGTTGTTCGCGCTGGTGTTGATCTTTACTATTTATAGCTTCTTTTACTTACGCCCGGCGCTGCGCAGGCAGGCGGCTCTGCTGCCGGTCGTGGATATCGATCTACCGGCCAGGCGAGCGCGCCGTTCTGCGCTAGAACAAAGCGAGGGCAGCCTGAAACGCGCAATGCACATCATGTCGGTGCTGGGCGCGGGTGTGTTGCTGTGTGCCGCGCTGATGTCCTTTTTTGCTCCGCCGATTGTTTTCCCCAACATCACTTACACGAACAATACCAGCACAACAGCTCCGACAACCACGCAGGGCGTGCTGACGCAGCAAGCGGGCGATCTGACCGTTTCACTTGAGGTGCTTCCGGGGCGTGTTGGCGCGATGAACATAGCGATTGTCTCGCTGAAGGATAAAGGCAACCCGGTAACGGACGCGCAAGTACAAATTTCTACCAACATGCAGGTGATGAATATGGGGACGGTCAACAAAGACCTGCCGCCGACGGGTGATAATTCAACCTATGTTGCTGTATTCCAGCAAGGCGAGTCGTTCTCCATGATTGGCGCATGGGTTATTTCCCTCACCATCCAGCGTCCCAACCATGCACCGGTGCAAACACGGTTTGTAGTTACATTGACGAGCTAACCGACGCTTTGTGCACCCTGCCGCGCTCGTGATACCCCTCGGCGCTCGTCACGATATGCTCGGATTCTTCGGGCGTCAGGGGGCGAGCGGCTTTCGCGGGTATGCCGATTGCAAGCACTCCTGCGGGTATGGTCTTACGCTCCCCGACCAGGGCGCAGGCGCCGATAATCGTGCCTGAACCGACCTGCGCGTGCGAAAGCACCACCGCCTTCATGCCAACCAGCACGTGATGACCCACGCTGGCGCCATGCACTACCGCGCCGTGTCCAATCGTGCATTCATCGCCGATAGTCAGAGGCGCGCCAGCGTCCACGTGGAGCGTGCAATTATCCTGGATGTTGGTGCGCCTCCCTATCACGATGGGAGCCGTATCGCCGCGCAGCACGGCGTTGTACCAGATGCTCGCGCCCTCGTGAATGGTGACATCGCCGATGATCATCGCGCCCGGCGCAATAAATACATCGTCTGCGATGGTGGGCCAGACGCCGTTAAATGGAAACAGTGGCATGTTTTTTCCCTTATTAATTAGCGGCGGATGGCATTACTCATGACAAACACCAGGTTGGCGGGGCGTTCGGCCATGCGGCGCATCAAGTAGGGATACCACTGCGAACCGTAGGGAACGTAAATTCGCATATTATAGCCCTGACTCACCAGTTTCTCCTGCAAATCGCGGCGAATGCCATAGAGCATCTGGAACTCGAAAGTCGCTTTATCGATGCCATTCTCACGCGCAAACTTACAGGTTGCGTTGATGATGGCCTCGTCGTGAGTAGCAATGGCGGGGTAATTGCCATGCAGCAAGAGTGGCATCATCAAGCGCACGTAGTTCTGATCGACCTCGCTCTTCAACTGGAAGGCCACCGCGTGCGGCTCTTTGTATGCGCCTTTCACCAGGCGCACACGCACTCCCTGAGCAATAAGCTCCTCGACATCCTTCTTGCTGCGATGCATGCACGATTGGATCACGGTCCCCATGTGTTCAAAATGTTTGTGCATGCGCAGGGTAATATCCACCGTTTGTGCGGTATAGGCCGACCCCTCCATGTCGATACGCACGAATATGGGGAACGGCTGCGCGTGTTCTAAAATGCGGATGACATTCTGCTCGCATAATTGCTGCGAAATATCCAATCCCAACGCAGTCAGCTTGATAGAGATATTGGCATCAACCCCCGCCTGCTTGATGCGATCAAGGATGTCGCTGTAGTCCTGCGCAGCAGCAGCGGCCTCGCGCTCATCTGATACGTTTTCGCCGAGATGGTCAAGCGAAACGTGCATGCCGCGTTTATTGAGCGCGCGTGCAGCCTCGATTGCATCATCCAGCGCCTCGCCCGCGACGAAACGCCGGGAAACGCCGCGCGTGGCGCGGTTATGAACGACGAAATTGCGTACTGACTGATTTTGAGCAAGATACAACAATGTACCTTTGAGCATCATTGCCCCCTTGAAAAACTATACAGGATACAATCAAAAGCCTCTATTGTGGTCATCATAGCACAAAAAAGCTCTCACCTTTTACCCCGGCCCAATGCGATCCCAGAGGCCCAGGCGTATAAGTTCGCTGCGGGCCTCAAAGCCGAAATATTCGGGGTCCATCTCGCGCCCATGACGAAGCACCAGACCCCGCAGCATTTCAATCTGTTCTGCTTTGCTGGCGGTATCGCGCTCGAATGGAATGTGCTGAGCCAGTTGCTCAATTGCCTGGCGGTTATACCATTGTTCCTGTGTCTCTGGCATGGTTTCAAGCGTTTCCAGGGCAAACGTGCCTTTAGCTGTAGCCGACCTACCACAATGGTAACACGTCACAGAGATTTGATTCAAGGTCAAGGCGGAAAGCGCAAGATATGCGTTGGAACACGTTTATATACAGCGAACTATAGCCAATTTGCCCTACACCGGCCATGAAAACTTGACCAGGAGAGTTGGCGATGCTACTTTGACTAGCAGGGTAACGGCGCTTATCAGTCACGAAGATGAAATACAACGAGGAAAGTCCCTTATGCTTTGTCCAGTTTGCCATACCTTCCGGCCGGCTAATTACGGGCCATGCCCACAATGCAACGCGCCTTCCACTCTGGCACGAGAGCAGAACGGCAGCTATTTTGCTCCAAATTATATGGATAGCTGGGGAAGGCCAGTCGCGCCCACATCTGGCGACGAGTGGAATACCTCAGTATCTCCTAATTCTTCGCAGGCGTATGATAACTCACCCTGGGGACAAGTCATGCAGGAACAAGCTGATGCCCGCTATGCGCCTGCGCCGGAGCCGGCATTGCCCGTCCCATATGCAGGTGGGCAGATGCCAGCTTCTTACAACATGACGCCCGGCTTCCCCACTTCTGCGAACCAATGGGGAGGCACAGGCGGCGCGCTGATTCCAGCTCAACCTGCTGGAGATAGTCCCATCTACATTCCACCTATGTATACCAAACCACGCGCTATCATCCCCCGTTATCGCGTCATCAGTGGTCTGATTAGCTTCATCGTTGTGATCGGCTTATTGTGTGCGGGTGGCATCTATTATGCCAAAGCCACAGGCAAGCTGACGTTCTTGCGCCAGTTATATGATCCGCAATTCCAGAACATCAAACCGTCGCCCACGGTACTCCTGCCGAATCCAAAGGTTTCTGCCGATTACGGGCCGGCTTACACTATTATCAACTCTGCCACAACCGCTTCGAGTATTGAGCCAGGCACCAGCCAGCCGGCCAATCCTACCAACAGATTTCAGGTAGGCGATCCTATTTATGTGACCTACAGCATACATTCAACCACTCAGGGAAAGGTTCAATTGAGATGGTTCACCAATGGCCTGGACTACTTTAATTCGACGCCAATAACTATACCGGCCGCGAAAAATGGGGTCAGTGGCTATACGAAAGAGGTCTACCCAAAACCGACGCAGGGAAAGGTTGAGATTTACTGGAACGGCCAGCTTGCCATACGGCTCTATTTCGTGGTTGAACCCAATTCCCCATAAAACCCTGGTTCACGCGCATGGGACGCGATATAACGGTACGCCCCGTTGATACTTGATGGATCAGTATTGGACGCGATAAATCGCGTCCCTACTCACAGAGGGTATCCACGTTGACATCGCCAAACACTTCAACCTGGCATGATAAGCGCACATTGGGATTTTTCTTGAGGTCGTTACGCAGCCAGAATTTTTCAAAAAACGTGAGCCCATTGGTGTTGGATGATGGGGAAACGGCTACACGGTCAGTCCCACACAGTCCATTGCCATGACAATTGGCAAATTTCCACAGACCACAGTAGACTGGCACGTCGTTCTCCAGCGCCGGGTAACGGACATGATCGCCCTCAGGCACTTCTACCTGTATATTTTCACGCACGAAAGTAATGGTTGGCATTGACCGATCCTCCAGGAGATGATGTAATTTTTCGTGGAGGCGCAAAATAAAGTTACAGGTAAAAATCGCCCTCCACATTGTTCCTTATTAGGAGTGTAGCACAGCAGGTAAAGAGCGTCAACTCTACTGGCTCACGACCAGTGTTACAGTAACCGTCTGGGAGGTAACGGGCGTGCCCGTGTCGGTATCATGCGCTGTCAAAGTGGCCGTATATGTGCCGGGAGGCAGAAGCGCGCTATCGCATGTCACATTGATCAAATCGATGCCGCCGGGGTTCAGCATGCCGCTGGAGTTATCCACCGATAGCCATGGCACAGGTGATGAATTGGTGATGGTGAGAGACCAGTTAAGCGCCGCTGAACCCGTGTTTGTAATGGTGAGCAATTGTGTTGAACTTGGAATAGCGGCGGTGTTACTGAAAGTAAACTGATTACGGTTGAGACTAATAACCGCCTGATTCACAATGGTAATCGTAACACTGACCTGCTGGCTCTTCACCGGCGTACCGGAGTCGGTATCCTTCACCGTAATCAGCGCCTTCAGTACGCTCGCGCTTACCTGCGAGATAGAGGGAGAAACGGTAATCGCGATACTCTTTGATGGAGCAAGCGTGCCATGCGATAGAGATACTGGAGCATACAACTGGCCGTTGGTATCCTCAGCAATACCCCAGTTCAAAGGCGCAGTCCCGGAATTGGTAATCGTGAAACTTTGAGAGGACGGATTTTTGCCTTGAATTGCGTTAAAGGCCAGGCCGCCCGGCTGGACTGCCAGCCCTGGAACGGGCTGCGGATTGACGGTCAAGGTCACCAATACAGGCGTTGAGGATACTCCCGCGTAGCTAAAAGTCAGCGTTCCCTGATAAGTGCCAACGCTCAACCCGCTGGAACTGGCGCTCACCGACATGGTAGCCTGCTCGCCTGCGGCCAGGTAACCGGTGCTGGAGGAGAGCGAGAGCCAGTTGGCGCTGTTAGCGGTCGCTATGCTGGCAGTCCAGTTGAGCGCCTGTCCGCCTGTATTTTGAATGGTGAGGGGCTGGGGAACAGGATTCTCTCCGGTTGTGCCCTGAAAAGTGAAAGCTGAATTTGAGAGCGCCAGGTTAGCCGAGGCGGGGTTAACCGCCATCGTGACAGTTAACATCAACGGTTGAGCGCTGCCCTGTTGCGTAAAGCTGATATGCCCGGTGTAGGACTGAGCCGACAGATTACTACGGTTTACCGTAATCATCACCGCCGTGTTTCCTGAGAACGTTCCACCGGTGGGGCTAAGCGTCAGCCAGGGCTGGTCGCTATTGCCCTGCCAGCTCACTCGCCCATCACCTGTAGTGGTGAGTGTGATATTTTTTTGTGAAACCGCGCCCGCGCTGTCCGCGCCCAGGTCAATAGTGCTTTTAGCCAGTTTCAAAAGTGGCGCTGTAGTCGGCGTTGGCTGTGTCGCTGGCCGTATTGTGATGGTAGTTGACGCCCTGTGGTTCTCCTTATCTGTTGCATAAATGAAATGGTTACCCGCCGCCCAGCTACCCGGTATGAAAATCTGCGCAGAAAAATTGCCTGTGCTGAAAGTACGCACCTGTAAGGGGTTTCCACGCGCATCCTGCACGGGTATGTTTGCGTCATGTGTAATGGCAACTAATGCCTCGGCCTGAAACCCGCTGCCGGAGAGCGAGACAGTAGCAGGAGCGCTCAGCGGGCCTGCCGGTTCAGCTAACAATTTCGGCTTCAATAACGGAATTGGCTTACTGTTATATAAGAGAAAGGCCAGGATACCGGTAGCCACCAGGAACAGGAGGCATGAAGTAATCAGAAGGACGGATAGCAGGTATCTCTGCTTCTTGTGCCTGGGAGGGCGCGTCGTTATCGTGAGCGGGCGCGGGTCTGCGACATAAGCAGCAGGCGCAGGAAGATAGGCAGCTTCCAGGTCGCGCTCCGTTTCATCCTGCTCTATCAAGGGAGGTTGCATGGTCAGCGCGCTGCGCTGCGGCCTCGGCTGCGGTAAAGGCGAAAGAGACGCAACCTGACGTTTCGGCACAGCGACTGGCGCAGATGCAAAAGACACGTCTGGCGCCGTTGAGAATGGCAGGTCTTCCGCCTCTTCAACTTCAAGCGCGGGTTTAGCCTGAACAAGGGGATGCTGCACCGGTAAAAAGCTCGACTGGTAAGGCTGATCTTCAGGGTGCAGGCCAGAATAGTGACCCGCGCGGTGTGGCGAGGATGGGGGAGACGGCGGAGGGTTTGAATGTAAGGAGACCGTCTCATTCGAAGCAAGGACGCCAGTATGTTTGTTTCTTGCATGCGTTACCTGCAAAAAGTCATGCCCGCCACAGCGGCTACATATCTGCGCATCGACGCGCAATAATTTATGACAGCGCTGACAGCGTTTGGTCTCCATGCTCCCTCCTCAGGTATCCAAGCCGTCCGGCGTCCCGGTGTTTCTTTCCAGGGCGTACCCTCGCGGTCGCCCTCCCTACCTGGATATACGCAACAAGGCTCCATTTTTCAAATGCACGCTTTCCACGTACCTGCATGTAAGAGCCTTACACAGTGGTATATGCTAATACAATAAAACACATTCGTAGTAAAAACGCAAGAGGGGCATTTTTGAGAGGTCTTTGTCTTTCTGAGTAGCGCATATTGGCTAGATTTATCCCGGATAGACATCGAGGATAATGCCAGTTGCATTACTGGCCACAACGAGCGAACCATTGTAAGTTACACCACTAGCGGTTACGCTTACTGTGTAGCTGCCGGGAGCAACATTGCTAAAGACAAAATTACCTGATGCGTCAGCCGTAACCGTCGCGCCTGAGCTCAGCGTCAATGTTGCCAATGGCAAGGGAACGGGAGAGGAGCAGGGTGAAGTGGGCAGGGCGCAAGCATAGACAGTGCCACTAACAGTATAGAGTGGGGTCACTTTCAACGTCACTTTGATAGTCTGACTGCTGCCGAAAACAGACACGTTATTGCTATCGGTGGCCGAGAGGGTGATCTTTCCTATATACGTACCAGGCGCTAAGTTCGCAGCAGACGGGTTGACATTGACACTCAACTTGCTGCCGCTGCCGGTATCCTGTCCAGGCGGTGTGAGTGAGAGCCAGGAACTGCTGCCCGTTGCCATCCAGGTGATAGGAAAAGCGCAGCTCCCCGTCTCGCTGAGGGCGACGTTCTGCGCGGTGGACGCAGAGGATCCTTGAGCAGCTGTGAACGTCAAGCTGTGAGGGACGCTTGCAGCCGTAC
>Ga0070733_10001457_pt1 | contig 17612 bp, 23 predicted proteins | sample Coa_R1_9_FD_66450 | JGI IMG/M metagenome (GOLD analysis project Ga0070733, IMG submission 66450) | Surface soil microbial communities from Centralia Pennsylvania, which are recovering from an underground coalmine fire - Coalmine... | ecosystem: Environmental > Terrestrial > Soil > Unclassified ... | reverse complement strand
CGAACCGGCCGTATCAGCCTGACCGGGCGCGAGGCGCCCTTGGAGTTGGGCGCTCGGTTTGATTCTCAGCACGTCGAGCATGGTTGACTGAGGTTCGTGGCTTCTTCTCGACACATTGTCGTCGACGGCTCGAACCTGGCGACCGAGGGCCGAACGGCACCGAGCCTTGCCCAGCTCGAGGAAGTGGTAGCGGAGTTACGCCGAGAGCAAGGCGATGCCGAGATCACTGTTGTCGTCGACGCCACCTTCCCCCATCGCATCGACCAGGCAGAGCGTCCCCGCTTCGAAGAACTCGCTCAAAGGGGGGAGCTAGTTTCGCCCCCGGCGGGGGCGGTCGGACGCGGCGACGCGTTCTTGCTGCGGATCGCCGAGAAGGTGAACGGGATAGTTCTTTCGAACGACTCGTTCCAAGAGTTCCACGCCGAGCACCCGTGGCTCTTCGAACGGGGCCGGCTGATCGGGGCATCGCACGTTCCCGGTGTCGGTTGGATCTTCGTCGCCCGCAACCCGGTCCGCGGCCCGAAGAGTCGTGGTGCCGGGCAGGAAAACGGTCGGGCGAGAAAACAAGTCGAGCGCGCCATCGCCGCGGCAACAAAAGAGGCAGTCAAGCCCGAGCCCAAAAAACGGTCGGGAACCAAGGCGTCACCCGGTCGCGAGCCCGCTGTGCCGAAGGCGGTCAACGACCCGACGACGTTCATCGCCTTCATCGCCGAGCACCCCCTCGGCGCAGAGTTGGATGCACTCGTCGAAAGCTTCACCTCTCACGGCGCCGTCGTCCGCTTCGGTGACGTCGTCGCATACGTCCCTCTTTCGGGACTCGGTGACCCACCACCAAAGAGTGCCCGCGAAGTCCTGAAAAAAGGTGAACGCCGCACCTTCGTCGTCACCGCCCTTGATCCGTACCGCCGTGGGGTCGAAGTTGCGCTGCCCGGAGTCGGAGTCGTCTCCGGGCACCCGAGCGAAGAGACGGTGGCGGCGGTCGTGAAGCTTTCCAAGGGAAGAGAAAAGGGCGCCGGACGAAGACCGCGTCCCGCGCCGAACAAGGTGCAAGCGGCTCCTTTGGCGGCGAGGAAGCAAACGCCGAAGAAGGCACAAAAGGCGGCGAAATCCGAGCCTCGCCCGATTCGCGCAACCTCTCCCACAAAGGCGAGCGCCACCCCGGCGCCTTCATTGAGCGGAGGGCCGCGCCGGTCGCCTAGGGCCAGGCGGCTCCTGGCAAAGTCGGGCACAAAGGGCCAGGCAGACGGTGCGAAAACGCTCGGGCGCCCGCGCAAGGGCGGCGGCCGCGCTAAGCGCTCTGGGTGAGCGGCGCGGACGTGGCCGGCGAAATGGAGTGGGACATCGAGGCGCTCATCCCGCACAGGGCGCCGTTCTTGCTCGTCTCTTCGATCGAGACGCTCGTGCCAGGAGAGCGTGCCAGCGGTCATTGGGTACTGAGCGGAGCTGAGCCGTTCTTTACCGGTCACTTTCCTGGCCGCCCGACGGTCCCCGGAGTGCTGATGGTCGAGTCGCTCGCTCAGCTCGGAGCAGCCGCGGTGCTCGCCGACCACCGCTTTTCGGGAAAGATCCCGCTGTTCGGCGGGATCGACAAGGCGCGCTTTCGGCGCCAGGTCGTGCCCGGCGAGACGCTCGACTTGGAGGTCACGCTCGACCGGCTCTCGAGTCGCGCTGGCAGCGGACGGGGCATCGCTTCTGTGGCCGGCGAGGTCGCCTGCGACACATGCCTTTTCTTCGTGTTCGCGGAGGTGTGATCAGAAGTGCGCGTTGTCACCTGGAACATCAACTCACTGAAAGTGAGACTTCCGCGTCTCGAGGCGTGGATGCAGGCGAACTCACCCGACATCGTCTTGTTGCAAGAGACCAAGGTCGCCGACATGGCTTTTCCGGCGATGGCGTTCTCCGCCCTCGGCTACGAATCCGCTCACCATGGCGACGGCCGCTGGAACGGTGTCGCGATCATCTCGCGACTCGGAGTTGACGATGTCCGTACCGGCTTTTCGGATCAGTCGAGCGACTCTGCGAACGAGCGCCGCATCATCTCGGCGACCTGCGGCGGCGTCAGGTGCTATTCCGTGTACGTCCCTAACGGCAGAACCGTCGGCTCACCATTCTTTATCGCGAAGCTCGAATGGCTCGCCGAGCTTCGGCGCGAGCTCGACGCGAAGTGCTCTCCCGACGACGAGATCCTGATCGCCGGCGACTTCAACGTCGCTCTTGAAGATCGTGACGTTTGGGACATTTCGAAGTTCGAGGGGGCGACCCACGTGACGAATGAGGAGCGAGGAGCTCTCCGACAAGTGATGGACTTCGGGCTCTCTGACGTCGTTCGCGAGCAGCACCCGAATGAAACCGGTCCCTTCTCCTGGTGGGACTACAGGGCCGGTTCATTCCACAAGGGGGAAGGGATGCGGATTGACCTCGTGCTCGCCTCAAAGCCCCTCGCTCGGCGAGTCAGCTCGGCCCTCGTCGACCGCGAAGCGAGGAAGAAAGGTCAAATCGCCGAGGCGCCGTCCGATCACGCCCCGGTCATCGTCGACTTCGAAGATTGACCTGCGCTCGTCGCGTGACGGCGGAGACGGCTACCGCATCGAGTTGAGATCAGGCTGCCGATGAACGAGAAACAGCCCTGTATCACCCTGCTCACCGATTACGGCGACGAGTCAGGTTTCGTCGGAACCCTTCATTTGGTCGCGTTCGGGATCGCTCCTCGGACGACCGTCATCGATCTCGACCATTCGGTCCCCGCCGGAGACGTGCGCCTTGGGGCGCTGAGGCTCGAACGCCTCGCTCGTTTCCTCCCGACGGGCGTCCACGTTGCCATCGTCGATCCGGGTGTCGGCGGAACGCGACGGCCGATCGCGATCCGAGCCGCCGACCAGGTCTTTGTCGGTCCCGACAATGGGTTATTGCTCTGGGGAGCTGAATTCTTCGGCAGCATCGACGTCGCCGTCGTCCTCGACAAGGAGGAGTACTTCCTCGAAGGACGTGCCCGAACATTCGATGGTCGCGACATCTTCGTCCCGGTCGCTGCCCGTCTCGTCGAGGGAACCCGACTCGAGGAGGTCGGCTCGACGATCGAGCCCGTCACCTTGGTGCGCCTCGAGCGGCCGGTCGTGCGCCACCAGCCTGACGGTTCGCTCGAAGCCGAGGTTTTGCAGGTCGACGGGTTCGGAAACGTGCAGCTCAGCGCGGACGCCAGCGATGCCGGTGAGCTAAGGCTCCGCGTTGGCGAACGCCTCGTTGTTGAGCGTGGTTCCAACGAGGTGACGGCAAGATACGGCTCTGCCTATGCAGACGTTGAAGTCGGCGAAGTCGTCGTGCTGATAGACAGCGACGCGCAACTCGCGTACTCGGTGAATGGCGGGCGAGCAGAAGAGTTGATGCCAGTCGAGCTCGGCGATCTCGTCACCATCCGCCGGCGCAATTGAAACTCGGCGTTGTGAAGGCTCTGGCAGCGCGGTGCTATCGCCCACGGCCGTCCTACTGATTCGCCACTAAGCCGTATTGGTATTGACGATGAGGACGCTGCAGTGGCAGTGGTGGGTCACACTGTTGGGGACGCTCCCGAGGACGAAGCGCCGGGCCCCACTCATTCCGCGGTTGCCGACGACGACGAGATCGGCGTTGACGTCCTTGGCCAAGGCGATCAGCGATCCGGCAATGTCGCCGGCGCCGGAGTGGATCAACTCGACAGACACCCGCTCACCCATACCCTTAAGCTCCGCTTCGGCCAGCAACTGCGATTTGATCCGCTGAGCCTCTTCGTGCGCCTCATCGACGTCGATTTGAATCGCTCCTGCCTCGGCAAACCCCGCCACCAGGGTCGGGTGGACGACGTAGGCGGCGTAGAGCCTGGCGTCATTCAGCTTCGCCAACTCGAGGGCAGCATTCACCGCGACGGCAGCTCGTTCAGACCCGTCTGTGCCAACGAGGATCGTCTTGAAGGGCATCTACCTCGTCCTTGTCTGCGGGCTCGTCTTCCGCAACGAATCTAGTTGCGCGGCTCAGTGGCTTGCCGACCCGACCGTTACGTGAATCGATACGTAGTGACGACTTGGTCCGGCGGGTCGGCTCGGTGACGCGGGGTCAGATCGATTCGAGCAAGCGGATCAGGTTCGGAGGCTCGAGCGGGTCCTGTAATCGCGGCAGTTCGCTCTTGGCGATGAACCGCATTTCGACGAACGTCGCGATTTCGTTCGGGGTCGGCTCGAGGAGCTCAACTTCGACGTGTCCAGTCGAGACGGCAAAGAACGCCTCGGCGTGTCGGAAGTGCTTGCCGAGCCAGTCGTATTCGCGCTCGACAGTCATCGAGCACTTGGGGATCGGAAGACAAAGCCCGGTCTCTTCGAACAGCTCGCGCCTCGCGGCTGCGCGCGGCGATTCACCTTTTTCGATTCCGCCGCCCGGCGGCTCCCAAAACACCTGCCCACTGACAACGTCGTGCCACCTCATCAGGAGAACGGCACCGTCAGGGTCGCGGCATATCACTCTCACGCGCTTGACCTTGTCCTTGTCGGATTTGCTCATCCGCGTGCTCGGGCTTACGTGTCGCGACAGAGACAGAACGGATGGCCGGCCGGATCAATCAGCACCCGAACGTTGTCTTGCGGTTGGAAATCTGCGAGGTGAGCTCCAAGAGCCTCTGCGTCCGCGACCGCATCTTCAAGATTGTCCACTTCGAAGTCGAGATGCATCATGGTGCGTTGCTTGCCGGGCTCGGGCGGCCACATCGGCGGCACGTAACCCTCAGCGAGTTGAAACACCATGTAAACGGAACCCTGGGGCGGCTTCACGATCGCGACTCCGTCGTCTTCGTGAACCACGCGCCAGTCGAGCAACCTCGAATAAAAGGCGGCGAGAGCGCTCGGATCGGGAGCCTCGATAGCCGCGCCCCACCACATCTGCTCCGCTCGGCCACGCATGAGAGCGCATGCTAATTAGCCGAGACACAGGTGCGGTCCGTGAGGGCGCCCTGGGCGCGGCTCGTGCGAAGCTGCCATCGTGGCTCACCAAGCCGACCACGAAGGCGTGCGTCGCAGCTACGACGCAGTAGCCGAGGAGTACGCGTCTCATCTCTCCGGCGAACTCGCTTACAAGCCACTCGACCGAGCGCTTCTTTCTTGTCTCATCGAACAGACGGAACAAGGAAGCGCGGTCGCGGATCTCGGATGCGGGCCGGGGCACGTCGCGGCGTGGATCGCGACCCATGGCGTCAAAGCTGTTGGCATCGACCTCTCACAAGAGATGGTCGCGGTCGGCCGGCGCCAGTACCCAGAGGTCGAGTTTCGCCAAGGCGACCTGCTCGCGTTGCCGGCGAGAACTGAAGAATTCGGATCGATGGTCGCTCTTTACTCGATCATCCATCTCGAGACGTCCGAACTGCCTTTTGCATTTCAAGAGATGCACCGGGTGCTGCGGGCGTCAGGTCGCCTGTTGCTCGCTTTCCACGCTGGCGACGGCGAACTGCATCGAGACGAATGGTGGGGCCACCAAGTTGATGTCACCTTCAGGTTCCTCGATCCGGACGATGTCATCGAGTCCATGAAAGAGGCCGGCTTCGTCCTCGAGGCAAGGCTCGAAAGGTCGAACTATCCAGAAGAAGTGGAGACGAAAAGGGCCTACTTGTTGATGCGTCGCCAGCCCTGAACCAGAGCGCCTGGTGGGTGATGGGAGCTCGACGCTGCTCGCCCGCCAGGTTCATGCTTGCAACCTGTCCTTTTCTTTCGCTTCCCACCGGGCTCCGTGTTCCCCCGGCGGGCCGAGATGACGGTGCTCTACGATCACGCGGCTCATTCAAAGAGGGGGTCACCATGTACGCGGTGTTCACTGTGGTCACGGTCGAAGACTCGGCACGTGACCCGAATTTCACGATGCTCCGAGAACAGATTGTTCCGGCAGTTAAAGGGATATCTGGCGCGGTTGGCGGCTACTGGCTCCATCCGACCGAGGGCAAGGGCACGTCGATCGTCTTATTCGAGACTGAGGAATCGGCACGACAGGCGACCGAGGCGATGGGCGTCAAGGTCGGCGGCTCGCCCGCGCCGGGCGTGGTGTTCGAGTCCGTCGAGATCGCCGAGGTCGTCGCGCACTTCTAGACGGGCGACCGCCTAGCAGTGAACCCGGGCAGCTCGTTCGCCTGACCTTTAGAGGATCATTTTCGAACTCTTGGCGAGGGGCGACGGGTAAAGGTCCGCAAGTTCGCGGGCGATCTCGGCCAATTGATCGCGAATGTCCTTCGGGTCGAGGACCTCGATCGCCGCTGCGAATCCGGCGATCTGGCCGGCGAGCGATCTCGTGCTGGCTCCGCGCAGCTCGACTTCGACTCTTCCGTCGGAGACCGGCGGCCCGATGCGAATCCGGTTGCCAAAGACCCAGCGAATTGCGGGCATCATTTGCGCCGTGACGAGCGCTCGGGCGCGAATCGGTGCCCGCCGCTCCTCGATCTCCACCGTTATCGACCGCCATGCCTCGACGAGATCGAAATCCTCCGGGCGCACGACGGCTTCGTCGCGCAAGCTCACCATGCTGATGCGGTCGACACGGAAGGTCCGCTCACCACGGTCTGTGCCGGCAACGAGGTACCAGCGCGAGCCTTTCACTGCGAGCCCAAGGGGATGGACGACCCGCGTCGTCGTCTCACCGTTGGCGGCGATGTATCCAAGGACAGCTTGACGGCCCTCGACGACCGCTTGTTGCACCGAGGCGAGGAAAGGCGGATCCGGCCGATGGTCGTGCACGGTCGATTCCCAACCGACCGGGTCCGCCACGATCGCCCGCGAGGCAGCCTCGGCAGAGGCTCGGAACGATTCTGGGAGCGCCCTTACGAGCTTCCTCAGGGCGGCGCGTAGTTCGGGGCTCGCCGGCGACGAGGGTCCTGCCAACAAGAAGAGAGCTCGCACCTCCGCCGCGTTCAAGCCGCTGAGGTCGGTCCTGCCGGCACCGGCGAGGGCCCAACCGCCATTCCTTCCCCGGGTCGGGTACACGGGGAGCCCGGCAAAGCCGAGAGCCTCAAGGTCGCGCCGGGCGGTGCGCTCGGAGACTTCGAGCTCAACGGCCGCTTCCGCAGCCGTCACCTTTCCTCGCCGCTGCAGCATCAGCAGCATCGCCACCAGGCGGTCAGCCCGCATCGTTCGATCGTGCCATAAAAGCGGACAAAAGATGGACAGTTTTATTCGGCACAATGCCGAAGAAGCGCGGATCAGCGAAGAATCCGCCAAGGAAGGGGGTTCGACATGCCCGGACTGGTCCCAGCGAGTTTGGAGCCGCAGGAGGAACTTCTCGGCTATTTGGAGCAACAGCGAAACGCGTTGCGAATTTCAGCCTTCGGCTTGACCGACGAACAAGCCCGTCTGACCCCGACCGCCAGCGTGCTCAGCGTCGGCGGCATCATCAAGCATGTCGCCTCGGTGGAGCGGTACTGGATCGACATCGTCGCCGAGCGGGTAGAACCCTTCGCTCCTTCTGGGGACTACGCGGACAACTTTCGGATGAGGGCCGACGAGACGCTCGGAGCAGTGCTCGACGATTACTCGGGTGCGGCGCTCGAAACTCAAAAGGTCATCGACTCGATCTCGAATCTGGAGCACGCGGTGCCGGTCCCACCTGGAGTGCCCTGGTTTCCAAAGGATGTGGACTCGTGGTCGGTGCGATGGGTGCTGTTGCATCTGGTCGAGGAGACGGCCCGCCACGCCGGGCACACGGACATCGTCCGCGAGGCAATCGACGGGGCCACAGCCCTCCCGCTGATGGCTGCTGTCGAACACTGGCCGGCGAGCCCATGGATAAGCCCATGGGAGCCGAAGCGGTGACGAGGGCAAACGCAGCTTTCGTCGGCCTCAAGAAAGCAGCGGCGTGATATCTCCGAGTGAGACAAGGTGCGCGTGCGCTGCCGGGTTCCTGCATAACGAATAGGGGTCGAAGTGGACGGGGTTGACTCCAGCCGCGAGCGCGCCGGCGACATCGATCCTCTCGCTATCTCCGACGTAGACAGCCTCCGAGGGATCGACCCTGAGCGTTTCGAGCGCGGGAGCAAAGATTCGTGCGTCGGGCTTCGACCAGCCGACGATAGCCGAATCGATGATCGCTGCAACCGGGGTGAGCTCGCCGGCACCGACCTGACAAAGACGTCGCCGCAAGAGGCTCGCCTGAACCGTCCCATCGGAATTACTGACGATCGCCGTCGGAACCCCGGCAGACGAAAGCATTGACAGTGCCTCTTTGGCTCCAGGCACAAGCTCGGACCACAGTTCGATGGCCGGGAGCACCATGAGGGCCGTGAGGGCAGACATCGCCTCGGCGAGCTGGATCTCGGGGATTCGAAGAGCCCGAAGATATCCAGTGGCGTACGCCAACAAAAAATCCGACTGTGTCGGGCTATCGAATTCATATATCGCGAAGTAGTGCGCGGCAAGCAGTCGGGACTCGTCGAACTCAATGCCGGCGTTGCCGAGGGTTGCCGCGATCATGCTGCCATTAGGAACGAGAAGGACGCCCCCCACATCGAAGATGACGGCTGTCGTCATCGCTCAAGTATCCCAACTGGAATGTCGCGGCATCGGCTGGCGACTGGTCAGGAGCCGGCCTTTGTCCTCAGATCAATCGCGAATCGAAGCGTTGGCGCGAACTCGCGCGGCAAAGGACTTCAAGAGTTTCTTTGCAATCGTCGGGGAGGTGTCGAGGAGGCTGCTGAACTCGCGCGCGTCGAGCACTATTAGCCGGACGGGCTCGTCGGCAATCACCGTGGCGTGGCGCGGCCCTCGATCGAGCAATGACATCTCGCCAAAGAAATCTCCTGCGGGCAGCGTCGCGACCAACTTCTCGTCAACGAGACAGCGAGCACTGCCCCTTACCAGCAGACAGAACTCGAATCCCGGCTCGCCTTGTTGGGTGAGGACTGTCTCCGCGGGAAATTCAAGCTCCGTACCGAGTCGGGCGATTTTTCGTAATTCAACCTTGTTGCACGAGGAGAACAACGGAACTGTCGCGAGCACATCAAGCACCTGTTTGGGAATCCGATCCATCGTCAACCCCTCTTCAACCCTCTGGTGCGAAGATAGCCCTCCCGCGTGTGAAGAAGGCCACGCGAAAGTGGGCGCGGTTGGCATCGGCGACAAAGGCCGATGACCCATTCGTCTTGCATCCTGGCCGCCACGCTGGAGGTTCTCTCGAGGCGCAGGGTGCGGGCTTTCGCCCACTTCCGGGTACGGCGCCTAGCGAAGCGGCCGACCCGGAGGTAAACACGTGTTGCGCCTCTCTTACCCGACCCGAAAGCGGGAACCCGTCAAACCCGGATGAGGAGGACACCATGAGAGAGATCAGTTTGGGCAAGAGTGGGTTGGTCGTGTCGCGCGTCGCCTTCGGCACGTGGCAGCTTGGCGGTGACTGGGGCGCGACGGACGAGGAATCCGCCACCGCCGCCATCCGCCAGGCGGCGGACAACGGTGTCACGTTCTTTGACACGGCTCAGGCGTACGGGTTCGGTGCCTCTGAGCGACTGCTCGCTCGAGCCCTGCGGGGGCGACCCCGAGACGATCTTGTCATCGCGTCAAAGGGGGGACTTCGGTCGACCGGCTCTGGGCTGGTGCGCGACTCAAGCCCAGAATGGATAAGAAAAGGCGTTGACGAGAGCCTCCGCGCCCTTGACACCACGTACATCGATCTGTTCCAAGTCCACTGGCCGGACCCGGGCACGCCATTCGAAGAGACCGCCGCGGCACTCGCCAAGATCGTCGCCGACGGCAAGATCCGCCACGTCGGCGTCTCGAATTTCGACGCGGAACAGATGGAGTCGTTCAGCCACACCTTGCCGGTCGAATCCCTGCAGCCTCCTTACCATTTGTTTCGCCGCGAGATCGAGGCAGAGATCCTTCCATACGCCGCCGCCCACGACATCGGCGTCCTCGCGTACGGACCGCTCGCGCACGGGCTCTTGAGCGGCCAGCTCAGTATGGACACGCGCTTTTCTCCCGACGACTGGCGGGCGGCGAGCGACGTCTTCCATGGTGGGGCCTTCGAGCAAAACCTCCGAGTCGTCGATGAACTGAAGTCGTTCGCGGGCCAAGAGCTCGGTATCAGCCTCGGTCAACTGGCCATCGCTTGGACATTGGCGAACCCAGCCGTAGACGTGGCGATCGTCGGGACCCGCAACCCTCGTCACGTCGACGAAGCGTTGGCGGCGGCTGATATTGATCTCGGCGACGACGCCATGCAGCGGATCGACGAAATCATGGACGACTCAGTGCCGGTAGCAGGCCCGAGCCCAGAAATGCCGCGCGCCAATTTCGGCTGAGTGAGAGACCGCGGCGGATCGGGCGGCCGAGCGCCGCGACGGTGACTGAAGCCGCAGCGGATCGACCGGGCCTGTGGCGCGGGTTGGTCGACGATCCGAAGCATGGACCCCTGCCTGCCCTTTTGATGGTCTTGACGGTGACGACCGGCGTCGTCGACGCGGTCAGCATCCTCAGTCTCGGTCGTGTGTTCGTTGCCAACATGACGGGAAACGTTGTCTTCGTCGGGTTGGCGCTCGCAGGATCGAAGGGCTTCTCGCTCGCAGCCTCCTTGTCTGCTCTCGGGGGTTTCCTGCTCGGCGCCCTCGGTGGGGGGTGGGCCATTCGGCGACTCGACCTCAATCGCGCGCAGTTGCTGAGAAACGGAGTCGCTTTCGAGCTCGGGTGTTTGGTCATCGCCCTCGTCGTCGCTGGGGCGGTTGGTACTCCCATCTCCTCGGATGCAGCAGACGCCATCGCCGCCGCGCTGGCCATCGCTCTCGGAATCCAAAACGCCGTCGTGCGTCAACTAGCGGTACCCGACCTGACGACGACCGTCTTGACGATGACGCTGACCGGCTTCGCGGCGGACATTAAAACGGCGCGTCGAGAGGTTCTTGCTCGCCGCATTCTCGCGGTCCTGGCAATGTTCGCCGGGGCGGCGATCGGAGCCCTGATTGTTATTCGCGTCAATGCATCGGCAGCGCTCGGTCTCGCCTGCTTTCTGTTCGCAGTGACGCTTTCAGCGATCTCCGCTTCGGCGAGGCTGGCGGCAGACTGGCAGGAATGATGACAACGGCGGCTCAGAACCGTCGCTCGTGAGAGGACTCGTCGCCAACGCCGTCCCGCGGTGCATCGTCACCTTGTTGGTGCGAGGAGGTGTTCGAAAGCCGAGGCGATGGTCGAGTACCCGACATTGTTCGGATGAATATCGGGGTGTGCGCTAGAGCGAACAGGACACATCCATGTCAGTTCGCACGTCAGTGCGACGTTTTGTGGGAACCTCCTTCCGGCGTACCGAACCAACGGGAGCGTCGAGTTCACCTGGAACGCACGCGCAACGTCTGCGAGTGCGATACCGAATAGGTGGGCGTCGCCCAAGATCTGCGTATTGAAGGCGTTGACGGCGAGGAGCGATTCATCCGCCAGCCTTCCTCCTTCGCTGCCGCCGGGTCGGTAAGCGAGTGCGAGGAACGGGTCGTAATAGTTCATCGTCACAAGGCGTGCCGCCGGGTCGTCGCGCTTGAGTGTCGCCTTGAGTCTTTTGACAATCGTGAAGTAGTTCTTTTCGAAGTTCACCTCGGCCGTGGCGATGCAGCGTGCGTTGACGTTCGACGACGATATGCAGTGATCGACGTCGTTTGCGCCGATGTCCAGGGTCACGACGGCTACCTGTCCGCGGTGGCGGTCGAGGAAGATTCCGGCGGCCGCTAGCTGTGACGATGCGCCGAGTTCGTGTTTGTATAAAGAGCTGCAGGCCGGTTCCGCCGGTGTCGAGAGCATCGAGGACGAGGTCTCGCCAGGACATCCGAGGTCGAACAGGTGGAGACCACGGGCCTGGGTGATGTCAGCCGCGTAGCTCGCCGGGTAACCGACATCGGGGTAGCCGGTCGCCGGATCATTTGGTGGCGGTCGCGATCCGTCGGTCGGCTGGTAGCCCGCTGCCAATGAATCACCTAGCGCGAGCAGAGTTTTTGGTCCGCCGGCGACGGCTGCAATCGGCCCGGCGTCGAGATAAAAGACCGCGCCAGCGAGGATCATCGAGCATCCGAATAATGCAAACCATCGGCTGCTCCGAACTTTCTTGTTCACGTCAATGACAAATCACCACGCTGTTTCGAGTTGAATCACAACGGTAGCTATCCGACGGGGTGCAGGAAGGTCACCCTCTTTGCTCCTCCTTCGGTGCGTCACCGCCAGTAGCCAACCCTGAACCCTCGTCTCATACCCTGGAGTCGGATCGTCGCCGAGCGCTCGACTTGTGACAGGCCGGCGTTTTGCGAACAGCGGCGAACAGGAGGCGAAACCATGGAGGGCCTATCTGTTGCGGCGTACAAGGCGGCATCGGACTACTTTTTGAATGCCGTCGAGCTCGTGACCGAGACGACATGGAGTCGCCCAGGGCTCGGGGAGTGGAGCGTCCTCGAGCTCGTCGGTCACGCGAGTCGTGCGTTCACGACAGTCGAGCAGTACTTGTTGTTTCCCGTCGCCCCTGAATCGCCTGGCAGCTCGTACTTCAGTCCGGAGTCGATCGAGCGACGAGGACGCGAAGCCGTGGAAGCTCTCGGGAATGATCCGCAGGCCGCCGCTAGGGACTGCGCCCGTCGGGCAATCGAGCTCGTCGACTCACTGCCGGCCGACGCGACGCTCGGGAGCCCGATTCGGACGATGACACTCGGCGAGTATCTGCCTTCTCGCACAGCTGAGCTCACGATCCACACACTCGATCTGCTGCGAGCGTGTGAATTGGAGGTTTCTCCACCACCTGCAGCGCTCGAGGAGAGCCTCGTATTTGTCGCGCAGATGAGCTTGCGGAAAGGGAGTGGCAAGCACGTGCTCCTTGCTCTATCGGGAAGAGAAGCGTTGCCAACCGGATTCTCCGTTTATTGAACCGGTTGTCGCTCTGTTTCTCCGTCCGTCAGCGCGTCTCGGCGATCCCACCCACGACGACGTTTCGAAGCGGCTCACCTGCCGCATAGCGGCGGATCTGGTCGCCCGCCAGTTTGAAGGCCCGATTGATCCATCGCACCGAGGCACCGCCGACGTGTGGCGTGATGAGAACGTTCGGCGCCTTCCACAGCGGATGGCCTGTTGGCAGGGGCTCGGGATCGGTGACATCGAGCGCTGCTCGGATGCCGCCCTCGTTCAAGGCGACGACCAGCGCGTCGGTGTCGACGAGCCGGCCGCGGGCGGCGTTGATGAGGATCGCTCCCCGTTTCATTAGCGAAAGGAAAGTCGCATCGACGAGGTGCTCGGTCTCTTCGGTCAGTGGGGCGAGAATCACGACGACGTCGGCTTGCGGGACGAGCGTCGGCAACTGATCGGGGGAGTCGGCATCTGACCGGGCATGACCGGCGACTCCGAGAACACGAACCCCGAAGGGAAGCAAACGTGCCGCAACCGCATGGCCGATCGAGCCGTACCCGACGATCAAAACCGTCGAACCCTCGATGTCGTCGATCGGCTCGACGAGCGACGTCCCGGTTGCGATCCCGTAAGGCTTTGTATCCCAGGTCCCTTGGCGTTGGAGTTCGACAAAGTCGGGCAACCGGCGCTTCATCGCCAAAAGCACCGAAATGATCCACTCGGATACGGAAATGTCGTGAGCGCCGCTCCCCGAGGCAACGACGACGCCCGGTGGCACATGTGGGACGAGCGTCTCGACGCCGGCGAACGTCGACTGGATCACGCGAAGTGCTGGTAGGTCGGAAAAGAGTGCCGGCACCCTGTTCATGAGTGCCGGATCGAGGACAAGGAACTCGACTTCCGGCGTTGCATCATCGACGAGCTCGACGCTTTCCGGCAGCGGTCCAAGGTCACCACGCTCCGGCCCGTTGGAGGCAAGGACGACGATCCGGCGCATCCAAGCGATGGTAGTGAGGAGGATTCCGAGTGCTCGCAGTCGCGCCGCGGACCGATGGGCCGACGAAGTAGCGTCCGGATTGATGGGCATTCTCGATGACAAAGCAGTCGACGACGCGCTTGTGAGGGGCAGCTGGCACCGTGAAGGAAAAGAGATCGTCCGGGTCGTCGAGCGGGAGGATTTCGCTGCTGCGCTGGCCTTTGTGAATGAGGTCGGACTCCTAGCCGAGGGGGCGAATCACCATCCCGATATCGACATCCGCTGGAATCGGGTGACGCTTCGTCTTTCGACCCACTCACAAGGTGGCATCACGGACAAGGACCTCACCCTCGCGGCTGCGATCGACGATCTCGGTTGACGACGCGCCGCCAGCCGGCGCTTTTCGAACCGCTTCGTTTTGTCGGGATCGACGAGCTCGGCGGGCGGCCCCACGTCATGGTCGACGGGGCGCAGAGGCCGGGATCAGTGCGGGTGCTCTCGCACTGGCCGGGTACCCCGACGCCGAAGAAGCTGTGGAGAGACCTCTCGGTCGAAATCGCGTTCGCCTATCTTGCGAGTCGGCGGGATTGGTCGCTCGACGCCGATTGCGTGAGTCTCGATCACCTCGACGAGGACGGGCTCGCCTCGCTCTTCGTCCTCTCCGAACCCGAGTCGGCGCTTCGCCTCAAGGATCGCCTTATCTCTTTCGGTCGCGCCGGCGATTTTGGGGTCGTCGACGACCGCGACTCAGCGAGGGCGGTGTTCGCCATCGAGTCCCTGTGCGACCAGGCGATCTCCCCCTGGCGCGAACGGGCGTCTGGTTCGGCGCCATGGTCAACGATCTGCATCGAGGAGCTCCTTTCCCGGCTGGAAGAGATCCTCACGCGCCCCGCGCTCTTCGAATCGGCGTGGCACGTAGAAGACGCAAAGTACGCGGCCTCGCTCGAGGCGATCGCCAACGGCGAGGTGACAATCGACGAGCGTCCCGGTGCCTCCCTAGCCGTTGTTCGGGTGCGCAGTCGTCGCGGTAAGGGTCTTAGCGCCGATAGAGACGAGATCCCTACTAGGGCGCATCCCTTCGTGATCCACACGGCGACATCGATGCCGCGCATCCTTGTCCTTGACGGCGACCGTGCCCACTATTACGACCGCTACGAAACCTGGGTCCGCTTTGTCTCGCGCAGACTGGAGCTCCGACGCGACCTGCGGCCACTCGCCGAACATCTCTCCTCGATGGAAAAGGGGTCTGTGATCTGGGAAGCCGATTCGCCGGGCAAGCTCGTTCCGCGGCTAGCACCGAGCGGGTCCTCGACGCTTGCGCCAGAGACGATCGAGCAAGCAGTGACCGAACACCTCGAACGAGCTTCAGTCGCGTGGGACCCGTTCCGCTCGCAACGTCCGGTCGCGTAATGACGAGCGAGCGCGGTTCGGGCTCGCACCGGTAGCGTCGCTCTCTTGTCGAGGTTCATGCGGTCAGTCTTCGGTGAGGTCGCAGGGTCGGGAAGCATTAGCACCCGCTTCGTGTGCAAGGCCGGGTTCGTGCTGGACGCGATCGCCGTGCTCGTCTTCGTCGTCATCGGCCGCGCCGTTCATACCGGCGGAGTGACCGCGTCCGGGCTTGCCTCGACGATTTGGCCTTTCGCCGCCGGCGTCGTATGCGGCTGGATAGTCACAGCTTGGTTGCGCCGTTCGTCGTCGGCGTTGGTAGGCGGAATCCTCGTGTGGATTGCGACGGTCGGGATCGGGATGGCCTTGCGGGTGGCGTCGGGACAAGGCACTGATTTGGCCTTCATCTTGGTGGCGCTCGGATTTCTCGGTGCGACCATGCTCGGTTGGCGCGTCGTGCTCGGGGCGATCCGTCGACTGCGTCCCGCCGTGCAGGCTCGCCGCTGAGCAAGGCTCGGGACCGACCAGCTGTCGCAGCAGCGAATGGGCCGGCAAGGAGCCGCCGGCGAAGGGGCTAGCGGACCGGGACCTTCCACATCGGGAACCAACGGGTGAGGTCGGACTCGATGGCGAGATCGCCGGAAAGCTCGTTCTTCAACCGCAATTCAGCCTCGTTGTCTCGTCGTTCTTGTCCCAGGGGCACGAACGGATAAAAGGTGCCGCGCTTGTAGAGGTAGACGAGATACACGGTTGCGCCTTGGGGCTTCGTACCCTCGGTCGCAGGCTTTTGACCGAACCCGAAGATCGAGCAGAGAAGTTGCGGACCGTAGCCGTTGTCTTGCAAGGTCGAGTTGGTCATGTGGACCCGCGTGACGAGCGTGCTGAAGTCGTCGGCGTCAAGCACTACCCACCGATAGCCGAACTCGTCGGTCTCCTCGCTCATGCGGGCCCCTTTCTCGTCGCCGAGGTTCAAAAGCGAGGCGAACTCCTTTTCGGTCGAAGCGAACTCCTGTCCCGAGGCCGGCTTGAAACAGACTCCCGCCTCGCCGGTCGGGACGAGCCCTTCTTGCACTTCGAGGGTGATGCGGGCGTCTGGGAGCCCAAAGAGCCGCTCGAGGTTTGGTTGGGCGGGTTTCGTCCTTCCTAAAAGCGCGTCGAGAAAACCCATCTCACAAGGCTCGTGGGCGTTCAGGCAACGCCGCGGTGCATCTCGGCATCGAGCTTGGCGAGCTGGTCGAGGCGACGCTGGAGAGGGGGGTGCGTCATGAACAAGGTCGAAAGGCTGGCACCTGGTGCGATCGCCGGAGCGAAGAAAAAGGCGTTGAAGTGCTCGGCGGAGCGCAGATCCCGAGTTGGTATGCGCGACATCTCCCCACTCACCTTGACGAGGGCCTGCGCCAGCAGTGCAGGTTGCCCGATGAGGATCGCTCCCGATCGGTCGGCGGCGAGCTCGCGATAGCGCGAGAGCGTCCTTATGAGGATGAAGCTGATCGCGTAGACCAGCGCAGAGACGATGATCATCGCGAATTCGATGAGGGCGAGCTGGCCGCCGCCCTGGTTGTTGTTCCCCCTGAATAGCCCGGCAAACATGAACATGCGAGTCGCCAAGCCGGCGAGGATGCCGAGAAAACTGGCGATTGTCATCACGGCCACGTCGCGGTGGGCGACGTGGGACATCTCGTGGGCGAGCACCGCTTCGACCTCTGGCTCGTTCAGCCGGCGAAGCAGCCCGGTCGTCACGCAGACGACCGCGTGCTTTTGATCGCGGCCGGTCGCGAATGCGTTCGGGATGTCGGTCTGCGCGATCGCGACGAGGGGCTTAGGCATGTCTGCCATCGCGCAGAGACGATCAACGACGGCGTGCAGCTGCGGTTGTTGCTCGCGGCTCACGACGCGGCCGCCCATTGCGTAGAGGGCGATCTTGTCGGAGAAGAAGTACTGGACGAACAAGATGCCGAGACCAATGACGAGGATGAAACCGATCTGCACCTTGGCGATGACGAGGGCGGTGACGAACACCGCGTAGAGCAGCCCGAGCAAGAAGATGGTCGTCATCATGCGGGCGGTGAGGCCGCGGTCGGGCGGGAACTTGGTTCGGGTTGCCATGGGTTTCGTCAGTCCTTCGTTGCTGTATCCGACCCCAACAGGGCCTTTACTTCGGCGAGCGTCGACCCGGCGGCCGGGATGGCAAGGTCCGAGGGTCGCAGATCATCGGCCTCGAGCCTCTTGCCTGTCGCATGCACGAGCTCGACGAGCTCGGCCAGCGAGGCGTCAAACGCGGCAGCATCGCCGGCGTCGAGCGCCTTGCCGAGGGTCGCGTCGAGGTCGCTCAGGTCCTTTTCGGCTTGCTTGTCCACTTCGTACTGACCGTCTTCGAGAATGCGAACGATCATTGCCCG
>Ga0070733_10001455_pt1 | contig 17621 bp, 12 predicted proteins | sample Coa_R1_9_FD_66450 | JGI IMG/M metagenome (GOLD analysis project Ga0070733, IMG submission 66450) | Surface soil microbial communities from Centralia Pennsylvania, which are recovering from an underground coalmine fire - Coalmine... | ecosystem: Environmental > Terrestrial > Soil > Unclassified ... | reverse complement strand
TGGAGCGCTGCTGTATCTGAGCAAGATAAAGAGGCGGTGTTGGCTGTGATGGTGGTTGGAATGATGCAGGTATTGTTTGAGCTGGAGACGATGGGGCTGCTGCTACTTCAGGCTCGATGAGAAAGAGAAACGACGTGTCGGCTCCTAAACCGATAGTGGTATTATTGCTGATTGTTGCTTGCTCCACCTGTTGTTGGTTAACGCTGAGGATATTTTGCGAGGCAAGTTTCTCAATGCTCCACGAACTGCCATTCCAGCGAAGCCGGGCATGGCTTCTCGAAACTTTCTGGTCGCTTCTCACCACAATATCATTGATTTCACCCCGGCCAATCGTGACGCTTGGCTTACGAATGGGGAAGGTTTGTCCAGCAAGCGGCCCGCTCAGGAATCTGATGGATATCAAACCTGGTGGTGTGTTCCCGTCATTCATGATCATAGGTTGTCTCCTATTGTTTATCGGGCGCGATAAAGCTGGCCCCTACAGCTTGAGTGCGATAAACCAGCCGCCTGCCAGCATAAGACTGAGCAGCGCAACCAGGTAAAAGTAGACTTTTCGTGTCCATCTCGGCTTCTCTGGCCCGAAGAAGACGCACATAATTACCAGGCCCAGGCCTGTGAGAACAAGTATGGGCAGCATTAGCCAGAGTTGAGCGAGGACAAGTTGGAAAATTGTCAGAGCAGCGATCAGAATAGCTGCCAGAGCCATGAGAAGAGGACAGGCAATGAACGAGGTCTTCACGCCCAGCGTCACGGCGAGCGTTTTCGCGTTGTTTGCCGCATCTTCCTCTATATCTGGCAGGGAGTTGGCGAGGTTCAGTGCCACGCCCACTACAGCGCCGATTGGAATAAACCAGATGACCATCGATGGAATGTGCCCTACACCGGCAAAGGCATACAGGGGAAGCAGAGGCATAGCCAGCGCAAAAAGGATAGCGCTCAAAGGAGTTGATTTTAGTCCCAGGTTGTAGACCTGCCCTAGTGCCAGGTAACCGAGCGCAGCGAGCAAAGCGAAGAAATTGAGCGGCAATAAGATGCCGAACATGATGACGATCATCAAGAGACCAGCCAGAAGGGCCTCGTATGGACGAATCAGCCCGGTGACGATAGGTTTGTTTTTCCCGCCGAGCGCGTCTAGATGGCGGTCAAAATAGTCGTTGAGTATGCCGATAGAAAATTGCATAGCAGCCTGCCCGGCAAGGAGGAGGAGAATGAGTGCCCAGGGGGGATGTGGCCATGTGGCGCGCACCGCAAACAAGATGACCACCGTTAGTATGAGTAAGATAGGCTCTACATGGGCGAGCATCCAAAAGCCGGCAATCAAATCACCTGCACTACGTTTCTTCTTTAGTTCCACGTGCTAAAAACCTTCCCCGGTCCAACAGTGAAATAGCGCGTGATGGCAAACATGCAAACATAGTATAACACGAGCTTTGAAGGGAGCCAGGAAGACCACCAGGGTACGCATGTGTGCAGGCATCGCTTGCTGACAGCGAGTACAATGATGATTGCAGCGCATAAAAATAAAGCAACCGCAAAGGCTGCCTTATTTTTGCCGGTCGGGGCGAGAGGATTTGAACCTCCGACCACCACAACCCCATTGTGGTGCGCTACCGGGCTGCGCTACGCCCCGCCATTATGGACATAGCCAGTATAGCAGAATTGTGGCTCAGCGTCAATAGTTCAAGACAGTTGATGAAAGCCCAATTTTGCGGTATAATGAGAGTAACATAAGGAATATTTTCCGGTTACTCTGTGTTTCTTATAGTAGAAAGACAGAACTTGTGCGTCATAGACTTCCTCCCACTCGGTTTTCGGACCCGATGTCCAGAATGACGGACTATTTTCCCTGAGTGTAGGACCGGACCGACGGAAGATACTACTATCTTGCTGCTTGAGATACTACTGTTCATGGAGGGCGCAATATGATTGATGTACAGCCAGTAACCACTGGCGCAATGCTTACCCTGGATGATAAACAACCAGCAAACCCTGATCTGACGCGGCAGTACGACGAGATTGTGGATCGGATGCTGACGAAAGATCTAGAATATACTATCGAAGACGATGGAGGATGCCCCGGCAAGGATGAACAGGAACTAGAAGAGGATATCGCGACCATGGACACCGCGCCTCTTGAGCTAGAAGAAATACCAGAAATGCACGAAGAATTAACACAGCTTCCCACTGCGCCAACCCTGGAAACCGTCTCAATTCTTTCACTGCCGACAGTGGCTGCCGGAGAAATCACCCCTTCGCGACGTGTGTCCATGCGCCGTCGTCGTTCAGAAGATCAGGATGAAAATGCACCCAATACAGCAGATGCCGGAGAGTCGGATGCTGTGATGACCTATCTGCGCGAGATTGGCCGCGTACCGATGATTACCCACGAGCGTGAAATCGAACTTGCCAAGCGTATTGAGGCGGGCGACCGCGATGCAATGAAGCAATTCATCCTGGCGAACCTGCGCCTGGTAGTGAGCATCGCCAAACGCTACGTCGGACGCGGCTTGACGCTGCTCGACTTGATTCAAGAAGGTAATATCGGTCTGATTCGCGCTGTGCAGCGCTACGACTGGCGGCGCGGGCATCGCTTCTCCACCCATGCTACCTGGTGGATTCGCCAGGCCATCAGCCGCGCTGTTGCCGACAAAGGCCGCACTATTCGCCTGCCCGTCTACGTCAATACCGCCTTGAATCGTATTCGCCGCGAACGCCAGCGACTCTTGCAGGAGCTAGGCCGCGAGCCCACCGAGCAGGAATTGGCCGAAGCTACCGGTCTTGACCCCATTCGCATGGTTGAACTGCAGGCTGCACCCGGCGCGCCCGTTTCCTTGGAACTGCCCGTCGGCGAAGATGAAGAGCAGGAACTGGGTGATGTGCTTGCCGATACCGAATCGGCCTCGCCCGAAGATATCGCTACCACGCAGACCCTCAAAGATGAAGTGCAGCGCGTGCTCGAATCGGTGCTAACACCGCGCGAACGGTTGGTGCTGCAGTTGCGTTTCGGCCTCGGCAACAGCCAGGCTCACCCACTTGAGCAGGTGGGGCGCGAACTGGGCATTACACGCGAGCGTGTGCGCCAGATCGAGGCCGGCGCGCTGGCAAAACTGCGCCAGCCACCCGTGCTGGAACGATTGCGCGGATAAAACACTGTAGGGACGCGATTAATCGCGTCCCTACATTTATTTCCTCTTCACCTTCCCCAGATCCCTTTCCACGCCGGTGACGCCTTTCACTCTTTCCAGGCGCGCAAAGACGCGCTGCATCTGCTCCAGGCTCTCAATTTCCAGCGTGGCGTTGATGAGCGCATCCTGCTTGCCTGCGCCCACGTTTGAAGCGACTGAGGTCATGTTCACACCTACCTCGGAGACGACGGTGGCGATGTCGCGGATCAGCCCGGAGCGGTCGCGCGCGGTAATAATGACCGGGGCGAGGTAACGCTGGTAGCCCATACTTGTCCAGCTTACATTTACCAGGCGCTCGCGCTCGCGCTCGCGGTAGCGTTCGATGTTCTTGCAGTCGGCGCGATGGATGATAGCCCCCTTGCCGCGACTGATGAAGCCGACGATTTCATCGCCAGGAAGTGGGTTGCAGCAATTTGCCAGGCTGGTCATCAGGCCACTGACGCCCGCGACCTGCAAGCGGGCCGAGGGGGTGGGTTTAGTTGCAATGGGAAGCGAGAGAGGTTCATCATCCTCTTTTTGCTCTTTACCAGCGCGGGCATCGCGCTGCTGAGAGTAGTCTAGCAGTTTGACCGCGACGGCATGCTGGCGGATGTCGTCGCCGCCAATGGCTGCCAGCAGGTCTTCGAACGACTCTTTGCGGAATTCGCTCAGCAGCCAGTTTTGGGCGTCCTCATTAATTACCTCGATGCCGCGCATACCCGATGTCTTGAGTTCGCGATCCAGGCGTTCGCGCCCGATCTGGATATTGATATCGCGCTCGTGAATTTTGAGATAGCGGCGAATCTTACTGCGCGCGGCTGCTGTGCGCGCGTAATTCAACCAGTCGCGTGTGGGATGAGCGGAACGGTTGGTCACGATATCGACGATCTCACCGCTCTTCAGTTCGTAATCCAGCGGCACCAGGCGCGTTATTAGCCGCTCACTGTCGCCGCTTCCGCTTTCAGAAATGATGCGCGCGCCCGCGCATCTATCTCCAACTTTGGAGTGAATGCGATAGGCGAAATCGAGCGGAGTTGAGCCGACAGGCAGGTCTTTCACTTCGCCTTTGGGCGTAAACACAAAGATCTGTTCCTCAAAAATCTCGTCGCGTACCGCCTCAACAAATTCGCTATCGTTGGTGGTGGCAGTGCGTAATTCGCGCTGCCAGTCAGCGAGCTGGCGCAGCCAGGATAGCAGTTCTTTGGCCGAGGCGGAGGCGCGGTCGCCCACATCCTTGTAATGCCAGTGCATGGCAACACCGTATTCCGCTATTTCGTGCATGGCAAAGGTGCGAATTTGAATCTCCACCAGCTGGTCTTCCAGGCAGAAAACCGTCGTATGCAGCGCCTGGTAGCCGTTGGGCTTGGGATTGGCAATGAAGTCCTTGATGCGTCCATCTTTGGGCTTCCACAGGCTATGCACGTGACCCAGTGCGAGATAACAATCAGGCGTCGAGTCGACCAGAATGCGGAAAGCCACCAGGTCATGAATCTGGCTGAAGTCAGCGGTAGACTTGAGGTCTTCCAGGCGATCGACATCGCCCGCGTTGTGGCGCAGTTTCTTGAAGAAACTGTACAGGTGCTTGACACGCCCGGAGACTTCGGCATGCAGGCCCAGCTTTTGCATTTCGTCGCGCAGCACGTTGCACACACGCTCGACATAGGCGCTCCACTGCCTGCGTTCTGTCTCTACCTGCTCGCTCACCCAGGCATACTTATCCGGTTCCAGCACCTGAAAAGCCAGGTCATCGAGCTCGCTTTCAACGCGCGCGACGCCCAGACGCCCGGCGAGCGGCGCGTAAATCTCGCGCGTTTCCTGCGCCATCGCCAATATCTCCTGGGGATCGACAGGATAGGCGTTCTGGGAGATAAGGCGCATAGCGTGCAGGCGGTAGGCCAGTTTAAGCAGCACGACACGCGGGTCTTCCGACATAGCGAAAAACATTTTGCGCACGGTTTCGGCTTGCTGGCGGCGCAGCGCCTCGCGGATACGCTGCTTTTTCTGCTCGCGGTTGTTCTCCCCGTCGCTGGCGGCGGCATAGTTTGCCCCGCCAGCTCTATCGGGCGCGATAAACTGCGCACCGGCGCGCTTCTTGCGCTCCAGGATATTCAGGCGCAGCATGCTGCCCACTATGCGCGCTGCGGCAGCCCCCAGGGTGGTCTCGACGCGCTCGAGCGGCAGGCGATCGGCATCGACCGCTTCAAAGATGAGGCCGGAGGCGACGCCAACCGCGTCGATGTGCATCTGCGCCAGGATAGTCGCTATCGCCAGCGCATGTTCGATCAGCGTCAGCCCTTTTTCACCATGTGTCTCACCACACATGCTGCGGGCAAGCTCAAACGCCTGCGCGATCTGCTCGACTTCGGCAGGAGACATGTATTGTCGCACGATATCCAGTAATATTTGTGCCTGTTCGTTCGCAACCCCGTGTGAGTAGGGACGCGATTGATCGCGTCCGCTTGTAGACATATCTATCATAAACGTTTCCATATCATACAAAAATCAGGAATTGATGCCTCGACCGCGATCTCGCCTCACGCTAACCACATTTTTTACCTGCTGCAATCGTTCAAAGATTGGTTCAATCTGGTCAATAGCTTCTATCTCCAATGTAGCAGTAATCACAGCTTTTTGCAATGAGGCGTTGGTAGTGGATGCGACAGAAGTCATGTTGATGCCCGCGTCAGCTACCACTGCCGCCACGTCGCGCAATAACCCGGCGCGGTCGCGCGCCACGAGAATAATGGGCGCCAGGTATCGCTGCGGCTCGATCTGCAGCCAGTTGATTTCCAGCAGGCGCTCAGCCCCGTGTCCGCGATAGCGGCGCAAAGTACGACAGTCATTGCGATGCACGATGATGCCCTTGTTCGGGTTGAGCAATCCCACGATGGGGTCTCCGGGCAGCGGGCAGCAGCAATGCGCCAGCTTGACAACCACCTGCGGCGCCTCACCCTCGCTTGCGCTGGCGGTATGATGCCCGTTCTTCAACGTCTCCACTCCCGCCTTGATTGAGCCGCGCTCCTGCAATAGCGGCGTCAGGCGTTCGATTACCTCGCCAACCGGCAGATTATCGCGCCCCAGGGCCACAAGCACATCGTCGGGCGACGTATATTTCTTGTTGGCGTTGGCGTAGAGCAAGTCGTCATGCGAGACGGCCCGCAGTCCAGGGGCGCCTGCCGCCTTCAACGCCAGGTCCAGGCGCTCGCGTCCCAGTTGCAGGTTCACTTCACGCTCGTAGGTTTTCAAGTAGCGGCGAATCTTATTGCGCGCCGAGGTAGTGCGCGCGAAAGTCAGCCACTCTCGCGTCGGGTGCGCGTTCTCGCTGACTATGATATCGACGATCTCACCGCCTTTGAGTTCGTAATCAAGCGGCACAACGCGTGTTATCAGTCGTCCGCTGTCTTCCAAATTGGTGATGATGCGCGCGCCCGTGCAATGATCGCCAATATCGGTATGGATGCGGTAGGCCAGGTCAAGCGGAGTTGAGCCGCGCGGCAAATCTTTCACCTCGCCTTTAGGCGTGAACACAAAAATCTGCTCCTGGAAAATGTCACCCTTGACCGCCTCCACAAATTCGTCGGCGTTCTGCGGCAGCTCGCGCTGCCATTCGCGCAATTGTTCGATCCAGGTAATCATCTCGCGTGTAGAAAGACGCGCGCCTCCACGCTCCTTGAGATACCAGTAGCTGGCGATGCCATAATCGGCGATGCGTTCCATTTCATGCGTGCGAATCTGGATTTCAGCCAGTTGATTATCCAGGCAAAACACTGTTGTATGCAGCGACTGGTATCCGTTGACCTTTGGCGTGGCGATGAAATCCTTGATACGCCCATCTTTAGGCCGCCACAGCGCGTGAATATGCCCCAGCGCGAGGTAGCAATCATGCACCGAGTCCACCAGGATGCGGTACGCTACCAGGTCGTGTATCTGGCTCAGTTCAGCGCCGCTCTGCTCCAGTTTGCGGTTGATGCTGGACAGGTGCTTGGGCCAGGCGCGCACTTCGGCACGAATACCAGCCTTATCCATCTCCTCCTGGAGGGCAAGGCAAATCCGGTCAATAACGCCTTGACGCTTACGCCGCTCGTCTTCAACTTCGCGCGCCAGTTGTGTAAATTTGTCAGGCTCCAGATAACTGAAAGCCAGGTCTTCCAGTTCGGCCTGCACCAGCGCCATACCGAGACGCCGGGCGAGCGGCGCGTAGATTTCTCTGGTTTCGCGCGCTTTGTTCTGCTGCTGCGCGCGTGCCATTACGCTCAATGTGCGCATATTGTGCAGGCGGTCGGCTAATTTGAGCACTACCACGCGCGGGTCTTCCGCCATCGCCAGCAGCATTTTGCGCACCGTCTCAGAGCGTTGGCGGCTTTTCTGTTCGCGCGTCAGGCGTTGCCCTTGTTCGATTTGCTCCTGTAGGGGTGATCCCTTGTGGTCGGTCACCTCGCTGGACGCCATAAATTCTGTTCCTACATGCCTGCCCGCCAGTGTGTCGAACTTGGTTACGCCATCCACAATAGCGGCGACCGCTTCGCCGAAGCGCGCGCGCAAATCATCCAACGTAAAGTCGGTATCTTCAACGACATCGTGCAACAGAGCCGCTACAATGCCGTCCGCATCGATGCGCATATCCGCCAGCAGCCGCGCGACTTCCAGGGGATGCTGAATATAAGGGTCTCCAGAACGGCGCATGATGCCTTTGTGCGCTTCGCTGGCAACCTCGTAGGCGCGCCGAATAATCTCCAGGTCAATTGGAGACAGGTACTGGCGCGTCTCTGCCAGCAAATCTTCAAGTGTCATCTGCGAAAGCGCAACAGACTCATCCGGATTCATGGTCATCATGTAAAGCACCCCATGCCGCGACAAAAAAGTTCCTATAACATAGTTTAGAACACAATCACATACAATGCAATAAATATGTAGGTAGCACGTAAGTATAGTATGCTACGAATAATGCATACAGTGCGCCACAAAACTGGAATCATGCGGAAATAAAAAGAGACAAGGCCGCGAACCTGCCTTGGCCTTATCTCTTGATAAGAAATGGACTCGATTTATCGCGTCCCTGCTGGCTTAGTTGCGCGCTACACGAACCTTGTCATAGCAGGGGCTGCAATAGACGGGGCGATCATTCTTGGGTAAGAATGGTACCTGTGTCTCCACGCCGCACTCGGCGCAAATAACCGTGTGCATCTCGCGAGGACCGCGCTCGGAGCGACTACCCATACCGCCAGACGTATTGCGACGCGCTGCGCGGCAGGAGGGACAACGACCAGGCTGATTCATCAGGCCTTTTTGCTGGTAAAACTCTTGTTCACCCGCAGTGAATACGAAATCACTTCCGCATTCGCGACATGTAAGGGTTTTGTCTTCGAAATTCAACTAGGGACCTCCTTGTGATATGTTGGTATTCTTCCGGGTCCATATCCTTGCAGAGTCACCAGTTTGTTAGTTACCCCTAGCAGCGCGGGCTACTGTGCTGGGCAGACGCTGTATGCCAGACCGAGATCGGATACCGCATGCAAGCATACACCATCTTTTTACGATTTTCAAGTAGTTTCCTCATCAATTTATCTAACTTTTCGCATTTTTATACAATCTTTATGTGTATTATGTACACTAAGTAGAGCTTCCCAGGGCTACCCCTGCTCTGCTTACTTGACGCATGTGCGAAAATACAGGCACAGATAGATACTTGTTGAGAAGCTATAGAAATACATGCCACCATTTACGTTTACAATCGAGGCCGAATGTCCCGGTAGCTGGGCGCGCGCGGGAATGGTTCAGACGCCGCATGGCGCTATCCAGACGCCCATTTTCATGCCCGTTGGCACGCAGGCCAGCGTGAAAAGTGTCTCATCCGAAGAGCTGCATGAAGCAGGCGCGCAAATTATCCTCGCCAACACCTACCACCTGATGTTACGTCCCGGCTCCTCACTGATTCATGAATTTGGCGGCCTGCATTCCTTCATGCACTGGGATGGACCAATTCTTACTGATAGCGGCGGTTTCCAGGTATTTAGCCTGGGCCACCTGCGCAAATTGAGCGAGGATGGAGCTGCTTTCAGGTCTCACCTGGATGGTTCGCCGCATATGCTCACACCGGAGAGTGTGATGCAGATCGAGGCGGAACTGGGCGCGGATATCATCCTTCCGCTCGACATCTGCGCGGCTTTTCCTTGCCTGCCAGAGGAAGCAAAGGAGGCCATGCAGCGCACCCACCGCTGGGCTGAACGCGCGCTGACGGCTAAAGCCTTATACCGGCCAGAACAAACCCTCTTCGGTATCGTGCAGGGCGCATTCGAGCCAGAACTGCGCCAGGAGAGCGCGCGTTACATTGGCAATCTGCCTTTTCCCGGCCTCTCGATTGGCGGCCTTTCGGTGGGCGAACCCAAAGAAAGCATGTGGGAAATGCTGCGCTGTGTCACACCCGAATTGCCGCGAGGTAAGCCGCGTCACCTGCTAGGGGTCGGTTCGCCCGAAGACCTGGTAATCGCCGTAGGACTCGGCATGGACATGTTCGATTGTGCCTTGCCCACTCGTGTAGCCCGGCATGGCGCGTTGTTCACACACTCCGGGCGTGTGAATATCAAGTCGGCACGCTTTCGAGACGAGCGCGGTCCTGTCGAAGAGGGCTGCGATTGCTATACCTGTCGCAACTACAGCGCCGCCTATGTACATCACCTGCTGCGCGCCGGAGAGCAGTTGTATTATCGTCTTGGCAGTATCCATAATATTCGTTTCATGCTGCGACTTGCCGGTGATCTACGCGCCGCCATCATCGCGGGAAGCTATATCGCCTTTCGAGACGACTTTCTGGCGCGCTATATCCCCGCTTCGGAGAAGGTGCGCGATGAGCAGCGCGAAAAGTGGCGCGCTGCGCGTCTGCGTTAAGCTAAAGGACACTATTATCCATGCCTGAACCATACCGTTTCCTCAATACTCACGTACAGAACGCTGCCATGAACATGGCTATCGACGAGGCTGTGCTGCTGCATCACCTGCGCGGCGAGGCGCCGCCCACGCTGCGCGTCTTTCGCTGGTCGTCTCCCTCTATTTCGCTGGGACGTTTTCAGAGCGTCGAACGCGAAATTCTGCGCGATCTCTGCGTGCATCAGGGTGTAGAGTTAGTGCGCCGCCCAACAGGCGGACGCGCCGTTTATCACTGCGACGAGTTCACCTACAGCATCGTGATCGGCAAACGCTATGGCGTGCCATCCGGCATTGTTGCTGCCTACGCCTATCTCGCGCAGGGTTTGTTGGCCGCTCTGAATTTGTTGGGCATTCACGCCGAGCTGAGTGATGAGCGCGTCAGTAAAAATCCCTCTGCCGCCTGCTTCGCCTCGTCCACGCAGGCAGACCTGACCAGCGGCGGCTTCAAACTGATCGGCAGCGCGCAGGTGTGGAAGGATGACGCGCTGCTGCAACAGGGGTCGCTGCCAATGGATGACCGCTCCGCAGAATTTTTCGCCATGCTGCGTTTCTCCGATCAAGCCGCTCGTGAGGAGGCGCTGGCTGCCTATCGCGAGAAAACCACGCCGCTGCATACCTTCGCGCCGCAAGTCGCATGGGACGACGTGGCGCGCGCTTTTCGTGATGGTTTTAGCGCCGCTTTGCAAAACGAGTTTGTTGAAGGAGAGTTGAGCGCGTCAGAGTGGGAACTGGCCCGCCATCTGGAGCAAGAGAAGTATCGTAAACTGGAGTGGCGCAAAGAGCGCGTCAATCTGATTGAGGCGATGTAGGACGCGATGAATCGCGTCCCTACTTGTAGGTAGCAGCGCGATGCGCTATACTTGCAACAATATCAATAAATTACAAATAAGGAGCGGATTGTGAGCATATCTATCGACATCGCCCGTCGTGTTATGAACGCGTGTAAGCAGCGCGCTGAAGAATTGCGCAGTCCTGTCAGCATTGCCATAGTTGATGCAGGAGGGCATCTTGTGCTGTTCGAGCGTATGATGGCTCCTTATGGCTGGGCCACAGGCAATATCAGCATCGCCAAGGCCAGTACAGCCGTCATGTTCAATCAATCCACTGACGCGGTGGCGCAGTGGGGTTCCGGCATCCCTGGCTTTGCTTCCAGTATGGCTACGATGTCGCAGGGCAAGTTTATTATGGCCGCCGGAGGTTGGCCTATTCGCATGGGCGGCGCTACTATTGGCGGCATCGGCATAAGCGGCGGCAACGCGCCGGGGCGTGATGACGATATCGCGCGCGTGGGACTGGCGGCCATCGAGCCATCTCCCTCCGCTCAGCATTCCAGCTATCGTCCTCAGCAGCCGTCAATGCAGCCGGCGCCTGCTTATCCATCGATGCCATCGCATGCGCCATTGCCGCAACCGTCGGAGCCTGGCAGCGCCGCTCCGCTGCAAGCATCGAGCAGTGTGTATCTTGGTAACGAGCACGAGTCGTCACCTGATGACGGGCAGTTACCACTTGACGATTATCAGGAATCTAATGGAGGTCAGTCATGAGCCAGGAGCAAAACAACGGCATCCCGCCAGCACGACAGGGCAAGCCGGCTACTTATAGACGCGCCAATCGCAATGGACGCAAGCGCCCGGTACTGGTCACCGGTGAGGCAACAGACCAGGCGTCCGCTGCGCAGGAGCAAGAGGACGCGATGAATCGAGTCCCTACGCAAACCTCTACCCCAACTGTGACAGAGGAGACTCCCATTGTTAAGAACCGGCCCGGCTTCTTTTCTACCATAGGTATAGGCAAGAAAGAGGAGACGACGGATGCCGCAGCGGCGCGCCTTGCTCGCGCAACCCGCAACAAAGCGGTGGTTTCCGGCAAGAAAGAAGTTAAAGAAGTCAAGGAGACGAAAAAACCGGAACCGAAGGCTGTTACCAGGAGCGCGCCAGCGCGTTCCGCCGCTGCGCCGCCCCGCAGGTCCGGCGGCTTTAAGCCGCGCCACCTGATCGGCATCCTCGCCTACCTGGTCGTAGCGGATGTCGTAGGAGTGTACGAGAAGGGCTGGTTAGTAAACGCTCACGTGGAAAAGTTGCTCTTTAGCCTTGGCCCTCTTCCCATTTTTACTTCGACCGTCCTGTTCTTATTCACGCTGGTTGTCCTGTTGATTGTCCTGGCGCGCTTCGACCTCGTGCCGCGCAGCCTGTCACCCTCGCCTCGTCAGCCTGCAGGCGCAAACAGGGGCCAGTCACAGCGTAATTCCGACACGGACACGGGAGCCGCTCGCAATACTCCCTCCGTGAAACAGGGCGTCAAAGGCGCGGATGACGATCTCTATCAGGAGTATCGTGAGACGCGGCGCTACTGGCAGCGCCGCGACCGCAAAAAGTAGCTTACAGGCGACTCTTGCCGTCACTCTGGTATATGGTATACTGTGGGTATCCAGTATTCTGGGAAGATTATTCCTGCTGACAGGCGTGCAGAATAGCATGCTTGATGAGAGAGCAAGCGGCGTCTATTGCGCTTCCACGGAGGGTGTTGCTATGCCTACACGTATTATCATCGCGGACGACGAAACTATACAACGCATGGACCTCAAAGAGGTCTTGACAAAGCAGGGTTACCTGGTCGTCGGCGAGGCCGGAGATGGAGCAAGCGCCGTAAACCTGGCTCGTGAGGTTCGCCCTGACCTGGTTATCATGGATATTCGCATGCCAGACATGGATGGCATCACTGCTGCCGAAACGCTCACGCAGGAAAAAATCGCGCCGGTCTTGCTCCTGACGGCTTTCGGAGACCAGCCGCTGGTCGAGCGCGCCAAAGAAGCAGGCGTTGTAAACTATGTTGTTAAGCCGCTGCGCGAGAGCGAGGTGGCTCCCGCTATTGAGGTGGCGCTGGCCCGCTACAGCGAATTTCGCTTGATGGAAGACAAGGCCCGCACTCTCACGGAACAACTTGAAACACGCAAAATTGTAGAGCGCGCCAAGGGCCTGCTCATGGAAAAGCAGGGGCTCTCCGAGCAAGAGGCATTCCGCAAGATACAGAAAGCCAGCATGAACAACCGCAAATCGATGCGTGAAGTAGCGGAGGCAATCCTGCTGGCAAATGAAATGTAGTAGAGGCCAGATTTATCGCGCCCGTAGGGCCTTACGGGCGTCAGGGGTCGCCCATCAATTGAAATGGAGCCAGCATGTCTCCAGCGGTAGTCGTAGATGAGAACGTCGTAACTATTGTTGGTATCCGTTTTCGTCCGGCAGGACGTATCTATTACTTTGACCCGCAAGGGACATTATATACGACGGGACAATACGTAATCGTAGAAACCGTGCGCGGCGTCGAGGCCGGGCGCGTAGTGATTGCGCCTAAAAAGGTTGCGGAAAAAGAGTTAAGCGACCCTTTGAAGCCTGTGCTGCGCCTGGCGAGCGAAGACGAACTGCGCCTGATGCTCTCTTTCAAAAGTAAAGAGAAAGATGCGCTGGCGCAGTGCGCTCATCAAGTTACGCAGCACCAGTTACCAATGAAATTAGTTGAGGCGGAGTATACTTTTGATGGGAGCAGGTTGACTTTCTACTTTACTGCTGATGAGCGCGTTGATTTCCGGGCGCTGGTGCGCGACCTGGCGGCTACATTCCGCACACGCATCGAGTTGCGCCAGATCGGAGCGCGAGACCAGGCGAAGTTGCAAGGCGGCGTTGGTATCTGTGGCAAAACCCTGTGTTGTAGTTCGTGGATAACTGATTTCGGGGTCGTTTCCATTAAGATGGCTAAAGAGCAGGATTTACCGCTTAATCCCGCCAAGATTTCCGGGGTTTGCGGTCGCCTGTTATGTTGTCTCTCCTATGAAAACGACACGTATGTGCAGGCCAGGCAGACTATGCCGCCGGTTGGCTCTTACCTGGATACGCCGGGTGGCCAGGGTCGGGTTGTCTCGCACAATGTGCCGAAATCCTCGGTTGAGGTGCTGCTTGAGAGCGGTGAAATAATTCAGTGGCCCGTTGAGCAGCAGGAAACAAGAACAGCCCCCGGCGCTTGCGGCTCCTGTGGGGCGAAAGGCGGCGGTTGTGGCTCTTGTGGTGCTCGCAGCGGTGGAGGTGGCTGTGGCTCCTGCGCCTCTGGTGGAGCATGCTCCTGTTCTAGCGGCGCAAAGACGGATAACGGAGAAGGCAGCAGGGGATGTGGTTCTTGCGCTATCAAACAAAAGGCAATGAAACAACGGTCAACGAGTTAGAGGAGGGAACCTATGACATCGGAGCAGGATAACTCGCGTGCCTCGTGGTCTGATTCCAATACCGTAAGTTGGGATGCCGATTCCGATCTGATGGATATTGATGATCCTTCGACTCCTCCCTTACAGGACGATCAGGATGACCAGCAGTCGTCCAGTACGAATACGGCGAGCGATGATGACGAGTGGGAGAAGCCGCCTTTATTCGGCCGGGACTCACTGTTGCAGCTCGCGCGCCAGCTTTCCCCCGTGCTGGTGCCATTGCCATTTGCTATCCTGGTTTTTCTTTTTACATTACCTGCCGGCTTAAAAGGTCAGACGCATATACCTGCTGTGCCGCTGGCTATTCTGCTGCTTGCGCTGGTTGTTGTTCAAGGCACATTCCTTTACTACGCGGGTTCCAATGATAGTCTCTGGACGCTTTATACAGTCCTGGGTTACGCCTTATTTCTCCTGGTCGGAGTTTACGCACTCTTTGGCCTGGAAGCCAGTTTGCTCTTATTCATCGTTCTGCTGGTTATCGGCATTATTATGGGTGGGCGCGCGGTACGCCAGATACCGGAGGGGCGCGTCGCCCTGGTCTTCTCTTTCGGCAGGTATGCGCGCACATTATTTCCCGGACTCAATTTTATTTTGCCCTGGGAGAAAATCGAGGGGCGCCTGCTGAATACGCAGGAAACGACCTGGACCAGCCCGCCGGTGCGCGTCAATATCTCGCGTGACCAGGATGTAGAAATCGTCGCGACGCTCACCTACCAGCTAACGCCGGAGGATGCGCATATCGCTGCCCTCAACATGCAAGACTGGCAAGAAACCTTGCACCAGCATTTTATCGGCACCATCAAGAGCGTAGTCAAGGAATTCTCTCCGGCAGACTTTGTGGCCTGGTCTCACAATGTGCATACGCGCGCTGTAGGAGCCCAATTCATTGCGCCCAACGGTGAGGTTGATCCCACCTCGGTGACTCGCTGGGATCGGCTGAATGCAGTATTAAGAAGACGCTCGCAAGATCAGATGGCGATGCGCGGTATATTGATTAATCTTGTACACATTCAGGATATCACCCTGATCCCACACCTGACGCCCGTTGGCGGCCCTCCTCCCGGTCTGCAGGCGAGACCTGTGGATATGGGCGCGGCGCGCGGTCCGGCCCCGGCTCAACAGCCCCGACCCGTTGCCATGCCGGCGCCCGCCGCGCCAGTCGCGGCCAAATTCAGCGCGCCTCCCCCGGCCATGCCCACCCCGGCTATGCCGGTACCTAAACCTGACATGTTTGAGACCATGATCCAGATGTATAATTCCGTGCGCGAAGGACGCATCACTGACCCCAATACGATTCTCAGCCTGGCGTCTCGCTTCAACGTCATTGCCAGCGATCCTGAAGCCAGCCAGAAGTTCGACTATGACTCGGAGCGCGCTGCGAGTAACCTGTACGAGCGCGCGCGAGTGTTAAAAGCCGCTGAAGCGCATCACGCCAGCGATCCCGGAGTCCCTATGGAGGTGGAACGACCATCACGTCATCCATCTAATGACAATCTTACAGCCGGGGGATAAATCTGTTTGCTCCTATCAGATGTGGATCAATGACCTCTTGACGGATAACGACACAGGGCAATTCAGTGGTTTCAAAATGTTAGGCATGGATGAGTTCCGCGAAACCAAACATGCCCACTGGGACTTTGAGAGTGGAGTGAAGCCCTGGTGGTCTCCCTATGGGAAGAAGTGAGTTGTTCTATTTATTTTGCTTCAATAGAGTCCTCGGCTGCTTTCCCCTGCCACTCCTGCTCATACAACAAATGGCGAAAAACAGCAACGAAAAGAAACAGGTTCTGAATGTTTTATCTACATTCAATTTCCAGGGTTCTACAAGAATCAAATGCTTGAAGCGCATATACATCATGAGTTATAATTACATCAACCTATATTTATGTTCGCAAACAATGGAGAAGTTGAGGAATGCTCTTATGGACTGGTTCAAGCGAAAGCGCAAACCTGGTAACCCGAATGTAGGAGAAGAAATCGATGCCTCCATAAGTGCAAGCCAGAATAAAGGACCTGTAAATATCGAAGTTGAATCTATCGATGAACCTCCTATGAATAAGATCACACTTAGGTTGCTAAAGGAAGCATGGCCCAAAGCCATAGATGGTGTTTCCCATCAGAGAGAGAACATACGAGCGGCCTTGCAGGAACGAGTCTATGCTCTGGGCTTGACTGAACGTATCGTTGTTCTCTATATAGATAATGATGACCTCTTTTTGACGTTAATGCAAGAAGTTCAGTATCGCAATGCCATAGCTAGAGGGCTTTCTGACATACTCGGTGTCACAATAAATTTTCAAATAACGAACATTATTACCATCTCTTTTGCTATGGATGACGAAAAAGACGTGCCCTCCGTTACGTCAACTTCCCAATCTTTACATCTTATCAAGATGAATCTTGTTGACGTTAAAGCGCAAGGCCTGTTTCAGAAAACCAATCTTTATTCTCTCTTTGATCCTCAAGACGGCAGCGTTTACTCACTCCCTCTTAAGACACCGAACCTGGAACTGCACTGGTTTCGGGTGCGCAAAAACGTCCCTCCGGGCGAATATTTTGATGCGTTCTGTCTTGCTGCTCCGTCGCAAGCATCTCATCCTGAACGAACCGAGCGTAGATTGCGGAATGCCCCCCCGATTTCTCAGGTTTCCTTTACGCAAGAAGTACTCGATGACGTATCGCAGCAGGTGCTTGGTCAGGTTACACAAGAGGGATATCCTGTTTCTAATACGACCTTCTTTTTGTTCGTTCCCACCTTTCCTCACGCAGGCGCTCATCTGCTGACTCAACTGTTTGATTCAGCTCCAAATAGAAAAGCACTTATTCCCCTCTCAACTGTTACGCTGGATAGCCTGACGGATGCGTTGTCGCGAGAAAGACTCTTGCTTGAAGTGGAAGAAAACTGGCGGAGGCGCAAGAATCGCTATTTCCAGAAAAGTCCAGCGACCGGCGAGGAGTACTACCGGCAGGATATGATCGAAGCTACCATCCGCGACTGTATTCGCCAGGGGCATGCCTTTGGCCTCTTTGGCCCGCGTCGCATGGGGAAAACCTCTGTGTTGTTGGAAATGCAGCGCAAACAGGCTTATGGTAATGCTTGCGTCAGTGTGTTTAATTTGCAGGAATATCTTGGACGCCCTATCTGGGCAATGTTGCGCGACGCCATCAAGGACTGGAAAGCCACGCTTGCTCCCCTGCTCCCGGAGGAAGCCCAGAGGCAGGAACTGACCCAGATCAATCCAGATCTGGCCTATGAACGGCAGGATATTGGCTCGTTCACG
>Ga0070733_10001452_pt1 | contig 17654 bp, 15 predicted proteins | sample Coa_R1_9_FD_66450 | JGI IMG/M metagenome (GOLD analysis project Ga0070733, IMG submission 66450) | Surface soil microbial communities from Centralia Pennsylvania, which are recovering from an underground coalmine fire - Coalmine... | ecosystem: Environmental > Terrestrial > Soil > Unclassified ... | reverse complement strand
CTGGGTCTCGCCATTTTTCTAAAGGAGCCTGCGTATGGACAGGCCGGCTCAGCTGCCGTTGCTTGTCCTAGTTGCCGCCCGCGCGTGCCATCGGCTTGATGTATGTAGCCGGGTCGGCGAGCTCTTTGGCGATGGTCGCCTTGTAGTAGGCGAAACGCGTTGCGTTTGACTGCTCGCGGTCGATGATCTGTTTGACGTTGCTCTGAGTGATCACGCCTTGACCGGGGTCCCACCAGCCGGTGATCAGCTTGTGCCCGCGGGCGTGTTGATCGAGGATCCAGATCGCGATGTAGCCCTTGAGGTAATTCTCGGGATCGCCGAGCACGTCGACGTATCCCTCGAGCACGGCCTTGAGCGCCTGCGGGTCGACGTCGGTCGCCCCTACGAGGTAATGCCTGTGATTCTCTCGCGAGATCGTGAACATTGACACGGCGTCCTGGTCCCCCGGTCCGATGTAGGCGACCGCGTGCGGATACTTGTTGACGAGGCTCTGCCAGCTGGCGAGATTGGTAGTCGGGTCCGAGGTGACGTAGATGCTCGGGGTCTCCGCCAAGCGCGGGCGCTCCCTGTGCAGCACATCCAGCATGCCCTGGATGCGCAGTCCGAGCAGGGCCAACTGGGGCACGTCGTCGCCGACCACGACGGTGCCCTTCTCGGTTGCCGGGATCTTCTTGATCAACTGCTCGGCCATCATCTCGCCGAGCGCGACGTTGTCGTTGGCGACGAGCGTTGGCACGTCGCTTCCGGCCGATGCCGCCGAGCTCACGGCGACGACCGGAACACCCGCCCTCTCCGCGGCGGCAAACGGCACCTTGAAGACGGGCGGCTCCGCGGTCATCGCGGCGATGCCGTTCCGCGCCAGCGGCTCGGCCGCCTCGAACTCGGCGACCTCCAGCGGGGCGTCGACCTGCGGCGGCGCTGAGCTGAGGAGGTGGTCGCGAAACTGCGCGGCGGCCGCCGCCGCGCCTTCAGCCATCTCCTGAAACGCGTTCTGGTTGGAGGCTGCCGTGATGATCGCCAGCTGCGGCGTCACGCCGGCCGCGGCACCGGAGCCGACGGCGAACACGGCGATCGCGATCGCGCCCGCTGCTTCCAGTGCCGCCGCGGAGCTGCGCGCCGACCATCGCTTCTCAGCCACATGCCCCTCCTTTCGCGGTTCTCTTCAAGCCGGTGCTCTGTTAGCGCCGGATGGCTAGTGAAACCGGATCGGCGAGCCCTGTGTTCGGGCCGACGATGCTGCGGATCGCTTTCGGCGAGCCTGACTTGGCGAGCTGGCTCGGGCTGAATTCCAGGACCCCGTTCGCGTCCTGTGCGGTCACCCAGAGGTCCCCGGAGGCGTCGAACAGGAGGCCGACCGGGCCGCTGAGGGTGTTGCTCGCGGGACTGGCGGAGATGGTCACCGTCGGGGCTGGCTTGCCGGACGTAGCGAGCTTGTTCTTCGCGTACTCGACGACCGCAAAACCCCCGCTATTGGCAACCCACAGGTCGCCCTCTGCATCAAACGCGACGCCGGCCGCGTTGATATGGGGCGTTGAAATCGTGACCGCTGGAGTCTCAGGGCCGCTCCGTGCGAGCTGTGTCGGCGTGTATTCGACGACCGCCTCGCCGGCGTTCTGGGCCACCCACAGATCGCCAGATGCGTCGAAGGTGTCACCGGCAGGCGCGTTGAGACTGCCCTTCGCGTCCGCGGTAATCGTGACATGCGGAGTGGGCGAGCCTGAGTGCGCGAGTTGGGCCTTGGTGTACTCGACCACGGTGCTGCTGCCCATGTTGTCCGCCCACAGATCGCCCGCACGGTCGATTGCGAGATGGGTCACGTCGTTGAAGCTGTTCGCGCGATCGCTTGAGATCGTGACGCTGGGCTTCGGGGACGCCTTGGCAAGCTCGGCCGGGGTGTAGTCGAACACCGCGTTGCTGTTGCCATTGGCGACCCACAGGTCGCCCGATGAGTCGAAAATGTCGCCGTTGGCTCCGGCGATGCCCTTCGAGATCGTAATGGCGGGCTTAACATTGCCGCTGGCCGTGAGCGGATACGCCGTAATGGTGCTGCCGCCGTTGTTGGAGACGAAGATCGTCCCTGCCGCGGTTGCGCCGCGAGCGAGCGTGCCACGCACGGTCGCGGATGCATCACCGAACGCCGTGAGTCCGACCGCCAGCAGCGCGATCGTGGCAGCGCCAACAATCACCGTTCGTGGTGCCAAGCGGGTCATCAAAGCCTTCCCCCTTTGAAGTGGGTTGACGGGTCGGAGTCGGAGGGCAGTGTGCACGGTCCGCAGGTCCGGCGCATCAGGGAAACCCCCAGGCCTGCTGCTCACCGGGCATGCCCGGCGTCGGCGATCGATTGCGGCGCTTCCTTGATACACCAAACTGTGTCAGTTCGTCGTCATCCGTTCAGGTTGGCGGGACCACCCTTGTGACAACGAGGACGCGGTCGTAGTCGATGCGCGCGCGGCGGTTGACGTCGTTGACCTCCGCGGTGGCGCTCGCCGCGAACAACGACAGGCAAACCTCGTCGTCGAGTAGAGCCAGAGTCTCCAGCCAGCGGATTTGCCGTCCCACTCGGCGCAGCTTCGCGGCGGCGCCGTCGAGACCGCGGCTGAGTGCCAGCGCGCGCTGTTCGTCGAGGAGCGGCACATAGTGCTCGACGAGAAAGAGGCGCTGGCGCCCCGGCACTTCTGGATGGCACGGCTGGCCCTCGCCCACTTTCATCATGGAAAGCTCCAATCGTCGTGCCGCCCAGCTGCGCCATCTCCTTGAGATGGCGCAGCTGCTGGCAAGAGGCCTCAGCAGGGGACCCTGTGGGTCTAGTGCCGGATAGCGAGCGATATCGGCGTGTTCAGCCCGGTCATCGGTCCGATGATCGTGTCAATCGGCTTCGGCGTTCCCGACCGCGCAAGCTCGCTCGGGCCGAATTCTGTGACCGCATTCCCGTCGCGACCCGTCACCCACAGATCGCCTGCGCCGTCGAACGCGATTCCCGTCGGGCCGCTGAGGGCAAAGCTCGCCGGACTTGCGGAGATCGTGATGCTTGGACGCGGCGATCCCGACGTCACGAGTTGGGTCCTCGCGTAGTGGACCACCGAAAAGCCCGCGGCGTTGGCGACCCACAGCCCGCCGGCGGCGTCGAACGCAAGCCCGCCGGGCGTGACCTTGCCGGTCGAGATCGTCACCGCCGGAGTTGTGGGGCCGCTCTTGGTGAGCTGTGCCGGGGTGTATTCCACGACGCTCTGCGCTGTGAGGTTCGACACCCACAGGTCGCCGGAGGAGTCAAACGTTTCGCCAGACGGCGAGCCGAGGCTGTTCTTGCTGTCGGAGGAGATCGTGACCTTGGGCGTCGGTGCACCTGTGTGTAGCAGCTCACCCTTGCTGTATTCGACGAGCGTGCTGCTGCTCATGTTGTCGGCCCACAGGTCGCCCGCGGCGTCAAACGCAATCCGGTCCACGCTGTTGAGGTTGTGCGCACGGCCGGCGGAGATGACGATCTTGGGCTTCGGAGACGCCGTGCTGAGCAAGCGCGCGGTGTATTCGGAGAGCTTGTTGGTGTTGGCGCTGGCGACCCAGAGGTCGCCCGCCGAGTCGAAGGCATCGCCGTTTGGGCCTTCGAGGCCCTTCGCGATCGACTTGGTCGGCTTTGCGTCGCCGCTCGCGCTGATGCCATAAACGGTGACGGTGTTGTCACCGCTGTTGGTGACGAACAGCGTACCGGCGGCGGCGGCCGTGGCGGCGGCGGGTCCGGATGCGGCGAATGCTCCATCCGCGACGCCGCCCGCCGTCAGCGTCGCTGCGAGGAGGGCGCCAGCGAGCAATGCACGTTTGATGAAGCAAGTCTTCATGACGGTCCTTTCTGTTGACACTGGTATGACGGTCGGCGACCAGTGTGCGGTTGGGACCGCTCGACGGCATCAGAGAAACCCCCAGAGGTTTCCATGAAAGTAACAAGCTAGGGTTGGGCGCCTGTGTTGCAAATCGTCACGCGAGCCTTGCCGGTGTGTGCGAACTCGGCCTGGATCGCCGCCGCGGGTCATCGCGCCGCGCGGCAGTCCCCGCTTGATGGGGGAATTCCTAGAGGTTGCGGCTCTCGAGCGCACCGTCGGCGATGCGCCTTGTCAGCTCGCTGCGCGAGCGCACGCCGAGCTTGCGGTAGATCCGCGTCAGGTGCGCCTCGACCGTCGAAATTGCCATGAACAGCTGCGCCGCGACTTCCTTGTTCGTTCGTCCGGCCCCCACGAGCGACGCGACCTGCGCCTCGGCCGCCGTCAGGCCGTCGTCCCGCCGCGGGCGAGGCCGCGAGCGGCGCAGCTCGGCGTGGGCACGTTCGCGCCAGACCGGCGCACCCAGCTCGTCGAAGATCGCGGCCGCCGCCTCGATCCTGGCCGCGGCCGCAAGACGCTCGCCCGTTCGTCGCAGCGCTGCTCCGGCGCCGAGCAGCGAGCGGCCGGCGTCAAGCGGCTGGCCGATCGCGCGGAACGCCTCGCTTGCGGCGTCGAATTCGGAGAGCGCCGCTGGCAGCCGGTCCTCCGTGAGCGCCAGCAGACCTCTGCACCGCCGGATCGCCGGCTCCGCCCAGAGGTGTGAGAGTCCCGTCGCCTGCTCTTCGAATCTTCTCAGCAGGGCGCGCGCTTCGTCGGCGCGGTCGAGCTCGACAAGCGCTTCGATCGCCTCCGGCAGCGCTGGGCAGACGCTCGGCTCGCGAATCCCGAAGGTGTCGATTTGTTCCGGCAACTTTGCGAGCGCTGTCCAAGCGGCGGCCGGCTCGCCGGCGGATAGCTCGAGGAGCCCCAGCGCCCACAGGTTGCGAAGCGGCGCAAGGTGATCGTTCTGGCGTTCGGCATCTGCGAGCGCATCGGCGACCCGAGCCCGCGCCTCGTCCAGGTGCCCTCGCGAGCCTGCCAGCAACACGCGCGTGTAGGCAAGTACGAGGATGTCCCCGAGGATCGATTCGGCCTCAGTGTGGTACGTCTCGGCGAGGTCCCAGTTGCCCGCCCGCCATTCGAGCTCGATCAGCGGGATTAGGGTGAACGGGAGCTTCAGCGTGCTCCCCTGATGAGACAGGCGGTCGTAGCGAGCGCGCAGAACGTCGCGCGCGCGAGGCAGGTCTGCGGCCCACAACGCCCGCCAGCCTGCGGCAAGCTCGGGTCCATTGAACCACGGGGGCAGCCGCGGATCGGTTCGTGCCGACGCCCCCGCCACGGGCGGCACCGTCGGCTCCGGCTGGCCGCGGACCGCGTAGTGAAAGGAGACCAGGCCGGCGGATTCCTCGACCAGGCCGGCGTCCTCCAGCTCGAGGGCCAGCTCGAGCGCCGCTGTCGCCGTCTCCGACGCGAGGACAGCGTCTCCAGAGACGAACGCGCCGTGGTGCGCAAGGCGGATCAGCGCGTGCCAGCGAGCACGCGACTCATCCCGCGCGGCTTCGAGCGCGTCCTGTAGAAAGCGCACGAGCTGACGCCGATCGCGGAACTCCGACTCCGCGCGGCACAGCAGCGCCTGCGCCCTCATGTCCGCGGGAATCGCCGGTGCCAGCAACACCGCGATCCGCTCCTGAGCCTGGCGCGTATCGCCCGCTTCCACCAGATGGAGTGCGCCCGCGAGCAGACGCCGATGGCGGGACTCCTCGTCGCTCTCCAGAGTGAGCCGAAGAGCGTGGCGCTCAAGCTCGGCGGCTGCCTCGGGCGCCCCGCGTGCGGCGGCCCGCGCGGCGGCCGCATCGAGCATCTGCGCGATCTCTTCCGAGGGCTCGAAAGTGGCGAGTGCGATGTGCCTGGCCCGCTCTTCCTCGTCGCTGACCAGTTCCGCCGCTCGCAGGTGCAGCATCCTTCGCCGGGCCGGTGCGATCTTCTCGTACACGGCGGCAGCAAGCAGAGGGTGGGTGAGCCGCACGATCCCGTCCTCGCCGACCGCGATCGCGCCGGCGCCAGCGGCCTCGTCAAGGATCGCGGCGCAGTCTTCCTCGACGAAGGCGTGCTCGAGTTGAGGCACGGTCGGGCGCTCGAGCACGGCCACGAGCTCAAGCAGCGGCATCACCACCGCCGGCAGGTTCGCGACGCGATTGCGGACGAGGTCGCGCAGCGAGGCCGGCATCGACAGTCGGCCGCCGGTGGCGGGCTGCGCGTCGCCGACCGACGCCGCGTACTCGAGCGCGTACATCGGATTGCCGCCGGAGGCATCGTGGAGCCGCAGCAGCAGCGGGCGCGACAGCGACTGCGAGCCGCGCGAGCGCACAAGGTGGCCGATCGCGCCAACAGTCAGTGGGCCGAGCTCGACCTCGACGATCGGCGCGTCGGAGTATGCCGAGCGGATATTCAGCGGCTCCTCCATCGCGTTGGACGCGCGCTGCGTCGCCAGCACGCGCAACGAGGAGCCTGCGAGTCGGCGGAGCGCAAACGAGAGAATGCGCGCCGAGGCGGGATCGAGCCACTGAACATCGTCCACGGCGAGCAGGACCGGCCCGCGGTCGGCAACCAGTCGCAGCGCTGCGGCTGTGGCCCGCGCGAGTGCCAGGCGGTCCGGTCGCACGCCATCGTCGACTGCGCGTCCCAGTGCCACCGAGAGCTGGGCGCGCTGGGTTTCGGCCAAACGGTCCGACACCTCGTCGAGCACGGGATCGAGCGCGTCGCACAGGCCGGCGAGCGCCATCGGCAGCTCCGCCTCGGCGCACCTCACGGTGAGGACGCGCGTGCCCGCGACGCGGGCGGTCTCAACACCGGCACGCCAGAGAACCGTCTTGCCGATTCCGGCCTCCCCGCGGATCAGGCACCCGCCCCACTCGGACGCCTCCGGCGACGCAAACCGGCGCACAGCCGCGAGCTCCGAGTCGCGCCCAACGATCCCGGTTGCGGATGGCATTGAGGTGAGCATCATCCCGCAGCAGAGGTGGGTCCACAACATGGGCGGGTGGACACGTGACGGCAATAGCAGCGACCGTGCTGTTTAGACTCATTCCGAACCGGAGCGGAAGGAGAGGAGCCGAGCCGCATGGGGGTCGAGCCGCGGCCTGTCACCCCGCGTGAGGAGGAAGCGGAGGCCGCGCCTGGAGTGGAGGAGCTTCACCGAACGACGGCTGCCCAGTGGCTGAAGCAATCGCTGCGCCGCGATGGCGGGGTTCGCTGGATCGTGAACGTCGAATTCAACGGCGTCCTGATCTCACTCGTCGTACTGTGCGTCGCCTTCGGCATCAGCCACCCGGAGTTCTTCGCGTGGCAGCAAGTGCGCGACATGCTCCAGACCCTCGCGGTCCCCTATGGCCTGCTCGCGATGGGTGCGGCGTTCCTGATCACAATGCGGCAGCTCGACCTTTCCGTCGGCTCCAATGTCGCGCTGTCGATGGTGCTGATGGCGCTACTGATGAACGCCGGCGTCAATCCCTGGATCGCCGCGGCGATCGGGATCGGCGCCAGCGCCGCCATGGGGCTCGTCAATGTCCTTCTCATTCAGGTGATCGGCATACCGGCACTGCTGGCGACGCTGGCGATGTGGTACGGCTACGCCGGTCTCGCGAACGGTCTCGCGAACGGTGGCCAGATCGCGCTGAAAAGCACTCGGGGGACGTTCTTCGGAGGCGTCGGCGGCAGTCTCTTTGGCATGCCGGTCAGCGTCTGGGTCATGCTCGCGTTTGCGGCGATTCTGACGGCTGTGCTGCGCTTCACCCCCTTTGGCTATCGCGCGCGATCGATCGGCTCCAATCCGGAAGCCGCGCGATTCTCCGGCATCTCGATTGCGCGCGTGCAGGTGCAGGCATTCGTCCTGGCCGGCCTTCTTTCCGGTGTTACAGCGATCCTCTACCTGGCGTTCGACCAGGTGGGTGATCCGACGGTTGGCGGCGACTGGGCGCTGTTCGCGATCGCCGCTGCAGTCATCGGCGGCACGCCGCTGCGCGGTGGCTCGGGCACGATTTTCGGCGCCATGCTCGGGGCGATCCTGCTGTCCGCGGTGCAGTCCGGCTTGGTCTACTTCGACGTCCCCTCAGCGTGGACCGGCTTCGCGCTGGCGGTGATGATCGTCGCGGCGGTGACGATCGAGGCGGCCGTGCGACGGAGCACCCGCGGACGCGGCCGGCGGCTGTTGTAGTGGCTGCCGGCACCGGCCGTTTAGGACCTCGTTCGCCCGACGAGGTCCTAATCCCGCTCGGAACCGCCGCTATCCGCAGGGGTACGGCCCATGGCACGACCAGGCGACCCGCCAATTTGCCGGGACTTTCGACGCCGACGGCGCCCATCCGCAGTCGCTGAAAATCGTGGTGTCCCCAGTTCGAGTCTGGGTCTCGCCATCGGGGAGGATCCTGCGGATCTACATCGTGGCGCTGCTCGCGGCGCGCCATGCGCCGCGGTGAATTCGTTCGTCGACTGATGAACTGAGTCACACGACATAGGTCCCGCCGACCGAAATTCCAACGAGGAGAAGACGACTGATGGCCTCCACGACAACACGAAGCCACCTGCCGGCGCTCGAGGAGCCTGGAGCACGTGAACAGGTCGGGCTCGAGCTCGATGCGACGCTGCGCGAGCTGATCGCGCTGGCACTGATCGGCAAGCAGCTGCACTGGACGATCGTCGGGAAGTTGTTCCGGCCGCTGCACCTCTATCTCGACGAGCTGGTCGCCAGCTGGCATGAGCTCGCCGACGCGGTCGCCGAACGCGCGGTCGCGCTTGGCCACATGCCCGACGGGCAGGCAGCCGCCGTGGCCGCTGCGCAGCTCGCCCCAGTTGACGCGGCGGCGACTCGCGATCGCGACGTCGTCCGCGACCTCGCGCAGCGCGTCGCACAGGTGAGCGAGCAGACCCGAGCGCGGATGGAACGGCTTGGCGAGCTCGACGCGGTGTCGCAGGACGTCCTGATCGAGGTCCTACGCTCGCTCGAGGAGCAGCAGTGGATGCTCAGCGCCCAACTCGAGAAGGGTCCGGCCTGATCCGAGGCGAAGAGAGGCGGGCAGAAGGACCCGCAGCGAGAGCTTCCAACCACACGCGCGACCGTCGAGGAGTCACGCCGGCCGCAACACTTGATTCCCCCGGTCACACCCGTCGGGAGATGTGCGAGTAGTTGGTAGTGGATCGGGACCTTTCGGGCGCGCCGGATGTCGAGTTGCTGCGGTTGGCTGGGGAAAGCGACCTCGCGTTTGCCGTGTTCTATCGGCGCTATGAGCGGCTGGTCGTCGGCTGGCTGCTGCGTAGGACCGGGCGCCCGGATCTCGCAGCTGACCTGACGGCCGAGGTCTTCGCCGCCGCGTATCTGGGCTCTGCCGGATTCCGCGACGGACCTGAGCCCGCGGGAGCATGGTTGTTGGGAATCGCCCGGCACAAGCTGCTCGACAGTCTTCGACGGGAGCGGATCGACAGCTCGGCGCGACGTAGGCTCGGAATCGAGCGGATCGCGATCAGCGATGAGTCGCTCGCCCGCGTGGAGGAGCTCCGCGATCTCGGCGTCGCGGAGCTGCTGGAAGGACTTCCCGAGGATCAGCGCGAGGCCATCCAGGCCCGCGTGATCGAAGACGCAGATTACGCCGAGGTCGCGGCCCGGCTCGCGATTTCGCCTGTCGCAGCGCGACAGCGAGTCAGTCGTGGCCTGGCCTCGTTGCGTCGAGCCTTACAACGTCAAGGAGAAGACCGATGATGCTTTTGCCGGAGGTCGAACGAGCACTTGTGGAAGCGGTGCGACGCGACGTGGTTCGCGTTCGCAAACACCATCGGCGTCGGGGCCTGTGCGCCCGTGGTATCGAGTTCGGGCGTCGCGGCCGTCCGATGGCAGTCCTCGCGATGCTCCTTCTCGGGGGAGCCACGACCGGCGCCGTCGCCGCGGCGGGTCGTACGCGAGTCCCGGCCCCGGTGCCGGCGCACCCCGTGGCCGCGCGGCCGGTGCCCCGCGCCAGGCCGGCGCCGCCGGATCCGCGGCCGGCGCCTCTCGTCACGCCTGCCGCGCAGGAGCCCAGCGCGCGCCCGGCGCCGCGGGCGGCGCCCGGCATGAGCCCGGCCACTGCCGAGCCCAGCACCCGTCCGGCGCCGGGAATTAGCCCGGCCGCGACGGAGCCCCCCGCGCGGCCCGTGCCCCGGCCGGCGCCCGGCATGAGCCCGGCCGCGACGGAGCCCAGCGGCGCGCCGCACCCGGTGCCTCGCACCGCACCTGTCCCCGTTCCCGTGCCGGCGCCGAACACCGCCTGAGCGTCAGCCCAGTCGGCTCGGCTCCAACTTCAGGCACCAGAGCGCAGGTAGCCCTCTCCGCAGTCAATCCTGCGGACGAACGAGGCCGGACTCGTAAGCAGCGATGACGGCCTGCGCCCGGTCGCGGAGGTCGAGCTTTCGGAATATCCGGCCGACGTGGGTCTTGGTGGTCTGCGGTGCCACGACAAGCGCGTCGCTGATCTCGGCGTTAGATAGACCCTTTGCGATCAACGTGAGGACGTCGCGCTCGCGGGGCGTGAGCTCTTCGAGAGCGATCGGGTCGGGCCGCGGTTTGGGGTCCTGGCGCGTGAAGTCGGCGATCAGGCGTCGCAGTACGGATGGGGTGACAAGCGAATCGCCCTGTGCGGTGACCTGTACGGCATTGATCAGCTCGTGGGCGGGCGCGTCCTTGAGCAGAAAGCCGCTCGCCCCGGCGCGCAGCGCCTCGTAGACGTACTGGTCGAGATCGAATGTGGTCAGCATGAGCACCCGCGGTGCCTGGTCGGGCGCCGTCGCATCGACGATTGCGCGCGTTGCTTCGATTCCGTCCATGACCGGCATCCGGACATCCATGAGCACGACGTCTGGGGCGAGCTTCAACGTCTGCCGCACAGCTTCGGCGCCGTCTGCGGCCTGGCCGACGACGACCATGTCGCGCTGCGCTGCGAGCAGTGCGCCGAACCCCTCCCGAACCATCGCCTGGTCGTCGGCGATGAGGCACCGGATCATCGTCTGCGTTCCCCCGCTCACGGCCGCGCGAGCGGAATCGTGGCCACGACGGCGTAGCCGCCCTCTTGTGTGGGAACCGCCCAGAGAGACCCACCGAGCAGCGCGACGCGTTCGCGCATTCCGGCGATCCCGTGCCCCTTCCTGCGCTTGGACGCGTCGCCTACGACGGTCGCATCGCTGGAGGCGGGTGGGCCGTTGATGACGTCGAGTCGAATCCGCTGCTGGTCGCGGCCGATGTTGATGATCACGCTCGATCCGGGCGAATGACGTCCGGCGTTGGACAGCGCCTCTTGGACGATGCGATAGGCGCAGAGGCCCACGGCGGCGGGGACGCCGTCGTCCCCGGGTGGCATCGACAGATCGACTGGAACGCCTGCCCGGCGGATCGTCTCAACGAGTTTGGGGACATCTTTGAGCTGCGGTTGTGGCGTTCGCTCCGGCGTCTCGTCGCTACGCAGAACACCGAGCACCGTGCGCAGGTCGGTGAGCGCCGCGCGAGCGGCGCCGCTGAGGGAGGCGAACTCGGCAACGGTGCGCTCGCTGAGCTCGGACGATACGCCGTCGGCGAGTTCGCCAAGGCGGTACGGAGCCGTCTCGGCCTGCACGGCGATCATCGACATGTGGTGCGCGACGACGTCATGCATTTCTCGCGCTATTCGTGCTCGCTCCTCGAGCACGGCTCGGCGAGCCTCCTCATCCTCCGTCTGTGCGACCTGGTGCGCGAGCGCGCGGCCTGCTTGAGTCGTCGCAGCGCGCGCGTCCACCGCGCCGGTGACGACGGTCACCACGGTCGTCGCTAGCAGCGCATCGAGGGGGTGTGATCCAAGCCATACCCAGATTGGGAGGAGCATCAATGTCCACATCGACCAGAGCACCAGACGCGTGTGCCGCAGACCGGCGGCGACAAACACAGCGACGACCGCCAGCGCAACGAGGAGGCTGAGCCGCGGCTCGTCGGAGATCCCCGGGACGAGCAGCACCATGAGGTAGCCGACGCGCCACGAAACCAGGGGGTAGCGCACAGCCAGGAACAGAAGCGAGAGGGTCGCCGAGATCTCCAATGCCTTTGGGCGCCACACGCCCGAATAGATCGCGGCCTGCGGGGGGTGATCGTGCGCCAGGGCAATCAGGGCGACGAGAACCAGGCCCGCGCCGAGAGCCGTGCATACCTTTACGCCCCAGCGTTCGGCGCGAGTGCGGACGTACGGCGCGCTGTCGGGGCTGGTCAGTACCTCCACAAGCCCGCGCATGGCGAGCCGATAGAGCCTCGCGACGTCTGCCCACGTCGGCCTGCGAACCGGCTCGTTCATGTTTGCACGGTACCCCAGCGTGAACGCCGTGTCGTCGGCCTGGAGAGTGTCAAACCAGAGGGCTACGCCGGCGCCAACGAGCGTGTGGCGTCCCACCGCTGGGGGATGCCCGATTTGGCTCTGCGCGGTGACGACAGCGCAGTGGCTGATTTGTAGCTTGGGTCGCGTACTCGGTTCGCCCTCTGCAAGCAGGTTCGAGGAGGTTCGATGGACACTCTCATTCGTCTCAACGCTGTGACAAAGCTGTACGACGGCGACAGCCGGCCGGCTGTCGATGGGGTCAGCTTGGAGATCGCGGCCGGTGAGGCCGTGGCGATCATGGGCCCGTCGGGCTGTGGCAAGTCCACGCTCCTAAACGTGATCGCGGGACTCGATCGGCCGACGAGCGGCACCGTCACGGTGGCCGGCGAGCGGATCGACGGTCTCAGCGAGACCGGCGCGGCCCGCTTCCGGCGTCAAACGATCGGAATGATCTTCCAGTTCTTCAACCTGCTCGATGACATGACGGTCATCGACAACGTGCTCCTGCCGGCCCAGCTCGGCGGGGTGCGGGCGGCGAGCGCCAGAGCGAGGGCCGATGAGCTCCTCGCAACGTTGCACATCGAACGCCGCCGTGACTCCTTCCCTGGGCGGTTGTCGGGAGGCGAGCGCCAGCGTGTTGCGATCGCTCGAGCACTCATCAATGACCCGACTGTGCTGCTTGCCGACGAGCCGACCGGGGCGCTCGACAGCGCCACCGGGGAGGAGATCGGCGAATTGCTCCTTGATCTGCACCGCCTGGGTCTGACTATGGTGCTCGTAACCCACAACCCGGGCCTCGCCAGGCGCTATGCCAGTCGCACGCTCACGATGGCGGATGGACGCATCGACAGCAGCGTGCCCGCGATTGGAAACGCCGGAGCGGCCCTGGCGGTGACACGATGATCGCGTCACCTGTTGCCCGAGCCGTTCGGTGTGGTGTGAGCCATCGGCGGCTGCAGACGATTGTGATCGGCGTCGTGGTGCTCGTTTCGACCGCCGCGACCGTCGTCGCGCTAGCGCTCGTCGCCGTTTCCAACGCTCCGTTCGATCACGCGTTTGCCGTGCAGCGCGGGGCCGAAGTGTCCGCGACCGTCGATGCAACAAAAGCCACGGCTGCCCAACTCGACGCCACAGCGCGCCTGAGCGGTGTGACAGCGACGGCCGGGCCGTTCCCCGAGGTCACAGTTACACCTAAGACGGGAGCTGGCCCGTTGCAGCAGATCACCCTCTCCGGTCGCGCGAATCCGGGTGGGCCGGTCGACGACGTCACGCTGGTCTCGGGTCGTTGGGCGACGCGCGCCGGCGAGGTCGTTCTCGATGACGGCCCGAACGAGCCCGACCTGCCGCTTGGGGGGCAGATGGCGTTCGCGGGGCTGCCAGGTAAGCCGGGGCTCACCGTCGTCGGCATCGCGAGTTCCGTGACAAACACGGCTGACGGCTGGGTCAGCGCTGCGGAGGTCGCGGCGTTGCGGGCAGCGAGCCTTGGTTCCTCGAGCCAGATGCTCTACCGGTTCCGAAGCGCCGGTAGCGCTTCCGCGGTTCGCGCCGACGTCGCGGCGCTTGCGCGAGCGCTTCCTTCGGGCGCGATTGTCGGGACGGAGTCCTACCTGGCCGTCAAGACGCAGGAAACGGATCACATCGCCCCGTTCGTGCCGTTCCTGATCGCGTTTGGCTTGATGGGCATCCTCATGGCGGTGCTGATCGTCGCCAACGTCGTCAGCGGCGCCGTCGTATCCGGATATCGCCGGATCGGAATCCTCAAGAGCATCGGCTTCACGCCGGGTCAGGTCGCGGGTGCGTACGCCGGCCAGGTGATGGTTCCGACAGTTGCCGGATGCGCTGTCGGGGTCGTATTGGGCAACCTGGTCGCCGCGCCGCTGCTCGCGAACACGGCGACCGTGTACGGCGTCGGCGCGCTTGCGGTGCCGACCTGGGTCAACGCGGCCGTGCCCGGATCGATTTGCGTCCTCGCCGGAATCACAGCGCTTGCTCCCGCACTTCGTGCCGGCCGCCTCAGCGCCGTTCAGGCGATCGCCAACGGCCGCGCGCCACGCACGGGGCGCGGTTTTCGCGCACTGCGGCTGCTCGGCCGGCTCCCGCTTGCTCGTCCGGTTGCGATCGGCCTGGCGGCGCCATTCGCCCGGCCGGCCCGCACCGCGCTCACGCTCGCCGCGGTCGTACTTGGCGCCACCGCCGTTACTTTTGCGATCGGCCTGACCTCGTCGCTGACGATGGTCGTCAACGGGCTCTCTCGCGACGCGGCCCAGCCGGTGCACGTCGAGCTCCCCGGCGGTGGATTCAGCCCACCGCTCACATCCGGTACAGGCAGCCAATCGCAGCCGTCGTCTCGTGCCGTGCAACGCACCGTCGAGACAGCACTTCACGGGCAACCGGGAACGCTGCGCTTCGTGGCTGAAGCCGATGACGTCGTGCGCGTGTCAGGGCTGGCCGAACAGGTTCCCGTGACCGTCTTCCGCGGCAACTCGGCGTGGACCGGCTACGACCTCCTCAGCGGGCGCTGGCTCAGCGGCACCGGTCAGGTGGAGGCGCCGACGGGCTTCCTCAACGCGACCGGCAAGTCTGTCGGCGACACGGTCACTTTCTTCCTCGGCGCCCACCAGATTCGGGCCCGAATCGTCGGCGAGATCTTCGACAATTCGAACCGAGGAATCAGCATCGTCACCAACTGGCGGACTGTCGCCACGGCCGATTCTGGCCTCTCGCCCGATCAGTACGACGTCGGACTGCGGGCCGGCACCAACGACGACTCTTACACACACGCGCTGGCCCAAGCACTCGGCCCGAACTACAACGTCAACCTCAACCAGCGAGGTTCCGGCGAGGTCGATGCGATGATCGCCCTGATCTCCACGCTGACGGTTCTACTCGCGCTCGTTGCTGGCCTCGGTGTTCTCAACACCGTCGTTCTCTACACAAGGGACCGCGTCCATGACCTAGGCGTGTTCAAGGCGGTTGGCATGGCACCCCGCCAGGTCGTCGCGATGGTCCTCTGCTCAGTTGCCGGAATCGGCCTCGTCGGCGGGCTGCTCGCCGTGCCGGTCGGTGTCGGCCTCCACCACTACATCCTTCCCGCCATGGCCTCCACCGTGGGCCTCGTGCTGCCGTCGAGCTTCATCGACGTCTACCACGCCCCGGCCCTGATCGCGCTTGCCACGGCCGGAATGTTCATCGCCATGGCAGGTGCCCTGCTTCCGGCGACCTGGGCGGCCCAGACCAAGACGGCATCCGCGCTGCGTACGGAGTAAGTCGCGGCGCGAAAAACTCTCGCAAATTCCGCGTAATTGGCGTGCGCCGTGGCGAAGCTGGTCACGGCGCGCGTCGCTCGCTCCACGAGTGATTGCAAGCAGTAGGCGGTCTATCGAGGGCGAGGGGTGGGGTTTGCAGGACAAGGTGGCCTACAGGATCGCGGTAGCGGGGGTCGCCGCCGCGTTGGGCGTGTTTCTAGTGATGGCTGCGGTAATCGTGGTCACACACCGCACCGTCCCGAGCGAGTATTGGACCACTGGAAGTGCCGTGGGCGGAGCGCTCCTGGGCATTCTTGCTCCGACACCCTCGCGCAACGCGCTCTCGAGGACTCAGAAGAGTGCGTCAGCTGCTCACCTCGCGGCCGCTGAGGCCTACCGGAAACTGGCCGCGCAGGAGTCCAAAGCGACTGGCGCAAGGCTGGCGGACGCGGCGGCCACTTCGAGCGAGGCAGCCCAGGCAGCGGACTCGCATGCTGCGGCTGCGACGAGCCTTACGTCCTACATTCCGGCGCTCGCGCTGTTCTTCCTGTTCGTCGGCACGACGCTCGCCTGGCTAGTGGGCCATGTGCCGGAGCTGCAGGCGTTTGCCGCGGCGAGCGGTGCCGCGCTCCTCGGCTTGCTCGCACCGTCGCCGGCGACGTGACCCGGGAGGCGCCCAAAGTGAACCGAGGGCCCGCGTTGGTCGAGGCGCGATGACCGACGACGCCGCACTTTCCAACCTCTCCCAGGTACAGCACATCGTCGTGCTGATGATGGAAAACCGCTCCTTCGATCAGATGCTCGGCTACCTAAAGCGCGCGGGGCTGCCGGATGTCGACGGTCTCACCGGCAGCGAGTCGAATCCCGATGCGCAAAGCGTCGAGCACTTCTCTTTCGAATGGGGGCCGGGCAAGACGGTCTTTCACCCGCCGCAGGACCTGACCGGCAAGATTCTTGACCCGTGCCATTCGGAGGAATGCGTGCGCGAGCAGCTCGCCGACGGCAACCGGGGCTTCGTGCGCAACTTTCTCGCCACGCGCGAGCTCAGCGGGCGCCACGTCGAGATTCCGTCCGAATATCGGGCGCTGCCGATGGGCTACTACGCGGCAGCGCATCTGCCGGCCTACGACTACCTGGCGCGCAACTATTGCGTCTGCGACGCCTGGCACAGCTCGGTTCCCGGCGACACGTGGCCGAACCGGCTGTTTGCGGTCGCCGGGCGCAAGGGACCGCGAGTGAGCATGCCGTTGCTCAAGCGACTGAGCGCCAAGCTGAAGCAACTCACCCAACTGACGAACGCGCCGCTCTACGACGTGAGGGCGTTTACGCGCGAGCTCTCCGATCGTCAGTGGCGGTGGTACTCCCACGACCCGGCGACGCTCCGCTGTGCGGATCGAAGCTACCGAAGGTTCAAGAATCTGGAACGAGACCGCGACAATTTCGCGTTCTTCGATCGCCAGAAGGTGAGCTCGCTCACTCGCGCGCTCGAGTCGCCCGCCGTCACGCCTGACAGCTTCATCGACGACGCGGCGAGCGGGCGGCTGCGCCAGGTGTCATGGATCGATCCCAACTTCGTCGACCTGTCGGTCTTTGACCCCAATTCGAACGACGACCATCCGCCGTCTGACATCGAGGCCGGCCAGGCTCTCGTCATGGAGACCTACCAAGCGCTGCGCAGCAGCCCCAACTGGGATGACACGCTCCTGGTCATCCTCTACGACGAGCACGGCGGCTTCTACGACCACGTGCGGCCGCCGCCGCTGGGCTTCGACGATGGTTCGGGGTATCAGACCTACGGTGTGCGCGTCCCGGCGCTGATCGTCGGCCCGCGCGTCCGCCCGCATGTGTGCCACGAGCTCTTCGACCACACGAGCCTGATCAAGACCATCCTCACGCGATTCGCGGCCGACCCTGCGGGCGCGATCGCACGAATGGGACCACGCGTCCAGCACGCGGCGCACCTCGGGGCGGCGCTGGCCGAAGCGCCTCGGGCCTCGCGCCCGGATCCCACGGACGTTTTGGGGCGTGTCGACGCGTGGCGCGTGCAGGCGCGAGCTGACCGTCGAGCACGCCGCGGCGCCGTGTCTGTTGCCCCCGACGGCGCGGGACGGCCATTCGCGCTGCATGAATTCCAGGAGGAGTTCGTGCGGTTCGCGTTCGCAATGCAGCACCTCGGGCTGCATCACGGAGAGCCGTAGACG
>Ga0070733_10001451_pt1 | contig 17681 bp, 14 predicted proteins | sample Coa_R1_9_FD_66450 | JGI IMG/M metagenome (GOLD analysis project Ga0070733, IMG submission 66450) | Surface soil microbial communities from Centralia Pennsylvania, which are recovering from an underground coalmine fire - Coalmine... | ecosystem: Environmental > Terrestrial > Soil > Unclassified ... | reverse complement strand
CGCCGCAGGCCAGCCAAGCAGGGCAAACCACTCTCCGGCGCGCTCGGCCACATAGCGCAGCGACTCCCCCACCCGGTGCGAGAAGCCCAGGTAGTGATGCCGGCGCATCAGCTCTTCCCAGCGCTCCCCCGGAGAATCGGCCGAACGATGATTTCCTTCAGGAGGCCCTGATGGACCCTTTGAAATTCCACACCCAAAGGTTAACCCATTCGCAGGAACAAAGTTCAGAGAAAAATGAAAAGACTTCAATCACCACTATTTATCTAAAACATTGGCGTAGCCCTGGCTTCGCGACTATTTCTCTTGACGTAGTGCACATTCTTCGGTATGTTTTAACAAAAGGTTTGGCCCATCTCAATTACATCTGCGGATCGTCCCGGAGGAACCGTGGAATCGACCCTGCGTCAAGGTCCCGATCTCCGGCCTCCCGCCCCGTTCTCTCTCGGACGTAGGAATTCAATCGTTTCAAGAATTGATCCATTCGAACGATCGGTATGCGAGCCGTTTCTCCAAAACCCAGGAACGTATTACCTTCCAATCCATAGCCAAAACCCGATCGTATTCGAAGGCACTGCCAAAGAACCTCCCTTTTAGAAGTTCCTAAAGGGACTTGATCTTTGAAAAAATAGACAGAAATCCAGGAGGAGCCTTGGACTTCTGGAACCCGAATCAGAGCTCATGGACCTTCGGGGTCGGCCTGATGAGGCGTAAGAGAGGCGCAAAACCGATGCGGAGCGCCTCTGTTGCGACCCGTTGCGGAATCAACAGAACCCCGAGGCATCTCGAGAGCGTCGAAGTCGAAAAAGGATAGTTGATGTGTCCTGTCTCTGCTCCGGAATCAAAGCCGATGGACCAGCGGTGGGCCACACCGAAATTTGAGGCGGTTCCTTATTCCTACCCCAAACCCGGGAGGATCCAGGTTCCGCTAAACCGGTCTGTTCTGAGAGGGTGACAAAATTGAAGATCTCGAGTCCACCGGATTCCCCGCTGAAAACGGAATACGCCCTTCGCGGCCGCTCTGGCCTGTTGCCTCGAAAGTCTCTGGCAGGCTCACTCCTTCTATTGATTCTGCTGTATGGATGCGGAGGGGGGGGAGGAACCGGGGGCTTGCCGAACGGAGGCCCAAGCCCAGCGGGCAGCGTCCGAGGCAACGCCGGAGACGGCGCAACATCGGTCATAAACTCCTCGGTATTCGGCACGGTCCTCGGCGGAACCTCCCCGATCTCGGGTGCCAAGGTGATCCTCTATCAGGCCGGGACCTCCGTCGGAGCCACTCCCGTCTCTCTGGGCTCCGGGTCGACCGATTCCAAAGGCCAGTTCCTGATCTCCTTTGCGATCCACGATCCCGCGTCAATTCTCTACCTCGTCGCCACCGGGGGAGACGCAGGAAAGGGCCCAAACGCGGCGATTGAGCTGTCCGCGATGCTGGGCAAAGCAAATCACTTTCCTTCCCCCGTTGCAATCAACGAGGTCACGAGCGTCGCCCTGGGCTATGCCGCAAGACCTATGATCAGCCCTTCCAGCGACCCTTCCGTCGCAGGACCGACTCCATCCATTGAAATCGCCGCAGCAACATCAGGGGTTCTGATCGATCCCGCTGCGGGAACGGTGCAGTCTTCTCTCGATTCAAGCGTGCAGAACATAATAAACGGGCTGGCGGATATATTGGCCTCCTGCGTCCAGGGGTCAGACTCAAACTGTACCGCGCTCTTCTCGGGGTCCACCGCGGCGGAGATGTTCGCCGGCCTCCTGACCATCGTGGAAAATCCGTCAATCAATCTCTCCGCAATCTGGGGATTGATCGGAAACAATGCTCCATATTCTACGACGTTCCTGCCGCCGTCGAGCCTCTCGTTAGCGCTCCGTTTTCCCGGGACGTTTAGCTTCCCCACCCGACTGGCCATCGACGGAGCCGGGAATATCTGGGTAGCGAATCCGGGAAACGGCAGCGTCACGGAGGTTCCTCGGGGGATCACGCCCGCCTCCTGCGCCGCCTCCCCTTCGGCCTGTATCAACTTCTCCGCAGGAGGAATCACCGCTCCCAATGGAATGGCCATTGATGCCGCCGGGAACGTCTGGGTGGCGAACGTCGGCGGCACGGTCGTGGAGATTCCCAATGGTGTGACTCCGGGCTCGTGCGCCGCCTCCCCTTCGGCCTGCATCAGCTTCGAAGGGGGTGGCGTTGAGAATCCCGATGGAGTCGCCGTCGACGCAACCGGGAACATTTGGATCGCCAATTTCGGCAACAGCAGCGTCACCGAGATTCCGATCGGGGCGACCCCCGCCTCCTGCGCCGCCTCCCCTTCGGCCTGCATCAACTTCTCCGGGGGAGGAATCAGCGGACCCAAAGGGATTTCGGCCGATTCAGCCGGGAACATTTGGATCGCCAACTTCGGCAACAGCAGCGTCACCGAGATCCCGGTCGGGGCGACCTCCGCCTCCTGCGCCGCCTCCCCTTCGGCCTGCATCAACTTCTCCGGCACGGCGTTCAGTTTTCCGGATGCGATCGCATCCGATTCTGCCGGGAACATTTGGGTCGCCAATTTCGGCAACAGCAGCGTCACCGAGATCCCGGTCGGGGCGACCTCCGCCTCCTGCGTCGCCTCCCCTTCGGCCTGCATCAGCTTCTCTGGAGGGGATATCAATCAGCCTTATGCCGTTGCGGCCGACGCCCAGGGAACGATTTGGGTCGCCAACTTCGGCAGCAGCAGCGTCACCGAGATCCCGGTCGGGGCGACCCCCACTTCCTGTGCCGCCTCCCCTTCGGCCTGCATCAGCTTCTCCGGAGGGGGGATCAACAATCCCTACGGCATCGCGCCCGATGCGGCCGGGAATCTTTGGATCTCCGATTTTACCGACAGCAGTTTGACGGAATTGATCACGACGGCGGCCCCGACAAAGACACCCTTACTGGGAGCACCCGGGCGACCGTAGCCCATCACCGGTCTTTTGATCGTCCGGGGTGGATCCAAGTCAATCGTTCAACCCCCTCTAATCCATCCACAGAATTCGTGGATAACCTGTGGATAAATCCCGTTTCGCGATCAGTTCACCGGGGCTTTTCCTGGGTACGGACCAGATTGCCTCTTTCATAGGCAAATAATACACTTATTTATCATATAGTTATAAAAGTTGTATCTCGTCCGCTTCACACAGAGCGGATTTCCGCGGGAACCGGTTTATTATCCACAAGAAATTGTGGTCATCTGTTAGATGACCCACTTAATTCGGTGGTCTCGAAGAGGTCTTCTTGTCGCCCGTCAAAAAATATGCCATGTTGGCCTCAAACCTTCGGCCTACTTGCCCTCTTTTTCGGACGCCCCCCAGACTGATCGAGATCCCATCTCCAATTGAGAATTTCCGGCAGATCGATCCCATGGCGACGGATGTAATCTTTGTGGTCAAGGAGCCGATCGCGGATGAACTGCTTGAAATAAGCGGCCTTCGATCCCAGACCCGGTACGCGGTCCACGACGTCGCAGGCGAGGTGAAAGCGGTCAACCTCATTGAGGACCACCATGTCGAAGGGTGTCGTCGTGGTTCCCTCCTCCTTATATCCCCGAACATGGAGATTGGGATGATTCGTCCGGCGATACGTCAGGCGATGGATCAGCCAGGGATAACCGTGGTAGGCAAAAATGATCGGTTTATTCTGGGTGAAGAGGACATCAAACTCTTTGTCGCTCAATCCGTGCGGATGCTCGCTTCTCGGCTGGAGCGTCATCAGATCGACGACATTAATAACCCTGATCTTCAGATCAGGAAATTCATGCCTGAGCATTTTCACCGCCGCCAAGGTCTCAAGGGTGGGCACATCGCCCGCGCAGGCCATGACCACGTCTGGATCTCCTCCCGCGTCATTGCTGGCCCATTCCCAGATCCCGAGCCCGGCGGTACAGTGTTTAATGGCCGCGGACATCTCCAGCCATTGCAGCTCCGGCTGTTTGCCCGCGACAATGACATTTACGTAATGCCGGCTCCGCAGACAGTGGTCGATCACCGACAGGAGCGTATTCGCATCGGGGGGAAGATAGACGCGGATGATGTCCGCCTTCTTATTGACGACCGCATCGATGAACCCGGGATCCTGGTGACTGAATCCGTTATGGTCCTGGCGCCAAACGTGCGAGGTGAGTAGGTAGTTGAGCGAGGCGATCGGTCGTCTCCACGGAATCTGACGGCTTACCTTGAGCCATTTGGCATGCTGATTGAACATCGAATCGACGATGTGAATAAAGGCCTCGTAACAGGAAAACAGACCGTGGCGACCGGTCAGCAGATACCCCTCCAGCCAGCCCTGGCACAAGTGCTCGCTCAAGACTTCCATCACGCGGCCGTCGGGCGAGACATGATCGTCGCTCTTTAAGATCTCGGCGGTCGAGGTCCGATCGGTGATATCGAACAGATGCGTCAGGCGATTTGACGCCGTCTCATCGGGCCCGAAGACTCTGAAGTTGCGCTCGTCCCAATTCAGCTTCATGATATCCCGAAGGAATGCGCCCAAGATCCGGGTCGACTCTCCCGTCACCGACCCGGGGCGGGGAACGGCGAGGGCATAGTCCCGAAAATCCGGCATCTTCAGGTCCCGCAACAGGATTCCGCCGTTGGCGTGCGGATTGGCTCCCATTCGACGCTCCCCCCGAGGGGCCAGTTCCGCCAATTCCTGCTGGAGCCGCCCCTTCTCGTCGAAGAGGTCTTCGGGCCGATAACTCTTCATCCATTGTTCTAGCATTTCCAGATGCTTCGGCTTCGCGGCCAACTCCGCCAGAGGGACCTGATGAGATCGAAACGTCCCTTCCACCGCAAGGCCATCCACCACCTTTGGCCCGGTCCATCCCTTCGGAGTACGCAGTATAATCATCGGCCAGGCCGGGCGGGTCTTAAATCCGTTGCAGCGCGCGTCGGACTGGATCTGCTTGATTTCGGACACGATCCGATCGAGCGTCCCCGCCATCTGCTGATGAACCTTGGCGGGATCGTCTCCCTCCACCAGGTAGGGCGTGTAACCAAAACCGCGAAAAAGCTCCTCCAGTTCCTTGCGGGGGATCCGCGCCAGGAGCGTGGGACCGGCGATTTTGTATCCGTTGAGATGAAGGATCGGCAGCACGGCGCCGTCGTGGACAGGGTTCAGGAATTTGTTCGCGTGCCAGCTGGTGGCCAGTGGTCCGGTCTCCGCCTCGCCATCGCCCACGACGCAGACCACCCACAGGTCGGGATTATCCAGTGCGGCACCCGTCGCGTGAGCCAGGGAATACCCAAGCTCTCCGCCTTCGTTAATCGAACCCGGCGTTTCCGGCGCCGCGTGGCTAGGTATCCCCCCCGGAAAGGAGAACTGGGTGAACAACCGTTTCATCCCGGCTTCGTCCTGAGAGATCTCCGGGTAGCGCTCGGTATAGCTTCCTTCCAGATAGGTGTTGGCCACCAGGCCGGGTCCGCCATGGCCGGGACCCGCGACATAGATCATGTTGAGGTCATATTGATTGATGATCCGGTTCAGATGAACGTAGATGAAAGTCAGCCCGGGCGTCGTTCCCCAGTGGCCCAGAAGTCGCGGCTTCACGTCCTGGAGTGTCAATCGTCTCTTTAGGAGTGGATTGTTATAGAGATAGATCTGGCCCACCGAGAGGTAGTTGGCCGCACGCCAATAGCGGTTCATCTTTTGAAGGAGATCCTCCGACAATGGCTCTCCAGAGGACGCGTTCTGTTTCGCCTTCATAGAGTTGCTCCTTTTTGGGTTGAGCGCTCAAACAACGGGAATGCCCGGATCCTGTATCCTCGGTGAGACTGATCTCATCCAAACGAAAATGCTCTTTAAATATGTTCGAATCGACCTACTCTAGTCAACCCCACGATTTTCTGATAAGCTTCCGCTCGGCGGGACCAGGGCCTTGCCTTCAGCGGGGAATGCCGCGGAGCCTTCATCCGAAGGACTCGGTCTGATCGCCCGTCCCAGATCCAACGGTGGACCGACCCTCTTCTCCCGGTTTCTGCTGCTTGGAAAATTCGGACGACTAGACCCAGAGATTCATCGATCCACTCGGAGGCCAGGGCATGCTCGGTTTCGAAAAACTCATGCTGAGGGACATCATTGACCCAACGGCGCTTCTCGGAGCACTGTTATATGGATTGATCCTCCTTATCATCGCCAGCGCCCTAGCTCACTTCCTTCGCCTGGCCGTCGAGCGGCTGATCGCCCGGGACACCCGGGGGATGCTCGACCCCACCATGGCCATCTTTCTCACCCAGTTGGCCCAAGTCGGCATCTACGTGATCACCTTGATTTTCTATGCGCATTTGATCCCCATGTTGCGCTCGCTCGGAACAGCGCTTCTCGCCGGAGCGGGGATCGCTTCGATCGTCCTGGGTTTAGCGGCACAGAACGCCCTGGGAAATCTGATCGCCGGGATTTCAATCCTATTGTATCGCCCTTTTCGGGTCGGGGACCGCGTCCAAATCAACGCCCCCAGCGGATTGGAGACCGGAGATATCGAGAGTGTCACGCTAGGATATACGGTCCTGAAAACATTCGATAACCGCAGGATCGTCATTCCCAACAGCGCCATGGCCAATCAGGTGACGATCAACCTCACCACCGAGGATCCGAGGGTCATGGCGGTGGTGCCGTTTGGTATTGGCTACGCATCCGACATCGACAAGGCCCGATCCATTCTGATGGCCTTGATTCGGAACCATCCCCTGGTTCGGGAGGCCGTAGGCTGCCCGGTGACCCAGTTGAAAGATTCGAGTGTGACCTTGAGCGTTCGGGGCTGGTGCGCCAATCCGGGGGACGCCAAACAAGTGGAGTATGATCTTTACGAGCAGGCCAAAAAGGAGTTTGAGCGGGAAAACATCGAACTACCCTATCCCTATACCAATGTCATCCTGAAGAAGGAAGAATAGCTTCCCTCAAATCGCCTCCCCCTTCCGACCGTGGATTCAATGGGGCCGTCAAGGGCGGGCATTCAGGAGCGCCGGGCTCGACTGAACCGCTGAGGAATCGTACCGACGGAGAACCGATGGAACTAATTTTGAGAGGGAAAGAAGCGTTTGGACGTCCAGGGATCCCCCCCCGCTGGACGCGCAGCGAAAAGGAAGGGGTGGGAACGGCCTATCATACCGCGAGCCGGATCTGGTTCACTCTCGCCCATGGCATTCTGAATGAGGTCTATTTCCCGAGGGTCGATTCTCCCCAGACCCGGGATATGGGATTTCTCGTGACCGATGGGAAGAGCTTTTTGCATGAAGAGAAACGGGACTTGACGACGAGGTTGGAGTACCTGGACTCCCATTCGCTCGGATACCGCATGATCAACAGCGATCCCGAAGGACGCTACCACATTATCAAGGAGGTCATCGCGGACCCGCACCTTCCCTGTGTCCTGACCCATATCCGATTAGAAGGCGACGCGACATTCCTCAAGGGGATTCGACTCTTCGTTCTCCTCGCTCCTCATCTGGAGGTCGGCGGATGGGGAAACACGGCGGCCAAGGAAATCGCCGCGGGACGGGAGATTCTGGTCGCCTATCGCAATCGGATTCATCTCGCCCTGGGCGCAACGGTTCCATTTTTAAAAAGTTCATGCGGCTTCGTCGGCGCCAGCGACGGCTGGACCGATCTTCAAGAAAATTTCGAAATGGATTGGGAATTCGATTATGCAAAAGACGGAAATGTCGCCGTCACCGCAGAAATCGATCTTTCGGAAGGCCCGGAGTTTACCCTGGGCCTCGCGATGGGATTCGGTCTGCACGCAGCGACCTCCACGTTGCTTCAGTCGATCAGCGTTCCCTACCGAGAGCACCGGACCCGCTTTCAAGGCCAATGGCAGAGGGCCTGCTCCCATGTATTTCCCCTCCAACACCTTTCAGGGGATAACGGACGACTGTACCATACCAGTCATAGCCTCCTGCTGGCCCATGAGGACAAGACCTATCCCGGAGCGATTATTGCTTCGATGAGCATCCCGTGGGGAGAAATTCACGGGGACCAAAGCGGACTCGGAGGATATCACCTCGTCTGGACCCGCGATCTCTGCAACAGCGCCTCCGGACTTCTGGCGGCAGGAGGATCCGAGACCCCGCTACGTGCCCTCATCTATTTGGCCTCCTCTCAAAACGCCGACGGTGGCTTCTACCAGAGTTTCTGGGTCGATGGGACCCCCTATTGGAACGGGATTCAGCTGGACGAGGTGGCCTTCCCCGTCCTGTTGGCCGGGCAGTTGGGCCGGCATAACGGACTGAAAGAGTTCGATCCTTACCCGATGGTCCTGAAGGCGGCCGCGTACTTGATGGAACGGGGACCGATCACCCCGCAAGAACGCTGGGAAGAAAACAGCGGATACTCTCCGTCGACGCTGGCCTCCAACATTGCGGCACTCATCAGTGCAGCCGAGTTCGCCCGTCAACGAAAGGAGATCGAAACGGCGACTTTCCTGGAGGAATACGCCGACTTCCTCGAGTCCCACATCGAGGCGTGGACCGTCACCACACAGGGAACGCTTTTGACGGATGTCCTCCGACACTATGTGCGGATCCAACCGGTCGATCCGGACGATCCCGTTCCCCGGGACGATCCGAACAACGGCGTCATCCTGATCACCAACCAGCCCCCCGGCACTCCCTTCACCTTCCCGGCAAAGGAGATCGTCGACGCGGGGTTCCTCGAGTTGGTTCGGTACGGAATTCGCCCTGCAGGCGATCCGCTCATTGAAGATTCGCTCCGAGTGGTCGACGCCTATCTCAAAGTAGAGACCCGCTTCGGTCCGGTCTGGCGACGATACAACCATGACGGCTACGGACAACGGGCGGACGGGGGTCCATATGCTGGTTGGGGGGTCGGAAGGGCCTGGCCGCTCCTGACCGGGGAGCGCGGCCACTACGAACTGGCCACCGGGCGGGATGTCGGCCGATACATTCGGGCGATCGAAGGATTCGCCTCTTCCGGCGGGATGCTCCCCGAACAGGTCTGGGACGCTCCCGACCAGCCGGAAGGGTTCATGTACTTAGGCCGTCCGACCGGCTCGGTAATGCCTCTGCTCTGGGCCCATGCGGAATATATTAAGCTCCTGCGCTCGGCGCACGACGGAAAAATCTTCGACCTCATCCCGGCGGTGGCGGAACGATATTTAAAAAAGAAGGGGAGGAACGATCTTGAAATTTGGAAATTCAATCGCCAGATCCAGTCCGTCCTCCCCGGCGTCACGCTCCGCATCCAAATTTCGGCTCCATTTCGGCTTCACGCGACACTCGACGGGTGGAAAACCGTCCACGAGAAAGAGGCCCGTAGCACCGCCATCGGGATATTCTTTGCCGACATCGGGGTTCCGGGAGAACAGCGGGCGCCGATTCAATTCACCTTCTATTGGCCGAAAGGGGGGCGTTGGGAGGGACGGGATTTCGCCGTCGCGGTCCGGTCGGATCCCTCCTAGCGCCCCCCACCCGTGTTGACGCTCCTGTCGGCGCACCGTCACCCTTCAGAAAGATCCTTCCCCAAAAACAATAGCTGACCCATAGCAGCAGAGGGCCTAAAACAGATCGGCGGCCTTGGGCAAAAAGAGCCCGGAATGACCGGCTCCGCCTCTCGGCCCAGGCATCTGATGCACACCTCAGGTCCTTCACCGAACGCCTCGCGGAGCGCGGCGCGATGCGCCACTGAATAACGGGATCAAGAACGGGTCGCATTGGAAACCGACGATCTTTTTCTGGCATACGCTTTGCTCAACAATCTCAGAAGTTCCGTTCGCAGGGGCCCGAAGCGAGAAGGCTTCGGTCTTTGTAATTTAACCCGACGACGAACGGCCAGCCCGAACCCTCGGGAGGCTCGAACTTCTTCGGAGGAAAAGCGGATCGGCAAAAAAACGGCGGAAGCCTTGGAGCCCCTCTATTTCAAAAATAGGACCCCGTGAGTATACAAACGCGCCGGACCGGCGGGCGGACGCCTCTTGTCCTTTTTCCGCTCTTTAGGCGACGGTGCTCTGTTAATCAAGGAGAAATCGGAATGACCCCCAAAACAGCAGTCGTTATGTTACTCTGCGCGTCGATTTCCGGCCTCCTTCCCGATCCAATCCACGCCCAGTCCCTGCCCGGACCGGCCGAACAGCCTCCAAAAGGAACACCGGTTCGTGCCGTCGAAAAAAGTTACTCCGACTCATTCGATCGGGTCTGGAATACCCTGATCCAGGTTTTGACGCAAGACAGATTAGCCGAAAATCCCCTGGGAAAAATGTCGGCCGATAAAAATGCCGGAAAGATTACAACCCCGACGTTTCGTTATTTCAGAATTTACTCTGCCTGGCCCGTGGACGAGAAGGACTACCGGGATACTTATACCGTTACGGTTTCAAGCGCCGTCAAGACTGAGGAGAATGAAGCCAGGGCGAAAGCGGCGGAGACCGATGCCAAACGAGCGGAGGCGAAGGGAAAGACAGGAGAGGAGGCGAAAACTCTCAACGAAGAGGCGAGCAAACTGGAGGCCGAGGGCGCAAAGTTGGCCGCAGAGGCAAAGCAGAAAGCGGAGCAGCCAAAAGAGGTCACCGTACGGATCGAGAGAAAATTCGAGATGTACGACAACAGGAAAAACTCTTGGGTCGACGCTGATCCGAGCGCTCAGAAGGTTGGAATTTCAGCGGAGGCCCTCTTCAGCGCCACCGAACATCAGTTGGCCATAGGAACTCCACCGCAGACGGACGCGAAACCTCTTCCCCGAGCCGATCTGGTCCTCAACCCTCCCCTTTTGGGTGCGCTCGGATGATCCGTCCGGAGGAACCACTGAAGGTCAATCGACGCCGATGACATTCCCGGCCATACACCGCGGGGAAAGGCGCATTGACTTCCTCACCTGGAACCTTGCATCGCCGTCACCCGATTCACTCTGCCTTCGCTCCCCCATCTTAGAGGACTCCGGACCTTCGATCTCCTCGAACTCTCATGATCCCACGCCCGGTCTGAATCCGAACTCGCGGGCTACAGAGGTCTAAGCGCCCTAAATCCGGAGGGTCCGTTCTGAGGTTGCCTGAGCGGGTCGGCCGTGTTAGAGTGTCAAAACACGGGACCCTGATTGCGCGGCTCCTCTGGCCGGAAATCACGGACCGGCTGGTGTTCCAATTAAAAAAACGAAGGAGAAGGCCGGCAGAACACCGGTCCCACTCAAACTCGAGTTCACTCTCCAGCAAGAAGGCTGTACGATCGGAGATGCGGCATAACAGAGACGATCTTCCGGGTTTTAGATCCTTAGGTCGGATCCTTTGTTTACCACTTCTCGCTCTCTACGTCGTGGTCCCTCTCCTGTATGGGTGTCAAAAACAGGTCGGCACCGTTTTCGCCCTCGCCATCCATCCGAAACATCCCGACATTCTTTACCTCTCCTCCGACAAGGGCCTCTACAAGACCTCGGATGCTGGAAAGAGCTGGAGCCGGGTGGAATCAGGACTCGGCACCTTTCAAATCCTCTCGATCGCGATCAATCCACTGATGCCCTCCACGCTCTATGTCGGCACTTTCTCTGATGGGGTTTACCGTAGCGCCGACGGAGGCCGTAACTGGATGCTGGTCAATACCGGGATGAGGGACTATATCGCGGTGGTCAATGCGATCGCGATCGATCCCCAGCAACCGGCCGTTCTTTACGCCGGAACGACGATGGGGATTTACAAGTCCCTGGACAACGGAGGAAATTGGGAGCGCATCAGTACCGGCCTCAACAGCGTTTTCGTCGTCGCGCTGGCCGTCGACCCGGAGAATCCGGACGTGGTCTATGCCGGGACCAGCGGGGGCGTCTATAAAAGCCGCGACGGGGGAGCACGATGGGCCATCTCCAATACCGGGATGGTCGAGAAGGGTCCGGAAAACTCGATGGGACTCGGGGTAAACGCCATCGCTTTCGATCCGAGGCACTCGGGCCGTCTCTTTGCCGCAACCGCCCAGGGTCTCTTTGAGAGTCGCGACTCCGCAGAGAAATGGATCAAAAGAGAGATCCCGGATTCCTTCGTCCTGACCGTGGCCGTCCAAAAAGGACCGCCCTCATTAATCTATGCGGGAACCAACCGTGGTCTCTATCTCAGTCGAGACGATGGAGAACATTGGCAAAAGATCACCACGCAGGAGATCCGAACCATCGTCATGGATCCGGCCAGTCCCGGGGTGATCTATTTGGGAACCGGAAATGGACTGTTCCGATCGGACGATGAGGGTAAGGGCTGGCGCCCCGTCGAATTTGCTCGGTAACCCAGCCCTTCAGCTGAAGAACGCCCCGCCATTGATCCGTTCCGGCAATTGGTGGCGCTCACGACTTTTGAGTCGTTAACCGTTCCAACTCCCGCATGACAGAGCTCTCCAGTTCCAGGAGCGCCGCGGCAATATCTTCTTCCAGGTGCCTCACTTTTGAAGTTCCGGGAATCGGGAGCATCACTGGAGACTTCTTGAGGAGCCAAGCAAGCTCCACCTGCGCGGGCCGAGCGCCCAGGCGCTGCGCCACCTGAGCGAGGGGGCTGCCGGGTCCCGCCAGAACACCGATCGCCAGCGGGTACCAGGGAATGAAACCGATCTCCTCCCGAGTGCAGTAATCGAGCACCCCCTCCGACCCCCTGGCCGTCAAATTGTACCGGTTTTGCACCGTGGCAACGTCGGCCATTCGTCGGACCGCGTTGATCTTCTCAATGCTCACCTCCGACAATCCGATGTAACGAATTTTTCCCTGGCTCTGAAGATCGAGCAGCGCCCCGATCTGGTCTTCCAGCGCGACTTTTGGATCGATCCGGTGAAGCTGGAACAGATCAATTCTCTGGAGCTTGAGCCGCCGAAGGCTCCCTTCGCACGCCGATCGGAGGTGCTCAGGCCGCCCGTCTTCAACCCACTCATCCGGGCCGGGACGCTGGAAGCCAGCCTTGGTGGCAATCACGAGGTCGCCGGGATAGGGATGGAGGGCCTCCGCGATCAGGCGCTCGGCCACTTCCGGGCCATACGAATCAGCGGTGTCGAGAAAATTGACCCCCAGATCGATTGCGCGCCGCAGGACGGAAATTGCCTCGGCGCGGTCCGACGGCTCGTCCCAGACGCCTGGCCCGGTCAGGCGCATCGTACCGAATCCCAGACGGTGAACGGGCAGTTCTCCAGCAATCATAAAGACACCGCTTCTGGCAGCGGGTCGATCGAAAAACTCAGGTATCGCACTCATAAAAGGTTCCCCCGCATTTAAGACCCAATGCAGACATTCTTCTTTTTAATAGAGGCGCTACCTCCTGTATCAAGCTGAGAACTACCCCCGTTCCTACGATCCCGTCGTCCCTTAGCCGCCCTGCCGTCGCCTTTCACTTAGGCTCAGGGATCGTCGAGGCTCTTCTTTAGGTTCTGGCAGCACCCTATTTTTCGAGCATCGGCTGGCCTTCATGGCTGACCAGCAGGTCGTGCATGTCATTTGCCTGCTCTTCCTCGTTCTCCAGAATTCTCTCCATCATCAGGCACGTCGTCGGATCTTTCTCGCCGAAGTAGCGGACCATCTCGCGGTGGGTTTCAACGGCGATACGTTCGGCCACCAGATCCTCTTTAATCATGTCGACCAGATTCTCACCCTCCACATACTCCGTGGCCGCACGAGAGGTGACTCCGTCCGGATTCAGGTTCGGCTTACCGCCGAGCTGGTTGATTCTCTCAATGAGGAGATTCAGATAATCCTCTTCTTCCCTCGCGTGCTGCTCAAATTCCTCTTTCACGGCCTCGCCGGAGAGTCCGGTCGCACACACCGCGTGAAATTTGTATCGGAGAATGCAGATCGCTCGGTCGCAACGGCATGATTCAACAGGGCGATCGTGTCCTCCACCTTACCTTCATAGTTTTGCGTTACCGCACCCTCGCTTAAACGTTCCGAGCCTTACGGCGGATCTCTTTAAGATCGGCGGGAACCCGGAAGTTCTCATAACGGCTTCTCCTTTAACATGTGGGATCGTCCGCCCAAGCCTTCTAGATTGTCCGGTTTATCCACCATTGAATCATCCCAGGAGAACCTTTCATCCATAAGGGGACGTGGACAGACCTCCAGCGCCCGGGGGGCTCCGGCCGCGATTTCACGCCGGATCGTCCGGTTCCAGCGCTCCCTCATCTCAAGATCGCGTAGGGCGCGCTCCCGAAACCTCCCCGCGATCAGACTCTCGGTGCTGCTATTTCTGATTTGATGCGTACTGAAACGGAGGGAGGGCCTTAACGACGTCTTTCGTCGCTCCCGGAAGAATCATTTTACCACTCTCCTCTTTGACTTGTTTCGCCGGGATTGCGACCTCGTGTCGGCCCAGGCCTACGAACCCGCCTGCGCCGACGATGAGATAAGAAACAGTCTTATCGGGGGCGATAATGATGTCGTCCACCTTCCCTACCTTCTCATTCTTGTCGTTATAGACAGTGTTGCCCAGAACCTGCTTCTTCGCGCTCCACCCGAGAGCAACCTCTTTCATCTCCTGGACCGCGACACCGACCGGGATCTCACCGGCCACTTGGGCCATTGCCGGCCCGGATACCAAAAGGGTGATACCAGTCAGTGCCAAAAGTAGAGTTCGCTTCATCTGAATCTCCTTCTTTGAAATCGGTGATTGGACTTCAGGGGAAAGCCGCCCGGAATACACTCCGCCCCCTCTCCTGCTTCCTGCAACGATAATCCCAGTTCTCTACTGCAAGATCGGTTCTCTTTCTCAAGCGGGCCAGATCGGGTAAACTCGAGTCCGAATCTGATTTTCGCAACGAGCTGAAATTATTGTGTTTTCATGGGTCTTTCCTCCTAAGGTCCCGGTAGGAGGGGTAAATTTCATCGCGGTTCTCCATTGGGCCGTTGCAAAATTCTGCAGAATCTCAGGCCATTTTTGCCGCCTTTTCTCGCCCCCGGTTCACCTCCAGGAGGCGGTGAACCGCGTCACGTTGTCAGAAATCGCAAATGCACGCGGATCACGGCGAGCGGAGAGGGAAAACCTGAGAAGGAAGCTCGGAGCGGTTGGAATTACGGAACAAAAAATGGAGGCGCCGAGCGGATTTGAACCGCGGAATCGCAGTTTTGCAGAACGAAAGAGCCAATTTACCGCCCAATGCGTGGGAGTGCGGCAGAGAGCCATAATCCCCTTGTTTACCAAGGAGTTTCCGCTCTCTAGAGTGCCGCAGAATGCGGTGTGGGTTGGTCCAGGAACGGGACTAAGAGCGGGACCAGAATCCGGAGCCCCCGGTTCCCCATGGGGAGTAGGGGACCGGGTAGCGGTACTTAGCGGGCCCCATACCGGTACCGTTCCGTGTCTCTGCGGGTGCCTTCCCCGTCATTACCTGTTCATGGGAGGCTCAAGTCCTCTGGCAAAGTGCGGACAACTAGAGGGTGAGATTCCCACGCGCTTTACGCTTTCGGAACTGGTGAACGAGAAGCGCGGTATATCTCCCGAAATGGCAGTACGGCTGTCCAAAGTTTTCGGAGGCAGCGCCGAAAGCTGGCTTGTTCAACAGGCACAGTACGACCTGGCCCACGTCCATGCCGACTGTTTGAAATTGAAGCGGCTCGAATTGGCTTAGGATCGTTGCGTAAAGTATGGGTACCCACACATGCAGCTTTATTACGGCGATAATCTACAAGTCTTGCGGGATTCCATTGCCACCGAAAGCGTAGACCTCATCTATCTTGACCCCCCTTCAACAGCCAGGCCACCTACAACGTTCTTTTTAAAGGCCCGGTGAGAAAGCAAAAGCTCAAATCGAAGCTTCGGCCTGCGTCAATCCGAGCAGTTCAAGACCCGGTGGGAATGGGCCGACCTGGACCGGGGGATCTTCACAGTTCCCCGAAGCAAGTCGGGCCGAACCCGCCGCCTCCCGCTCGGCGAAGGGTGCGCTATCGATTCTCCGGAGTTTGAGGTCCTGGATTAACTCCCCGTATATTTTCCCTTCCGAGAAGTTTCCGGGGCAGCCCAGGGACGGGAGGGCGGTCGCGGTGAGGGTCTACCTCTCAGCCCTCAAAACAGCGGGGATCAAGGGAGTGAACTGGCACACGCTGAGACATACGTTCGCAAGCCGTCTCATCATGGCCGGATCAGGACGGTCCAGAAACTCATGGGCCACTCCACGATCACCATGACGATGAGGTACGCTCACCTCTCCCCGGCTCATCGGGAGGCCGTCAACCGCGTCGAGTTGCGGAAAATCGAGATTGGGAGCGGGACCTATGGGGCCGGGGGAAAGGAAACCGAGGAGGCAAGAGCCTCAGAGCATATTGAAATTTGGAATGAAAAGATTGGAGGCGCCGAGCGGATTTGAACCGCTGAATCGCAGTTTTGCAGACTGCTCCCTTAACCACTTGGGTACGGCGCCGAGGGGAGGATTTTATCAGAGCCCATATCCGCTGTCAACGACGCCGAACGCTTGACTCGCCCCGCAGTATCACCCCAACCGGGGTGGAGGCAGTCTCCTCTTCGAGCTTGGACTAGATCGGCCCGGTTCAAAACAACGCCCTAAATGAAAATCGTCTCGGAGTCGGGGGAGACCAATCTCTTCAGGAGAGGCTCCTTTTGATTTTGAAAACATGATCGTGTTCACGCGCATGATCCGTCACTTTTAATCCGACGATCTGCCCGCCCCTCGCATCCTCCACCTTTTCATGATCGATCTCCATTGACTCGATCGTCTGCTCAAAATCGGTGGTGTGGCCCTTTAGGTGAATTCGATCACCGACCTGAAGGGTGCCCTTGGTCATCTGAAGGACGGCAACCATGAGATCTGAGTAAAAGTGCGTCACAATTCCAATTAATTCTTCGTTCGCCGAAACCGGCAGGGGAGCAGGCGTCTCTGACGGAGGAGGAGTCGATTCAACGGTTCCCGAGAGCTGCTCTACCGTCATGCTTTTAACAGGTGTCGAAGGCTCCGCCCTGAGTACAGGTCTCTTCTTCGGACTCGGGGTCCGCTTGGCTTTCTTTGGCTTCGATTTCGCGGTGGGTGTTTGTGTCCCCTTTCTGACCGATTTAGCGGGTGATTTACGCACCGATTTGGCCGATTTTGGGGTCGACCTGGTAGTCTTCTTGGGCTTGGGGGCGCGAGCCGACTTTGCCTTGGTTTTGGCCTTCTTTGTCTTGACTCTCGAAACAGCCATGACCGATCGTGTTTTCGGCGTTCCCTTCTTCTTTTTTTTCATCTCCCCTCCCCAAGTGGCCGCGTTTTCCTCAGACATCCTCTCCTGAAAAATGCGCGCTCGAGACAATCGGATGGGTAAAAAATTCAACTATTTCATCTGTACGTGAAAACAAAAATATTGTCAAGAGGATGCGGCTAAAAAAGGCCGGAAAAAGAAAAGGGCGTCGCCGATCCATCCTTCCCGTTCCCAATGACCGAGAGAAGACCCTCCTGGACCTTTTGGCCACCGCCGGGCCTAGGGCGATTCCCGGACAAGAGAAACCGATCGGCTGGGCGAAGAATGGCCCGTTGACATCGCCTAGGACATCGTTCCCTAAAACAAAGATAGAAGGGCTGAAAAAATAAGAAAGCCCTCTTGGCATTGAGGTTTCGGGTGAGTGTATTCTCACCTGAGAGGTGAAACCTTTCAACGCAGGAGGGCTGAGAGGATGATACGACAACGGAGCTGGGATTCAAGATCGAGAGGACGGAAGAGGAGCTGACGGCGCACGGGGGTTTGGCGCTCCTTGCGCAGTACAGCCATGGGCTGGGGCTCAGGGAGTTGGTGG
>Ga0070733_10001450_pt1 | contig 17686 bp, 20 predicted proteins | sample Coa_R1_9_FD_66450 | JGI IMG/M metagenome (GOLD analysis project Ga0070733, IMG submission 66450) | Surface soil microbial communities from Centralia Pennsylvania, which are recovering from an underground coalmine fire - Coalmine... | ecosystem: Environmental > Terrestrial > Soil > Unclassified ... | reverse complement strand
AACTATCGCAATCTTCTGGCAGCGCGGACCACCGTACCGGCAGAGTTGGTGCGGGTTAGCAGTCTGGAAGCAGCCAAGACAAAGCCTGCCGCAAAAGGTGCGGCGAAGAAGACCGTGCCAGATAAGTCCACGCCGCAAAATGAATGACGAAATCCGCGTGCTGAACCCAAATCTGAAATCCGTAATCTAAATTGTTACTTTATGGACAACATCCGCAACGTCGTCATCATTGGCTCCGGCTGCGCCGGGCACACTGCAGCGCTCTACACCGCGCGAGCGAACCTGAAACCGCTAGTGCTCGAAGGCCACGAACCCGGCGGCCAGCTCTCGCTCACCACGCTGGTCGAGAACTTTCCCGGATTCCCCGAAGGCATTCAGGGACCGGAGTTGATCGAGAACATGCGCAAGCAAGCGTCGCGATTTGGCGCAGAATATAAACACGGTCACGTAACCAGCGTTGACCTCAGCGGGAATCCCTTCAAGCTCCAGGTCAGCCACGAAGTGATTCATACCCGCACGCTCATCGTCGCGAGTGGCGCTTCGGCGCGCTGGCTGGGGTTGCCTCATGAGCAGCAGTTGATCGGACACGGCGTTTCTTCCTGCGCCACTTGCGATGGCTTCTTCTTTTCAGGCAAGGAGATTACCGTGATCGGAGGTGGCGACTCCGCCATGGAAGAAGCGATTTTCCTGTCGCGCTTCGCAACCAAAGTAACGGTCATTCACCGCCGCGAACATTTCCGCGCCTCAAAGATCATGCTGGAAAGAGCCCAGAAGAACGAGAAAATTGCCTTCCTGCTCGACACGGTCGTTGAAGACGTGAACGACATTCACAAGAAAGAGGTCACGAGCCTGACGCTGCGGAATCTCAAGACTGGTAAGGTCTGGGATTTCCCCACCAGTGCGATGTTCCTCGGCATTGGCCACATCCCCAATACCAAAATATTTGATGGGCAACTTGAGATGGATCAGGACGGCTACCTGAAGACGAAAGATTACGTCTTCACCCGTGTGCACGGAGTTTATGCCTGCGGCGATGTACAAGATCGCCGCTATCGTCAGGCGATTACGGCCGCTGGCTCGGGATGCATGGCTGCATTGGAAGTCGAGAAATTTTTGGAAGAATAAATGTAGGCGCGGGCGTCCTCGCCCATGCGGGCGCGCAGCCTGAAATTGATCGTCGAGGTTAATGCATGCCAAACGAACAGTCAGCCTGTCCGCACGTGAAAGAAATTCGAAAAGTGAAGCCGAGTGGCAACGGCTGCAAAGAATGTCTCGAGATGGGCGACACCTGGGTCCACCTGAGGGAATGTCTCATCTGCGGTCATGTCGGCTGTTGCGACTCATCCAAGAACAAGCACGCCACCAAGCACTTTCACCAAACTAAGCACCCAATCATGCAGTCCTTCGAGCCAGGAGAGAATTGGCGCTGGTGTTATGTGGATGGAGTGTTTTTAACTTAATATTTCACTCGTCCTCATGATTGCCGTCACGTCCCAGCTCACCCCACTTGTGATACAAATTCCTGTGAACTTCATGCACGTGCAAGGTAGTCATAACTGCATCTTCTTTACCTCTGCAGGCGTTCGGTGCTAAGGGCGCTCTTCATTTCTCTGTCGGAGAGCCACTGGCTGCGCACCGTCGCCGAGCGTTCCTCCATCGGACAAAAAATCTCCAACCGCTTTGTTGCCGGCACTCAGGTCGAGGACGTGCTTCGGGCTACGCGCGCCATCAATGAGTCCGGCCCGACCGTCTCCATCGACAATCTCGGCGAAAACGTCAGCAACGTCGACGAAGCCCGAGCTAGCGCCCTGCTCTATCACCAATTGCTGGACGACATCGCCGAACAAAAGCTAAATGCCAACATCAGCCTGAAGCTTACTCACATGGGCCTCGACGTGGATGAGCAACTGGCGCGCGACCAGGTGGCGGGACTGGTGGCAAAGGCTGCGGCCATGAACCCGCGCAACTTTGTTCGCGTCGACATGGAAGGTTCGCCCTACACGCAGCGCACGCTTGATTTCGTCCATGAACTGCACCGTGCGCCCGGTAATCAGGGATGCGTGGGCGCGGTTATTCAGTCTTACATGCGGCGCTCGGAGAGCGATGTGGAGAAGTTGCTCGCGAAAGGAATTCGCATTCGCCTGTGTAAGGGCGCCTACAAAGAGCCCCCTGACATTGCCTTCCAACCAAAGTCAGAAGTTGACGCCAACTACGTCAAGCTGATGAAGATTCTGCTGAAGAGCAAGGTCTATCACGGTCTGGCCACGCATGATGAAAACATAATCAATCAGGCAAAAGCCTTTGCCACCAAAGAAAGAATTTCCCGCGACGCATTTGAATTCCAGATGCTGCACGGCATCCGCCGTGATCTGCAACAGAGCCTGGTTCGCGACGGCTGGCGAATGCGCGTCTACATCCCATTCGGAACTGAATGGTATCCCTACCTGATGCGGCGTCTCGCCGAGCGCCCAGCGAACGCTTTGTTCATCGCCAAGAATCTGTTCCGGCGATGACGAACCGCTCTTCCAGTGACTTTCACCATTTGCTTGTCATTCCGAGAAGCGAAGCGACGAGGAATCTGCTTTTCGCCGACACCGCGGAGAACCCAGACCCCTCGCATTGCTCGGAAGGGCAAACCAGGAGTTCTCGCGATATTCCCTTCGCATTCTGCTAGCATAAATACATGGGTAGCCGTGGCCAGACAGTGATTGCGGAAGCATTCGCCGCCCTAGTTGGCCCTCAGGTCGGGGACGAGGATATCGATCTCGTTCGCGCCGCCTTGACCATAGCCCTGACCGAATATCCCGATCTCGATATCGAATCCTACGTTGCCCGCATCGATGAACTCGCGCACATGGCGGAAGGTCGTATCTTCGAGGTTGGTGACGCGGCACAGACCATCGCCGCTCTGAATCGCGTTCTTTTCGACGAAGCCGGTCTGCGCGGCAATCGCGAGGAATACTATGATCCCCGCAATTCTTTCCTGAGCGATGTGCTGGACCGCGGACTGGGCATTCCCATCACCCTTGCCCTGATCTATATGGAGGTTGGTCGCCGTCTCGGCTTTCCTCTGTTTGGCGTAGGCATGCCCGGACACTTCCTGCTCAAGCACTATGACATTGACGGTCGCGAGACGTTAGTCGATTGCTTTAGCGGCGGCGATATCCTCAGTCCGCAGGATTGCCAGCGCCGCCTCGACGAAATCTATTCCGGCCAGATGACTTTGCGCCCGGAATTCCTTTTTGCCGTCAGCCGGCGTCAGATATTGACCCGTATCTTGAACAATCTCAAGACGATTCACCTGTCCGCCCGCAATTTTCGCAAAGCTCTGCCGTTGGTCGATCTGGTGCTCGTGATCTATCCCCGCTCTCCCGAGGACGTCAAGCAACGCGCTCTTTTGCGCTACAGCCTCGATCAGATGTCCGGCGCGGCGGAAGATCTGGAACAGTATCTGAAGATGTCGCCGGATGCTTCCGACGCCGATGAAATCCGTCAGACCGCGCTTTCCATCCGCAGAATGCTTGCCTTAATGAATTGAGTCGCTAAACATTCGGTCCACCGGTTCGGCATGGGCCGAATTTCCACAGGATTCGTGCCATTTCGTGGCTCGACGGACGAACTGCAAAATCTTTCATCTTGACAGCGGCTCGCCGCTGCACCACAATGTCCCGACATTTTTTTGAGCATCCGAGCAGTTAGTTGCGGAAGCCCGCTCTCCCCTTTTGCCATCCCCCTGGTAAGGGCCTTCCTCATTGTTCTCGGGTGTTTGATGGTCAAAATTTTCGAACGTTCGCTGACAAAATTCAGGAGGATTTATGCGCGTGAAAGCGCTTGTGTTGTTTGTAGTGACTCTGGCCTTAGCAGCTTCTGCCTGGGCCGCCGGTACTGAGACTCTGCTCTACAGCTTCTGCGCTCAGACCAGCTGCGTGGACGGCAACCAACCCGATGGCTCCCTCGTTTCCGACAGCTCAGGTGCTCATCTTTACGGCACGACCTACTATGGCGGTACCAACAACTTGGGCACGGTCTACGAGTTGGCGAATTCCGGTGGCACGTGGACACAAACGGTACTCTATAGCTTTCTCGGTGCCAGCAACAGCGACGGTGCGTACCCCTTTGCCGGTTTGGCCATGGACACAGCCGGAAACCTTTACGGCGCGACCCAGAACGGCGGCGCAAGCAGCCAGGGTACGGTGTTCGAGCTGGCCAAGTCAGGGGGCACATGGAAGGAGACTGTGCTTCATACCTTTGACAACATTGGCGGCGACGATGGGAGCTACCCATACGGCAGGTTGAACTTTGACGCGGCCGGCAACCTGTACGGTACTACCCAACAAGGAGGTAAGTTCGGCGGCGGCATAATCTTCCAGTTAAAAAAGTCAGGAACCAAGTTCACTTACCACGTGCTTCACAGTTTCGCCACAAGTGCCAGCAACTCGTACCAACCTTACGGCGGGATGGTTGTTGACAAGACCAACGGTTATCTTTACGGTACCACGTACTACGGTGGTGTTATCTGGAACGTTGGCTCAGTTTACCAATTGCGCGAAGTCAGCGGCGTGTGGATCTATTCGGTAATTTACAATTTCCTTGGAGATTCACTCGGACAATACCCCTATGGCGACTTGGCCACGGATTCAGCCGGCAACCTCTACGGCACGACCTCTACGGGTGGCAGCTTTAACCTCGGAGAGGTTTTCAAGCTGACGCTAGGCAAGAACAACACTTGGACGGAATCGGTCATCCACAGCTTCTCGGGTTATGCCAACAAGGACGGCGCCAACCCCTATTACAATGGTATTACCGTGGATGCGAGCGGGAATGTCTGGGGTAGCACTTATCAAGGTGGATCAAGTGCAGGCAACAATCTGAATTATGGCACTGTGTACAAGCTGGCGGCGGGCACCTACAAGGAAAGTGTGCTCTGGAGTTTCGGTACCAGCGGCGACGGATACTATCCGCTCCACGAACCGATTGTCGTCAATGGAAAGGTCTATGGTACGGCCTATGCCGGCGGACAGCATGGAGGGGGCATCGTATATGAGGTTGTACCGTAGTCAGGGCCTTTAGGACTCTGCTCTGGTTCCGCTCTACTTTCTCGCCGCCGGGCCTTATGGCTCGGCGGCGATTTTCTTTTTGGATCGAATACCGGCCCTGATGGACCGACGGCAGGATGAGATTCGTATTGTGAGAGGCGCTACTCTTCTGGCGGTTCGCTGGGTTCAGCCGGCGCCAGCGGCAACTTGGACGCGCCACTCAGCACGTTGCGTTCCTGGGGAGAGAACTGCTTCTTGTAAGCATCAGAGTCAATCTCGCGCTGCCGCGCCTCTGGCGGCATCGCCCGCAAGGCTTGAACGGCGTTCCGCACCGCCTGGCGGCGTTCTGGCGGAAGTTGCTGCATCTGATCGTGGATTTGCCGGGCTTGCTGTTTCTGCTCCGGAGTCAGGTGCTCCCAGGTTTCCATCCGGTTCAACATTTGCTGTTGCTTTTCCGGCGGTACGCTGTTGAAGCGCTGCAGTTGGTTGCGCAGTTGTTGCTGCCGTTGCGGCGGAAGGTTGCGAAATTGCGGATCGTTTTCCAGCGCTTTTCGCTGTTGCTCCGGAGGAAGGTTCCGGTGCTGGCGCAGCCATTCTCCGGCGTGATGCTGCGGTTGTTGCTTTTTCTGCGGGTGCTCCTCAGGATGTTTCTGCGCCATCGACGGACACGCGGTCGCGAGCGCCAACACCAGGGTGGCGATTCTCACCCGTGCCGTCATGGACCTCACCCGCACTCGTATCCCCCCGGTGTCTCTTTTCAACTCCCTGTTCAATTCGTGTAATGCGATCTTGGCCGCGCTTCGTAGACATCACTTAGGGATTGGCATCCACATCTTTCTGCACTTGCAGATCATCGAGCAGCTCGAAATCGGAATACAGCTCGTTATTCTTGTCCAGCGCCTGCAAGTCCCCAACAGCCGTCCCCGGTTCCGCCACCATCAGGGCTCTCGGTCCCTCGGGCGTAGAATTTCGCCCAGCATCGGTGCGGAACAAAGTGATACTCATCACCATAAGCACGGCCAGTGAAACCGCCAGCGCCGGCTTGCGAATCCAATGCCACAAGCCTTGAGGCTGTTTTGCAGTCTCCTCGCGCAGACGAGCGCGAAGCCGCACGTCGAAGTACGGCGACGGCTCCGGCACTTGCCACTCATCCAGCAGCGCCATGGTCTGGCGGAACTCTTTCATCTTGCCCGCACAGCCGGTGCAGGTTTCGAGATGTTCATTTACTTCGGGCGTGACCGCGTCCAAGCCGGCGGCCAGTTCCGGCATCAGCTCGCGAACTTCATTGCATTTCATGACTACATCCTTCATACAAACTCTTTCAGTTGCACGCGCAAGGTTTCATAAGCGCGGAACAACAGCGACTTAATGGCGGACTCACTCAGCTTCAAAACTTCTGCAATCTGGCGATAGTCCATCTGCTGATACTTATGCATGACCACCGCGATCCGCTGTCGCTCGGGCAATTCCTGTACGCGTTGACGAATGGCAGCCAGGCGCTCGCGCCTCACGATCGACTCTTCCGCGCTGAGCGAGTCATCATGGACGTCCATGGTCATCCCGCTTTCCTGGTCCGGCTCGTCCAGGCTGACGGTATTTTCGGGACGCTCGTGCCGGGTATCGCGCGCGTGATTCACCGCCAGATTACTCGCGATCCGATACAACCACGTCGTAAACTTCGCGCTCGCTTCGTAAGTCTCCCGCGAGCGATAAACTCGCAAAAACACTTCCTGTGCCAGATCCTCGGCCACCGCAGTGTTGTGCGCCATGCGATACATAAAGCTGAGCATGGGCCGGCGATATTTCTGCACCAGATACTCGAAAGCCGACTCATCGCCAGCCTTCACCCGCAGCATGATCTGGGCATCGCTCAATCCCTCGCTGGGTGGCTCGGCCGCAATCTTCGCTCCAGAATGAGGGACGCCTGCCATCGACAGGAACCCGCGGTTCATGGCTACACTGCTCACGTTAGAGTGAACCCCTCGCGGCTCTGAAAGTTGCGCACCCTCGGGATCGGCAAAAGGCTTGGAAGTCCCTTGCGGAGATGGAACTTGGGGCTCTTTCGCGAGGCTGAATCGGTTTGGCATCCGGCGATGGCAGAAACTCTCCGGAGGTCATCTTGGCCGCCTGCACCCGGAGTTGCAGAACCCTAGGCTATCATGGACGAAGGTCCACGAAAAACTGTTTCTTTGCTACAATATAGCGGCTGATTCAGGCAGGGCGCTTAACTCAGCGGTAGAGTGCCATCTTCACACGGTGGAAGTCATAGGTTCGAATCCTATAGCGCCCACCAGTAACCAACTGGTGTGACTGAAGTTATCCCGTTCCGCGCGTCCGCGTCCCGGTTTTTGAGATTCCGTTCTTACGGAAGTTCGGTGCGACTGGGCCATCCGTTGGCGTCTCCTGACCGCAACTTTCAGCGGGCCGCAGGTTTTATATCTGTGAACCTCAAGTGAAACGCTTGCCAAGGCGCTTTGCGTTTGGGCCGTTTGGGCCGTGTTTAAGTGCGGTTGACAGGCAAAAGGCCGAAGATGACGACGGGATTGAAGACGAACTCCAGGTTTCCAGTAAAAGCGTTGTTAGCGGGTGCCATGCTGCTCTCCGTAGCGGCGGTTTTGTGCGCGCAGGATGCGGGCATCAGCGCCGGCGGACGATGGATGGAATACGATTCGCAAGACCAGATGACGTTAGTGAAAACCGCTAGATTCGAACTGCCGGCCGACAACTCTTTGCCGGGAAGCGAGTCGAGTCCCAAAATTATTCTGTTCTGCACGGCTGGAAAATTGAAGTTAGCGGACTTTCGTCCGAATGCCATGATTGCGCCGCCCAACCGCCCTGGCTTCTGGGGACAGCCACAAATGGAAGTGACCGTCCGCGTCGATAATTCGCACAGCAATCACGGCTGGAACTGGGTCAACGGGCATTTCCTGTCCATGGACAAAGGAACCGTGCGTGAGATGCTCGGCGCACAAGTATTCAAAGTTGAAGTTGGGACTCCACGCGGCCCGGAGATTGCGAACTTCTCTCCCGCAGGCCTCGATCTGGGGCGGGTGAAGAACGCCTGCGGTTTAACTCCGAAGAAACCTGACTAAGTCTCCGTAAATTTAGGCGCGGGCGTCCCCGTCGGTGCGGCCGGAACCGCTGCCCCGGAAAGCGTGGCCCACCCTCGCCTGGAGAGATCCCAAAAAATCAGATAACCAGCCACCGCCGCAAGCAATAGCAGGAAGATTCCCCAGAACCACTGCTGGAATACAAGTTTGCCGATGCCGAACAGGCATCCGTAAACCAGAATCACTCCCATCACCCAGTTGAAGGTATTGCCCGCCAGGTCCCGCACCTCGGGCAGTTCGGGCACGAGCCGCGCGATATGTTTCCAGCCATACACCGTAGGATGCACCCGTTTGTAGAACCCCACCAGAGTCTGCTGCGACTCGGGCTTGGTGACAAAGGTCGCGATCAACCAGGCAATGGTGGTGATGAGTCCCGTGATCAGCGCGGTCTTGGCGTATACCAAGGCATTGTTGCCGGTGAGGGAAATGCGGCTCAGCGCAATGGTGACCGCTGCCGCGACCGCCATCGCCGAGATCTCGCTCCAGGCATTAATCCGCCACCAGTACCAGCGCAGAATGTAGACCGCCCCCGTGCCAAAGCCGATATTCAAAACCAGCTGCCAGCCCTGATTGATTGATGTCAATTGCATCGCTGTGTAGCCGCTGCCCAGCACCAGCAGCACAGTAAAAATCTTGCTGATCATCACATAATGTTTCTCGTCAGCCCCGCGGACGAAAAAGCGCTTATAAAGATCATTTACAAGATACGAACTGCCCCAATTCAATTGGGTTCCGATCGTAGACATGAAAGCCGCAAGGAAAGCCGCCACCATCAGTCCGCGCAAAGCAGGCGGAAGGTAATCGCGCAAGACCATCACATAACCTTGCTCCGGATTCTGCACAAATGCGGCGCTGGGATGCAGCCCTCCATTCGGCGAATAAACCACCATCGCCACTAACCCGGTAATCACCCAGGGCCACGGCCGTAGTGCGTAATGCGCGATGTTGAACCAGAGCGTCGCGCCCAGAGAATTCTTCTCATCTTTGGCACTGAACATGCGCTGTGCCACGTATCCGCCGCCACCCGGCTCCGCTCCTGGATACCACGCCAGCCACCACTGCATTCCGAGATAAACGATGAAAGTCAGCACCGGCAGAGTCCAAAGCGCGTTCGTAGTCAGGCCGAGATGAAAGTCTGGCAAGAACGCTACGGGATCTGCGGTCTCGACTCCAGTCGCGCGAACATTGTTTTCGATCACCTGCAGATGCATCTGCAGCGCCTGCATGCCACCAATCTTCGATACGGCAACCCAAGCCAGCACAATAATCATGGTCATCTTCAAGGCAAACTGAAACAGGTCGGTGACTAGCACGCCCCAAAGTCCACCAATAAACGTATAGAGCCCAGTGAACGGAATCAGAATAAAGATGCAAATCAGCACCGACGTATATCGAGGATCGCCCAGCGTGTGCTGAAAAACGTGTCCGCCGACGGACACCTGCAACACCCGGCCTTGAGCAATCACGGGTCCGAGCAAAACCGTGATGATGCTGACCATGGCCTGCGTCACCCATCCTAGAATGAAGCAGTTCATGAACAGCCCAAGATAAATAGCTTTGAATCCGCGCAGGAACGCTGCTGGCTTTCCCCCGTAGCGAAGCTCGACCAGTTGGACGTCGGTCAACACCTCAGCCCGCCGCCAATAGCGCGCGAAGAAGAACACCGTCATCATTCCGCCGACGCAGGAACCCCACCAGATCCAGTTGCCTGCAATGCCTTGCCGCGCAACCAGCCCGCAAACCAGCAGGGGAGTGTCGGCGGCGAAAGTTGTGGCCACCATCGAAGTCCCGGCCAGCCACCACGAGACATCGCGTCCCGAGATGAAAAACTCCTCCGTGTTCCCACTAGCCCGGCGCCGGTAGTAAAGACCAATCAGAAGATTGACCAGCAGGTACCCAACGATGACAATCCAATCCGTAGAAGTAAGGGGCATGGGTTTTCCGTTGACCGTGACATTCTATCTGGTTGTATGTTCAGTGCCAGAGTAATCCTCGCCAGCCCTCTACTTTCGGTTGAAGGCGGCGCGTGCGGTCGCTCTGTCTGTATGTCGCAAATGTTTAGCTCTGGACTGACCTCATGGTCCAAGCTGTCTGGGTTTTCGGGGGTGACGTCGCGCCCAGTGGCGTTTGACTTGCCTCTTGCGCCCACGTAAGATTTGCCGCCAGTGCGGATCAAGAATCGGAATGTCGTCCACGTGGAAGGTCAGGACCGCGCGAAGTCGTACTTGCCCCGTTTTCTAGTTCTTGGTGCGTATCTCCTCATGGGTTTGCGGTTGTATCGTCTCATCTCGCGGTACGCTGTCAACCTGTTGTTTTGGGATCAGTGGGATTTTGACGACGCTACCCTGTTCCAACGTCACTCTATCTGGGAGATGTTCCGATGGCAGCACGGGCCTCACCGGCAGGGTCTTGGCGCCCTCTTGCAGAAGCTGATCGAGCCCAGCATTCACTGGAACTCCCGCTACGAAGCTTTCGGCATCGGTGCGATTATCTTCACTGCGGCCGTGCTCGCGCTGGTTCTCAAAGTACGACTCTATGGCACCATCGGCTACAGCGACCTCATAATTCCGCTGCTGTTTCTCACTCCGCGGCAATTCGAAACGCTTGTGCTGGCAACTAATCCGGCGCACGGTGCCTTACCGTTGTTACTGATCATCCTTTATTGCCTCTGCTGGTTGATCCGGACTTATTTCTGGAAATACATTTGCGTTTTGCTGGTGAATTTCGTATTGATCTACACTGGTTTCGGAATATTTATCGGTTCTCTTACTCCGATACTCCTTGCGCTCGATTACTACGAAAACACGCGGCGTCTGGCGCACAGGTATCGGTGGGGCAGTGGCGCAGCTCTGACCCTCTCGATTGTCTCACTCGCTTCTTTCTTTGTCGGATATAAGTTTGACGCAGCCGTCGACTGCTTCTCCCCGGCGCCTGGGAATCCAGTATTGTATCTCTGCTTCGTAGCCCTGATGTTCGCCAATGTTGCCGCTCTCAACATCCTGAGTCTGAAGGTTGCAACTTTGATCGGCTGCATCCCGCTGCTGCTATTTTTGGCGTGCCTGTGGCTTGCGGTCAAAAGATTGCTTGTGGGACGTGGGGTGGATACTTGGTCCCGCGATGCCGTGACCGCTACGCTATTGGCCTACTGCGCGATCTTTTGCTTCAATACGGCGTACGGACGACTGTGTCTGGGCCTAGCATACGCAGGCGTTTCGCGATACACGCCTTACGTAATTCTCGGATTTTTCGGTTTGTACTTATATGCTCTGTCAAGTCGGGCCCGAAACCTCCGAGTTTATTTGCTTCCGGTTTTGCTGGTGTTTGCCACGCTCGGCGCCCGCTCTTTGAACCGTCCTGACACTTGGATCGTGCAGAAAATGAGTGACGGGAGACGTGCCTGGCGGGAGTGTTACCTAACCCTGCATGACATCCATGAATGCGACTCGCGCACGCATTTCCCAATCTATCCTCATCCAGAAGCGACACGCTTGCAAGAAAAGCTGGACTTCCTTGAGCGGAACCATCTGAATCTGTATGCCCCACCGTCATTATAGGTAGCGGTAAACCAGATTTCCCGACCCCCGCAGGCCTGGAGAAAGGCGTCCAGTTGTCGGGAAAATACCAATGCAATCGCGGCGCAAACGATAGCAAGCTGCCAATACCAGCGCAGGGCTGGATCGCTCGGGTGCAGACGGGCCTGTGGTCACGATCGGCTCAGGCGTGATCAATTGCATTTATTCAATGGCAATGTCTGTTTGCTGATCCAAAAGAGCAACGAGACCCACGAGTATCTCTATGCCGCTACCAGCGAGGTTCGCGAGGCTGGCGGGCATGGCCCTGGTAGTCGTCGCGTCCACCGCCGCCGCTTGAACGTCCACCTCCGCCCGGACGGCCACCACCCCCGGGACGGCCTCCGCCGCGGGGTCCGCCCGGACCGCCGCGATCGGTCTTGGGACGTGCTTCGTTGATATTCAACGCTCGTCCGCCTAGCTCTTTTCCGTTGAGCGCGGCAATGGCTTTCTCGGCTTCGGCGGCGTCGGCCATTTCTACAAATGCAAATCCTCGCGAACGACCCGTGTCACGATCGGTGACTACGCTGACTTGATCGATCTTGCCGTGAGGCTCAAACAAGGTCCGTAGTTCTGCTTCCGTGGTGCTGTGAGGGAGATTGCCAACAAAAAGCTTCTTCATGGTTTCCTTTTTCTGTGAGCCAACGCGAGACGTCAGATTTCGTCGGCGGGTTTGATTGATTGAGTCGCGTCGGAATGCAGGGCGCGCGGTTCGGTGGAAAGAGTGTTTTCCTCGCAGCTCAATTGAGCCAGTTGGTTCTTCCAACCGCGAGATCACAGACGGAATCCTGTTACGCTGTTTTGGTCGCGGCTGAATGTCCGGCACTGATTATACCCGCTTGCCCTTGGCAACAAGGGAAAATATGAAAGTTGGGCTTGGGGAAACCCGATTCGCGAGCCCGTTTCAGAGCCGCCATCTCTCCATTCCTCGGAACCGCGGCGTTACTTTCGAGGCAGCTCGGTAGTCGGCTGAAGTTGACTCATCTGCTATAATGTACCTGCGTTTGAACGAAATCGGTTGTTGAGCAGCTTCTTGCGTACCAGCTAGTCCTGCCCTCAGTACCTCCGACTCGCACCAACGTAAATAATCTGAAAAGGATACAAGCGACAAAATGGCAGAACAAGGAACAGTAAAGTGGTTTAACGACGCTAAGGGCTACGGCTTTATCAGCCGTCAGACTGGCGAAGACGTTTTTGTGCACTTCTCGGCGATCCAGGCGGGTGGTTTTCGCAGCCTGCAGGAGGGCCAGAGCGTAGAGTTCGAGGTCACCAAAGGACCAAAGGGCTGGCAAGCTGAGAACGTTCGCCCTCTGTAAACTGGCGGCGTTCAACTAAAATCCGTGCCCGTCAACCGCAAAAAAGACGGGCACGTTCTACAGAAACATAATCCGCACTCCGGGATGGAGTCCTCTACATGCAGGCTGAATCAAAGGGTTCTTTCGCCGTTATCCGCTACAACTTACGTACTTACGAATCCGGCGGCGTTATGGCCGTGATTAAAGGCAAGGAAAGCGCTGAGGCCGTCCTCAAGCAGTTCGAACAGAGCCAGACATCTGAAGATCGGCACATCGGCTGGCGCTACTTCCTCGAAAAGACCGACCTGAAAGCTGGGATGGATCCCGCCGAGGCCACAGCCCTCCGGCAATCCCGCCTCGAAATTCGAGAAGCCGAAGCCTAAGAGTCACCTTTTCACAATAGTCTCTTCGCATATAATTGGCGTTTGGCGGCGAATTGTAAGTCCTCATCGCGCGCTAAGCGATTTCTCCCCGTTTGGAGGCGAATATGAAGTTCACCAAGCTTCTGACCCTGGCGCTGGCCGGCGTAATTTTGGCGTTGAACGCTCACGCTCAGACCTCCGGCCCTTTGTTGTGGACCAGTTACATCGACGTGCTGGGAAACTATGTGCCGCCTTCGATGGGTGGTACTTTTAGCAGGTTTACCCCGGGCGTGGCTGTTACTGTGACTCGCGTGCAGATGCAAGCGGCGCAGGGAGCGTACATATACGGAACGAAAGAAAAGTGCAGTCCGCAGCCTAAGGTCAGATTGACCGATGGCACAATCAAGTACGATCTCGCCATACCGAGCGCGCGATTGACTGGCAATTATCCTAACGCCGCCAGCGCCGACAGTGGAACAATTTCGGTGGCCTTCTCCGCAAATTCAGCTCTCCGCTTGGTCGTAATGCCTGGCGAGATAGGATGTTACGCCGGAGCGATCAACGTGACGGTGCAGTACAGCGTCAACTGAGAGCCCTCCCAATCTGATTAGTGTCGCCGCTCCGTCTCTCGCAGGATGATTGCGAAATTACGGCCGCCGAAGGCGAACCCTTGCTCGATGCGTCCGACGACCGCAAGTTTTGCGCCGCTGGCGGGAACGCCGAATCTCTCGCTGAAGACCCACATCGTTCCGGTGCCGTCGTCGATCTGAAAGACACCGCTGCCCATCGCTCCAAAAGAATCGGTCACCCGTCCCGCGATCGAGATTTCTTTGCCCGCAAACCTGCCGGGATCCTGGTTGATCTTGGCGACGCTCTCGCGCGGAGGACATCCCGCCAACAGCAGGCCGGCAAAACTCAATAGCAACACGCACAAGACTCTGTTTCGCATGTTCGTCACGCAACTCTCCAGGACTTCCCTGTCTCCAAGACTGTCGAAGTTGAAGCTGCAAGGTTTTAAACCCGGACCCTAGCCGGAAGTTGTCCGGACCACGCTTCCCGGCTTAGAGTAATTGGTTCGGACTACCCATGAACGGAGCATTCCCATGACCATGCTGGAACATATCGGGAATCTGTTTTCCTACGACGACTGGGCCAATCGCGAAGTCCTAGGTTCTCTGCAAGCCTTGAATGCCGCACCCGTGCGCTCGGTAAAGTTGCTGGCGCATATCGTTTCCTCGGAAAGGTTGTGGCTCGAACGCCTGCTCGCCCAGAAGCAGACGGATCCGGTTTGGCCGCTCTTCACGCTCAAGGACTGTCAGTCGGGAATCGACCAACTATCCGGACTTTGGAAGAACTACCTGATTTCGCTGAACGAGGCTGGCCTCTCCGATTCGCGCACTTACAAGAACACCAAAGGCGATACGTTCACCAGTAAGAAGCAAGACATCCTGCTGCACGTGATCATGCATTCTGCATATCATCGCGGCCAGATTGCCGCGGAGGTGCGCGCCGCAGGATTCACTCCGGCTTATACCGATTTCATTCACGCGGTGCGGCAAGGGTTTGTGCAATAGGCACAGCCGCGGATGGACTGCGATGGTCCGCACCTTCGCGAGAAAACGTGGCCACGATAACGGCCAGAAGTGTGATCGGGGGCAGGGACAGCCATGTGTACAGCGGCACCTCAGCCGCTGAGTGCAGCCGTGCCGCCGGGATCAGAAGAGAACCGAGAGCCAGGACGAGAGCGGCAACCCACTGCCATACCTGACAGCCAAAGGCAGCCTTGATTAACGCCCGCGATAGGAGCCCTGCCTTTCCTATGTTTTCATAGTTCGCCAGCAAGACCAGTAGGGCCAGAATCAGCAGCGGCTGGTTGTATGCCGATAGCTTGGGCAGGATCGCCAGGGTCACCGTGCTTACCCAAGCCAACGCCCATCCGAAATCTGCGGAGCCTGCGGCGCTTTCTTTCCATCGCCAGCACTGAAACGCAAGCAGGATCACCAATGCCGCTGCCAGCAGAGTTGCCAACAAAGAAGGAAGAAGCACCTGCAGTATGGAAGGATTTGCCGCGTAACTCTGATATTCAGCGGCGGCCTTCAAGAAGCGCCCAATCCAGTGCGGCGAGATTGCCTCCGCCGCGCCGACCAAACCCGTCATCGTTCCAACGAAGCTCCACACCAGATGCTGGCGCTCTCGCCAACGGCCGGCTGCCCAAAACACGAACCACAGAATGAGCAGTCCGGAAATCTGCGGTTTTATAGTGGAGAGTGCCAACAGAAATCCACTCAGCCACAGCCATTGGTGAAACGCAGCTGCCGCGGCAGCCGCCAGCAAGAAAATTACCAATGCCGAGAGGTTCTGCATGTGAAATTCCTGCACCGCGCTGAAAGTGCTGATCGAAAGAATCATTCCCGAGAAGATCAGCAAGCGTGGGGGACGGAATCCGATGGCGTACAACCAAAGCGGGAGGCTGCATGCGGTGCCTAAGAGTTGAGCCCAGCGAAATATCTCGGCGGCGGAAGCGAACGACAAAGTGACGCTGGGAGCCAAGAGGAAAACGACGTACAGCGGATACGCGAATGCTACCTGGTCAATGGGATCGCCCGGGTTCTTCGGATCCAACTGCCTTCCGTAGTAGCCGATCTGTATCTGCCGAGTCACATCTGCGCTGTACGGATCGCGCCCATGCAACAGCAGTTCGCGAGCGCCCAGCCACCATGGATAAAGATCGGAGTTATTGCCGATCGGTCGACCCTTGGCCACCGCTTGTGCGGTAAATTCGGGCACAAGAATGGTTTCCGCCCAGCGCCACACGCCGAAACAGACTAGCAGCGAGGCTGCGAGCACAAGCCATCCTCCGTTGCGCCCAGGCAGATCGAGTTTCACGTCTGCATTCTACCTTCTCATCCATCTGTATGCCGTGTTTCGCACCCGTATGATGGTTTCAGTTTGCTTTCTAAAGTTGCGCTATGCTTGACTGGGAGAACATGAAAAAGCTCGTCGCGTTGTTCGTTTTGCTTTTCGTTAGCAGTCTGTCATTCGCGCAGGCTCCGGCGCCTGCGCAGACCCAGCAACCATCGCAGCCGCAGTCGACGGCACAGCCGGAGCACTCGCAACCGCAGCCTCAGGAGAAGTCTCAGGTCGACCCGCTTGCTGATCCCATCTCCAACAATGCTGTCGCTGAGCTCAGGGTACATTGGCAGCTCTTGCTTTTCTCTTTCATGGGCATGGGTGAGAAGAAGAATGGGGACGCAATCACGAACACCGCTTTTTCCCTGGATGCGACGGAAGGGAACTGGTCCGCGGTCCATCCTGTTCCTGGAACGGCGGGGCGTATTGGGGCGATGGCTGCAGGGGTCCGCGATCAGGTTTACTTGTTCGGCGGCTACGTAGTGTATGCGCAAGGCGGAGAAATGGTCGTCCCCGACGTCAGTGCGTATCAGCCTTCGCATGACCGCTGGTTCCGCATTGCTGATATTCCAAAGCCCGTGGCTGACTCGGTGATCGGAGTTTATCGCGATCGCTGGGTTTACCTGGTTGGCGGCCGATCGAACGCGGGCGCGGTCAACGACGTTCAAGTGTATGACGTGGAGAAAGACAGGTGGGCGCAAGCCACTCCGATTCCCGGACCGGCGGTCTTCGGCCATGCCGGTGGGTTGGTTGGTGAGACCATCATTTATGTCGACGGAGCTCGCGAAAATCCATCCGGCGGCAATCCGAAGTACGTCGCGTCCGACGAATGCTGGATGGGCAAGATTGACCATCACGACAAGACCAGGATTCAATGGACCAAGCTGCCTAACCATCCGGGGGCGGCGCGTTACCGCATCGCCGGGGGTGGTTCTGAAACCGATCAGAAGATCTATTTTGCAGGTGGAACCGACAATCCCTACGACTACAACGGCATCGGCTTCGATGGCAAGCCGTCGGAGCCGTCGCCGGTGACCTTCGACTTCAACTTGCACACCAAGAAATGGGAGACCATCAACGACAACACTCCTGATCCGACCATGGATCATCGAGGACTGCTGGTGACGCATGAAGGTCTGGTGCTCATCGGTGGCATGGAAAAGGGACAGAAGGTAACGACACGAGTCACGCTATTGTCGAAAGAACCGAAGGGAAAATAGGGTACGGCGGATGGAGTGGGCCGCTCCTTGCGTTTTCTGCAAGGGGCGGGAACCAACAATCCCAACCTATTCCTCGTTATCTTGTTGTAAACTTGCGAACAACCACATTCTTAGAACGTTACGCGAGCTGCCCCCACAGCCGGTCGAGGACACGCGGACTTTATGCAAAAAGACGCGAATGCTG
>Ga0070733_10001449_pt1 | contig 17691 bp, 17 predicted proteins | sample Coa_R1_9_FD_66450 | JGI IMG/M metagenome (GOLD analysis project Ga0070733, IMG submission 66450) | Surface soil microbial communities from Centralia Pennsylvania, which are recovering from an underground coalmine fire - Coalmine... | ecosystem: Environmental > Terrestrial > Soil > Unclassified ... | reverse complement strand
CCGCCGGTCGGCAAGCTGGCGCTGACGCCGATGCTCAACGAGCACGGAAGGCTGATCGGCGATTTCACCATTGGCCGCTATGAGGAGGACAAATTTCTCCTAGTCTGCTCCTACGCGGCGGAAAGCTACTACATGCGCTGGTTCGAGCGGCATGCGCCGCGAGATGGCGTCACGGTGCGTCCAGCCTCGATGGCCTATCCGGGCCTGTCGATCGCCGGGCCGAAATCGCGCGAGCTGTTGCAAGCCATGGTCCGCGAGGACGTCTCCAACGAGAAGTTCCCGTTCCTGTCTTTCCGCAGGATGGATGTCGGAATGATTCCGGCCCTCATCGGTCGCGTCACGTTCACCGGCGACCTTGGCTATGAAATCTGGGTCAAGCCGGAATACCAGCGCGCGCTTTACGACCTTCTCCTGAAAGAAGGCGCGCGCTTTGGGTTGACGCAATTCGGCATGCGAGCGCTTCTCTGCATGCGCCTCGAGAAGAGTTTTGGCACTTGGATCAAGGAGTATCGGCCAATCTACGGGCCTTACGAGGCCGGGCTCGGCCGCTTTGTCGATCTGAAGAAGAACGACTTCATCGGCCGCGACGCAGCCGCGCGCGAGAAGGAGAGCGGCGGCAAATTGCGCTTGCAAACTTTCGCCATCGACGCCATTGACGCTGACGCGATCGGCGATGAGCCGATCTGGCATGACGGCAAAGTGGTCGGCTGGGTGACGTCGGGCGGCTACGGCCATAGCGTCGATCAGTCGCTGGCCTTGGGCTACGTCCCCAAAGAGCTTGCCGGCGCCAGCCACGGCTTCGAGATCGAGATCATCGGCGAGCGCCGTCCCGCGAAGAGGCTCGACGCGCCGATCTTCGATCCGCAGGGTTTAAGGATGCGGAGCTAAATTAGGCTCGCAGACCAGCGTTCCACACTACCTCCTAAACGTCGAGCTCGTGGATCGCTTGACACCTTCATCCGCGCCTCGTATTTAAGTGATCACTTAAATACGAGACCTTGCGATGCCCCCCGACGCTCTCAGCGTCACTTTCAAGGCGCTTGCCGACCCGACACGCCGAGCGATTCTCGCTCGCCTGGCGAGCGGCGAAGTCGCGGTGCAGGACCTCGCCGCGCCGTTCGATATGAGCCTCCCCGCCGTCTCTCAGCACCTGAAAGTTCTTGAGAACGCCGGCCTCATCACCCGCGGCCGCGAGGCGCAATGGCGGCCCTGCCGGCTCGAAGCTTCGGCGCTGAAGGGCGCGACGGACTGGCTCCAGACCTATCGCAAGTTCTGGGAAGGAAGCTTCAACAAGCTCGATCGTTATCTCGAGAGCGTTCAGTCGAAGGAGAAGAAAAAATGAGTGCGCTGAAAGTCAAGGCCAGCGCTTCGCCCGATCAGCCGACGATCGTGATGGAGCGCGAATTCGCCGCGCCGCCCGCCGTTGTCTTTCGCGCTTTTTCCGAGGCTGAGGCCCTGCGGCAATGGTACGGTCCCGACGGTTTCACGATTACGGTGCTCGCCATGGATTTCCGGGTCGGCGGTCTCTTTCGTTTCACCATGCACGCGCCGGATGGGACCGATTTCCCCAATCGCATTCAATATCGGGAGATCGTCCCGGCGGAGCGCCTCGCCTATCGCCACGGCGTCGACATCGACAACGATCCGAACGCCTTCGAAGTCGTCAATATCTTCACGGCGATCGGCGACAACCGCACGCGCCTCTTTAGAACCGCGACCTTCCCGTCGATCGAAGCGCGCAACGCGGTGATGAAATTCGGGGCGGTGGAATTGGGGGCGCAAACAATCGAGAAATTGGCGGCTTACCTCGAGCGCGCCGGCTAGACCCGGACGACGCGACGATCGCGCGCGACCGCCGGCGGCCGCCGCTATGGCTTATCGCGACGGCGGCCGGCCGTTTGAGCGCCTCATCCACGCGCCGCTTGGCGCGCGATATGAGCGATGTCGAGACGGTCGATGCCGATGTCCTGCAATTCTCGATCTGTATAGCTGGACAGTTCATGAAGAACCTTCCAGTAACGGCGACGCTCTTCCAGGTAACGGGTAATGAAGGCGAGCTTCATTGGTGGTCTCCTTCTCACTTTTCTCCGTCAAACCTACGGTGATAGCCGGTTTGTCGGTCCGTATTCCCTGGGCGTTCCTTCTCCAAGACATGGGCTAGATAGAATGCTGCGATGCACAAGTCAAGAGTGCGGTGCATCAAGTCATGTGAAAGTCGCATGAAGCTAGCATGTCAAAATTGGGGCGAACCGAAAATTTGGTGAGATAACCCAACATCAGGAGTATATTTGGCTCAAAATTGATCATTTGCATGCAAAACATGCATGTCGTCTGCGACCACACGTCGCGCTTCAATCGACGGCTCCAAGCCGATAATTGCTTAACGAATTCTTTATTGGCTCACCTTTCAGGCTGCCGCGCGATGTGGTGGAATCAAGCCAAACCCGCCCTCGCCTTGGCGAGTTCCTGTCGGGCCGCCAGGCGCAGCAGGAGCTGATCGGTCGAGACCGAACAAAGCGAAAATCCGCGCCGCGCGAGGTCGTGGGCGCGCTCGCCAGTGTGGCAAAATGCGGCGGCGAATTTTCCATGCTTCCTGGCGGCGGCGACGATTGTCGTCAGCGCGGAATCGACGTCCTGGCTCTGGGCCTCGACCGCCCCGCCGTCGCTGAGCGCGATGGAGAGATCGGACGGCCCGACAAAGACGCCGTCGATGCCGGGGGTCGCGAGAATATCGTCGAGCGCCGCAATCGCCTGGCGCGTCTCGACCATGGCGATCGCCAGCGTGATCTGATTGGCGTTGCGCAGATAGTCCGACGGCTCGTAGCCGGTGAGAGCCAGCGCCGCCCTGGGGCCCCAGCTGCGCTGGCCGAGCGGGGGGAACTTCATGAAATCGGCGAAGGCCCTCGCGTCGGCGGCGCTATTGATCATCGGCGCAATGACCGCGGCCGCGCCGGCGTCGATCACCCGCGAAGCTGTGGCGAAATCGCCGATCGGAATGCGCACAATCGCCGGTTTGCCGGCGAGAGCAACGGCGGCGATCCCGCGCAGCGCGCCCGTCACGTCGACGGAGCCGTGCTGCATCTCCATCACCGCCGTATCAAAGCCGTCGCGGGCGAGCTGCTCGGCGATCATCGGCTCATTGATGCCGACCCACGCGGCGAAAACACATTCGCCCGCCGCAATGCGCCGCGACAGCGTTCCGACAATTCCACCTTCGCTCATAGCGCTCCCCTTTTTGGCAAGCGCGGCGCGCTCGGCCTTGAGAATGATCTCATTGTTCGACGCGGCGTCGCCCTCGTCAATCGTCCCGTCATCGCTCCGCTCGCGCCTGGAGGCAAGCCTCACGTACCTCGCTCCCGCGACATTACGCTGATGTAATTTGACTTTAATCCGGCTTGAATCGACTTCTTTGCTCCGGTGAAACCCCACCGCACGAGGCTTCTCATGAAAAAGTTCTTGCTTGCTGGCGTCGCCGCCGCCGCGCTTGCCGGCTCGGCGTACGCCTATACTTCCTATGCCGTCGCCGATGATGCGCCGGCCCATGCCGAGTTCCGGATGCAGGAGCGCGCGGCGTTGCTCGACGGACACATCGCCGGCCTGAAGGCGAGCCTCAATCTTAACGCCGATCAGGAAAAGAACTGGCCGGGGTTCGAAAGCGCCATCCGCTCGATCGCCAAGGACCGGATGGATCAATTCCGCGCGATGCGCGAGGCGCGCAAAAATGAGACCGAGCGACCGACGCCGATCGACCACATGCGCATGATCGCGGATCGACTCGCCAAGAACTCCACCGATCTCAAGACGCTCGCCGACGCCGCGCAGCCGCTCTACGCGAGCCTCGACGACACGCAAAAGCGCGAATTCGGCCCGCTGTTCCATGCTTTCGTCCGCGACGGCCGTCACGACGGCGGTGGCGAGCATCGCCACGGGGGCGGCGAAGAGCGCGGCGGAGATCAGTAACAACTGAGAAGGCATGAAACGCGCCGCCGTTGCGGCGCGTTTCTTCATCGAAAACGATAGACGGACGCGCGCTTGATTTCCGCGTCCTCGAGCGCTCGCGTGACCGGCACGCGGTATACCACGATCGGCTCGAGAAAATCGCGGGCGAGATAGGCGCGTCCCGGGTCGCCGATCAACACCTCGGCGCCGCGCGAGGCAAGATCGGCGAGCCAAAGCGTAACAGCGTCCGCCATGTCCTTTTGGTACGAGACGTCGCCCGCCAGAACGACGTCCCATCCTTCATCGACGCCGATGAGATCGGCGAGCCGCGTCGCGACGGTCGCGCCGTTTAGCGCCGCGTTGAGACGGACCGCCTCGATGGCGAATTCGTCGATCTCGCTCGCCTCGACCAGCGCCGCGCCAGCTTTTGCAGCGGCGATGGCCACAAGACCGGAGCCCGAGGCGAAATCGAGGACGCGCCTCCGGGCGACGAGCGCGGGATGATCGAGGACGTAACGCGCAAGCGCCTGGCCGCCGGCCCAGGCGAAAGCCCAGAAGGGCGGCGGCAGGCCGATCGCGCCCAATTCCTCTTCGGTTTTGGCCCATAGCGCCGTCGCTTCGTCGGCGAGACGCAGCGATATTTCGGGCGCGTGGGGAACAGCGAGGACCCGCGTATGGGCGATGATGAAGGCGCGGCGATCGCCGATCGCCATGGCTATCTAAGCCTTCCAGTGCAGCGCGACGATCAGTGTGAAGAGACGTCGCGCAGTATCGAAATCCACGTCGATCTTGCCGGCCAGTCTTTCCAAGAGCAGCGCCGCCGCTTCGTCATGAATGACCCGGCGGCTGTTGTCGAGCGCCTCGATCTGCGCCGGGCTCGCGGTGCGGATCGCCGCGTAATAGGTTTCGCAAGTGAGGAAATAATCCTTCAGGAAGGAGCGAAACGCGGTCAGCGGCAGGGTATGGGATGCGCTCGCGCCGCCGGAAACAGGGCTTGCCGCGAGAGTGAGCTTGGCGTCCTGCAGCGCGACGCGCAACGCATAGGGCCCGTCGTCGCGACCGGCGAGCGAAAAACGGTTCTCCTGGACAAGGTCATAGATTGCAATGGCGCGCTCATGCTCCTGATCAGGCGAACCACGCCCGATCGAAGCTTCGTCGATTGTCACTTCGACGAGTCTTCCCGGCGTCTCTCCTTTGCCGCTCATTGCGCCTCGCTGCGCTTCAGGCGCATGGCCACCGAGCGCGCATGGCCCTGAAGCCCCTCTGCTTCGCCGAGCGCGATCGCCGCAGGACCGAGAACCTGCAGCGCGCGCTCGTCGCATTTCAGAAGCGACGTTCGCTTCATGAAATCATAAACGCTGAGACCGGAGGAGAAACGCGCCGAGCGCGCCGTCGGCAGCACGTGGTTGGAGCCGCCGACATAGTCGCCGATGGCTTCGGGCGTCGAGGCCCCGAGAAAGATGGCGCCGGCGTTGGCGATGCGCCGGCATAAGGCTTCGCCGTCGCGCGCCATGATCTCGAGATGTTCCGGCGCGAGGCGATCGACGAGGGGGATCGCCTCGCCAAGATTGGCGACGATGATGATCGCGCCATTGTCGCGCCAGCTCGCGCGGGCGATTGCGGCGCGCGGCAGATCGGCGAGTTGCGCGTCAACCGCGCGCGCGACTTTCTCGGCGAGGCCGGGCGAGTCGGTGATGAGAATCGATTGCGCCGCCTCGTCATGCTCGGCTTGGGCGAGAAGATCGGCGGCAAGAAAATCGGGATTGGCCGAAGAATCGGCGAGTACGACGACTTCGGAGGGGCCGGCGATCATGTCGATGCCCACGGTTCCGAAGACGCGGCGCTTCGCCGCCGCGACATAGGCGTTGCCGGGTCCGACGACTTTCATGACCGGACGAATCTGCTCCGTGCCATAGGCGAGCGCGGCGACGGCCTGGGCGCCGCCGACGCGGTAGACTTCGTCGACGCCCGAGAGGCTGGCTGCGGCGAGAACCAGTGGATTGATGTGGCCGTCCGGCGTCGGCACGGTCATCACGATGCGCGCGCAGCCGGCGACTTTGGCCGGGGCGGCGTTCATCACCACGGAGGAGGGGTAGCTCGCCGCGCCGCCCGGCACATAAAGGCCCACCGCCTCGATCGGCCGCCAGCGCCAGCCGAGCTCAACGCCGAGCGAGTCGACGAACGAGACATCCTCGGGCTTCTGACGCTGATGATAGGCGAGGACGCGAGCATGAGCGAGCTCGAGAGCGGCGAGCGCCTTGCCATCGCAGGCGGCGATTGCTTCGGCGATCTCAGCCTCGCCGATCCTGATCCCAAGACGCGGCAGATCGATCCGGTCGAAGCGCAGGGAATATTCGGCGAGCGCCTCGTCGCCGCGCGCCTTGACGTCCTCGATGATCGCGCCGACGACCTGATCAACGTCTTGCGAGGCCTCGCGCTTCGAGGCGAGCAGCGTCGCAAATTGCCGCTCGAAATCCGCTGCGCTCGTTTCGAGGCGAATCGGCATCGCTTTGTCTTTCTGCGTTGAAGGCCGTCAGCGCGCCTGCGGCTCGTCTGCCAGAGCGTGACCGGGGCAGGCGGAGACTTGGTCGCGCGGGCCGATGTCGCGCAATTCGGCTTCGAGGCATTCGACCTCGAGGCGGATGGCCGCCCCGCCGGAGAACGTCAGCGTGACAATTCCCGAGGGCGGATCGTTCTCGACGAAGCTCACGGCGAGCAGGTTTAAGAGCGCTTCCGGCTTGAGAGCGGCAAGCCCGGTCTGGGCGACCTTCAAGACGCGCTCGAAGCGGAGCGCCGCGCCGACGCGCTCTTTGCGCCCGGCCTCATACGCCGACCAGTCATAGCGCTTGGCGCCGACCACGAAACGCTTTTGCGCCGGGAGATAGACGATCTCGCCCCGCCGCACGAACGCGTCCTGCATATGCGCCGAGACGATCGCGAGATCCTCCGCATCAAGCGCGATCAGCTTCAAGTCCGTGGGCGCGTCCTGCATGCGTAGCCTGTGATGCGCTGAACCTCTGCGCCGCAGGCGCTGAGCTTGTGCTCGAGGTTCTCAAACCCGCGATCGAGATGATAGACGCGGTTGACGATCGTCTCGCCTTCCGCGGCGAGCGCGGCGATGACCAGCGAGACCGAAGCGCGCAAGTCCGTCGCCATCACTGGCGCGCCGCGCAATTTGCCGACCCCCTCGACGACCGCCGTGTCGCCTTCGAGCTTGATATGCGCGCCGAGCCGCGCAAGCTCCTGCACATGCATGAAGCGATTTTCGAAAATCGTCTCCTTGATGCGCGAGACGCCTTTGGCGCGCGTCATCAGCGCCATGAACTGCGCCTGCAAGTCCGTCGCAAAGCCGGGGAAGGGCGCCGTCTCGATATCGACCGCGCTGATCCCGGCCCCGTTGCGCTTCACCCGAACGCCCTGATTGTCGCTGGAGACGCTGGCGCCTGAGGCCGTCAGCGCGTCCAGCGCCGCCTCGAGGTGGTCGCGGACCGCGCCTTTGAGCAAAACATCGCCGCCGGTCATGGCGACGGCCGTTGCGTAAGTGCCGGTCTCGATCCGATCCGGCAGCACGGAATGGCGCGCGCCGGAAAGCCTCGCTACGCCGGTGACCTCGATTGTCGAGCCGCCCGCGCCATGAATGCGCGCGCCCATCTTGTTGAGGCAGTCGGCGAGGTCCTTGATCTCGGGCTCGCAAGCGGCGTTGCGGATCACTGTCGCGCCATGCGCGGTCGCCGCCGCCATGATCGCGGTATGGGTGCCGCCGACCGTCACTTTCGGGAACGTCACTTCGCCGCCGACAAAGCCGCGCGGCGTCGTGGCGACGACATAGCCGGCGTCGATCTCGATCTTCGCGCCGAGCGTCTCCAGCGCCATCAAGAGCAAATCGACCGGCCTGGTGCCGATTGCGCAGCCGCCAGGCAGCGACACGCGGGCTTCGCCGGTCCGCGCCAATAGCGGCGCGATGACCCAGAAGCTCGCCCGCATCTTCGAGACGAGATCATAAGGCGCGGTGGTGTCCACGATCTCGCGAGCGGTCAAATGCGCGGTTTGCCCGGCGTCGGCGCCTTCGCCGGCGCGCTTGCCGTTCAGCGAATAATCGACGCCGTGATTGCCGAGAATGCGGACCATCAAGCTGACGTCGGCGAGCCGCGGCAGGTTCTCGAGGGTCAGCGTCTCCTCGGTCATCAGGCTGGCGATCATCAACGGCAGAGCCGCGTTCTTGGCCCCCGATATGCGAATTTCGCCGTTGAGCCGGCCGCCGCCCTTTATCTTGATCCGATCCATGATTGCCCCATCGCGCCTTTGAAAACGGCGCTCTTATCGTCAGACGTTTTGATGACTATCGCTGTTCCTGGCCTTCCGAGGATTCCTCTAAGTTCGCCTTGTTCGCGCGACCGCGGGCCAGCGCCTTACGGCGTTTGAGATTTTCGCGCAAAGCGGCAGCGAGGCGCTCGCGCCTTTTTTCCGCTTCGCTTTCGCGCCCCTGGCCCGACGCCATCAAAGGCTCCTGGAGCGCCGGCCAACCGGCCGCGCGCTTGGCGCTAGATAGGCTCCGCGCCGGACCGGGGCAAGCCCAATTGCCGGGGCGGCCCGAGGCGACTTTTTAGAGCGCGAGAGCGCGGTCAGCGATCAGGGCGTTGACCGCCGCGATATCTTTGGCTTGGGCGCGATCCTTGTCGACGAATCTGGCGACCTGCCGGATCGCGGCGTAGACGCTCGAAGAAGCCTTGCCCAGCTTCTCGCTGCCCTCGCGGACGCCGCGCAGGTCGACCGCCTGGCACAAAGCCAGGAGCAGAATCGACAAAGCATCGCGCAGCCTCAGCGCCATGTCATTGGCGCTCATCGCGCTGTGCATGCCGAGGCTGACGATGTCCTGGTTATATTGCTCGGTCGGCAGGGTATGGATGGAGCTCGGCGCGGCCATCTGACGGCAGGCGACGACCAGGCTCGTCTGGGCGAGCTGCATGCCTTTGAAACCGCTGCTGAGGCCCGGATCGGTGGCGAGGCTGGCTGGCAGGCCGTTGCTGAAGCGCGGGTCCATCAGCATCGCCATCAGGCAATGGGCCCAGTTGGCGAGATTGGCGATGTCGATTTTGACGCCGTCCATCGCTCGGGCGATGTGGCCGCCATAGAAATTGCCGGTGTGATAGACTTCGTCCCGCGCAGCGTCGATCAGCGGATTGTCGTTGACCGAATTCATCTCGCGCTCGACGACCCGTCGCGCAAATTCCAGGTTCTCCAAGGCCGGCCCGAGGCCCTGTGGCGCGCAGCGCAGAGAATAGGGCGTCTGGATGCCTTGCTCGGTCTCGACCGTGCGCGTCGCGTCGGCTCGATTCTTGCGGATATCTTCGCGCAAGGCGTCGAGATCGAAGAGCAGCGTGCTCCCTTCGGCATAGGCGCGCAAGAGTCGCGCCGCCTCGATCTGGCCGGGGTGGTTCTTCACGAGGTGGATGTTCTCGCGGAAAGGATCGCTCGTCGCGCGCAAGGCCTCGGCGGTCATCGCCACCGCCGCAAGGGTCAGACGCGCCAAATACTCAAGATCGTAGAGCGTCAGGGCCGCGACGCTGGTCATCATCGTCGTCCCGTTGACCAGGGCGAGACCTTCCTTGGCCTCGAGGCGAATCGGCTCGACGTTGCTCCGCTTCAGCGCCTCGGCGACGCTCACGCGCTCGCCGCGCCAATGGGCTTCGCCCTCGCCTGAAAGCGCGCTGCCGATATAGGCGGAAGGCACGAGGTCGCCGCTTGCGCCGACCGATCCGTAGCGCGGCACGATCGGCGTGACGCCGGCGTTGAGCAGCGCAATGAGGCGCTCGATGACGATCGGGCGGACCGCCGAGTAACCTTTGCTCAGCGCGTTGGCGCGCAGGACGATGGCGCCGCGCACGATCGCCTGGTCGAGCTCCGGCCCCGCCCCGCAGCATAAGGAATGGAGGACGTTCTCTTGCAGGGCCTTCAGCTCGGACGGCGGGATGAAATACTTGACGTTCGCGCCGAAGCCGGTGCTGACCCCATAGATGATTTCCTGCCGCCCGAGCTTGCGCAGCAAGGCTTCGCGCGAAGCCTCAGCCGCCGCGGCGACCGATCCGGCGGTCTCCACCCGCGACCCGTCTCTGGCGACGCGAACCAGGTCTTCCACCGTCAGGTCATTGCCAGTGAGGACGACGGCTTTGTCGAGAACGAGGCTGTCCATGGCGGTCTCCCTATTCGGAGCGACGACGCATTTTGCCCCCGGCTGGCGGTATTACTTTGCCAACCCGACCTTTGTTGCCGCAGACTTGAGAAAAATTTTCTCGCGAAGGGACCCGAATGGCTGAAATCGACCTCGACGAGGCCTCGCGCCGAATCCTCGCCGCCCTTCAGGCCGACGGCCGCCAGACGTTGCAAGACGTCGCCGAGCGCGCGGGTCTGTCGCCGACGCCCTGCTGGCGGCGGATGAAGGCGATGGAGGAGGCCGGCGTCATTCGCGGCTATGTCGCGACCCTCGATCGCGAGAAGCTCGGTCTTGGCCTTTGCGTCTTCGCGCATGTCACCTTGCAACGCAACGCCGAGAACACCGGCGCGAATTTCGAGCAGGCGATGCGCGATTGCCCGGAAGTGCTCGAATGCTACGCGGTGACCGGCGACGCCGACTACATCATCAAGGTCGTCGCTCGCGATCCGAAGGACTATCAGCGGTTCTTGGAGGCGAAGATTTTCCGCTGGCCGTTCGTCGCGCAGATCCGCTCGAGCATCGCGTTGAAGGAAGTGAAGGACGTGACCGCGCTGCCTCTGTGAGCGATTGGCTATGGCCCGTCACCTGGCGCTCTCGATCAGCCGCGACGCCGCGGCGCGCGCTTCTTCCGTGATCGTCGCGCCGGCGAGCATGCGCGCGATCTCCTCGCGCCGCGCCGCCCGATCGAGCGCGCTCACTCTCGTCGCGACGCGCTCGCCTTTGCCGACCGCGTCCTTGGCGATTTTGAAATGACTGGTCGAGCGCGCCGCGACCTGCGGCGCGTGGGTCACCGCCAGCACTTGCGCGCGCGTCGCAAGACGCGCCAGCCGCTGGCCCATCGCGTCGGCGATGGCGCCACCGACGCCGGTGTCGATCTCGTCGAAGACCAAGGTCGGCGCCGAACCGCGATCGGCGAGCGCGACTTTGAGAGCCAGCATGAACCTTGCGAGCTCGCCGCCCGACGCGACCTTCATCAAAGGTCCGGCCCGAGAGCCGGGATTGGTCCTGGCGTAAAATTCGACGCGATCGATCCCTTCAGCGCTGATATTGGCCCGGTCGCTTGCGATGGACACTGAGAATTCGGCGCGCTCCAGCTTCAAGGGCGCAAGCTCGGCGTTGACCGCGCGCTCCAATTCGCGGGCGCTTCGCGTCCTCGCCGCCGACAGAGCGGCCGCCGCCGTCTCATAGGTCAGCGCCGCGTCCTCGGCGGCCTTGGCGAGGCTTTTGAGCTTGGCCTCGCCGGCGTCAAGCGCGTGAAGCTCGGCGCCGTAGCGTTCGGCGAGCGAAGCGAGGCTCTCGACGGGGACCGCATATTTGCGCCCGGCGCCGCGCAGCGCGAAGAGCCGCTCCTCGGCGCGCTCTAGCTCCTTTGGATCAAAATCGGCGGCGCGCAACGCTGCCTCGATCGTGCCTTGCGCCGCGTCGAGCGCCTCTAGCGCTGCGTCAAGCGCTTTGACGCAAGGCTCGATCAGGGCTGGCGCTTGGCTGGCCCGCCTCTGCAAGCGGCGCGTCACCGCGGCAAGATGCTGCGCGATCGCCGCCTCGCCGGAGAGGCCTTCGTGAGCCTCGTTGATGTCGGCGGCGACTTTCTCGGCTTGCATCATCGCGGCGCGGCGCGCCGCGAGCGTCTCTTCCTCCCCCGGCTGCGGCGCGAGCCGCGTCAATTCGTCGTGCGCATGGCGCAAGAAGTCGGCGTCGGCGCGCGCCGCCTCCAGCCGCGCCGTTTCGGCGCTTAACAGGGCCTCCGCCTCCTTGAGCGCGGCGTGAGCCCCACGAGTCGCTGCGGCTTGCCCGCTCAGGCCGCCAAACGCGTCGACCAGCGCGCGATGGCTTGCCGCATCAATGAGCGCTCGTTCGTCATGCTGACCATGGATTTCGACGAGGCCCGCCCCGAGCGATCGCAAAGTCTGGGCGCTGACCGGCTGATCATTGATGAAGGCGCGCGTGCGGCCGTCGGCGAGTTGCACGCGGCGCATAATCAACTCGTCGTCGGTCTCGAGGCCCTGCTCGCGCGCCGTTATGAGAGCGGGAAGATCGGACGCGACTTCGAAGACTGCGGTCACCTGGCCTTGGAGCTGGCCGTGGCGAACCAGCGCGCCGTCGCCGCGCGCCCCGAGCGCCAGCGCCAATGCGTCCAAAAGGATGGATTTTCCGGCCCCTGTCTCGCCGGTGAGGATCGAAAGGCCGCCGTCGAATTCGAGGTCCAGCTGGTCGATCAACACGATGTCGCGGATCGTCAACCGGACGAGCATAAGCTCGCGCTCCTTTAAGCGATCAGCCCGGCATGACCGTGTGGTAGATTTTCGAAATCCAGGAATTCCGGTCTTCGTTCGGCTCCAAACCGCCGCCCTTCAGGAGACCATAGGCGTCCTTGTACCACTGCCCATCCGGGAAGTTGTGACCGAGCACGGCGGCGGCGGTCTGCGCCTCATTTGTCACGCCGAGGCCGAGATAGGCTTCGGTCAGCCGATAAAGCGCCTCTTCGGCGTGGCGCGTGGTCTGGTATTTCGAGAGGACGTTGCGGAAGCGGTTGATTGCGGCGACATAGTTGCGGCGATTGAGGTAGAAGCGGCCGACCGACATTTCCTTGCCGGCGAGCTGATCGCGCGTCACCTGGATCTTGAACTTCGAGTCGTTGACATATTCCGAGTTCGGATATTTCTGGACGACTTGCGTGTACATGTCCAGGGCCTTTTCGGCGCGCTCCTGATCGCGCGAGATATCGGGAATCTGGTTATAGTACGAGCTTGCGCCGAGATAGAGAGCGTAAGCGGTGTCAGGCGAATCGGGATAGAGCTTTACGTATCTCTCCGCGGACTGTTCCGCGTTGTCGTATTCGCCGGCCTGGAATTGCGAATAGGCCGTCATCAACAGCCCCTTCTGGGACCAATTCGTATACGGATAGTCCTTCGAAAGGTCGGTGAATTTCTTGGCGGCGCCGGAGCCGTCGCCCTTGGAGAGGCGTGCGAGGCCCTGATCATAGACTTGGGTCGCCGGGACGTCCGGCTCGATTTTCATCTTGTATTTCGCCGAGGCGAACGGGTTGTAATCGTCGATGTCGAACGAACCGCAAGCGGCGAGCGGCGCGCCGATGGCCAAGACGGCGGCCAAGCGGCCAACTATTGAGCCAGCCTTCGCCGCGCGGCGCCAGAGATTCGTCGGATAGATCAGTGGCATGCTGAAAATCTCAAATTCCGGCCAAGACGGCGGGACCCCCAACAAAGATCGGCCCTAAGCCCAACCGGCTCCTTTACCCCAAAGCGCTTTTCGGCGCCACTAAACCAAGGCTCGCGATAGCGGGCGATTGTGGCGCCAAGGCGCCGCGGGCCAAGTCGCCGCGCCGCCTGGCCCAGCAGAACCCAGGCGCACGCCACGCGGCAGTTATCAAGTTTGGCGCCTAAGGTGGGCTCAGTCGACTTCCGCAGCATAGGTCGCGAGCGCGAGCGCGCCGCTGCCGACGTGAGCATGCGCGGGTTGGCGACGCGCGGGCTCGACAAATTCGTAAGCCGAACGGTCGGCGAACAGCGCCTCCAGAACCCGCACATTCAGCGCGTGGCCCGGCATGTAGCTCTTGAAAGCGCCGATGATCGGCGCGCCCGCCAAGGCAAGATCGCCGATCGAATCAAGCATCTTATGGCGCACGAACTCGTCGGCGTATCGCAGGCCCTCTGGATTGACGATCCTCTCGCCGTCGAGAGCGATCGAATTTTCGAGGGACGAGCCGAGCGCGAAGCCCATTTTCCAAAGCCGCTCGACGTCGCTGACGAAACCGAAGGTGCGGGCGCGCGCGATCTCGCTTCGGAAGGTGGCGGCGTCAAGATCAATCGTCTTGCGCTGACGGCCGATGGCGCGAACCGAAAAATCGATTTCGATGTCGAGGCTCAAGCCCCGCTCGGCGGGACGCAATTCCGCATAGGCGGCGCCACGTTCGACGCGAACCGGTTTGACGACCTTCAGGCAGCGACGAGGCGTCGACAAAGCGACCACGCCCGCCTCATCGATCGCCGCCACGAACGGGGCGGCGGAGCCGTCCATGATCGGCGCCTCAGGGCCATCGACCTCGATCATCACATTGTCGACGCCAAGGCCGGCGAGCGTCGCCATCAGATGCTCGACTGTCGCGATCGAGGCTCCAGTCGGATCGCCGAGAACGGTGCAGAGCTGAGTCTGAGAAACTTTGGACCAATTGGCTTCAATCAGACGCTCGCGTCCGCCAGGTAGGCCCGAGCGCAAAAAAACGACGCCTGAATTGGCGTCGGCCGGATGAAGAACAAGGCTCGCGGGGGCGTTGGAGTGTACGCCGAAACCGGAAATAGACACGCGGTCTCGGATCGTCGTTTGGTATCCAAGCTTCATCAATCCGCTTCCCCTGGCGCCAACCGCAAGGATCCTTGAGCGGTCCTTGTTCGCCGCCGGCCGTTTGAACGGCCTGCCGGGCTGCGCTTAAAACATATGGGTAAAAAATTTTTACCCACGAACCTTATCGGAAGCAGACCATACGAGGCGCGGCGACCACGGCCAAATCACTCTTCATGACCATCTGTTACAGCAGCCTTAACCACAATTCTGTTTGAAGAATCAATGTATTAGTAGTCAGATGAGATTCTTGGGATGGGTAGCGTTCCAAACGATCGCTGATATCGGACCTTAAAAGAATCGCCCGCGGTTTGCGGCCGCGGGCGTCGCTAGAGATTCGAGACCAGTCTGGCCTCAGCTCGACTGCCGTCGCAGGAAGGCTGGAATCTCCAATTCGTCCTCTTCAAGCGGGGCGGGCTTGACGCCGGTCCGGCCATGCGGATCGAGCGAACCCTGGGCCACACGCGGCGCGAGCGCGCGCGGCTGAGGCCTGCCGTATTCCGCATGCGACTGTGACAAGGGCGCCGGGCGGGCGGCGACCGGAGGCGGCAAAACCGGCGCGACGCGCGGCGCCGGCGGAGGCGGCTCCTCGTGACGGGTGATGCCGAAGGCGGCGAGCTTCTCCAGAAGCGAGCGCCGGCGCGTTTCGCCGTGGTTCGGGGCGCTCTGTTCGCCGCGGGCGATGCGCACCTGCTGCTGCACGACCGGCGGCAAATCCTCGACCTGCGGCATCCGCGCCGGTCTGATGATTTGCTCGGCGGCCGGCGGGATGAAGTCTTTGGCCGGCTCCTCGAACAAAGTCGGTTGTTCCGGCTGCTCGATCCGGAACGCCGGCTTCGGCGCTGCCGGGCGAATCTCGACTTCCGACGTCGAGATCGGAGCGGTCGTCTCCAAATCGTGCGGCGGCTCGATCTCATGGCGTTCGACCGGCGCCTCGGCGATAGCCGCCGCGGCGGCGCGCGCCGAGGCTTGCGCGCGAAGGCGTTGGGCCGCCTCGGCGATCCGCGATTGACTGATCGCCGGCTCCGGGCTCTCGAGCGCCGCCGGCTGGTCGATGCCCGTCGCGACCACTGAAACGCGAACGACGCCATCGAGGCTTTGATCGAAAGTCGCGCCGAGGATGATGTTGGCTTCCTCGTCGACCTCCTGGCGAATGCGACTCGCCGCCTCGTCGACTTCGTACAGCGTCAGATCGTTGCCGCCGGTGATCGAAATCAGCAGGCCGCGCGCGCCTCGCATCGAGGTCTCGTCGAGCAACGGATTGGCGATCGCCGCCTCCGCCGCCTGGATCGCGCGACGGTCTCCGGAGGCCTCGCCTGTGCCCATCATCGCCTTGCCCATTTCGCTCATGATCGAGCGTACGTCGGCAAAGTCGAGATTGATCAAGCCTTCCTTGACCATCAGATCGGTGATGCAGGCGACGCCGGAATAGAGGACCTGGTCGGCCATCGCGAAAGCGTCGGCGAACGTCGTCTTCTCGTTGGCGACGCGGAAGAGATTCTGATTGGGGATGATGATCAGCGTATCGACCGACTTCTGCAATTCAGTGATGCCGGCTTCGGCGACGCGCATGCGCCGCGCGCCTTCGAATTGGAACGGCTTAGTGACCACGCCGACCGTCAGGATGCCCATTTCCCGCGCGACGCGCGCGACGACCGGCGCCGCGCCCGTGCCGGTGCCGCCGCCCATGCCGGCCGTGACGAAGACCATATGCGCGCCGGCGAGATGATCCCTGAACTCCTCCATCGCCTCTTCGGCGGCGGCGCGGCCGACTTCCGGCTTCGAGCCGGCGCCGAGACCCTCGGTCACCTGAAGGCCCATCTGGATGATTCGATCAGCTTTGGAGGAGGTCAACGCTTGCGCGTCGGTGTTGGCGACGATGAAATCGACGCCGACAAGTCCGGACACGATCATGTTGTTGACGGCGTTTCCGCCTGCCCCGCCGATGCCGCAAACCATGATTCGCGGCTTGAGTTCCCGGAGCTCGGGGGCTTTCAAATTGATGGACATGCCTTTGCCTCTTGACGTTAGACGCCCGCCGGCGCCGGGGGTTAAATCGCGACTCAAATGGTCCAAACTCATTCTTGGGCCTTACGCCCGTTCACTTGTCCGAACTTTAAAAGCTCTCCTTGAGCCAGCGTCCGACGCGCGCCACGTAGCCGCCGTCCTCGGCGCCTGAAGCAAGGCCGCGCCGCCCCGGCTCGAAATGTTCGATGCCCGCGACCTGCGGATAGACCATGAGCCCGACCGCTGCCGCGAAGGCTGGATTCTTGGCTGATTCCGGCAGGCCCTCGACGCCGAGGGGGCGGCCGATCCGGATCTGGTTGGAGACGATCCGCCGCGCAAGCTCCGGCAGGCCGGTGAGTTGGGAGGCGCCGCCAGTCAGCACCAATCTTCGCCCGACGTGAGCGGCAAAGCCTGCGTTCTTGAGGCGGTCGCGCACCAATTCAAGAATTTCTTCGACACGCGGGCGAATGATGCGCACCAATTCCGACTTGGGCAGCACGCTCGGGTGGTCCATATCGTCGCCGACGCGATTGACCGTCATCGTGTCGCGCTCGTCCGATAAGGAGGCGACGCAGCCGCCGTAGAGCGTCTTCAAACGCTCGGCGTCGGCGAGAGAAACGGCGAGGCCGCGCGCGACGTCCATCGTGATGTGATTGCCGCCGACGGCCACGGCGTCGACATGGACAAGCCGGCCGCCGGTGAAGACGCCGATCGAGGTCGTGCCGCCGCCAAGATCGACCACGGCGGCGCCGAGCTCGGCCTCGTCGTCGACCAGCGTGGAAAGTCCCGCCGCATAGGGCGTCGCTACAGCGGCCTCGACGCGCAGATGGCATCGCTCGACCGCGAGCATCAGATTGCGAGCGGCGGCGCCGTCGCAGGACGCGACATGGAGTTCGGCGCCGAGCTCGGCGGCGACCATGCCCTTGGGATCGCGAACGCCGCGCGTCGAGTCGAGCGAAAAGCCCATCGGCAGCGCGTGCAGAACCACGCGCCCCGATCGCGCGCTCGCATGCGAGGCGGCTTCGAGCACCCGATGGATGTCGCTCTGAGCGACCGTGTTATGGGCGATCGCGACTTTGGCGGTGAAGAGCTGCGAAGTCAGCCGGCCGCCGCTCATATTGACGATGATGCTCTCGACCTCGACGCCGGCCATGCGCTCGGCTGCGTCGATCGCGAGA
>Ga0070733_10001448_pt1 | contig 17692 bp, 12 predicted proteins | sample Coa_R1_9_FD_66450 | JGI IMG/M metagenome (GOLD analysis project Ga0070733, IMG submission 66450) | Surface soil microbial communities from Centralia Pennsylvania, which are recovering from an underground coalmine fire - Coalmine... | ecosystem: Environmental > Terrestrial > Soil > Unclassified ... | reverse complement strand
CTCTGTGGCGGAAAATAGGGCGGCATCCGCGATGACCGATAAGATTGTGGTACTGGTGACGTGCGCGTCGGCGAAAGAGGCGCGCCGAATTGCGCGTGGCTTAGTTGAAGGCCGCCTCGCGGCTTGCGGGAACGTCTTGGAGACGCCGGTGCGGTCGATTTACCGGTGGAAGGGCAAAGTCGAATCAGCGAAGGAATGTTTGCTGATCATCAAGACGTCGCGTCGGCGATTCGCAGCATTGGAGAAAATGGTGAAGCGGCTGCACAGCTACGATGTGCCCGAGATTATCGCCGTGCCGATTGCGGCAGGCGCGCAGGCTTATCTGAATTGGATCGATGAATCACTTAGAAGCCGTCAAGCCATTCCATAAATGCAGTTTAGGGGGTCGTAGCTTTAGCTCCGACATTCGAGCCGCGGTAAACGTTGGGCTTCAGCCCCTGAAGGAAGTCTCTTCCACTACTCATAGCATTTTTGAGACAGCTTGTAGCCCAACGGCACGCGGGCGTTCAAAACCGAACGGCAGGGCCCGCTATTCGTAGGGGCGGGTCTCAGACCCGCCCTCCGGATCAAGAACCTGGGTTGGCGGTTAGAAGACCCGCCCGAGGTGTCGTACCTGCGAAACGTCTCGCACTCAGGGTTCGAGTGTCGCGCCGAAACCGAGCGACTTCAATTGCTGGTTGAACGCGGCGGTTTCCGCTCCGGTAACGCTCTTGAACTTTGCGCGAGCTTCCCCGAGTTTTGCGTCGAGTTCCTTGTTCACTGCAATTTGCTGATCCGTGGGTGGCAGATCGGCGCCGTCGCCGCTCAGCTCCGACTCGAGATTTGCCAGCTTGCCGTAGAGCATCATCGAGTGCCGGAAGCTGTCCTCGATATTGCCGGTCAGGTGCACGTCGAACATCAGGTCTTCCACGGCGATCACCTTGTCGTCGAACTCCTTCGTGGCCTTCTCGGCGTCGGCGGCTTTCGGACCTGAGAGAACGTGCCGCAGGCCTTCGATCTGGAGGCGCGTGCGTTCGAGATGATTGATCATCTCGTCGAGTTCGTTCATCTCGCCGCGAATTTGCAACAGGAACTTCACCTGTGCCTGCAAATCCGCATCGGTGCCGAGCGAATTGGGATCGCGCAGAACCTCGAGCGGCTCCGTCAACGATTTGTCGCCGACCGCGAGCTTCACGTTGTAACGTCCGGGTGCAACGCGCAAGCCGACGCCTACTTCTCCAACGCCCCAAACGATGAGCGGTCGCCATCCTTCCTTTTCAGCCGCAGGGTTCGGTCGACCAAACTCAGTAGGGTCGCCGGGGCGGACCCAAGCCGCATCGGGAGGCGGCGTGAGCAAATGGACGGGCGTGGCTTCGTCGTACGAAAGATTCCACCAGACGCGATTGAGTCCCGGCTTGCCTTCTCCCTTGAGCGTGCGAACTGTTTTTCCTGCCGCATCGGAAATGGTGATTGTCCATTTTTTGGCGGCGTCTTTCAGTTCGAAGTTGATGTCTGCGCCGTAGGGCGGATTTTCGCCAAGGACGTGCTCGGATTCGCGCCCGCGATTCGTCGCGATGGTGCGGAAGCGATACGCGGAGCGCGGGGGAAAGAGATACGTGCCAGCGCTTTCGGCTTTGTCCCAGTTGCGAAGTGGTGTGATGTCGTCGAGATCGTAGATTCCGCGGCCGTGCGTGGCGATCAGCAGGTCGTTAAAGCGCGGCTCGACTTCGATCCAGTAAACAGGCGCGGGCGGAAGATTGTTGCGCAGATGCCGCCAATGGCCGCCGTCGTCCCAGGAGACGTACAGCGCGTTGTTGGTGCCAAGGTAGAGCATGCCCTTGCGCACTGGATCTTCCATGATGCACTTCGCGCTGGAGTTTACGCCCTTGGGAACGCCGGAGCTGATCTGGTTCCAGCTCGCGCCAAAATCGATGGTCTTGTAGACGTACGTTTTGTAGTCGCCGACCTGCTCGAGATCGACGGAAATGTACGCCGTACCGGCGTCGAAGTGCGACGGCTCGACGTTCATCACGGTGCCCCAGGGCGGCAGGCCGGTAATGTTCTTTGTGACGTTCGTCCAGCTCTTCCCGCCATTCTTCGTGACGTTCACCTGGCCGTCGTTGCTGCCGGTCCAGATGACGCCCTGCTGCTTGGGCGATTCGGCGATGGCGTAGAGCGTGGAACCGTCGAAGGTCATCAGGTTGTCGAAGCTGACGCCGCCTGAATTCTGCTGGTGGCTCTTGTCGTTCGTCGTCAGGTCGGGGCTGATGACGGTCCAGGATTGGCCGCCGTCCGTCGTCATGTGAGCCACCTGGCTGCCGACGTAAACCTTGTTGTGGTCGAAGGGCGAGATCGCGATGGGAAACGTCCAGTGCCAGCGATATTTCACGTCGGCCGGCGGCCAGCCGTAGGTGGCGTCGGGCCAGACTTCCACGCTGCGCGATTGCCCGGTCTTCAGGTTTGTGCGATCCAGGCCGCCGTTGTAGCAGCCGGACCAGACGATATCCGGGTCGGCGGGATCAGGCACACCGAAACCGCTCTCGCAGCCGCCATAGCTCTTCCAGTCGCCCGCGCCGATTTGTCCGCCGAAGAAGCCCTGTTCGAGATTGTTGCTGGGGCCGTAATACGAAGGCCCGTCCTGGCGGTTGCCGAAGACATTGTAGGGAATGCGCGTGTCCGTATAGACGTGATAGACCTGCGCGATCGGCAGGATCACGTGTTCATACGTCTTGCCGCGATTCAGGCTGATGTTAACGCCCTGATCGTTCGCATCCAGGATGCGATTCGGATTCAGCGGGTCGATCCAGACGTCGTGATTATCGCCCCCGGCGCGCGTGATGTCGTGCGCGAGAGAGAGTCCGCCGTCGCGCGAAACGCTCCAGGAGACGGAGGGGAAGTAGAGCAGGTCAGGATCGTCGGGCGAAATGCCGAAGCGAGTGTAGTAGGGCGAGCGCTCGCTCGGCAGATGCGACTGGTTGACCAGCGTCCAGCTCTTGCCGCCGTCATTCGAACGGTAGAATCCAGGTGTGCTGTCCTGGATCAGCGCGTACACCCGATCGGGATCGGAAGGCGCGATGCCGACGGCCACTTTGCCGAGCGGGTGATCCGCTGCGGGCAATCCGTGCCCGCTCAGCTTCTTCCATGTGGCGCCACCGTCGTGCGTAACGTACACGCCGCTTCCGAGGCCGCCGCTGTTGAGATCCCACGTCTTGATATCGACTTGCCACATGCCCGCGAAAAGAGTTTGCGAATCGTGCGGGTCGAGCGCGAGCTCCGAGCAGCCCGTGTTTTCGTTGACGAACAGGAGCTGCTTCCACGTTTTGCCGCCATCGGTCGTGCGGAACACGCCGCGCTCATGCTGCGGCCGATAGGCTTGGCCAAGCGCGCAAACGTAGGCCACGTTCGCGTCGTGCGGATCGGCAATCACGCGGCCGATGTGTCCCGTTTCCTCGAGGCCGGCGTGTTGCCACGTTTTTCCGGCGTCGGTGGATTTATAGATCCCGTCGCCCATGGGATAGAACGGACGAATCAACCACGTCTCGCCCGTGCCGGCCCACACCAGGCTGTGGTCCACCGGAGAAACGGCGAGCGCGCCGATCGCCGCGACGTCCTGATGATCGAACACGGGATGCCAGCTCACACCTCCGTCCTCCGTCTTGAACACGCCGCCCGCTGCGGCGCCCGCATAGATCACCAGTGGATTGCCAGGCTCTCCGACAATGGAAGCCACGCGGTTCCCGATTGGACCGAGCGGGCGGAAGTGCAGCTCGTGAAATGGATTCGCTTCCTCGTGAGATTGCGCAAACGCGCCAAGGGAGAGCGCCAGGGTGGAAAGCAGGCAGAACGCAAAGATTGCCAAGCGATTTCGCAGAAACACGTCTTATCCTCCCAAGATCGTTCAGTAATTATCGCGGACCGCGACAAAGTCTGAACTCATGAAAGCTTGCGGGAAAAAGAATTGGTTTGAACCGGAATGCACGCCCCGCGCTTGCGCTTCATATCACTTTCCAGGGCAAAGAGAAACGAAAATTCGTGGGCTTGGAGAATGGATGCTTTCGCTCTGCGGGCTCGGTGGTTCGCCTTTTGGCAAAATGGAGCGCTGAAGTCGCGCTCAGACGTGCGAGAGAGCTTGATCGAGGTCGGCGATGATGTCTTCTACGTCTTCGATTCCAACCGAGATGCGCACCATGCCATCCGTGATTCCAACCTGCTGGCGCACTTCGGGAGGCATCGAGGCATGCGTCATCAGAGCGGGATGAGAAATCAGGGTTTCCACCCCTCCAAGGCTCTCTGCCAGCGAACAAAGATGAACATGATTCAAAAGGTTACGCGCAGCTTCCCGAGAGCCGAGATCGAACGTGATCATGCCGCCAAATCCGCGCTGCTGGCGCTCGGCGAGGCGATGCTGCGGATGGGATGACAGGCCGGGATAGATCACGCGTTTCACTTTAGGCTGTGAATCCAAAAATTCGGCAACGACCATTCCATTTGCGTTGTGCCGCTGCATGCGCACGGCGAGCGTCTTGATACCGCGTGACGTCAGAAAACAGTCCATCGGCGCCAGACCTGCGCCAGCCGAGCGTTGAACGAAGTAAATCTTCTCGGCGTCATCCGGCCGTGTCAAGACGACCGCACCTCCCGTGCAATCACTGTGGCCGTTGAGGTACTTCGTCATCGAGTGGACGACAATGTCGGCCCCAAACTCGATGGGGCGCTGCAGGTAAGGACTTAGAAACGTATTGTCGACGACGAGCCTTAGTTTGTTGTCGTGCGCCAGGCGGCTGGTAGCGTCGAGATCGGTTACGATCATTGTAGGATTCGTGGGAGTCTCAACGTAAATCATCTTCGTCTTCGGTTTGAGGGCTTGCCGAACCTTTTCGAGATCGCTGGTGTCAACAAAAGAGAACTCGAGTCCAAAGTCCACGAGCAGTTTCGTTGTGAGACGGAACACGCCGCCATAAACGGCCTGAGACAGGATCGTGTGGTCGCCCGGCCGGAGCAGCCGGAACACGGAATCGATCGCCGCCATCCCGGAAGTGAACACATATGCGAAGTCGCCGCCTTCCAGCTTGGCGACCGTGCGCTCAAGGGCTTTGCGATTGGGATGATTGGTGCGCGCGTAATCGTAACCCTTGCTCTTATCGGTTGCTTCGAGAACGTAGGTCGACGTCTGATAGATCGGTGCAACCACGGCGCCCGTCGAGGGATCCGGTTCCTGGCCGACGTGAATCGCGTCCGTCGAAAAACCCATCGCTGCCTCCTGAGCGTCGCCGGGTGTCTGCTTGCCAAGTATTGCGTGGCGCGCGGCGTCAGCGCCCTGTCCCGGCAATCGAGACCTATACCATTGATCTGGCGGAACTCGATATAGTTTTTCCGGGCCCGTACTTTGCGGAAGTCCGCCGATCGCGCTTGTTCGACTGCGACTTGTCTTCGAGACGATGTCAAGAGCAGCTGGATCTGGCAGCGGAAGTGCTTGAGACCGAAGGCGGATTGAGGTACAACGTGAGCTATGAGATTTAGCTCGCGGACGCTGCGACAAGTGTCGTTGCTGCTGGCAGCCCTTGTTGTCTTTGCGGCGGGCACGTTCGCGCACCCTGCTTTTCGCTCCGGTCCGCAGAACTCGTCTGAAAAAAAGGAACCGCCTGCCAAGACGCGAATCAGAATCAAAATCACCGATCCGAACGGTAAACCGGTGGGCCAGGCCAGCGTTTACGTTCGATTCAACGAGTCGGGCGGAGTGTTTCACAAAGACAAGCTTGCCGAACTCGACTTGAAGACGAACGAAGATGGAACGGTAAGGGTTCCGGAAATTCCTCAGGGCAAAATAATGATCCAGGTGATCGCCAAGGGCTGGCGCACCTACGGCCGCTGGTACGATATCGATAAAGCAGAGGACACGGTCGAGATCAAGCTGCAGGCCCCGCCGCACTGGTACTGATTCTGTTTCGTCTCGGCTCACCGATTCGCGTCGCAGCGAAAACAATTTTGCGGGAAATTTGCGGGCGATGTGCTCCGCTGCACCATTATCTGTGCAATTTGCAGTAAGGTCAGTATTCGCCAGCGGTTTTGGAAATTCGAGCGCGCTTTTCCACACGGTTTTCAACAGAACTGTTGAAAACTTTCATGAACCATTCACATTTCGTTCCAGTCATCGGGAGTCGTTGGTTCGGAAATTGCTCTCGGCTCGAGTTCCTGGCGTTCTTCGCTCGCGTGCTATGATTCACCTCCGCATGAATCCCACGCAATGAAGAATCTGATTCTAAACGCGGACGATTTTGGTCTGACCAGGGGTGTCAACGAAGCAATCGTCCGCGCGCATCGTGATGGAATCCTGACGAGCGCGACTCTGATGGCAAATATGCCGGCTTTTGAAGATGCGGTCGAGCGCGCCCGGCAGAACCCTTCGCTCGGGATCGGGGTTCACCTCGTGCTGCTTGGCGGCCGTCCGATTGCACGCCCCGAAGAGGTCGCTTCACTCGTCGATGAAAACGGCGAATTCCCGCGGAGTCTTGCAACGTTCGTCGCGAAGGTGACCTCCGGTCTCATTCGGCCGGAGCATATCGAAACGGAATTGCGGTCGCAGATCGAGAAGGTTCGCGCCTCGGGCATCGCACCGAGCCACGTTGACACCCATAAACACACGCACGCTCACCCTAAAGTGATGGAATCGGTCGCTCGAGTGGCCATGGAATGCGGAGTCATGCGCGTGCGGAAGCCGTTTGAAGATCTGCGCGACTCCTGGACATCAACGCGAGACAATCGCGGCGCAGCTGTGCCGCGGTTGGCGGCGGCGACGGCCGCGCGAGTCGCTTCCCGGAGTTTCGAGGCGATCTGTCGCCGCTATGGGCTGCGGTCGCCAGACCGGTTCCTCGGCCTGGCCACCACGGGCGGCATCAGCGCTGCCGTCCTGCGTAGCCTGATTGACACACTATCGGAGGGAACCACGGAAATCATGCTGCATCCGGGCATTTGCGATGCGGATCTCGCCCAGACCGGTTCGCGACTGCAGATGCAGCGTCAGACCGAGCTCGACGCTCTGCTCACCCCCGAACTGAAGGGTGTCTTGGACGAACGAGGGATTCGGCTTATCAGCTATCGCGAGGTACACTAGAACCTATGTGGGACTCTTCTGAACCCCCGGTCGACTACTCGCCGGAGCGTCCGCCGAAATACTCCGTGGTGGTGCCTTTCCATAACGAGCAGGGGAGCGTGCGCGAACTTCATCGGCGTATCTCGGTCGTCATGGCTGAACGGCCGGGTCCGGTCGAGTTCATCTACGTGGACGACCAGAGCCGCGACGCCACGCCACAGTTGCTTGCCGAAATCGCCGCCGAGGACCCCAGAGTCACTGTGCTTCGCCTGCGACGGAACTACGGCCAAACGACGGCTCTTGCTGCCGGCTTCGACTGTGCGGCCGGAGACATCGTCGTCGCGATGGATGGGGACCTCCAGCACGACCCGGCGGACATTCCCGCCATGCTCGACACGTTCGCTACGGGCGACTACGACATCGTAAGTGGATGGCGGCAAAAGCGCGTGGACAGCTTCCTGATGCGGCGCCTGCCGTCCCGCGTCGCGAATTGGATGATGGCAAAGCTTTCCGGCGTCGACATTCACGATTTCGGGTCGACCTTTAAGGTCTATCGGCGCGAAACGATCAAAGACGTCCGGCTCTACGGCGAGATGCACCGTTTTATTCCGGCGCTGGCTGCATGGAATGGAGCGCGCATCGTGGAAGTGCCGATTCGAAACGTCGAGCGTCCCGGAGGAAAGTCGCACTACGGTCTCTCCCGCACGCTGCGAGTCCTGTTCGACATCATCACTGTTCGGTTTCTGATGCGCTACATGACGCGCCCGCTGCATTTCTTCGGTCCGCCGGGACTGATCGGCATTTTCTCCGGATCGGCGATTCTGTTGAGCCTGTTCGTCGAAAAGATATTTTCCCACGGGCCAATCTTCGTCGAACACGGGCCGCTCCTAATCCTTGGGATGATGCTCTGCCTGTTTGGAGTACAATTGCTTGCAGTGGGACTTGTGGGCGAGTTGTTGATGAGAACCCACTTCGACTCGGGAGCCGACCCCGTCTACCGGATCGAGCGGGTGATTCGTTCGTCAGCCGCCGGCGCAAGCCCCGCTCCGGTGGCCAGTCCCGTTACCGCGAAAAATGCGGCTCGTTAGTCCGCCGGAAGAATCCAGTCATTCGAGTGCAGCAGCGCGACGAGGAAGCAGTCGATCGTGACGTTTATCCGGGGCCTGTCCATCTGGAGGGTCCACTCCGAAGAAGCCTTACCCGGCCCTGTCTCGGCCCGACATCACAAAGGGGGGTTCGAAATGCGCAGAGTAATCATGGGAGGAGTAGCTGTTCTGGCGATAGCCGCGCTCGCCTGGGCGAGTGACCCCTGGAAGAGCAAGCCCTATCAACAGTGGGACCAGAAGGACGTTCAGAAAATTCTGCAGGACTCGCCGTGGTCGAAAGTTGTCCGGGTCGAGGCGACCTGGGAAAGCAGTGGCACCGCGATGCCGCAGGCGATGCCGCAGGCAATGCCGCAACAGACTGCCCCAGGCGGCGGGGCCACGCCTGGTTCAGGAGGTGGTCGACCCGGCGGAATGGGAGGCGGCTCGCCGCAGCCCAACCCGGGCGGCATGCAGTCTCCAGGAATGGCGCAAGGCACTCCATTGGCCATCTTCGTGATTCGTTGGATGTCCTCCCGAACTCTTCGCGAAGCGCTGGCGCGCAATGCCGTGCTCAGCGGGCAGATGAATGAAGCGCAGGCCGAAAAGGACCTCGCGGGCACGCCTGACGCGTATCAGATCGTGATTGCCGGCTCACAAATGACTCCCTTTGAAACGGCCGAAGAGGAGGGGATCAAGAAGGACGCGGTCCTCACGACGAAGAAGGGCAAGCAGAAGATTGAAGCATCCAAGGTCGAATTCCAGAGCGGCCCCGACGGCAAAACCATCCGCGGTGTGGTCATTCAGTTCCCGAAAACCGTGAACGGGCAGCCAACGATCGGCCCCGACGAAAAGGGAGCCGAATTCACCCTCACGCTGGGCCGCACGAGGCTCAAAGACAGCTTCGACTTCTCCAAGATGGATGATGCGCAAGGCCGCGATTTGTAGTACAAATTGACCGCTATCTGCTCCTGCAGGTGAGGTCAATTACGTAATCCGGGGTCTTCGGTAAAGACTTTGGGGCTTGTGTGCGTCGCTGTGATCCTGTGCCTGTTTGCGGCAACCAGCGCTTCCGCCCAGATGGGCGGCAGGACGTTCGGGTCTCCGGGATTGTCGGGTTTGTGGCATCCGGTGGTCGGCGCCGCCGCGTACTATAACGTTCAGAAGACGGGTCGGCCTGTGGAACCATTCAACTTTGCTGTAATCGGCAAGGAGACGGTCCAGGGCAAGAATGCGGTCTGGGTGGAATTCACCATGGGCGGCGAGCGTATGGGTAATGTCCTAGCCAAGGAACTCGTCGTGTTCGACCCGGTGAGTATGCAGATACAAACCTTCAAAGGCGTTGTGCAAATGCCCGGGCGCCCGCCTATGGAGATTCCTGCGGAGATGCTGCACCAGCAACAGCCCTTACAATTCAAGGACGCTCGCGCCGACAGCGTCGACCTCGGCAGCCAGTCCGTAACCATGCCCGCCGGAACCTTCCCCTGCGAGCATTACCGTGAAAAGAACGGCCCCAGCGAGTTTTGGGTCAGCGAGAAGGTGGTGCCCATTGGCTTGGTCAAGTCCGTCGACAAGGACGGTCAAACGACGGTTCTCGTCAAGACGGTTACGACGCCAAGGACCTGATCACGGGCGCGGTGCAGCCGTTTAACCCGATGATGTTTATGCCGCAGTCTCAGCAGTAGAGTCGTCCTGCCAAAGAAGGCTCGCGGAAATCAGGTAAGATTGAAGCGATCGAGGCGCCTCGGGCTCGGGGCGCCTTTTTGTTTGCTCCACCCGGGAGAAGTGTTCATGGCGCTGCCGTCGCCGGAAAAGTTCTACAGCGCGCGTGTGACCTATCGACGCGACATCGCGCCGGACCTGTGGATCCTGCGCCTCGATCCGGGCCCCGAATTTCGCTTCCTTCCCGGCCAGTACGCCACGATTGGCGCATCCACGCCCGAGGGCTTCGTCGAGCGGCCCTACTCGATCGCTTCTTCCCGATATGACACCGAAATCGAGCTGTTCATGGAGTTCGTTCCGGACGGTGAATTGACCATACCTTTGCATCAAGCCCAGGCCGGCGCTACCCTCAGCTTGCGCAAAACACCCAAAGGCCGCTTCACGCTCGATCTCCCCAGCGGCCATCGCAACCACCTTTTGCTTTGTACTGTGACCGGCGTTGCGCCCTACATGTCGTATGTGCGCACGCTGTACGCCGACTGGAAAGCGAATCGCTTTCCGGAGAACACCCACATCTATCTTATCCAGGGCGCGAGCCGTTCCTGGGAATTCGGATATCGCGAGGAACTCGAGGGCATCGCGGCGAACGTGCCTTGGCTCACGTATGTTCCCACGGTCAGCCGTTTTGTCGAGGATCCCTCATGGAAGGGCGAGAGGGGCCGGGTCGACGACATCATCCGCAAGTACGCGGACGACTGGCGCCTCTCTCCCATCGACACCACCGCCTACCTGTGCGGCCATCCCAATATGGTCGAGAATGGAACGCGAATCCTCGTCCGCGCCGGTTTCACGAAGGAGTCGTTAAAGCAAGAGGCCTATTGGGTCGAGTAGGATAATTCGAACGGGTCAGCGTCCGGTTCACTCCATCCGCAACGCTTCGATCGGCGAAATCGCGGCCGCGCGCAATGCGGGAACGATGGCTGCGAGGAATGCGCATATCGCGAGCGACACCACCGCCGTGGATAGAGCGAACGGATCCCAGCTTGAAACGCCGTAGAGCTGAGCGGCAATGAGGCGGCCGGCGCCGATCGCCAAAGGCACTCCGAGCAGCAAACCCACGGCGACCCGGCGAAACGCGCCCTGCAGTACCAATTGGATTACTTTTCCGCGATCCGCTCCAAGCGCCATGCGTACGCCTATCTCGTTCGTCCGCTGCGACACCGAATAGGCCGTCACGCCGTAAAGCCCCACGGCCGCCAGCAGCAGCGCCACCATGCCGAATAGTCCGGCGAGGCTTGCAACGGCACGCTCCTGGCTGAAGACGAGCGCGATCTCCTGTTGCATCGTCTCCACTCGAATAATGGTGAGGTTCGGATCGAGCTCAGCCAGAGTTTTCGTCAGGCTTGCTTCGACGGCTCCAGCGCCGCTGCGCGTGTGCAGCAGGATCCCGCCGATGAAATGCGATCGCACGTCGATTTCCTGCATCAGTTCGTTGCCGTACTTCACGCTTTGCGCCAGCGGAACGTAAAACATCGGCAGCGCCGGCCGGTACATGGTCCACGAAGCATATTTCGCGTCACGCACCACGCCTATGATTCGGTAGGTGCTGGCGTTCTCCGGCATGTCGATGCCGAAATGTTTCTCCATGGGATCTTCGTGCGGAAAGAAGCGCTTCACGAACGTCTCATTCACCACCGCCACGGGCGCTGCCGTCTCATTGTCCGCTTCCGTGAAGCCGCGACCGCGCAGGATCGGCTGCCCGAGCGCCGCGAAGTAGCCCGGAGTGATGCGGTCCCACGATGCGCCCGAATCCTCGCTGAACTTCGGGGGCGGATGCCCCTGCACCATGATCAGTTCGCCCCAGTTGTCCGTGAGCGGATTGTATAGGGCGAGGCCCTCTCCCTCGACGCCCGGCATGGCCTTCACGCGATCCTCCAGTTGGCGATACAAAGACTGGAGTTGGGCCGGCTTGTATGTCGCAGGCGGCGCGTTCAGTTGCACGGAAATGCGATTGGCCGTCTCGTAGCCCAGGTTCTGATGCTCCAGATTGCCCAGGCTCCGCGCCAGCATCGTGGCCCCGGCGACCAGGATCACCGACAGCGTGGCCTGCACCACCAGCAGCGCCTTGCGCGCGAAGGATGTCGTGTCATGTGTGCTGCGTCCCGCCCCGCGCAGCGCTTCCACCGGGTGTGTGCGCGTGGCGAACCAGGCGGGGGCGGCCCCGAAAATAATGCCGGTCACGAGAGACAACACGAACGCAAAGCCCAGCACCATGAATGACGGCATTGTGCTGATGGGCAGGAACCGCGCGCCGCTGAAGGCAAGAGAAAGCAGCAGCCGGGAAGCGCCTATCGCGACGATCAACCCCGCCACACCGCCCATCAACGAAAGCAGGATGCTCTCCACCAGCGCCAGCTTGATGATTTCACGCCGGGATGCGCCGAGCGCCAGCCGCACGGCCGTCTGGGCGCGCCGGGAAGCGGCACGCGCCAGCAGCAGGTTGGCCACATTCGCGCACGCGATCAGCAGCACGAATCCGCAAACGGCGAAGAGGATCTGCAGACTGCGGCCATAATCTTCCTTCATCAGCGCCACACCGGCGCCCGCGGGCACAACGGTGATCGTTTGCTTCGGCAGCAGGCGCTTGATCTCCGCCATCCAGTTGGCCGGATATCCGCTGTCGTGCTCCATCCACTGCCGCAGGATTCCGGTCAGTTTGGGCGACATTCCAACCGTGGTCGCGCCGGGTCGCAGCCTGCCGATCACGCGCAGCCATGCGGAAACAGATTGGCGGAGCAGCGAACCTTCTGTTCCGTTGATGAGCGGCTCCTGTTGCAGCGGAAGCCAGAGGTCCGGCGGATCGCCGCGCAGTGTTTCGCCGAAAAATCCGGGAGGCGCGACGCCGATCACGCTGAAGTCGTGGTTTTCGACGACGAAAGTCGATCCCACCACCGATGGATCGCTCCCATACCGGCTCTCCCACGCCTGATAGCTCAGAACTGCGACCGGCGAAGCGGACGGCTGGTCATCCTTCGCCGTGAACAGTCTTCCCCCGAAGGAACGGATGCCCAGAGTCTCGAAGTAACTCCCTGTGACGAACTCGGTGCGCAGCGGCTTGCCGGCGCGCTCTGATTCCCGCCGGACGCTCATGCGGTTGGGGCCCGCTTGAAACGCGGTGATCTCTTCAAATTCCGGGAGGTTTTCCTTCAGCCGCTCGTAAAGCGGGTACGAAAACATGCCCCAGCGATCCTGCGGGCCGCCCTCGACGCAGCAGTCGGTGCCGTCGCCGACGCGGTACAGGCTCGCGGGATCGGCGACGGGCAGCGAGCGCAGCATCACCGAATCCACCAGCGAAAAGATGGCCGTGGTCCCGCCGATTCCCAGCGCGAGCGTCAGGATCGCCGCGGCGGTGAACACCGGGGCGTGGCGGAATTGCCGGAACGAGTAGCGAACGTCCGCAAAAATATTTTGCACTCTTGTCCTCTTACGCCCCAGGGACGGCAAAAAACGGACTTATTGCGGACCGTCGGCGGCCGCGATTTGATCCACTGTGCCTGAAATCGCCCGCAGTGGAGCGGAGACGTGCACGGTCTCATCCGGATCGTCGACATCCACGACGATCGACCCGCCTTCTTTGGCCACCCGGACGCGTTCGTCGCGCTCCTTCACCTCCACCAGCACCACGTCGTCCGCTTCGCGCAAGGCGTCCAGCGCTGTGTCGACCACGGGCAGCCAGGGACGGAGCTGATGCGAGGCGTCTTCCAATTTACTGGCGGGAATGAAGTGCGCGGCGATCGGTCCCAGCACAGCAGGGGCAATCACGTTGATGTGATGGCCGTCCGCCTGCTTCTGGACCACTTTCACCTGCACGAAGCCTTCGCTGCACAGGACGCCGGCTCCCGCGAAAACAATTCCCGTCATTCCAAGCGCGATTTTTCCCAGCAGGATCATGATTCACCTCGAGCGCGTTCGTGAGCGCTGTGGTCGTTGATCGCCGACTACTCGTTTTTCGCCACCGCATTGGAATCCACCCAGATGCGGACGTTCTGGCTGGCGTCGTGCACCGTTACCAGCAGCGTGTTTCCCGTTTCGCCGAGCGCGTGCAGCGCCGCGGCGATGTCCAGTTGGTCCTGCTTGGCCGTGGAGAACAGCGCGTTGACCACCGCCATCGGCACACTCACATCGACGTTCTGGTCTTTGTTTTCGTGGTCCCGCACGTGGACCACGATGTTGCCATTGGACTTCGCCACCCGGACGTTCTGGTTCTTCTCGGTCACTGTGACGAATTCGTTGTCTGGCGCCGTGCGCACTGCGTCCAGAATCGCGCGCACGTCGACGCCTTCCATGTCCGCCTTGTGAATCGTCACACAGCCGTTGTGCAACTCGCCGTGGTTGATGGCCGGAATGATTTTCTCCGCCATCGAAAGCGGCACGTTCACGTTCACGCTCTCGCCCTTGCTGTCGTCCTGCACTCGCACGTGCAGGTATCGTTCGTTGCCCGCCGCCAGCGCGGGCACTGCCGCCGCGACTACCGCCGCCGCGAGCAGGGAGCACGCCATCGCCGCCGCCTGGAATCGTGTTCGTTTCGTTCGCATGTTGGGAGCCTCCTTGGGCTCGTGCTGACGTTGGATACGGACCAGCGCGGCGAAATGTTCCCCGAAATCTTCGCGGGAAAGAATTGGGGCCGGCCTGTGCCCGCGGCAATGGGCTTTTGCCGGGCAACTCGAGGATAAACGGCCTGAACGGGAGCCCTCGGATATTACTTGGATTTTACCCATGATTTACATTCCTTGCCGTCAGTCGCCAATCTAACCCCACGTGCACGATCCAGACGTGAAGCGAATCCAAGCTCGGAGGACAAGATGAGTGGTTACGCGAAGGATTGCGATTACTGCCGTTCGTCAATCGCCGAAGGCCAAAGGTGGGTGCGCCAAAAAATTTACAATCCGCGCCCCGATAGCCAAGAGGCCCAGTATCGGCACTACCACGCCGAGCCGTTCGATCGAGAAGGTGAAAGCTGCTGGGAAAAACGCCAGTTGCAGCGCGAGATGGCCCGCAAAGCCGCGTGAGTTCCGCATCGGCGCGCCCGCGGCAAGTTCAGGGTGCCGTAGGTCCGCCCGGTCCAGTTGGAAGCGGGGCGCGCGGAATCCTCATTCCTGGCGTAGTGCGAGCATTGGATCAACGCGGCTGGCCCGCCGCGCCGGGACGAAGCTGGCGATCAGGGCCGCAGCGGCCAGCAACGAAAACACCACGGCGAACGTCAGTCCGTCGAGCGGCCGCATTCCATCCACCAGGTGGACCAGAACGCGCCCGGCGGCGAGCGCTCCGATCAATCCCAATCCAACGCCGACGATGACCATCCGCAGGCTCTGCTTCAGCACCATTTGCACAATGTTGCTGCGGCTGGCGCCAAGCGCCATGCGCACGCCGATTTCCGGGACGCGTTGCCCGGTCAGATACGCCAGCACGCCATAAATGCCGACGCACGCCAGCAAGAGCGCCAGTCCCGCGAATATCCCGAAGAGCGTCAGAAGAAACCGGTGCAGCGCGAGCGAGTTCTGTGTGAGCTGTTCCATCGTCCGTACCTCGTACAGCACCTGGTCCCCGCTCGCGCCGCGCAGCGCCTCTCGCAGTGAGGCGACCACGCTCAGCGGCGCGACCTTCGTCCGCACCGCGATCGACATCAGTTCCGACCATCGCCGCAGAAATATCGCCGGCACCTGCGCGAATGGATAGTAGATCTGTCCGCGCACCTGCGCCTGGTCGTCGCTCGCCAGCCCCCAATACCGCACATGCCCGACCACGCCGACGATCGTGTACGGTTCTTTGCATTCAACGGAGTCAACAGTAGTAACCGGCTTGCCGTTGGGACCAACAGTAGTTTTTTGCGCGGCGCACGGCATATCCGGAATCCACAGCCGCTTGCCTAGAACGTTGTCTGTGCCAAACGCATCGCGCGCCAGAACGTCGTCCACGACGATCACGGGAACGGTGGTCAACCGGTCCTCGTCGGTGAAGAACCGGCCTCGGAGCAAAGGTATGCCCATCACTTTCAGATAATCCGGCGTCGCGCTGCTCGCCAGCGCCATCGGTTGACGGTTCTTTGGCGGAATCGCGGGTGTGGTCAGGTAGCCCAACTGATTGTTGCCTTCGCGGAACGGCACGATATCGACCGCTGTCACCGAACGCACTCCCGGTACGCGGCGTGCTCGCTCCAGCAGTTCCTGCCACGCGGCAGGAATCCGCGAGGCATCGGAAAGCGTCGCCGGCGAGAGGGCCACCCGCATGGTCAGCAGATTCTGCACGTCGAGTCCCGGATCGAGCGACGAAACGCGCAGCAGCGTTCGCCCCAGCATCCCCGCCGCGATCAGCAGCACAAACGCCAGGCAAATCTCGGAAACCACGAATACGCCGTGCAAACGCCGCGAGCTTCCCGCCACCGTTCGCGCTCCGGCGCGAAGCGTCCGTTCCAGCTCCCGGGCAGGCGTGCGCATCGCCGGGGCCAACCCGAAAAGAACGCCGCTCAGTATCGATATCCCCGCCGCAAACGTCAGCACTCGCGGATCGAGGTGCACTTCTTCCGCCCGCGGCAGCACTCCTGGCCACAACGCCACCAGCGGCTGCGCGCCCAGGTAGGCGCACGCAATCCCCAACGCGCCGCCGGCAATGCCCAGCACCGCGCTCTCGGTGAGACATTGCTGCACCAGGCGCAACTTGCTGGCGCCGAGCGCGGCTCGCATGGCCAGTTCGCGCTCTCGGGAAACGGCGCGCGCCAGCAGCAGGCTGGCGACATTCGCGCACGCGATCAGCAGCACTAGCGTGACTGCGCCCAGCAGCAGCCACAGCGTCGACCTCACGTCTCCCACCTCCGGGCGGAGCGGGTGCACCAGAAACGAACGGCCGGCGTTGGTGTTCGCGTACGCTTCAGCGAGGCGCCGTCCGATCGGCGCAATCTCGGCTTGCGCCTGCGCCAGCGTCACGCCCGGCCGCAGCCGCGCCACCACGTGAACGGGCTGCGCCGCCCGGCTCCTCAAATATTGGGCCGTGTCCTGCCCCAGCAGCGTGTACACGTCCGGCTCCTGCCCATACTGCTTGAGTCCGGCCGGAGCGATGCCCACGATCGTGTACCGCTTCTGATCGAGAACCAGCGAACTCCCCACGGCATCGGGCCTGCCGCCAAAATGATGCTGCCAGAAACTGTGGCTGAGGATCGCCACCGGCGCCGCGCCAGTCCGGTCCTCTTCGGGCAAAAACGCGCGCCCTTGCGCCGGCGGCACCCGCAGCACGGAGAACAGGTTCGATGAGATTTCGAAGTTGTCCGCGTACTCGGGCGGCGCCGGCTCGCTGACGGTTCCGTCGTTGAAGACCACCGCCGCCATGTCCATCGTGCGGCTTTCGCGCCGGCAATCCAGAAAATCCGGATACGAAAACTTTTGCTCGCCAAAAACCTTCGTGTTCCATCCGTCCGTATGCCCGTGCACCACGACCAGCTGCTGCGGCTCAGCGTAGGGCAGCGGCCTCAGCAGCACGCCGTTGACCACCGTGAACATCACGGTCGTCGCTCCGATTCCCAGCGCAATCGTCAGAAGGGCGACCGTGGTGAATCCCGGGTTCTTGCGCAGGCCGCGCAATGCATACCTCGCGTCCTGCGCGAGCGTTTCGAGGAAGCGCACGCCGCGGGCCTCGCGGCATTCTTCTTTCACCTGATCGAGCCCGCCAAATTCGAGCCGCGCGCGACGCGTCGCTTCTTCGCGCGTCATCCCCGCGCGGACGTATTTCCCTACCTGCTCAGCGAAATGGAAACCCAGCTCGTCGTCGAGTTCGCCCTCGACGGCGTTTCGTCGAAAGAGCGCCCGCATCCGAACCCAAAGGTCACTCA
>Ga0070733_10001447_pt1 | contig 17693 bp, 15 predicted proteins | sample Coa_R1_9_FD_66450 | JGI IMG/M metagenome (GOLD analysis project Ga0070733, IMG submission 66450) | Surface soil microbial communities from Centralia Pennsylvania, which are recovering from an underground coalmine fire - Coalmine... | ecosystem: Environmental > Terrestrial > Soil > Unclassified ... | reverse complement strand
GAAGTACGAAGCCGGATTCATCCCGCGCTCCAGCAATGACCGGGTGAGCCGCGAGGAGTCGCGCACATCGGCTTTGATGATCACGTGACGCACGACCTTCTCCTCACCTGACTTTTGTTCATCCGGCAACAGGAACTGATAGAGCGTCCCGTTCATGGCCGAGAGTTGCCGGATCTTCTCGTTCGCGACCAGATTGATGCTGTCCAGCGCGTTGTTAAGGGCCTCCAGCTGGCGCAGGTCACGATGATAGCGAATGAAATCCCGAAGGAAGCGGCCGGCCTTCTTGGCGCGCTCCGCTCCTCTGCAGCTGGCCACACGGTCGATGGCAGCGTAAAGGCTGTCCGGGGAAAGCTTCCCGTGTTCAGCGATCAGCTTCTCGACACGAATTTTCTCCTCTTTGGAGATCAAGGCATTCTTTAGCTGCTGGGCGTTGATACGCGGTGAATATTCCGCCAGCAGCGGCGCCACTTCATAAGAAGCGGTCACGTACTCCATGAGTTTTTCACGTTCCACCAGATCCACCCAGTCGCCGAGGCGCTTCTTTTGAGCCCGGCCTTCCGGAGTGGAATCCTCAGGCGCGCCCGCGGCGACCAGTTCGTGAGCGTTTTCTGGGACATTGAGCCAACCATCGAGCGTGCGTTCAAGGTCGTTGCCCGTCTCCAGACTTAGAGATTGCAGGAATTCACAGGTGATACGGCGGACATTCGAGAATCGATCGGGGTCACGATCGAAGTTGCCCAGCATTACATACTGCTCAGCGTTGAGGTAGGTATCACGACCGTCCTCGGTGAAGATCAAGGGATTAAGGAACAATTTGTACTGCTCATCGTAGCTGTTGCCGAAGAAAGACCGGCGCGTACGTGCCAGTGTCTCCTTCTCAATGTCACGGAGCGTGCGCAGCAATTCCTGGCCGGTCTTGCGCAAGATGATTTTCTTGGCCACCTGGAAACCGGCCGCCCGCTCCCGGTACTCCAGTTCCTTCTGTTGCCGCACGCCTTCATAGCTCTTCAGCGTCATACGGCAGCGTTCCAGAATCTGCGCGAATTGGGCATTGAGTTCAAAGCGCAGGAACTTAATGATCGCCGACCGGGCCAGCAGGTCGAGCACCGGATTGCCCTCGGCTTTGGCGCGGTTCAGGGCCGCAATGTGAATCTCCGCCAAGAGCGGCTTAAGGTCGGAAAGCTCCACACGCTGCGGGGGGCGCGGGCTGGAGGCCGGCCTGATTATGTTCGCCGGGGTATGATGCGATTCGGTCGCCAGAAGCCCTTCCACATCTCCATGCCGAACCAGGAAACGCGTGATGTGCAGCCGCATCTGCTCAACAAACTTGGGACTCAGGTGAACGTCGTGGCGCAAGTTGTCAACGCCGACCTGGAGGCCTTCCAGAGAGAGGGAGGGCGCAAAGCTGGAAAGTTGCGGCGGGATCGCTTCTTCCGCGTGGTGTCCGAGTTTGAAGATGGGGATGCGCGGCATCGGAAATGGGGCCTCTAACCTAGGGTTGCCGTGCCTGACTCACCAGGCTGGCACGAAACTGGGGAACCACCAACGCCTGCTCCACGGTAGGCACATTCAACGCTGCCAGTTTAGCCGCCAGCGCCTGAGCGTCGGTGGCAGCACCGGTGCTGCTGTATGCCCTCCACAAAAGCCGCATGGACAGCGGATCGCTCGAATCTTCCTGTAGATGCGAAATCGCTTCCGTGTACTTTCCCTGCGCCACTAACATGGCTCCCGCCGCTCCGTGATAACAGAGCTGGATAACCTGACTTCGGCTCTTTCCTGCCATGGCTTCCAGTTGACTAACCGACTTGGCCGCAGAGTCGACGTCGCCTCCTTCTGCCAAACGGGCGGCCTGAACCCGTATGACCCGGGCCAGTTCCTCATTGCGGTCGGTCACGGAGAGGTCGTGAGGCTCCTGCAGCACTGACTCTGCGGCTTGCAATTCTTTCATCGCCGACTTGAAATCAGGTTCGTACATGGCGAGGATGCGGTGGGCCTCGGCTTCCAGCCGCCCCAGCCCGGCATTGTGGGCGTGTTTCGCTGCCTCGTTCAGCGCCTTTCCCGCTTGTTTGTGATTGCCTTCCCGGATCCAGGTCAAAGCGGATTGCAGCTCGTATTGCACTTTATCGCCCTGGCTTCCCGCGAACACGATGGCCCGGTCGTATTCCTCACGAGCCGCCTGTTCTTTGCCCATTAGGGCCAGAGTGTCGGCTACACCTAGTTCGGAGCCGAAATTCGGATCCATGCGGACGCTGGTGCGGTATTGCTCAAGTGCAGCCTCGAACTTGCCGTCCATGCGCAGAATTTCTCCGTAGGAGTCGTGAGGGTTGGGTTCATCCGGCACCAGGGCGACATAGTGATCCATGGCCGCAAAGGCCTTCTCGAAATCTCCGTCGAAGGCGTAGGTGTATCCCAAGTCATTCAGGACCGCCGGATAGTCGGGGTGAACGCTCAACGCATGTTCGAGCACAACCGCTGCCTGGTGGTATCGCTCCTGCAAGGTCAGCCAGTCGCCAGCGAGGAAGGCCAGGCGTGAGTCCCGGGGATATTCCGCCAGCACATCGTTCATGGCCGCGATCGCCGGCAGGTAGTTGTCTTCCTGCACCCCGGCCAACCAGCGGATCAGCAGTTGTTCTCCTGGACTCGCCGCCGCCGCCAGTTGCATGGCCTGCTGGCGAGCTTCCGCCTGCTCGGCAGGGTCTTTGCTGATCTTGGCGATCATGATGAAAGCCTGTGCGAACTTGGGATCGGACTTGGTGGCTGCCCGCAAGAACTGAAGGGATTCGTTGAGGCGGTATTGCTCGAAATTCTGCATCGCTGCTTCAAAGTCGGTACGCGCCAGCGGCGAGGAAGTCGTGACCGGAAGCTGATCGCCCCTATTCACCTTGACAGGCGGTCTCGGTTTGGACTTAGCATCAGCGAACGCGAAGGAGCACGACAGCAGGAGTAGAAAAATCCAGCAGCGGCGAAGCATTGGACCCTCGGAAATGGTTGATTTCGTTACTTGTTATGGGTTTGAGCGTAGCACGCCATCGAGGGCTGGAAAACGTTACTCAAGTTACGGGGCCAGTGGAATCCGACTGCGGTTTCGGATTGATACGTAAGGACTTGTACGACGCGTTTTTTGGCTCGGGGCCAGCGGTGTTTTGAGGGGTTATGGCAGCGGCGCCAGCGCTCAGATTTTCAAAAAAATGCGCTTGCGGTAGAACATCCACATCGCCGCCCAACACGCGAGCACATAGCAGATGGCATAAAGCAGAGACGCATTCGCCGGGCTGACAAACGGCTCGAACCCGTTTTGGTAGAGCACATCCTGCCAGGACAAACCGGCAGCAGTCGAGAAACGGTAGAGAGTGTGCGAGATGACCTCGGCAAAGACGTACGCCGCGATGGGGTTCATCCCGAATACCAGGAAGAACGTCGTCCAGCGGCCTCGCCAGTGCTTAACATCGAGCATCCAGTAACACGTCGCCAGGCAGAGCAGCGCCAGCCCGGCGGAGAGCAACACGAAGGAACTGGTCCAGAGATTCTTGTTGATCGGGAACCAGAGATTCCAGATTTCCCCCGCGCCAACGCACGCGAGTCCGAACAGCGCCATGCCGATGGCTTTCGCATTTCCGATGGGGGCGCCGCGGAGCCGGTCGCCGGTGATCAGGCCGAGCAGGGTGGTGGCAATCGCGGGAATGGTGCTGACGACGCCTTCAGGATCGCGCGTGCCGTCATACAAATGCCCAGCCAAGAGTTGACGGTCGAGCCAGGCGGCCAGATTGCGATCGGCATCGAGCAGAGGAAGGTCATGGGTGGGAATCCCGAACCCGGGCACGGGAACATAGCGCATTAGAATCCAATAGCCGGCGAGGCATGTGACAGCAGCGACTATCCAGCCTCGACGGCCGAACCAGATTGCGAAGGCGGCAGTCACGACGTAGCAGATTGCGATCCGCTGCAGAATTCCGTAGACCCGCCACGACGACAACGAGTACTGATTGGGAAAGCCGTTCAGGAACAAACCCAGAGCGAACAGAATCAAACCTCGCCAAAGAACGTGGCGAAGCAGTTGCGAGCGTGATTCGCCGCCCTTCAAGCGTGCCTTGAATGAGAACGCCATCGAAACCCCAACAATGAACAAAAAGAACGGGAAGATGAGGTCGGTCGGAGTCCAGCCATTCCATTCCGCATGCTTGAGCGGCCAGTAGGATTCCGGCCCGTCGCCGGCATTGTTCACCAGAATCATGGCGGCGATGGTGGCGCCGCGAAAGAAATCCAAAGAAACCAGCCGGGAAGCCGGCTTAGTCCCCGGGGCGGGGTCAGACTCGCGAAGATCTGCGGTGGTAGGGGATGCCGAAAGCATGATTGAAGTCGTGACCGGTCATTTCAAATTTGCAAGCACGGGATAATACTTCTGAATCATCCTTCCCGTCATCAGGCCACCCTCGTATTCCGGAATGATCACTTCGTCGGCGCCGGAATTGCGAATCGCGTTGGCATAGCGCTGCTGCCCGGCGCGGGTAATAATTTTTATGTTGGAATTCAATGATCTTGCAGTCACTGTGATGTAGAGATTGTCGGCGTCGTTATCGATGACGACACAGATTCCCCGCGCTCGATCGAGGCCGGCGGACAAGAGAACATCGTGCCGTTTGGCATCGCCCTGGACAACCAGCAGCCCATCCTTCAACAGTTCGCGGCAAAGGCCTTCGTTGGTCTCAATCAAGACAAACGGAATCTCAAGCCGGTTCAGTTGGTCGACAACGGTCCGGCCGACCTGTCCGTAACCGCAGATGATGAAATGGCCCTTCACCTTTTCGATACCGATGTCATTCACCATGGATTTCCAAGCCTCCACACCTTGTCGTCGAAAGACTGTGGCCAGAATGCGCTCCGCGATCCAAATCTGAAAGGCAAAGACGCAGGAATAAACACACAGGGCAAAAAACTTGGTGGCATCGTGGACGGAATGATAGTCAATGGAGTGTGGATTCAGGATCCAGAACAGAGCGTCCTGCCACCGCAGATGCTCCAGGCGCATGTAAACGCGCACACACAGAAGGTTGAATCCTGCGAATACCAGGACTGGCAACCACAATCGGCGAATAAAAACGCCAACGATTCGACCCATCCGGCTCCAATGCGGCAGATGATTGTTGGGCAATATAGCAGAAAAAGCCAGTGACTCGGGAAACAAGGGTAGCCGATCCAAGTTTTTGATCAGCTCCCGGTCCCAAGCACCTAAGGACGAGTGTCCAAAGGATGCTTGGCCTTCTCGAAGAATTCGTTCTGCAATTGCAGGCTGGTCTGGTCGGCTTTCACCGCGCGAATCGACTTGACGACAGCGTTCTTCCACGCTTCCATTTCATATTTGCCGCGCGCGATTGTGCCAAACGATCCGTCTCCGGAATAATGATTGGGAAAACGGGCATACCACCAGATCGCCGTATAAAGCTCGTCTGGCAGTTGGAGCCGTGCCTGGTCCGCCCCGGATTCTGACTTCGCTCGATCCATGTGCACCAGGTCAGGGCGCGTAATCAGCATTTTGGAAGTTTCCGTTTCGCCGCCGTGTAAGTCGAGAGTTGTCTTTTTCGGCGGACCACCCGGGGGAGCATCAACGAGAGGAAGAACGTAGACCACATAATCGTGAGGCTTCTCGAGCTGAGTCTGCGCAAAAAATGGCAGCAGATTCTCATTGCCGCCGTGTCCGTTGACAATGATGATCTTCTTGCATCCGTTGCGTGCCATCTCGTCCGTGGTCTCTTGCAGCAGATCCAACTGCAAATGGGTGCTGTAGGCAATGGTTCCAGGCTCGTGCTTAGCTTCGAAAATCTGGCCGAAGTAATACTCCGGGAATACGATTGCATATTCCTCTTCGGCGGCATGCAGAGCGGCGTAACGTGCCCCGATCAAATCCGTCCCCAGCGGCAAATGAGCGCCATGCTTCTCCAGGATGCCGAACGGAAGCAGGCAGGTGCTTTGCGACAACTGGATGCCGGAGCGAAATTCTGCCGCGGTCAGTTCCTCCCAATGCACTGAGAGTTTATTTTGTGCGTGGCCGAGGCTTGCGAAGAACACCAGTAAGGCAAGAAATCCAGAAATCTTCTTCATTAAATCGTTTCTCCAAAGAAGTAATTCTAGCACCGGAACTTTCCCGCGGGGTCGAGCCACGGGAACTCGTCCGGTCGCGGGTACTCTGGTTACCGTAGTCACTGTGGCCTATCGCAGTGCCGGGGATATGATGAACACACGGGCTCCTTCCATGAAGCAATTGACCTTCGTACTCTCTTTAACCAACAGCGAGAATGACTACCAGCTGGAACAGGTCACCGCCGCCGAAGAAGCAGCCAAACGCCTGGGCGTCCAGTTGCAAATCATGGATGCCGACAATAATGCCATTGATCAGAGTCAGCAACTGCTGAAGATAATCCAGGCGCATTCGGGCTCTCATCCCGACGGAATCATCTTTGAGCCGGTAGGAGGAACAGCGCTTCCGCAGGTTGCCCGCGCCGCAGCTATCGCCGGGATTGGCTGGGTGGTGTTGAACCGTGAAGTGGAATATGTTGCCGACCTGCGCAAGGCTTACCGCATCCCGACGTTCACCCTAACCACCGACCACGAAGAAGTGGGCCGTATTCAAGGCCGGCAATTTGCTGCACTGCTACCTCAAGGGGGTTCAGTCCTTTACGTCCAAGGCCCATCGGAGAGTTTGGCGGCCAAGCAACGCACTTCGGGGATGTACGAAACCAAGCCGGTGGAAGTTCAGGTCAAGCTCATGAAGGCGCAGTGGACGGAGGCCAGCGCTTACCGGACAGTGAGTTCCTGGTTGCGCTTGTCTACTTCTCATCAAACCCGAATCGATGTGATCGCAGCGCAGGACGATTCCATGGCGATGGGTGCACGAAAGGCATTCGAAGAAATGCCGACCGGGGCCAGCCGCGATCGCTGGTTGAGCCTGCCTTATCTTGGATGCGACGGGTTGCCTAACAGCGGCCAAGCCTGGGTACGGCAAGGCTCTTTACGCGCCACAGTCTATATCCCTCCCAATGCCGGCACCGCTTTGGAAATGCTCGTGAAAGCACTGCAAACTGGAACCGCGCCTCCGGAACAGACACTTACCGTGCCGGTTTCCTATCCACCGATTGAAGCCCTGGCAGCCTCTCGGAGCAAGAGCCGCGCCCGTTCAGCGGGAAGCTAGCTCTCGCACCCGGCTATTCTTCATGCCTGACGTCTTGACCTGCTAAATTGTTGCCAGGAGAATCCGTGCCCACACTCATCTCTCATGCCACTCGAATCACCGCAGCGGGAAACAAACCTAAACTGATCGACGAATACATAGGCCGGGTAAACAGCGAGACAAGCGGCGTCAGCGTGGCCCACATGCGCAGCCCCCAAGGTTGGACGGAACCGGGACAAACTCCAGACTTCGACGAATTTACCGTAGTCCTGAAAGGCACTCTGAGAGTGCGCCACAAACTAGGCGAGATGGACGTTTCCGCCGGCCAAGCGGTGATTACGCATCGCGGGGAGTGGATTCAATATTCGACTCCAGGCGATGGCGGAGCAGAATATATAGCCGTGTGTCTACCAGCGTTTTCCATAGAGACTGTGCATCGGGATGCAGCGACCAACGATTAGGTCTCACGGCCCCTTTACCTGCAAGACGAAAAAGACGGGTGGCAGGCCCGTCCTCTCGATTTTCGATAATTCGCCTTCTACTTCAGGTAAATCTCCTCCAGCAGGTCGGAGCTGATGGTTTCGCGCATTTCCAGCCGCTTCTCGGTCAACTGTTGACCTTGCTGCTTGCCCCCCAGAATCTTGTCGCGCACAGCTTCGCCCTTGGCGGTAAGACCATCCAACGCTGCGTGGTTCTTGTATTCAATCGCGAGGCTGACATCCCAGTCTTCCGGACTGGTTTTTGTGGACTTGAGGAATAGCTTGTAATCCACAATCATTCCCTGCTTCTTCTGTTCATCCAGCAGCGGTTTGGTGGATTGTTGCAGGCTGGCCAGATACGCGTCCATCTGCCCAGGCTTCACGCGAACCAGCGTTACCCGCCAGACCGGGCCTTCAGTGTAGTGTTCCTGAGCAAGTAGAGCAGGAGCAAGCAGCAATAACAGAACGACGAGACGATAAACATGTTTCATGTGATCTCCCGAGACGAAGTGGATTTTACCGAGGGGATCATCATACGCCCGGAGAAAAATCGGCCACCGGATTTTCACGGATTCATCGCGATGAAACAAAGAGGAATCCGTGTTGATTCGTGGCTGGGACTTGGCCGTGGAACCTCACGGCGCTTCAATCAATTCCATCTTGCCATCGCGGGTGCGGTGCAAAACCATCACTTTGCCTTTAGGATCGCGGAAGACGAATACGTCGCGGTCGCGGAAGTGGGCTTCTTTAATGGCTTCTTCCAGCGTCATGGGGCGCATGGCGACAGAGTCTTCGGATCGCGACAGATGAACCTCGGTGGACTTGGCGACAGCGGGAAACTTGTGCACTACCACGTCAACGGCGCTGGTTTCGCTGACACCGACAGCGGTCACCACGGCTTCCTGCGAGCTATTGCCATTCCACTTCTTGGGGCTCGCACTCTTGTGATTGTGACGTTTCTGGGTGCGCCAGCGGGTCTTGTACTTGACCGCCTGCTTCTCCAGATGTTCAAAAGCTTCATTGACGGCGGAAGGCATGTCGCCGGCCTGCGCTTCCCCGACCAGCGGTCCGTTACGCGGGCTGATGGTAATTTCGGCTTTGTGGCGGCGCTTTTCCACCGCTAGAACTACTTTGGTTTCAAACTTGTCGCCCAGAATCTTGCGGATCTTGGTGAGGCGGGTTTCAACTTCCTTGCGAATGGCGGGAGTAACTTCGAAGTGCCTGCCGGTGAATTCCACGTTCACGAGCGCCCTCCTTGAAATAGTTTCATGAAACGGGCACAGCGTTGGAGCTGGTCAAGAATCAACTAAGAAGGCAAAACGGAAGCCCAGGTTGTAACGCTCCACTTCTGATATCTTCTGCACTCTTCAACTGTTTCTTCCGGCGCAATCTACTTTTTTACCCTTCTCTGGTGGGTGCTTGGGATACGCATGTCTTCCCGGTATTTCGCTACCGTGCGGCGGGTCACTTGGATGCCCTGCGATTGCAAAATGCGGGTGATCTGCTCGTCGGTCAGCGGCCGCGCGGGATCTTCTTCGTCGATCAGTTTCTTGACACGGCGCTTCAGGATGAGCAACGAAGTGTTGCCCCCCTCGGGTCCGTTGACGCTCTCGCTGAAGAAGTACCGCAGTTCGAATACGCCCTGGGGGGTGTGAGCATACTTGCTGGCAACGGCGCGCGACACCGTAGAAGGATGAACACCGATTTCTTCGGCCACCTCCTTGATCATCATGGGTTTCAGTTCGTCGATACCCTTTTCCAGAAAGTCCTGCTGCCGGGCCACAATCGAGTAGCAGACTTTCATAATGGTCTGCTTGCGCTGCTCGATGTTCTTGATCAACTGGATGGCGCTCTTGTAACGCTCTTTGACGTAGTTACGAGTATCTTTGTCGTTGCCGTCCTTGACCAGGAGCCGCTTGTATGCCGGATTGAGGCGAAGCTGCGGCACGTCTTCATCATTCATGATGACCAGCCACTCGTCGCCGTGCTTCACGAATGCCACGTCGGGCTCAATAAGGCGGGGCTGGACCTTGTTGTAGCGTTGCCCGGGGCGGGGATCAAGAGTGCGGATGTAGCTCAATGCCTGCTCGACGGCCTCCGCCGGACGGCTGAGAGCACGCGCGATTTCCTTATGCTGCTTGTTCTGCAGGGAACGCAGATGCTGATCCACGATGGCAAGGGCATCAGCAATTAGTTGTGCGGTAGCTTCCCGTTCTCCATTGCCGTTCTTTTGCGACTCCAGTTGCTGCTGATGGAAACGCAACTGATAGAGCAAGCATTCGCGCAGATCACGGCATCCCACACCCGGAGGATCCAGTTGGCGGATCAGTTCGATGGCTTCGTGCAAATCGCTCAGGCTGAAGTTCGGGACCAAGGCGGAGGGCAAAACAGCCGCAGCTGGTTTCGGAGCCTCGACCGCCCGCTCCACCGAAATCAACGCTGCGGGAGCGACGTCCTCGGGCGGTTGAATCCCGCTTTCATTCCAATCTGGATCGGCGCCAGTCTCGAAAGGAATAGATCCTTCCGGTATCGGCATTTCATCTGCGGACGGAACCTCCGCATTCAGCCCCAAAGCAGCAGCTTCCTGCACGACTTTCTCCACAACGACTGAGTCGAGTTCCGGAGCCGCGGGCGGAGTTACTCCCATTAGTTCATCATCGCTCGCGATCAGATAGCCGTCTTCGTTGAGATTACCAATCACCAATTCTGCCGCTTCTCGCACCTCGGGGCGAGTCGGGATTGATCCTAGCTGCCAGATCAGGTGATCGCTAAGGTTGCTGGGCTTGGAAAGAAAATTCTCAAATGAAGGACGCTCAATGTCCTCACTCTCGCCCTGGCTGCGGTAGCCGGGGTCAAGATAGTCCTTAAAGAACGAACCGAAGTCGATTTCCTCGAACGGATCCTTGGTCTCGGCGGCTGCGGTGGGGCTTTCCTCCGCGGCGGGACGGTCGCGGTCCTCTTCTTTGCGATTGACGTCGTCGAGCAGGGGAACCGCGTCTTCCAGTTCTTCGAGAACCGGGTTTTCAACCATCTCCGCAGTAATCATGTCCCGCAGTTCCAGCTTGTTGAGGGCGAGCACGCTGACCATCTGCACCAGACCCGGGGTCAGGATCTGCCGCTGCGAGACTTTGAGACTCAGCTTGTGCTGCAACATCACCATAAATTCGTTGTCGGTCGTCGGTCGTTCGTCGCCCGCCAGCCCTGGTCTTGCCGACGTCCAAGGACCAACGACTAATGAACTTTGTCACACTAAGGAAAAGCTCTCTCCCAGATACACTCGCCTGACTTCGGGATTGCTTCCCAACTGCTCCGGCGTTCCCTGAAAGAAAATTCGTCCTTCGTTAATAATGTAAGCCCGGTCAGTGACGGTTAACGTCTCCCGCACGTTGTGATCAGTAATCAGAATTCCGATCCCGGCCGCCTTCATGTCGCTGATAATCTTCTGCAAGTCGAGCACGGCGATTGGGTCAATCCCCGAAAACGGCTCGTCGAGCAATATAAAAGCTGGGCTGATGCAGAGAGCGCGGGCAATTTCCACGCGCCGCCGCTCTCCCCCCGATAGCGCATATCCCCTGTTCTGGCGGATGTGCTCGAGCCCCAGCTGATCAATCAGCTTTTCCATCTTCTCCCGGCGTTCATGCCAGGAGATCGGTTGAGCTTCCAGGACGGCGAGGATATTCTCCTCTACCGTCAGCTTACGAAACACCGAAGCTTCCTGGGGGAGATAGCTTATGCCATACTGGCGTGCTCGCAGATACATCGGCACGTCTGTAATATCGTCCTGGTCGAGCAAGACGCGGCCCGTATCGGGCGGCATCAAGCCGACAATCGCATAGAACGTTGTGGTCTTGCCGGCGCCGTTAGGTCCAAGTAAACCAACAACTTCGCCCTGTTCCACGCGCAGGCTAACACCATTCACAACCCGGCGACCACGGTAGGATTTTCCGATTTCGTCGGTGGCCAGAGTACGCATTTATCGTGCCACTCGCGTTTGCGTAACGGCAGGGGATGAACTGTTGCCTTCAACCAGCACCCTATCATCGCGTCTAAAGAAAGTCAACGAAACCCCGGTAATCTTGCCCTGTTCGGCATCAAAAATGCTAGGCAAACCACCAGTCACCACGAATTTATCCTCAGCAGCGGTATAGACCAGATGTTCTCCCTGGGCGCGGCGTTGCGGTTGCGTCGCCACCACGTCTCCCGTCGCCACAATCTTGTCAAGTTTTCCCGCGCTGACGGATCGGTTGCCGACGGGGCGCCCACGCGCCTGTAAAAACGCGTCCATTTGCCGGGCAGTGATGGTGGCGTCCGCTTCCTTCGCCAAGACGTTACCTTCAAAATGGACCCTGCGCTCGTCGTCGGCATAGGTCAGCCGCGAACAGGTGATGGCTACGGGAGTAGTGTTTCCGTGCAGATCGGTATGCACCAAAACTGTGGATACGGGCTGGGCAGGCGTTCCCTGCGCCACTAGGGACCGATTATCGCGATTGAAGTCAATCGCTGGGGCCTCAACGACATTCGCATCCTGCCAGAGGCGTGATCCTCCGCGATACATCGCCGTTGACGTCGAGCTGTGTGCCGTCATCGACTGCGCAGTGACGTGGATTGGGCTGGAAGAGGCCAACAGGGCGCCGTTGGGTTGGGGCACCAAGTCGCTGTACGTGCTCTTGACGTCGCCATCGGCGAAGGCGGTGCCGGTGGTGCGTTCCAGCCGCATAGTCTGGGCAGTTGTGGTCATGCCGCCATCACTCACGCGAGGCGAGCCAGTCAAGACCAATATCTGGTCTGCAGTGGTGTACAAGCCCCGCTCGCCCCAGGCTTTGCGCTCACCGTCGTTGTAGACAACAGTGCCTTGCTGCGCCAGTGAATCAATGCCTCGTCCGGGCTGGAAGGTAGCATCCAGCATGCGGCTGGTGCTCACGCGGTCGGGTTGTCCAGGGTTCTTGCTGACGATGCGAGCATCGGGAGCGCCATGAAGGTTCGACATCTGACCGGAGTCGTCGAAATGAGCCTGAAACGTACCGGCAGTAACCAAGGTCTCCTGCCCGTCGCCCGGTCCGCTCGGGCGAATTGCGATCCTCGCGGCGCCAAAGGTTTCAGCATGATCAAGGCGGCTGCTGCTGTTCAAGAAAAAGTCCACGGCTGCCGCGGTCAACTCCAGATCCTGGGGGGGGCGGGACCTGTCGGCCGAAGCCTGGTGCTGGACGATCCTGACGCTTTCTTCGGTGTGGACCCTGGTGACCTGATTCCTGCCATTAAAATCAAGCACTACGCGACCCGCGCTCGCTTGCGCGGGTTGCGCTCCGGCCACATCAGCAGTCACGTTTCCAGAAAGAATTGCTGTGTGCAACCCTTGCTGGTCTCCGTTCATGAGGAGTTCGAGTTGATCGCCCCGCGCTTTTGCAGCGGGCTCCGCATCTGTCTGTGTCAGTACATTACCGCTGGCCAAGATGCGGCCGACCCGGTTGTCCGGCCGCAGAAATAAGATGGCCTGATCGGATTGGCCCCGCCGCTCCTTCAAGGTCATGTGGGGATGGTCGAGCCAAATCTGATGCTTGATCTTCATGATCACTGCCCGGCCCGCGGTAAGAGTCATGCCTGTCGAGCCGGTCAAAATGTTGACCTGGGACTCCAGTGTGAGTTCGCCGCTTCCAGCCAGATAGCGGATTCCAACGGCCGAGCCGTTCGCCTGCGGCAGGCTAAACTCGACTCGTTCCCGGGTCGAAGCATCTCCTGTCTTCTGGTTGAAAACCAGGCCGGTGGTCTTGAGATGGATCGGGTTCTTGAGGGCGCTGGGAGTGGCTTGATCGGGATCGGCAGTGCCTCCCGGGTTCGCCTCCAGGTCGATTTGAACCTCGCCGATCGCGGTCACATCGCCAATCTGCGGGTCATAGTCGAAATCGGCACCGGAGATCCGGTCGTAGCGGCTGGAATCGCGCCCGTAAATGGTTACCGTCACATCGTGGAGACGGGCCTTACCGCCTTGCTTGAACTGCACCGCTTTGCCGGCCTCAATCTTGAACCAGGTACGGCCTTGCTCGGATTTCGAAATTGTGAAGCCTGTGGCGCTTTGCTGAATTTCGACGCCGATCTTCTCTGGAATCCGTTTCAGGGCATTTTGCACCCGCAGCCGGGCGTAGAAATAGATGCCCCCCACCAGTAGCACGAGGGCAATGGCGGCTGCCGCAAACCAGCGGCGCAGATGGGTAATCAACAGAGGCATCTGGAGACAAGTTTACAGAAACAGTGCGGGAAGCGCTGCGAGACGAAACAGTTCGACGAGGATGCGCAGTTAGCCGTCAGCCGCCATCGATTCTGCGGGCTGGATCGTTGTCTCCGGCATGGCCTTGTGCTGAGTGACGAAATCCCTCAGCGACAGTTCCAAGCCACCGAAATCGGGATGGTCGTTGTGGTCAACAGTGAAAGCGATGTCGATCACATCACCCGGAAGGAGTTGTGCCTGCTGCACTCGCTCCGCTAACCGCCATCCCAAAGCTTTATACACGACGGCTTTTCGCCAGTTGTCAGAACGGCGGGGAATCGCGGCTGAATCAGGATGGCAGCGTGGCGTTAGCAATGCGGATTGGGCATCCGGCTGCTCTCCGTTCCAAGCCAGCTTTAGACGGACGTGCTTCTCTTTCATGATTTGCGGCGGCGCCATCACGCGCACATTTCGCGCGGCGAAGAGCGGTTCATAGTTACCACTGCCAAACGGTTGTAGCAGGCTCAGGGCCCTGAACAATTCCGGCGTCACGTTCCCCAGGTCGATTTCGGCGTCGATGTTGAGACTGGGTTCGAAGTCAGCGAGCGTCAGGCAGGAACGAGCATAAAGATCGAGATGAGCGCGCAACTCCCGCACTCGTGCAGCAGGCAAGGAGAATCCCACGGCGTGAGAGTGTCCGCCGAAGCGGGTGAACAAGTGCGAACAGGATTCCAGAGCATTGAGCAGATGAAAGGGACGGATGGAGCGGCCTGAGCCGTGAGCTTCTTCGCCATCGCGGGAGACCACGATTGCGGGGCGGCCGTAGCGTTCGACGACGCGAGTCGCCGTGATGCCGATAACGCCGCGGTGCCAGCCTTCTCCGTCCACCACGATGCAAAACGACTCAGGGAGAGTCGGATCCTCCTGAAAACGCACGGCGATGGCGTCTAAGATGTGGCGTTCCTCCTCCTGGCGCTCCGAGTTCAACTGATCGAGTTTGGCGGCGATCTCGCGGGCGCGAGCCGGATCCTTTGTGCTGAAAAGTTCGATGACGTCGGCTGCGATGTCCATACGCCCGGCGGCGTTGATTCGGGGCGCCACGCGAAATCCAACTTCGCTGGATGTTAGAGGACGGCCGCTGACCTGCGCTGTTTCGAGCAGTGCTTTGAGGCCGGGATTGACGGCTGAGCGAAGAGCCTCCAAACCCAGCTTGGCGAAGACACGATTCTCGCCGGTCAGCGGCACACAGTCGGCGATGGTAGCGATGGCGACAATCTTGGAAAAAGACTTGAGCAAAGCTGCCTGATCGCGATGCGGCAGCCTGCGCTCCATCAAAGCCTGCGCCAGCTTGAAAGCCACGCCCGCACCGCACAGCGCTTTGCACGGGTACTCACAGCCGGGCTGATTCGGATTCAATACAGCAAGCGCGTGCGGAGTGCCGTCGGGGCCGGGCAAGTGGTGGTCGGTTACGATCAGGTCCACGCCCAACCGTCGCGCGGTGTCGGCGGCGGCGAAGGCGCGAATACCAGCATCGACGCTGATAATAAGCTGAATGCCAGCGGCAGCGGCGCGCTCAATGACATCGCCCCGCAAGTCGTAGCCTTCTTTGATCCGATGCGGAACGTGGAAGTCGGGAGCACCGCCGCAGAGCTCAATCGCGGTCTTGAGGATGACGATCGCGGTGGTGCCGTCAACGTCATAGTCGCCGTAGATAAGAATGCCTTCTTTGCGTTCGATGGCAGCGTCGATGCGGTCGACGGCAGCTTTCATGCCTGACATCAGATAGGGCGAGTGAAGCTGGTCGAGCGATGGGTTCAGGAAACGCTCGGCGGTTTCGGGATCAGTAATTCCGCGAATGAGCAGCAAGCCGGCTAGGGTAGCGGCAGCTTCATCGCCCAGCCGCAAGCGGGGATTGGCACGCAGTTGCGCGGCGAGGATTCGAGCCTGCGCATCATCAGCCGTTCTGGCAAGCCACTTCATGAGTTGCTCTCTCTGTGAACCTCTGTGCCCTCTGTGGTTTCGCGTTTTTCACCACCAAAGGCACAGAGGTTCACAGGAAGGCCGCCTGACGTGTTACGGCTCGTCGTCAAAGCCGGGCTCGTCGATGGGCATTCCGCTAAAGTCCTCCGCCATTTCGAGGATTCCCTGGTAGCGGTCATACCACGGAGTGGACGCCTCATACACCATCATTACGCCCTGGTGCGCGAAGCCGAGCTGCACGAAGCCAGTCTTCCCAACGTAAGTGCGCAGCCAGCGAGCCTCTTCGATGTCCTCGTCGTTGGTGAACTCGGCGTTCCCCAAGCGCTGGATCATGGCATCAAGCTCCTCGCGCTCCAGCTTCCACGAATCCATGATCACAAACGGCGCCCCCGCAGCTTTCGCCAGTTCAACAAAATCTTTCCAGCCGTCAGGATTGTCAGCCGACTTCCAGGGAACACTTTGCACTTCTTCGTAATCGATGAATCCGGGAAAGCGGCGCAGTCCGTGACCCTCGATGAACGCAATCATGTCATCTTTGAGGCTGGCGAGATCGTCAGGCGCGGGCGACATAAAGAACCTGGTAAGTATTATGAAGACATTGTATGCCCGAACGGTCGTGGGCCGATAGTCATAGACGGTTGGCGAAACCCGATCGGGTTGTTCTAATGACGACCAAGGACCGACGACCAACGACGCCCTTTCCCTGTGCTACACTAATTGTTTCTTAGCAGTTCCTGACTCCGCACATGCTTCTGTCCAAAGAATATGTGGGCTATCTGGCCCGCGAAGTCACCAAAAAACTCATTGCGGGCAACTTCATTGAAACCAAGGCCGTGCCCGTGGTCACGGAAAAAGTGCACGCTGCCATGCTTGAGGAGTTCTCCCTCGAAGACCGCATCAACGACGAGGTGCGTGTCATTCTGGAGGCCTATTCCTCCGAGATGCAGAAAACTGGCGCCAACTATCAGGAGATGTTCCGTAAGGTGAAGCAGGAACTGGTGCGCAAATACAAGGCGGTCCTGTGAGAGTCAGCCGCGACAAAGTAAACAAAGTGGCGCACGCAGTCACCGAGGCGCTGGCCGAAGTGCACGAACTGGATTTCCTGGAAGACCGCAATACCATCCGCCTGGAAGTGCGCAAGATCATGGAAGACCTCCTGAATCAGGAGGAAAAAATCGATCAGTCCGCTCGCCACAAAATCGAGAACCAAAAGCGCACCATCCTCGAAGGCAGCCAGGAATGGGACATCCTCTACCGGAAGTATTACCAGGAAGAAGTGAAGAAGCTGGGTGTGTAAGGGATTCGGTCAAAAAAAGCCCCACGCGGTCCGCGTGAGGCTGTCACAAACTCCGGAAGATCAAGCAGCGGCTTTACGTGCGATCACCTGTTGCAAACGCTCCCGGTACAACGTAGCCCGGTGAGTGATCTCTTTGTAAGTGTGACTGGTGACCCATTGCGTATGGGGCGTACGCCTCCGTTCGCGACGGCTGCCCACGTTACCACGATGGATTGCATCAGTAAGCGTCTTCTGGGCCGTCATCTGCTGCCATCCCGTCCCGTCGGTCACGCTGAAGATGCCAATATATCCTCCAGAAATCAATTCCAGAGGTTCCGAGATATTGTTGGTTTGGTCGAACTGGGTCGATCCCTCGGGCCGAAAGCTCTCGAACCAGGAGGGAAACACGAAGTCCGACACGAGCACGTTGCCGATCTTGTAGGAAAAAGCATCGGACTCGCAGGCATCGCAGACTTCGTAAGCATAAAGAGTGCCGGTGGTCTCCTCGTTCTGGACAAACGCGGTGAGATTAATGTTGGGGTCGGCCAGCATTTCCAGTAGTTCATGACTGGCAGTGACCGTCCAGCTATTGCC
>Ga0070733_10001446_pt1 | contig 17710 bp, 14 predicted proteins | sample Coa_R1_9_FD_66450 | JGI IMG/M metagenome (GOLD analysis project Ga0070733, IMG submission 66450) | Surface soil microbial communities from Centralia Pennsylvania, which are recovering from an underground coalmine fire - Coalmine... | ecosystem: Environmental > Terrestrial > Soil > Unclassified ... | reverse complement strand
GCTGGAGCCAGGCATGTACACGGGCGAATACACGGCGGACAAGCCGGGCACCTACGTAGCTGAAACCATGGCGAAGCAGGACAAGACCGAGCTTGGCCGGGACGCCCTGACATTCCGCCGGGAAGACGGCGTGGCGGAGAATTTCGGCGCGGCGCAGAATCGCGATCTTCTGGAAAAGCTGGCGAAAGACACCGGCGGCAACTATTACACGCCTTCCAACGCCCGGAAGCTGTCGGGCGACGTTGCGGTTTCTGAAGCCGGAATCACGGCGCACGATAACCTCGATATCTGGGACATGCCGATTGTGTTTCTGCTGGTGATTTTGATCCGCGGCGGAGAGTGGCTGCTGCGGCGCAAGTGGGGTGTCGTATGACTTGGAAAGTAGGGCGGACCCCCCGGTCCGCAGCCGACGCCCTCGTCGGCTTCCTGACTCTGCTTGCGACAGGTGGGTCCGGGGGGACCCGAGCGGACCGGGGGGTCCGCCCCACCAGGAAATTATTGGCTTGCGCCGTGTGTCTGATTTCCGCCCATCCCGTTTTCGCGGCGACGTACATCCTGACCGTCGCGGGTTTGGGTGGAGAGCCGGATTACGAACAGCGCTTCACGATGCTGGCGACAGACACCGACAAAGTCCTGCGTGCGGGCGGGCAGACCGACCGCATCGTGGAAACGCTGAAGGGCGCCGACGCGACGAAGGCCAAGGTGGAAGCATCGCTGAATCGTATCGCATCGCAGGCCAAACCGGCCGATGCTTTCGTGCTGATGATGATCGGGCACGGAACTTTCGACGGCACGGAATACAAGTTCAACTTGCCGGGTCCGGACATTTCAGGGACGGAATTGGCGGGACTGATGAACAAAATACCCGCGGGCCGGCAACTGGTTGTCGATATGACGAGTTCGAGCGGCGGCGCGGTCAGCGCGTTCAAAAAGGACAACCGCGTCGTCATCACCGCGACCAAATCGGGCATGGAGAAAAACGCGACCGTCTTCGCGCGTTACTGGGTCGAAGCATTGCGCGATCCCACGGCCGATGTGGATAAGAACGAGACCATCTCGGCCCTCGAAGCTTTCCAATACGCGGAGAAAAAGACGGCCCAATTCTATTCCGAACAGAAGCGTCTGGCGACAGAGCACCCACAGGTCGACGATCAGCAGCGCGCTTCGGCGTTCCCGCTGCTCAAGTTCGGATCGGCTTCGGCGGTGGTGACCGATCCCGCGAAGCGGGAGCTGATCGCGAAAAAAGAAGACATCGAGAATAAGATCGACGCCTTGAAATATCAGAAATCGCTTCTCGCCCCGGACGATTACCGTAAGCAGTTGCAAGCCTTGTTGCTCGATCTGGCGAGGGCGCAGGAGGCCATCGACAAATGAGACGCGGATGTAGCGCCGGCGATCTTGTCGCCGGTGGGGTTAGTCAGGCAATCGCCGTTCTCCTTCTTTGCTCTTTGTCCCTTTCCGCGCAGACCCTCGATCGCGCCGAAGCCCTCTGGCACGCGCACGACTACGATGGCGCGAAGGCCGTCTTCGAAGCACTGCTCAAAGCCAATCCCAAGAATGCAGATTACCGCGCCCGCTACGGCGATATGTTCTACGAGCGGTTCAATCCGGTGGACGCGCAGAAGCTTTACGAAGAAGCGCTGGGGATCGATCCCAAGACTCCGAGGGCTCTGTTCGGAATGGCCCAGTTGCTGGCGGACAATTACGACGCCAAGGCCAACGATTACGCATCGAAAGCGCTCGAAGCCGATCCGAAGTTCTATCAGGCGCATGAGTTGATGGCGAAGGTGGCGCTGGAAGACGATAACACCAAAAAGGCGGAGTCCGAGGCCGACGCGGCACTGGCGATTCAACCCGACGCCGTGGACGCGATCGCGGTCAAAGCCGCGATCGATCTTCTCGCCGACAAGGAATCGCCATGGGTGGCGAAGATCGGAAATCGCGGCAAGGGTTACGAAACCGTGGCGCACTTCTTTGTGATCAACCGGCGCTATGAAGAAGGAATCCAGTACTATCGCAAAGCGATCGCGGCAGACCCGGAACTCTGGAGCGCCCACTCGCAATTGGGCGTCAACCTCATGCGCCTGGCGCGCGAGGGTGAGGCTCGCCAGGAACTCGATATCGCTTACAACAACCATTTCCGCGACGCCATCACCGCCAATTCGCTCACGCTGATGGACAGCTACAAGAAATTCGAGACCTTTGAAACGCCCACCACAATGCTCAAACTGAATAAGAAGGAAGCCGATGTCCTGCGTCCCTATTTTCAGGAAGAGATGCTGCGCGCCATGGCGACCTACGAGAAGAAGTACAAGACCAAACTGAAGGTGCCGGTACAGGTGGAAGTCTATCCGGATCACGCGGATTTCGAAGTCCGCGTAATGGGCCTGACCGGTCTGGGTGCGCTCGGCGTCACGTTTAATAATGTTGTCGCGATGGACAGCCCTTCCGGCCGCACGCCGGGCGAATTCCACTGGGCCAGCACGATGTGGCATGAGTTGAGCCATGTTTACGTCCTCAGCCTGACGAACGACCGGGTGCCGCGCTGGTTCACCGAAGGCCTCGCGGTTCACGAAGAGACCGCGGCTTCGCCCGACTGGGGCGACCGGCTCAGCCCGGAGATCATCGCCGCTATCCGCGACAAGAAGCTTCTGCCCGTGGCTGAAATCGATCGCGGCTTTGTGCATCCGACCTTCCCCGCCCAGGTGATCGTTTCGTATTACCAGGCAGGCAAGATCTGCGATTACATCTCCCAGCGCTGGGGCGAATCGAAGCTGCTTGATATGATCCACGAGTTTGCCAAAAACCGCCCCACGGTCGACGTCATCAAGGAGCAGCTCGGCATGGAGCCCGCTGCTTTCGATAAGGATTTCTTTGCCATGATCGACAAGGAAACCGGCAAGACCGTGGCCGGTTTTGCCGATTGGACCAAGCAGGTTCGCGAGATCAACCAGCTCGCGAAGGACGGCAAGAACGACGAAGTGATCGCCAAAGGGCGCGAGATCGAAGGCATCTATCCGGACTATGTGGAGAAAGGCAACGTCTATACCTTTGTCGCGGAAGCGTGCCTGAACAAAGGCGACAAGGCCTGCGCCATCGACGAACTGGGGCGCTACTCGAAGATCGGCGGACGCGATCCCGAGACCGTGAAGAAGTACGCGAAGCTTCTCGCCGATGCCGGTAAGCCGAAAGAAGCGGCAGCGGCGCTCGAGCGGCTGAACTTCATTTTTCCAATCGACGCCGAGCTGCACGAACGTTTGGGCGGCTTGCTGCTCGACACCGGCGACGCCAAGGGCGCGGTAAAAGAATACCAGGCGCTTATCGCCATGCATCCCATTGATGCGGCGGGCAGCCATTACAATCTTGCAAGGGCCTTTAAGGCCGCCGGCCAGAACGATAAGGCCAGAGAGGAAGCCTTTACAGCACTGGAAGCCGCGCCGAATTTCAAGCCGGCCCAAAAGCTTCTGCTCGAAGTGAGCGAAGGCGAAAAATAAAAAGGAACAATGTCGACAGCCCAACTAGAACCGGACGTTTTGAAATCCCGCATTGCGCGGTTCCGCGAAGTCGATGGCGAGATCGTCCGGCAGGTCAAACGTGTCATCGTCGGCCAGGACGAAGTGATTGAACAGGTCCGGATCGGCCTCTTTGTAGGCGGCAACTGCCTGATTACCGGGCTGCCCGGCACGGCCAAGACGCTGCTGGTGCGAACTATGGCCACGGTGCTTGGCCTCATGTTCAAGCGCATTCAGTTCACGCCCGATCTGATGCCGACGGACATCACCGGCACGGACATCATCGAAGAAGATCCGGTCTCCGGCCATCGCACGTGGACCTTCGTGCAGGGGCCGATCTTCGCCAACGTCCTGCTGGCCGACGAAATCAACCGCACGCCGCCGAAGACGCAGTCGGCGCTGCTCGAAGCCATGCAGGAGCATTCGTGCACCGTGCGCGGCAACTTTTACAAACTGCCCGCGCCATTCTTCGTGCTCGCCACGCAGAACCCGATCGAACTGGAAGGCACCTATCCGCTGCCGGAAGCCCAGCTCGACCGCTTTCTGTTCAATATCCTGCTCGATTATCTGACCGCGGATCAGGAACTGTCGGTCATCGATTTGACCACCACGACCCACATCGCCAAGGCCGATCCGATCACGTCGGCCGAGGAAATTCTCGACTTCCAGCAGTTGGTCCGCATGACGCCCATCGGCGAAACGGTGGCGAAGTATGCAATCGATCTGGTGCGCGCCACGCGCATGAAAGACCCGAGCGCGCCCGACGTCGTGAAGAAATACATCAACTACGGCGGCAGCGTTCGCGCGGCCCAGTATCTGGTTTTGGCGGCGAAAGCCCGGGCGTTGATGCGGGGCCGCTATCACGTCAGTTTCGAAGATATCCGCGCTCTGTACATCCCAATCCTCAGGCATCGGATTTTGATGAACTTCCATGCGGAATCGGATCGGCTCACGCAGGACGACATCCTGACTCAGGTACTGGAGTTGAAGCCCGCCCCAAGAGAGTAGGTAGCGCCGGCGATCTTGTCGCCGGTGGGTTTACTTAAATGCTGCAACAGTTTCTCGATCCCGCGGTACTTGCTTCCATTTCATCGCTCGACCTCGTGGCGAAGACAGTGGTGGATGGCTTCGTCGCGGGGCTGCATCGCTCTCCCAAGTTTGGCTTCAGCCAGGAGTTCGCCGAGTACCAGCAATATGTCCAGGGCGACGACCTTCGGCATATCGACTGGAATGTATTCGCTCGCACCGAGCGCCTCTATCTGAAGCGCTTCAAGGGCGAGACGAACATGCAGCTGCTCATCCTGCTCGACGCCAGCGCGTCGATGACGTACGGATCGGGCGCCATCCGGAAACTGGATTACGCGCGCTACCTCGCCGCTTCGCTCGCCTACATGTCGTCGCAGCAGCGTGACGCGACGGGCCTGATTGTGTTCGATCAGGACGTCTCGAATTACATTGCGCCCTCCACCCGCCAGGGCCAGTTGATGCGCATTCTGCACGCCATCGAGAAGGCGGAAGGCGGCTCGCGTACGGATTTTTCGAAGCCCTTTATTCATTTCCAGGAGTTCCTCAAACGACGCGGCATCGTCATTGTGATGTCGGATTTCTATGAGCAGCCGGCGCAAATCGTCAAAGTCGTGGAACCGCTGCGGTACCGCGGCAACGAAGTCGTGCTGTTCCATATTCTCGACCCGAACGAGCTGGCCCCGAAGTTTCGCGATCCCGTCCTGCTGCAGGATGTTGAAGACGATACCGCAATGGAGGTCTCGCCGGATTACGCGCGCAACGAGTACAAGGCGAAGATCGACGAGCACATGCGAGTGCTTTCGGAAAAAGCCCGCGCCGCCGGTCTGGATTATTTTTTTATGAATACCGCCAAACCGCTTGATGAGGGGTTGCGGAATTTTCTGGCTATTCGCCAGAGGAGGATGTAGTTGGGTTTCCTCGCGCCATTATTTCTCGGCGGGCTGGCCATCCTGGGCCTGCCGGTCTACGTTCACCTGCTTCGGCAATACCGCCAGAAGCCCGTCCCGTTCGCCTCATTGATGTTCTTCGAGCGGCGCACGCAGAGCTCGATCAAGCATCGCCGGCTCAAGTATCTGCTTCTCTTTTCGCTGCGGTGCCTCTTCGTGCTGCTGCTCGCGCTGGCGTTCGCGCGCCCGTATTTTCACTCGGCAACCATTGCCCGGGCGAGCGGCGGCCGCACCATGGTGTTCGCGGTCGACAACTCGTTCAGCATGCGCCAGGGCGATCGCTTCGCGGATGCCAAAAAGGCCGCTCTCGACCAGATCAACGCCATGCACGCGGACGATCGCGGACAGGTGATTTCCTTCGGCGGCGCATCGAAACTGCTGACTGACATGACGCTGGACAAGCAGGCGCTGCGTGCCGCGCTCGCTGCCATCGAGCTTGGCGACGACACCAGTTCGTATGCGGAACTCTCGCGCGTGCTGCGGTCGACGTCGGAGAGCCTCAGGACCGATATCGTGGCGCATGTATTTACCGACGTCCAGAAATCGTCCCTGCCGCCGAGCTTTTCCGATCTCAGGCTGGACGATGGCACGAAGCTGGAAATTCACGCGGTGGCATCGGCTCCTCTGCCGAACTGGACGGTCGAGAGCGTGGAAGCGCCGCGCCGCGTTTTCGACACGAAGAAAGTGCGGACCGTGGCGACGATTGCCGGGTATGGCACGGTTGATGCGGTGCGCAAAGTCACACTCCTCGCTAACGGAAAGCCGCTCGAAACGAAGCAGGTGAAGGTCCCGGCGAACGGGCGCGCCACGGTGGAGTTTCTCACGCTCGACGCACCGTATGGGCTGACACGCTGCGAGGTGCAGATCGACAGCGCCGACGTATTTCCGCAGGACGACCACTGGCTGTTCTCAGTGGAGCGTGCCGACCCCAAACCGGCGCTCCTCGTCCACGCCGACGGCGACACGATGAGCCCGTTGTATGTTCGGACCGCGCTCGAATCGTCGTCCGAGGCCGCCTTCACGCTGGAGTCTTTGCCCACCAATCAGGCGGCGAATGCCAATGTGCCGAAATATGCATTTGTGATCCTGTCCGACCCCGGCACCCTGCCGCAGAAGCTGGAAGACGCCTTGGAGAAATACGTGCAGGGTGGTGGGTCCGTACTCATGACTTTGGGCAAGAACGCGACGCCGGGCCGCCATTTACCGCTGGCCGATCTGCAGGTGATGGGGATCCATACGGTGGTCCCGGAGCGCGAATCGACTCTTACGGTGGCGTCCGTCGATACGTCCTATCCGGCCTTTGCCCTGGCGCAGAACTGGGGGGGAGTGGAGTTCTATCAGGCGGCGAAACTGCAGCTGCCGCAGGTGTCGCCGGAAACACGGGTGGCCGCCACGTTATCGGACGGTTCTCCTCTGTTCATCGACCGCCAGATCGGTTCGGGACACGCGCTCGTGTTCACGTCTGCCCTCGATAATATCGCCAACAATCTGCCGGTGGAGCCGGTCTGGCTGCCGTTCCTCGACCAGACAACGCACGAGATGGGCGGTATCGGGACGACGCCCGGCAACTACAAAGTTGGTTCGTTTGTCGAGCTGCGGACGGCGCGGGAAAAAGGGGTTCCGGTTGAGATCGTCGGCGGTGGCGAGAAACGGCTGCTGTCGCTGGCCGAATCGACCCGGGCGCAGACGTTCCAGTTTCCGTCGCAGGGATTTTTCGATATCCGGCGCGCCAATGGGCGCCAGGAACTGGCGTCGGTCAATACGGACCGGCGTGAATCCGACTTTGCGATTGTTCCCGCAGAGACTTTGGAATTATGGAAAAATACAGGTACAGCCTCCAAGTCGAGCTCGACGTCGTCGGCCAGCCAAGTCGACGATAAGAATGTCAGAGCGGAGATCTGGCCCTGGGTGCTGGCGATGTTGGCTGTGTTAGCGATTGCGGAATCTGTGTTGGGGAATCGGCATATGTCCGCTGCGGCGGAAGTAGCCGAGTAGAAAAGGAAAAGGCATGAATCCACTCGAAGGCCTTGCGCAATATCTGGATCGGCTGGAGCATCGTCTCCGAATGTTCGCGTGGACGCGCGGTGCGGCGGCGGTGGTGGGGGCGGCGCTGATACTGACGGTGGCGATTGTCGCCTCGCTCATGTTGTCTGCCTTCTCGCCTTCCGGCCTGATCCTGGGCAGATTCGTCCTGTTCATCGGGATCGGGGCGGCGATCGCCGTCGGCCTGGTGGTGCCGCTGATGCGCATGAATCGCCGGCGCGCGGCCCAGGAAGTGGAGAGCCGTCATCCGGGCTTCGATCAGCGCCTGCTCACCTTCACCGAGCGCTCGCGGGACAACGCCTCCGATCCGTTCCTGCCTCTGCTCGCCGAAGACGCGTTGATCCTCGCGCGCGATGCGGAGCCCGAGCGGGTGATCGATAAGTCCCGCTTCATCCGTTTCGCCTCGCTTGGCGCCGCGGCTGCGAGTGTATTGGTTTACCTGATGTTCTGGGGACCCGGTGTTTTCGGCTACGGCACGGCGCTGTTGTGGGGCAGCTACTCGAAAGATCAGGCGTCAAAGCCTTTTTACAGCATTACCGTGCAGCCGGGATCGAAGACCATTCGCCGCAAATCGGACCAGGAAATCACCGCCAGTCTGAGCGGGTTCATTGCGTCCCACGCGAATGTGTTTGTGCAGTATGCGGGCTCGTCCAAATGGGAAGAAGCGCCGATGCAGCCGCAAGGCTCGGGGCCGGGCTTCGCTTTCCTGCTGGTGCGCGTGCCGGACGATCTTCAGTATTACGTGGAAGCCGGTGGCATCAGGTCCGATACCTTCAAGCTGCACACGATCGATTTGCCCTCCGTGAAGAACATTCACGTCACCTACAACTACCCGTCGTGGACCGGGCTTCCGTCGGTGACTGAAGATCCGGGCGGCGATTTGCGCGCCGTGGAAGGCACTGTGGCACAGGTGCAGATCCAGACCGACAAGCCGTTGAGCAACGCTCAGGTGGTTTTTGAACAAGGTAAACCGATCAATCTCGACTCAACCAAAGACAACAAAACGACCACCAATATTCCCATCGAGAAAGACGGCACTTATCACATCGCCGTGATGGATCATGGCGAAGAGGTGCGCCTGACCGACGATTACTTCATTGAAGCGCGCAAGGTGGGGATGCCCACGGTGCGCATCACCAAGCCAGGTAAAGACGCGAAGGTCAGCCCGATCGAGGAAGTAGGCGTGACGGTGACCGGCGAGGATGACTACCCGCTGCAAGAGCTCGATGTCCACTACTCGGTGAATGGAGCGCCCGAGAAAGTCGTTTCGATGTTGAAAGAGAAGGGTGCGAAGAAGGTGGAAGGCTCGATGCTGCTTTCGCTGGAGGATTTCAAACTCGTCCCGGGCGACATTGTGAGCCTGTATGCGACAGCGCGCGACGGCAAGAACGCCGCGAAGACGGATATGTTTTTTGTCCAGGCGGTGCCGTTCGAGTTCGAGTATTCGCAGTCGCAGTCGGGTGGAGGCGGCGGAGGAGGCGGAGGAGAGCAGGAACAGCAGATCTCCGAGCGCGAAAAGGAAATCATCGCGGCCACGTTTAACCAGTTGAAAGGCGATGCGAAGGCCAAGGCGGCGGCCGCGGAGAACGGCAAGTATCTCTCGGAGGTGCAGTCGAAGCTTCGCGATCAGGCGCAGTCGCTCGCCAACCGCACCAAGGCGCGGCAGCTCGATGGCAGCGGCGCGGCGTTCCAGCAGTTCGTGAAGGAGATGGAACTGGCGGTAGCGTCGATGACGCCGGCGTCCGAAAAATTGAAAGGGCTCGCGTTCCAGGATGCCATGACGCCCGAACAGCAGGCATTGCAGCATCTGCTGCGCGCCGAATCCACCTTCCGGCAGATTCAGGTTCAGATCAGCCGCGGCGGCGGAGGCGGTGGTGGAGGCGGCGGCGCCGGACGCGATCTGGCTAACCTGTTCGACCTCGAACTGGATAAAGACAAGAACCAGTACGAGACCAATGCCAGCTCCGCGGCGGAGCAAAAACAGCAGCAGGTAGATGACGCGCTCAAAAAGCTGGAGGAACTGGCGCGCCGGCAGCAGCAGCTCGCTGAGCAGCAGCAGAATAATCCGCAGCAATTGGCGCAACAGCGGTACGAACAGGAAATGCTGCGCCGCGAAGCGGAAGAGTTGAAGCGCCAGATGGAAGCGCTACAGCGCGGCGATCAGGGTCAGCAGAGCCAGCAGCAGGGGCAACAAGGCCAGCAGGGGCAACAAGGCCAACAAGGCCAACAAGGCCAGCAGGGCCAGAGCGGCCAGTCGGGTCAGAGCGGGCAGTCGGGTCAACAGGGCCAGCAGTCCGCGCGTAATCAGCCGCAGAGCGGGCGCGGCCAGTCGGGTCAGCCACAGGGCTTGAATCGAGCCATGCAGGAACGGCTGGATCAGGCGATCAAAGAGCTGGCACAGGCCGAGCAGGATATGAGCAACTCGTCTTCGGCCCGGCAGCCCGGCCAGCAGAGTCAGCAGGCGGGAGCGCAGGCGCAGACCGAAGCTCAGAAGGCGGCCGAACGCCTGAAGCAGGCTGGCCAGACCCTGCAATCGCTGCGCAAACAGCAGAATGGTACGGAATTAGGCGATCTGGCCAACAAGGCGGAGCAGCTTGCCGCGCAGCAGCAGGATTTCGACCAGCGCCTGCGGCGCAATTTCGGCCAGGGGCAGGGCAACCAGCAAACCGCTCAGCAGATGGCGGACGAAAAGCAGAAGATGCTGGACTCCTACAACGAACTGCAGAAGCAGATGCAGCAGGCGGCGCGCGATATCGCCGGCACGCAGCCGGGCGTCTCGAAAGATCTGCGGGATGCGATGGGCAAGAGCCAGCAGGAGGAGATCGGCACGCGTATGGAGTGGACCGAAGAAGCGCTGCGGCGCGGTTTGGGCCAGTACGCGGTGATGCGCGAAGCTCCGGTAACGCAGGCCTTGAACGAACTCAAGGACCAGATGAAGAAGCTGGAAGCGGAGTCGGCGGCGCAGGGGAGCGGCGCGGCGGGAGACGACAAGAGCCAGATCGCCATGCAGCAGGCGCTGAACAACGCCGAACGCATCCGGCGTGAAATGGAACAGCTGAGCCGTGCCGAAGGGCAGAAGGGCCAGAACGGGAAGCAGCAGGGTAATCAGCCCGGCAATAACGGCCAACAGAAGGGACAACAGGGTCAGGGCCAGCAGCAGGCCGGCAATAGCTCGCAGCAGGGTCGGCAAGGTCAAGGTCAGCAAGGGCAACAGGGCCAGCAAGGGCAACAGGGCCAGGGACAAGGCCAGCAGGGCGGTCAACAGCAGGCTGGCGGCCGGAGTCCAAGCGGCAGCCCGGGCAGCCCCTATGGCGGAGGCTACGGTGTGAATACCGGCCCGCGCGCGGGCTATTCGGGGTCCTACACCGATCAGCCGTTTGACGCTTACAATTTCGGTGGCGGCGATACGAGGATGGGTGCGCTGCCTCCCAACGTCACGCCCGAGCAGGCGTACAGCGATCTGATGCGCGACATCGGCCGTTTGCGCCCCTCGGTGGCCGACGACAAGGACCTGAACCGCGAGTACCAGGACCTGGTGCGGCGCGCACAGGAGCTCGACCCGAGACATATGACCAACGATCCGCAGCTTGGGTCGGTGATCGGCGCGCAGGCGTTGTCGGAGATCGACGAACTCGAGCTCGTCCTGCGCAAGAAGCTGGCGGCATCCGACGGCAGCGTGCGCAGCACGAGTCCGCGCAATATTCCGCCCGGCTATGACCAGGCGGTAGCGGAGTACACGAAGCGGCTCAGCAAGCAGTAGACCCAGTTGGGCCGGCGCTTCCGCGCTGCCGTCGGGCTTCGGCCCGACGCTCGGAGTCAGATGTTGACTGTTATTGACTGAATTCCGTTGCAACCCGATAATAAAGGATAAAGAAGGAACGCATGCCGGTCGAACAGATGAACGTCTCCTTGTCGCCACAAATGGCCCGATATATCCGGGGCAAGGTGAAAAAAGGCGAATACACCAACGCCAGCGAAGTGGTTCGCGATGCGGTGCGGCGACTACAGGCAGCCGAAGCGGCCGGGAGGGAACGGGCGTTGCTGTCGGATTTCGAGACCCACCTCTCCGAATCCGAACGGGAGGGTATCCGCCGCGGGGTGCAGCGGGGAATAGCGGACATCGAGGCCGGCAGGTTCGAAGAGTACGATGTCGACGGCCTGCGAGGCTTGGCCAAGGAACTGGTGGCGCGTTCCGTCAGGAAACAAGCGTCAGCCAGCAAGTCGCAGTGACGCCAACCTGCAAGTTCACCCGCTCGGCTCGGCGGGACTTGCAGGACATCGCGGATTTCTGGACATCCGAAGCCGGCGAGAATCAAGCCCTGCAAGTGCTAGCAGGCGTCATGCAAACAATGATCACGATGTCGGCACACCCGAGAGCAGGGGTTTTGGCCAGCCAGTTCGGTGCTGACGTTCGCAAGTTTCCCGCCGGGCAGTATATGATCTATTACCGCCCGTGGGCGAAGGGCATCGAGATTCTGCACGTGTTTCACGGCGCGCGCGATCAGAACAAAGCCTGGAAGCCGTCCCGACCAAAGCCACCGGGAAAGTGAGGATCTCTGATGTTTACCGCTATTTATCCCGCAAGCTTCATTCGAGAGCGCGCTGGGGGCGGATTCCATGTTCAGTTTCCCGATTTGCCCGAAGCACTGACGGGCGGCGACGACATCGACGACACACGCGCTCAGGCGGCCGATTGCCTGGCGGAAGCGATAGCCGGACGCATCAGACGCGGCGGCGAGATTCCGCTGCCATCGAGGCCTAAACGAGGCCAATGCCTTATCGGGCTGCCGCTCTATCTCGCCCCGAAACTGGCCCTATACCTCGGAATGCGGGATCTCGGCCTGCGAAATACGGAGCTGGCTAGGCGGCTCGGCGTTAGTGAAACAGTCGTGCGCCGAATGCTGGACCCCCGACACGATACAAAACCGGAGAAAATTGAGGCAGCACTGACTGCTCTGGGAAAGCGCATCGTCGTCACGTTCGAAGACGCTGTCCGGCAAATTCGTTTGGACTGATTTGGCGGGTAGATTTATTACGACGGCTTGTCGAACTTCCGAAGCAGCCGCGATGAGAGCGCAGCCGTTGTCGGAAATCGACGACCTCGATCTCGTCCTGCGGAAGAAGCCGACGGCAGCGTGCGCAGCACCAGCCCGCGCAACATACCGCCGGGTTATGATCAGGCGGTGGCCGAATATACGAAGCGGCTCAGTAAGCAGTAGAGCGATTTACGCGCGGTAACCCAGGAATCGGAGCCCCGCATTGGTGTTCTCATTCCTCAGAGGGAACCGGTCTGGATGGGAGTAGCCGAGCGTCTCTTGAATCGCCGCCTTTCCAAAGCCGAATAGAGCAGAATGGCACCTGTTCATTCTGAGCTTCACATCGCCACTGCCATGGACAAGATCGCGCCATTGCGTCCTTATTGCGGCGAGATCGTTCCCATTGAGGAATCTTGACAGAGCCAAATGATTCCCAAAACAGTTAAGGCTCCCGGCAACTATTTTCACCTCCTCAGAGGTAAGTTGCATGACCTTCGCCTGCGCGAGATAGTCCTGTACCTTCTTGGCCGTCGCGGAGTGGTCGCCGCCTGGCAGACCGGCGCGGCGGTACCGCTCGCGATACTTCCGGATTTCGGCCCCTCTTCCGCTGTCCGTTAAGACGCGGGGCTGCTTGGATTTCCTGTACTCCCTAGAGGGATGGCTTTCGTCTGCATTGAAGAGGAAATTGAGAAACTTGTCGGTTTCGAGATACAGGGATTGCTCGGGGCGATCACGCCCGCCACAAGCAACATAGGCATCTGCAAACCGCCGATAGACATCCAGAAAGTCACGATAATCTGCAAAGGCTCCAAATCCTGTCGGCGGCGGCGAAGGGTCCGATGGCAGATCGAACAGCTTTGGGAGCTTTGCCCCGTGGCGGCCTTCGTCAACGCCTCTCTTACTGGGCCTTGAAAAAGAAATTTCGCTGACGTCGACTTCTTTGGCGCGATCTTCCCAGAGGCCTTCGTAGAAACTTATCAACTCTCGCGCATGCGCACCTGTCAGCACCAGGCCCGATTCATACCGTCTTGTGAAGGCGCACTCGGTCAGGTTAGCCGACGTAAGCAGCACGGAATCATCTACGATGTACAGTTTCGCGTGGAGGCCTTTGAGCGAGCGAACTGGCCGGTGGGCGGCAAACTTCTCGACTGTGTCTCGCGCCAAGACTCCGCTCTCTTTATCCAGTAGCAGCATTACGTCGACCTTCTGCCAGGCGGAGCCGAGAATTCGCTTCACCGCTCTCCATGATCCGATATAAGGGCAGGCAATCCAAAGCCGACGCTCTGCCGAATCCACGAGGGCACGCAGATCTTTTGCGAGCTTCGAAACTTCCAAGGCAGGCACCAGCCATAATTCTACGCCAAGAGATGGACGGTAACCAGAGGTCTCCGAGACCGTCACGTGCAGCGACATCCATCCTTTTGACAGCTTTAAGCGTTCAGCCAGCTTTCGGAGGATCTGGCTTTCGGAAACAGGCAAGGCTCATGGTTCCGAAATCTGCGGCTCCCTGTTGTTATGATCCAAGTGACAATCCAACGGCACCGGATAACGTGGGACAGTTAACAGGAGGTGATCGGTCATGTCGAGATGGATCGTGACCGCCTTACTGGGCGCAACGCTGGCACTCGATGCGCAGACCGTCTCGGTCAGAAGTGGAAATGGCTCGATCAGTGGCACCGACACCTCAGTTCATTTCCTGCCGGGGCCCAGCACCGGAGCTTTCGGCCACGTCCTTTCGGCAAGCGACTTCTCCGCTGCGCAAACCGGTCCGGCTGCATTCATAGTGACTCCGAACCCGCTCTGGATATCGAGTCTCACAGCGGACGAATCTGCGAAATGGATTGGCGCAAACGCCAACGCGGGATGCTGCTCGGGAAACACCGCGCTTTATGCCGTCAGCTTTCAGGTCGCCGGCGCGTTCACGTCGGCAACCCTGGAGCTGTTTTACGCAGTAGACGACGCGATTGGCGACGGCCTTAATACCGGAATATATCTGAATGGACGGGTCGCCTGCGGAGGTGCGTTCGCAATCGGCTTCAGCCAGCAACATTTGGCGAGTTGCGACGTGAGTTCCTTCTTGCGCGTCGGGACAAACTGGCTCTACATCGAGGATGGCAACGTCGAAGGCCCCGCCGGATTGCTGTTCTCTGCCACAATCACTACGGTCGCCTCTGTTACCACCAATCCGCAGCCGGTTATCGCGAGCTTGTCCCCAGCCACGGCAGGCGTTGGATCGGTCCCGGAAATATTAACCATTGCTGGAAGCGGTTTCATCACATCGTCCTCGGTGACCTTTAACGGCGTTTTGCACTCGGCGTCCCTCATCAACAGCAATCAGATCACAATCGGGCTGACCGCTTCTGATCTGTCTACGGCCGGAAATTTTCAGGTCGCAGTCACAAACGCGCCGCCCGGAGGAGGAACGTCGAATTCGAGTACCTTCGCGGTAAGCTCTGTCGTTCCGTCAATAGCGATTGGAGGCGTTGTGAACGCGGCGAGCTTCGCGTCTGGTCTTGTGGCTCCTGGAGGTCTCGCTGCACTTTTCGGTGGTTTTTTGCTCAAATGGCACCGCACAGGCTGGCGGGACACCTTGGCCGGCCAACCTTGCCGGTCTCTCAATTGCGTTCGGGAATTCTCAGGCACCCATCGATTTTGTGTCGGCACAGCAAGTTAATCTTCAAGTGCCTTGGGAATTGGCGGGCCAGACGCAGTCCTCCATTAGCGTCACGATGAATGGGCAAACCGGTACCGCGCAAACCGTGAGTTTGGCGGCCTTCGCGCCGGGGATTTTTGTCACGAGCGGAACACAGGGAGCCATCCTGAGTTCCCCCTCTTACCAGCTTGTGGATTCCTCGAGTCCTGCCGTTGCGGGGGTCACCTACGTTCAGGTATTCTGCACCGGCCTCGGGCCTGTGAGCAACCAGCCTGCTACGGGCGAGGCTGCGCCCCTAAGCCCACTTTCGTATACAACTGCGAAGCCCACGGTGACCGTCGGCGGAGTTCCCGTAAACGTATTGTTTTCGGGGTTGACGCCGACCTTGGTAGGGGTGTATCAGCTAAATTTCCAAGTGCCAGCGGCTGCACCGACAGGACCCACGGTGCCCGTAGTCGCGACGATTGGCGGCGTCACGTCGAACACCGTTACGATGGCTGTCCAATCCCCGCCCTCGCAGAATCCTCAGCCGACAATCACCAGTTTGTCGCCAAACTCTGCACCCGCTGGTTCGAGGCCAGTGAGCGTGACCATAAATGGCTCGGGATTCCTGAGTAATTCGTCGGTAACGTTCAACGGAACCTCCCATTCAATTTCGTTCCATAGCAGTTCTCAACTGACTATCACTTTGGGCTTTTCTGACCTCGCGACAGCCGGAGCATTTACTGTTGTCGTGAGTAATCCCTCGCCCGGTGGAGGGAGTTCCCAACCAGCCATTTTCACGGTTTCGACCATGCTTAATACCCAAACTGTCACAGTCAGAAGTGGCAATGGGTCTCTTGGGGGTAGGGATAGCGCAGTAACGTTCTTGCTTGGGCCGCTGACTGGAAATTTTGGCCACGTCTTCACGCCGAGCGACTTCTCCGCTGCGCAAACCGGTCCCGCCGCGTTCATCTTGTACCCCGGCATCCTCTATATTGCGAGTCTCACAGCGGATCCATTGGCCAAATGGATCGGCACGAACAACAGCGCGACCACAGTCGGCAACACCGCTCTGTATGCCGTCAGCTTTCAGATCCCAACCGATATCACGTCGGCAACCATGGAACTTTACTACGCTGTAGACGACGCTATCGGCGACGCCGTTATCAATAATGGCCCTAATACCGGTGTATATCTGAACGGATCAGCCGTCTGCGGCAGCGCGTTCGCAGTCGGGTTCATGCAACAAAATTCGGTGAGCTGTGGCGACGTCACTTCGTCGTTGCATGTGGGCACGAATTGGCTCTACATCGAGGATGGCAACGTCGCAGGCGCAGCCGGATTGCTGTTCTCAGCCACAATCACCACGACGGCCCCTGATTGATACACGGTGTGGACGAGGCGCCTGGATTGGGGCGCGTCGCACAGGCTCCCTTCGTGCTTGCTCGGCGAAGTCACAAGGGCTCGGTAGCAAGTTCCGCCATTACGTCGGCGCCGCCCGTCAAAACGGAATGACGCTTAACGCGTAGGGCCGCCTGAAAGGGCGGCTGCAGCCACGAATGGCCGCCCTACAATTTCTTGTCGAATTTCCAAAGCACCTGCCGCAAAATACCCAACAACCGCGGCACATCCCGGCGGGTCAGCCGCATTCGCCTCACCCAACGCCGTATCTTCTGCTCCGTCGAAACCGCCGTAATCCGATTCGTGTAGCCCGACTTCTCCAGCACCTCGAGCAGCATCCTCGTCAACTGCTCGGCGTCGGCCCCTTGGATCCAATCGGTCCCCGCGCGGCGCGGCTCCAAACTCTCCCCGCGATTGATTTCGTAGAGGCAAACGGCCACCGCCTGACCCAGATTCATCGAAGGCGTACCGGGCGCGGTCGGAATTCGCAGTAAAGAATGGCAGTAGCTCAGGTCGTCGTTCGAGAGCCCGAATTTCTCCGACCCGAACAGCAGCGCGACCCGTCCGGCATGTTCCCGGATTGCCCGCGCCCCCGTTTCGATCCGTTCGATCGGCTGCTGCAGTTCCCGTTTTTGCGCCGCCGTCGTTCCCACCACGAGCGAACAGTCGGCGACTGCTCCGGCCACGGTTTCGAAAACCCGCGCGCTTTTCAGCACATGCGCCCCACCCACCGCGGACACGGCCTCCCGGAACGCGACCTCGTAGGGATTCACGATTCGCAGATCCTCGAACCCGAAATTGGCCATGGCGCGCGCGGCCGCGCCGATGTTCAGCGGGTTGCGCGTGGAGACGAGAACGACTGAAAGCAGGGAAACGATGTACCGATCTTTGCACTACCTGGCGTCTGGTGTAAAATCAGAACTTTGCGCGACTGGCAACTCGGGCTCCAATCAGCCGGGCCGAAACTCGCGTTCCGAGATCAACCGTCAGGCTATAGTGGAGGAAGTATGGCATCGCCCGTAGAGCAGAAGGTCAAGCAGATCATTGTCGAACAACTCGGCGTAGACGAGAGCCAGGTGGACAACAAGGCTTCGTTCGTCGATGATCTCG
>Ga0070733_10001444_pt1 | contig 17717 bp, 7 predicted proteins | sample Coa_R1_9_FD_66450 | JGI IMG/M metagenome (GOLD analysis project Ga0070733, IMG submission 66450) | Surface soil microbial communities from Centralia Pennsylvania, which are recovering from an underground coalmine fire - Coalmine... | ecosystem: Environmental > Terrestrial > Soil > Unclassified ... | reverse complement strand
CACACTGGCCGGCCAGATCACTGCGGCCGTCTCTGATCAGCGCATCGATGAGGCCCGCATAGCGCCCTCGGGTCTCGCTTGACATACCTGGGACAGGGGGCATGACCGTAGCCTTTCGAGTCGCCGTGCTCACTGCCGCGACGGCCCGGCCGCAGGCTCCGGCGCCCGGCCGAGCAGCCGGTCCACGACCGGCCCGGACAATCCGCGCTCGGAGGTCAGATGGTGCCCGACGAGGCTGGCCGCCTGGGCCGGCGAAATCCCGAGGTGGCCGAGTTCCGACTCCAGCACGCCGAGCCGCTCGGCGTAATACGGCGGGAGCCGGCCGGCGCAGTTGGCCAGCAGAGTGTACTCCGCAGCCAGGTAGAGTTTCCGGAACTCGGGCATATGGAATAGCTTCCAGTAGTAGCTCACTCCACCTATGTGCACCAATTCATCCGACATATCCTGCTGCCACTCCCGCTGGCTGCCGTATTCGCCGAGCGTCGCCTGTGTGCGGTGTTCGAGCTGGCGCACGCGGTGAATCGGGTATCCGGCCGCGGCCGCTGCCACCTGATAGGCGACGAGGGTGTCGAAGAACGGTGAGCCGCCCGGTGGCACGGGCCTGCCGTGATCGTCCGGTGGCAGAACGGACAGCAATTGCCGCCGCTGCCTGGACGTAGGAATGCGGCAGTAGGTGCGGTTGTGCATATAGGGCATCCTGGAGCCGCTCCACTCGTAGTTCGTCGGGCTGACGTAGAGGCCCCTGGAGCGCATGGCTTCGACGACGGCAGCGTTCACGAAGACGAAGTGGCAGCACCCGACGGCAAGTTCCGGTGTAGCGTCGTACGCCCAAATGACGTTGACTGCCGTCGTGTCCTCGATGTGCGTCATGTCGGCGAACACCTTGGGTTCGAGAACAAAGCAGTCGATATCGATATAGCCGAAGTTGTGGCGGTTCGTTTCGAACAGGAACTCCCACGTCGTGTTGTCGTCGACGCCGAGCCGTATATTGTGGAACGGCCGGTTGAGATTCGCCCGGATGAATTGCTGCTCGTCTGGCGTGAGCGCCGAGCCGACGAGAACGAGATTGACGTCTTCCGGGATGTGCCGAACGGCGTTGACCACCCAGTGCAAGAGGCCTTCGGCGAAGAACATGTAGAAGATGTCGCGGTGGTCGGTGAGCTGCGCGTAGAACTCACCGAACTCCCGCAGATGTGGCCGCTCCGCCCGGCCGAGACGCCAGTTCCTGATGCCGGCCCGGACCGCGGCGGGCACGGCCCGCCGCACGCCACGGCTCATTGCCGAACGCAGCCCGCCGGAGGTGGCGGCGAAGGCGAGGATGTTCCCCCACGGATCGCGCACCTCGAACGTGAACTCCGAGACGTGCGTGACCCCGATGCCGACCTGCACGAGCGCGCCCCGGGCGCGCAACGCGGCCGCGGCGCGATCGGCGTCCCGCACGTAGAAGACGGCGTCCCAGGCCCGTGGCCCGAAACGCCGGCGCGCATACCCGCGTGCACCGGGCGAGGCCAGCTGGAGCAGGGCCGAACCGCCCGGGGCGCGGGCGAGCACCGCGGCCGGCGGGTCGCCGAGGATCTCGGCGCTGGTGAATCCGAGAACCTCACGGTAGTAGTCCGCGGCACTGGCAAGGTCGTCGACAAGCAGGCACGGCACGCTCTCGAGGCCGCTGATTGCCCGCGCCACTCGTGGATTCATAGCGCTCCCCTCGGATTGCGGAAACTGGGCGAACAGGTCAGCGATCCCCGGCCGCCGTGCGTGCGCCGGCCGGGCCGGCTCCGTAGGATATGGACGCGTCGGCGGTGCGCGAAGGGCCAGCCACACCGTGGACAGACCAAATCGGGCCGGTCGTGGTGTCTGAGGAGGAGCACGTCATGCACGAGCCCCATGTGCCCGAGGCGAGCCGCCACCCGTTGATCGACGCAGTCCGGGAAGGCGACGCCGACCGGGTCCGCACGCTGCTCGACGACGGCGCGGACGTCGCGGCACGCGACGGCGACGACTGGGCCGCCCTGGACTGGGCGGCCGGCCGGGGAGACCTGGCCATCATCGCGATGCTGCTCGATCACGGCAGCGACCCGTTCGCTGTCGGCCGCGAGCAGCGCCGCCCATACCAGATCGCGCTCGCGGCAGGGCATCTCGAGGCCGCGCGGGTGCTCCGCCAGGCGGAGGACGAGGCGGACCCGGATGGGCCAGCGGACCGTTCGTGGCGTCCTTACTGCCGCGCCTACCTGGCCGCGCAGGTCCGCCAGTATCCCGGCTGGGCCAGCCAGGCCAGGTCCGGCGACGGCACGCCGGGCGAGGCCACGGCCGGGCAGGACGCCGACGCGGTGGTCTTCCTGCACGATGATTTGACCGTGACATCCTCGATGCGGCGTGGCGAGGACGTGCTGTTCGACGCCGTGACGGCCGAGTGGGAACGCTTCTGCACGCAGGAACTCGGCTTCCGCGTGCCCGATGAGATGGATCTCGTCCCGGACGGCCCGCCGGCCGCGCCGAACGGCCCCGCCCGCCCCGGCCAGCCTTAGCGCCCGGCAGCGCTGGCCGCTGGTCACGGTCACTGCCCGCCTCCCGCCCTCATACCCGGTCGTCTGCTGGAAGGTCGAGCCACCAGGGGTTGGCCCGCGCCCACGCGATCGTCCGCGCCAGCCCGTCCCGCAGCGTCGTGCCGCACCGCCAGCCGAGCAGCGCCTCGGCCTTGGCCGTGTCCGGCACGCGGCGGGGTATGTCCGCGTACCGGTCCCCGAGCCGCCGGGCGGTGTCGAAGGGCACCGGCGGCTGCGCCATACCGGTCAGCTCGCCGAGCAGCTCAACGGCCGAGGCCACGGACGTTTCCTCGCGCGCGCCGAGGTTGAAGCACTCACCATCGGCCCGGGAGCTGGCGGCGGCCAGCAGCGTCCCCTGGACGGCATCGCTGACGAACGTGAAGCACCGGCTCTGACGGCCGCCGTCGTACACGATGAGCGGCAGCCCGCGCAGCGCACGGTGCAGGTTCCGGCTGATCACGTAGGCGGGCCGCTGCCGCGGGCCGTAGACGTTGAAATAGCGGACCACCGTCGCACGCAATCCCCGCTCGCGGGCGAAGGCGAAGGTCAGATGCTCGGCCAGGCCCTTGCTCGTGCCGTACGCCCACCGGTCCGTGGCGGTGCTGCCGAGCACCCGGTCCGCGTCCTCGGCCCAGGGCGTGCGGTCGTTCTTGCCGTACACCTCGCTCGTGCTCGCGAGAACCACCTTGGCTCGCGCCTCCAGCGCCGCCTCGAGCACATTGCGGGTACCCCACACGTTGACATCGATGACGTCTGTGGGCCTGGTGAGGTACCTGTCGACGCCGACGATCGCACCAAGGTGGTACACGACGTCGACTCCGTCGCGGATCACCGAACGAAGCTTGGTGGCGTCTGTGATGTCGCCGCGGACGTAGCTCACGCCCGCGTCCCTGTCCCGCTGGTCCACCGGCGGCCCGGCGAGGTCATACACCGTGACCTCGTCCCGCGCCGCGAGGCACTCGACGAGATGGCTTCCGATGAAGCCGCAACCACCGGTGACAACGACCCTGGCCACGTGTCACCGGCCGATGCCGCGGTAGGCGAACCCGAGGCGCCGCAGCATTTCGATGACCTCGGCCGGATAGTACGCACGCCCGTCGAGGACGAGGCAGGGCATCGCCACCCGGCGGGCGAGACCGGCGAAGTCGAGGCCGGTGAACTCGCGGTGGCCCGCGAGCACGGCGACGCAGTCCGCTCCCTCGACGGCCTCGGCCAGCGTCGCGGCCGGCGGCATCCCGACGCACGCCGCCGTGTCGGCCTCGGCCACCAGCGGGTCGAAGACGCGGACCTCCGCGCCGGCCGCGAGCAGCGCGTCGACAACCGGTTTCACGGGGGTCATCCGGAGGTCTCCGGTATTGCTCTTGAACGACAGGCCGAGGACGGCCACCACCGCCCCGGCGATGTCCTTGCCGAGCTTGGCCAGCTCGCTGCGCAGCAGCTCGAACGTGTATCGCGGCATACCGTCGTTGACCATCCGGGCGGTTTCGATCGTGCGCAGGTGCACGCCCTTGTCGCGCCCCGTCCGCCACAGCATCCACGGATCTTTCGTGAGGCACGACCCCCCCACGCCGACGCTCGGCAGCAGGATGTTCACGTTGCCATCGCCCTTGGCCAGCGTGTTGGCGCTGTCGATGACCTCCAGCACATCGACGCCGAACACGGCGCACATCTGAGCCAGCTCGTTGCCGATCGCCACATTCACGTCGATCCACCAGTTATCGGCGAGCTTGACGAACTCGGCTGCCTCGGGGGTCTGGACCGCAACCGTGCGCACCCCGAGCGTCCGCTGCCAGAACGCCGCCGCGGCAGCGGTCGCGTCGGGCGAGCAGCCGCCGACGACGACCGGCAGCGTGCGCAGCTGGCGCAGGGCGGCTCCCTCGGCGAGCCGCTCCGGGCAGTAGGCGAGCCCGAAATCGCGCCCGTGGGCCAGGCCGTCCGCCTCCAGCAGCGGAAGAACCATCCCGCGGGTCGTCCCGGGAGGCACCGTGCTCTTGAGTATGACCAGCTGGCCCGCGCGCAGCGAGCCGCGGAGCCTGCGGCAGGTCTCACTCAGCTCGGCGCCGAGCATCTCACGCGAGTCGTCGATAGGGGTGCCGACGGTTATGATGATCACGTCGGCGTCCGCGGCGTCGGCGTAGCTGCCGGAGACACGCGGCCGCGCGGACACCGGCAGCCGCGACCACCCCTCGGCCATCTCCGGCTCGGCGAACCGGTGCTGTCCAGCGGCGAACCTTTCCACCAGGCCAGGGTCGCTGTCGATGCCAACGACCTGGTGACCGAGATCGGCCAGCACGAGCCCGATGCAGGACCCGATATAGCCGAAGCCGACGACTGCGACACGGAGTTCCCGGTTATCGGGCAGAAAGCGCATATCGATCCCTTTATGGTTAGGTGATTGATTCCGCTATTGATCAGATCGTGGTGTGCGGGGTGGCACGCTGCAGGGTCGGCCGGCCGTACATGACGCCGCCCAGCGCGCGGCCGAACCGGTTGGCCAGTGTCTGCGGCAACGGCATGGGCCGTGGAACGTCGACGATGAGCACCACGCGCGGCCCGTCGCTGGAGTTGATCACCTCGTGGTCATGGCTGTCGTCGAACAGCACGCTCTCGCCCTCGCGCCAGGTGTAGAGCTCGCCGCGGACCTTGAGCTGCGGCGGTTTTTCGGCCGGCACGATGAGGCCCAGATGGTAGCGCAGGTATCCACCGTACGGCCCGTTGTGCGGCGGAATGGACTTGCCCGGGTCGAGAATGGAGAAACACGCTTGAAAGATTCCCGGTATGCGGTCGACAGCGGCTGCGGTGGCCGGGCAGCGGGCTCTGTTCCGCTTTTCATTAATGCCCATGAGTGACAAATAGAACACGCGCCAGTCATAGGGCGTGGAGTTTGATATACAGGCCTGCGTGGCGTCCGTCTCGTGTAATAGCGGAGCCTTCTGCTGATCATGCAGGATGGTCATGACTTCGGCGCGGATCGCCGGGTAGGCACGGTCGATATGGCGCAGCGCGGGGCATACCTTGTCGATGTCGAAGAAAGCTGGGCGGTCGCGGCCTCCGGCGGTTGCGATAAACCATCTGCTCAACTTGTTCGTAGTGATTATCGCATATCCGGTCACGTTCTTCTGCAATACGTCGATCATAACTTATTGCCTCCGCTGGCGATGGTGTTCCGGCGGTGATGCCGCATCCGGATGAAGGCGGGCCGGCCACGCCCGCCCGGCCCTGGCAGTACCGGTAAGCATCTGGTATGTCTTCGTTGTGCAGCGAGAACCGGCCCGTGCGCGGCACCGGCCCGGTGTACGAGCCGCCGGGGCTGCGTAGCGAGAAGGGGGCGTGTCGTGGCCACCGCCGACCGTGCCGCCGTTGGCGTCATCGGGGCCGGAGTGAAGACGCCTGCCGGTGAATCCCTGGACGAGTTGTGGAAGAACCTGCTCGGCGGCCGGGCCGGTATGTCGCTGTACCGCCATCCCGAGCTCGCTGGCCGCGAACCCGTCGTCGTGGGCGAGGTCTCGGGCTATGACCCCGGCCGGTATGTCACCGTCCCGGAAGCCCGCCGGCTGGGCCGGGTTCACCTGCTCGCGATCGGTGCTGCCGACGATGCTCTGTCCGCCTGCCCGCAGCGGCCACCACCGCACCGGTGCGCCGTCGTGTGCGGCATCGGGTACGGCGCCGCCGACATCGTCGAAAAGACCAACCGGACCCTGGCGGCCACCGGCACCAGGGGGCTGAGCCCGCTCGCCATCCCGCTGAGCATGATCAACTCGGTAGCCGCGCACCTGGCGATGCGATACGGCTTCACCGGCCGCTGCCTCACCGTCTCCTCCGCCTGCGCCTCCGGCGCCGACGCGATCGGGTACGGCGCGGAGCTCGTTCGGCACGGCGAAGCGGATCTCGTGCTCGCCGGGGGTGCGGACGCGCTGCTCGCCAGGGTGGCCTTCGAGTCCTTCCTGCGGACCGGCGCACTGAGCCGAACCGCCGACCCGGCGCTGGCCTGCCGTCCCTTCGACCGGGACCGCGATGGTTTCGTGCTCGCCGAGGGAGCGGGGTTCGTCGTCCTGAAGCGCCTGCGCCGCGGCGGCGATGACGGGGTGCTCGGGCGCATCGCCGGTTACGCGGCGAACTGCGACGCCCACCACATCGTCGCGCCTCGCGACGATGGCCTCATGGCGGCCAGGTGTGCCGAGGCCGCGCTCGCCGACGCTCGCGTGGCGCCGTCCTTGATCGGGCACGTCAACGCTCATGGGACGTCCACAGTGCTCAACGATCGTGCCGAGGCGCGCGCCCTGACCACACTCTTCTCCGGTGATCCGCCGCCGGCCACCGCGGTGAAGAGTGTCACGGGCCACATGATCGGCGGGTCGGGCGCGGTGGAGGCCATCGTCACCCTGCTGTCGTTGCGCGACGGCATGGTTCCCCCGGTCGCGGGGTTGCGGCAGCCGGACCCTGACCTCGGCCTTGACCTCGTGGTCGGGGCACCGCGTGCGGTGGGGGGACAGTACGCGATCTCCAACTCCTTCGGCTTCGGCGGCCACAACACTGTTCTGGTGCTGGCGGCGCCCTAGCGAGACGGCGCGCCGCCCCGGCCCGGCCAAGCAACAGGCTCTCCTATCATATTGTCGCATCAGGTTTTCCTGTCATATTGTCTCATCAGGTTTTCCTGTCGCATGGTGGCGCTCTGCGCGTCTGTGCGCACCACCGCGTGTGCCCCGGCACGAGGAGGAACGACGACGGCAACCGAATTGACGTCCAAGCGGCCTCGTCCCGTGGCGCACGCCGAGATCACACCAGCCTCGGCGCGCATCGCGGCGCCGCTGTCCTTCGGCCAGCAACGTATGTGGGTGCTGTCCCAGCTCGCCAGGACGGATTGCGCGCTCAACCTGGTCATGCCGGTCCGGCTGCGGGGGCGGCTCAACCTCGTGGCGATCCGGCAGGCGTTCGGCGACGTCGTGGCCAGGCACGACGTCCTGCGGGCGCCGATCGCCATCCGCGACGGCGAGCCCGTGCAACTCCCCGCCGCCCACCGCGACGTCCCGGTCCAGATCGTCGATCTGCGCCCGCTGCCCCCGGACGCGGCCGGCGAGCGCGCCGACTGGCTGCTGCGCAGGGAGCTGGAGCGTCCGTTCGACCTGACGGCAGGGCTGCCCATCCGGGTCACCGCGATCACACGCAGCGCGGCCGATCACCTGATCGTGGTCGCCATGCACCACATCGCCACCGACGGCTGGTCCATGGGCCTGCTCGCGGGCGAGATCACCACCCTGTACCGCGCGTTCGGCGACGGACGTCCCGGCCCCCTGGCCGGCACGCCGTCCATCCAGTACCGGGACTATGCCCGTTGGCAGCGGGCCCGCAGCCAGGCCGGCGGCCTGCCGGAGCTGGCGCAGCGGCTCAGCGGTGTCGCCGCCGCCGAGCTGCCCTCCGACCGGCCGCGGCCGTCCGAGCCGCGGCACATCGCGGCGACCTGGACGTACGCGCTGCGCCCCAGCCTGGTGTCCCGGCTTCGCGACCTGCGGCGCCGGGAGGGCGGCTCACTGTTCATGCTCGTCTTGACGGCCTTGATGACGGTCATCTACCGGCTCAGCGGACACGACGACGTCGTTGTCGGCACGCTGGCCGCTGGCCGCACCCGGCCCGAGTTCGAGCCGCTTATCGGTTATCTGGGCAATGTTCTGGTCATCCCGGCCAGGTTCGGCGCGCAGGTGCCGTTCCGTGACATGTGGCGGCGGGTGCGAGAAGAGTGTGTCGCTGCCTATGCACGGCAGGATATTGCCTACGAGGTGCTGCTCGAGCGGGTGCGGCCGGCCGGCGCCGGGCCGCTGGTGCGAGTCGTGTGCGTGATGCAGCAGGGCGCGCCCGAGCTGGACCTCCCGGGCATCGCCGCGGAACCAGTCGACGTGGCCCATCGCACTGCCCTTTTCGACATCACCGTGGAACTGCGCGAGCAGGCGGCGGGGCTGCAGGTGGCCATCCAGTACGACGTCGAGCTGTTCGACGCGGCAACCATCCAGCTGATCGGCCGCTATCTGCGCGGCGTGCTGGAAAGCGCAGCGTCCGGCCCGGACACCCCGTGCGGTGAGATCGCGCTCGGCCCGGCCGCACCGCCGCTGCCTTCGCCGCAGCCGGCCGGCCGGGCCGGCGAGGCGGGGTGCATCCACGAGCTCTTCGAGGAACAGGCCGCGCGGACGCCGGACGCGATCGCCGTCGCGTACAAGGCGAGCGCATTGACCTACCGGTGCCTGAACGAGCGGGCAAACAGGCTGGCCAGGCGGTTGCAGTCGGCCGGCGCCGGATTAGAGTGCAAGGTCGGGATCTGCCTGGACCGCTCGCCCGAGTGCGTCATCGCCTTGCTCGCCGTGCTCAAGGCCGGGGCCGCATACGTTCCGCTGGACCCCGGTTATCCGGCCGAGCGGCTCGCCTGCATGCTGGCCGACGCGGGCGCGCGTTGCCTGATCGCCCCGGCGGCGGCCGCGGGCCGGTTCGGGGACGCCGCGCCGCCGCTGGTCATCGACCCCTACGACCCGGCCACCTATGCCTATCCAGCGGGTAACCTCGGCCTCCGGGTCTCGCCCGACAACCTCGCCTACGTCATGTACACCTCGGGCAGCACGGGCCGCCCGAAAGGCGTGCTCGGCCTGCACCGCGGCGCGCTGAACCGGTGCCGCTGGATGTGGCGCGCGCACCCGTTCACGGCCGGCGAGCGGTGCTGCCAGCGGACATCGCTCAGCTTCGTCGACTCCGTGTGGGAGGTGTTCGGCGCCCTGTTGCGCGGCGTCACCACCGTCGTGATCGACGCCGATACGGCCCGGGACCCGGTGCGGCTGGCCGGCGAAGTCGCGGATGCCGCGGTCTCCCGGATCGTCGTGGTTCCATCCCAGCTCCGGACGCTGCTCGACACCGTGCCCGGGCTCGCCGAGCGGGCAGCTGCCCTGCGAACCTGGACCGTGAGCGGGGAGCGGCTCCCGGCCGGCCTCGCCGCCCGGTTTCACCAGGTGCTGCCGGGCCGGGTGCTGCTGAACCTCTACGGCTCGACGGAAGTGGCCGGCGACGCCACCGCCGCGCGGATCGGCCCCGGCAGCACGTGGGTCACCATCGGCCATCCCATCGACGGCGTCACCGCGACCGTGCACGGCCGGCCCGGGCAGGCCGAACCCCCGCTCGCGGCCGGCGAGCTCTGCGTGTCCGGCGCCGCACTGGCCCGCGGCTACCATCGCCGGCCAGGAGAGACCGCGGCCAGGTTCCAGCCCGCACCCGCCGGGTCCGCACCGGGCGCCCGCACGTTCCGCACCGGAGACCGGGTGCGGGCCCGCCCGGATGGCGCCCTGGAGTTCCTCGGCCGGCTGGACGACCAGGTAAAGATCCGCGGCTACCGGGTTGAGCCCGGCGAAGTCGAAGAGGCACTCGCCCGCCACCCCGCGGTGTCCCAGGCCGCGGTGACCACCTGGCCGGATGGAGACGGCACACCCGTGCTCGCTGGCTATGCCGTGCTCGGCACGCAATGCCCGGCGGAGCAGATTCGCAGCTTCCTGCGCACGGTGCTGCCCCCCCACCTGGTGCCGTCCGCGCTCGTCATCGTCGGCGCCCTGCCGCTGTTGCCGAACGGCAAGATTGACCGGTCCCGGCTGCCGGCGCCCGCCGCCGCGGACGCCGGGCCGCCGTCACCACCCCGCACACCCGAGCAGCGCGCGGTCGCCGATGTCTTCGCCGAGCTTCTGCCCATCCGGTGGCGCAGCGTCCACGACGACTTCTTCACGCTCGGTGGCCACTCCATTCTGGCCACGACCGCTGTTCACCGGTTGCAGCAGCGATGCGGCGCCACCGTGACATTGCGTGACCTGTTCGACGCGCCCACCATCGCCGGGCTGGCGGAGCGGATCGCGCGCCCGGGGCCGGGCGGGCCGGCGCCCCAGGCCAGCGGCGAGACCTTCCGGCCGGTGGTCGCCGACCCTGACGCCTGGTATGAGCCGTTCCCCCTCACCGACGTGCAGCAGGCGTACTGGATCGGCCGGGACCCGGGGTTCGAGCTCGGCAACATCGCCACGCACGCCTATTTCGAGATAGACGCCGGTGAGCTGGACATCGGCCGGCTGACAGCGGCGGTGCGGCGGCTGGTGGACCGCCATCCCGCGCTGCGCACGGTCGTCCGGCCGGACGGCACGCAGGTGGTGCTGCGCAGCGTCCCCGCATACCGGATCCCCGTCACCGACCTGCGGGACGCCGCGCCAGCGGAGGCGGACCGGCAGCTCGCCGCGACCAGGCGCGACATGTCGCACGAGGTCCTGCCCGCGGACCGCTGGCCGCTTTTCGGCGTGCGGGCGACGATGCGCGCGGGCGGGCGGACGCGGCTGCACGTGAGCATCGACTTCCTGATCGCCGATGCCCTCAGCGTCCAGATCCTGATGCGTGAACTGGGCACGCTCTACCATCGCCCCGAGGTTGAATTCGAGCCCCTGACCTTGACCTTCCGCGACTGCGTCGTCGCCCAGCTGGCCGGCCGCGGCACACCAGGGTACGAGCGTTCGGTGCGCTACTGGCGCGCCCGGCTCGCTGAGCTGCCGGCCGGCCCCAAGCTGCCGCTGGCACGCTCGCCCGCATCGGTGGCGCTGCCGCGGTTCGAGCGGCTGGCCGGCCAGCTGCCGGCGGCGGACTGGGCCCGCCTGCGAGAACAGGCCTCCCGCGCGGGCATCACGCCGGCGGCTGCGGTCCTCGCCGCCTTCACGGAGGTGCTGACGGCCTGGAGCGAGCGGGCGCACTACACCCTGATGCTGACGCTGTTCAACCGCCACGTCGACCATCCCCAGGTACACGGCGTCATCGGCGATTTCACCTCGCTGACCTTGCTCGAGGTCGACCATCGCGCCGGCGGCAGCTTCCTGGCCCGGGCCCGGCGGCTGCAGGAGCGCATGTGGGCGGACCTCGATCACAGGGCGATGAGCGGGGTGAGCGTCGCCAGGGAATGGACCCGGCTGCACGGCGGGCGCCCGGGCTTGCTGGCGCCGGTCGTGTTCACCAGCAACCTCGGTGTCGGCGCGGCCGGGGACGACGTCCCTGAGCTCGGGGAACGTGGCTATTCCGTAACCCAGACCCCGCAGCTCTACCTGGACCACCAGGTCGCGGAGACACCCGCCGGGCTGGCGCTCAACTGGGACGTTGTAACGGAACTGTTTCCACCCGGCCTGGCCGGCGACATGTTCGCGGCCTACACCGCCCTGCTCGGCCGGCTGGCGGCTGAGCCACAGCAATGGGACACGCCGGTCCGCGGCCTGCTGCCCGCCGCGTCGCAGCGGCGCCGCGCGGCCGCCAACGCCACCGCCACGGCGAGGCCTGCCGCATGCCTGCACACACTCGTGGCCGATGCGGCGCGGCGCAGCCCGGACGCCGTTGCGGTCATCACCCCGGACGGCCTGCTGCGGTACGCGGAGATCCGCGCCCGGGCGGCACGGGTCGCGAACAAGCTCCGGGCGCACGGCACCCGCCGCGGTGACCTGGTCGGCGTGGCGATGACGGCCGGGTGGGAGCAGGTCGTCGCCGTTGTCGGCATCACCGCGTGCGGAGCGGCCTACGTTCCGCTCGATCCCGAGCTTCCGGCGGAGCGGCTCGGCCAGCTGAGCCGGCACACGCGGGTGCGGCACATCCTGACGCAGGCGCGGCTGCGCGGCGACCTGCGCGCCCGGGTGGGCGCGGCGGCGCTGCTCGCCGTCGATGACGACGCCGAGTGGGCCGGGTTCGCGGACGGCCTGCCGGAGCAGCCGCTGGACGGCGACGCCCTCGCGTATGTCATCTTCACCTCGGGCTCGACCGGGATGCCGAAGGGTGTCATGATCAGCCACCGCGGAGCGGTCAACACGATCCTCGACCTGAACAGCCGGTTCGGCGTGGGGCCCGGTGACCGCGTGCTCGGGCTGTCGTCCCTCAGCTTCGACCTTTCGGTGTACGACATCTTCGGCACCCTGGCGGCCGGCGGCGCGCTCGTCATACCACGGCACGAGCGCCGCCGCGACCCCGGGCACTGGATCAGCTTGGCCGGGCAGGCCGGGGTCACGGTATGGAACTCGGTGCCGGCGCTGATGGGCCTGGCCGCCGGCCACCCCGGCGCACTGGATGCCGGCGGCCTGGCCGGCCTGCGGCTGGTCCTGCTGAGCGGGGACTGGATCCCGCTCGACCTGCCCGGTCGTGTCCGCGGTGTGGCGCCGTCGGCCCAGGTAGTCAGCCTGGGCGGGGCGACGGAGGCGTCGATCTGGTCGATCTGCCACCCGATCGGGCAGGTGGACCCCGGGTGGAACTCGGTTCCCTACGGCAGGCCGCTGGCCAACCAGCGCATGCACGTCCTGGACGGCTGGCTCGAGCCCCGCCCGGACTGGGTGCCCGGGGACCTCTACATCGCCGGTGACGGGGTGGCACTCGGATACCTGCGGGACCCGGCGCGGACCGCGCAAAGCTTCGTCCCCCACCCGCGCACCGGTGAGCGGCTGTACCGGACCGGGGACATCGCGCGGTACGGCCACGATGGAACCATCGAGTTCCTCGGCCGCGGCGACCTTCAGGTCAAGATCAGCGGCTACCGGGTGGAGCTCGGCGAGATCGAGGCCGCGCTCGGGCGGGTACCCGGCGTCGCCGCCTGCGCCGTCCGCGCCATCGGGCCACCGCGCGGTGAGAAGCGGCTGGCCGCGTACTACGTGCCGGCCGGCGGCGCCCGGACCGGCGCCGCGGAGCTTCGCGAGCGGCTGCGCGCCGTGCTGCCCGGCTACCTCGTGCCCACGACCTTCACCGAGCTGACCGCGCTTCCGCTGTCCGCCAACGGCAAGGTCGACCGTAAGGCACTGCCGGACCCGCAGCCGCCCGGGCCCACCGCCGTGGCCGCTGCCGGTGCGCGGCCGGGGGACGAGCTCGAGGAGTCGCTCGCCCGTGTGTGGGAACACGTGCTCGGCGTCGAGAGTGTCGGGCCCAACGACAATTTCTTCGAGCTCGGCGGCACGTCGCTGGTGGGCATCAGGCTGCTGGCCCAGCTGGAGTCCGCGCTGGGAGTGCGGATCCCGCTGGTGCGGCTGTTCGAGGCGCCGACCGTGGCGGCGCTCGCGGCCGCGGTGCGCGACCGCCGGCCCGGCGACGGGCCCGGGGCTGACGCCGGGCCGCAGGTGCTGGTACCCGACCCGGCACGCCGTCACGAGCCGTTTCCGCTCACCGACATCCAGGAGGCGTACTGGCTCGGCCGAAGGGCTTTGCTCGAGCTCGGCGGCGTCGCCCCGCACAGCTACAGCGAGACGGACGTCCGCGGGCTCGACCTGGACCGGCTGGAGCGCGCGATCCAGATGCTGGTCGAGCGGCACGACGCACTTCGCACCGTCGTGCTGCCCGGCGGGTACCAGCAGGTGCTCACCGGCCTGCCGCGCTACCGCGTGCCGCGCACCGACCTCAGGGATCGCGAGCCGGGCGAGGCCCGGGCCGCACTCGACCAGATACGCGACCGGATGTCCCATCACGTCCATTCGCCGGACCGCTGGCCGCTGTTCGCCGTCGAAGCCACCCGCCTGCCGGGCGACCGCACGCGGCTGCACGTCAGCGTCGACCTCCTCGTCGCCGACGCGTACAGCTTCCGCATCCTTCAGCGCGAGCTTTTGGCGCTGTACCAGGGCGGGACGGAACTGGCCGAGCTGGGCTGCACGTTCCGCGACTACGTCGAAGCGGCACGGCACCTGCGAAAGGGCGCACGCTACCGGCTGGCGGAGACTTACTGGCGCGAGCGCCTGGCCGGCCTGCCGCCCGCACCCAGGCTCCCGCTGCGGCGCGACCTCGCCGAGCTCGCCCGGCCGAGGTTCCGGCGGCTCACCGGCCGCCTGGACGCGCCCTCCTGGGCATTCCTGAAGCGCAGCGCGGCCGAGCACAACCTGACCCCCTCTGGCGCGCTGTGCGCGGCGTTCGCCGACGTTCTCGCCCTGTGGAGCCAGCAGAGCCGGTTCACCGTGAACCTGACGACGTTCAACCGGCCACCGCTGCACCCCGGCATCGGCGGCATCGTCGGCGACTTCACGTCCACCACCTTGCTGGCCGTTGACGCCAGCGATGCCACGTTCACGGCGCGGGCCAGGAAGCTGCAGGAACAGATCTTCCGCGATCTCGAACACCGGGATTTCAGCGGCGTCGCGGTCCTGCGGCTGATGCGCGCGGCGCGGGCCGGCCGCCGCGCGGACGTGATCGCACCGGTCGTCTTCACCAGCGCGCTGGTGCCCGAGCCGGCCGGCCCGGGCGCCGCGGCGGTGTGGGACGCGGCGCCGGTCTACAGCGTCAGCCAGACGCCGCAGGTTCTTCTCGATCACCAGGTCTACGAGCACGACGGCGAGCTCGTCTACACATGGGACCACGTGGACGAGGCGTTCCCCCCGACGATGATCGACGCAATGTTCGACGCGTACGGACGATTGCTGCGGTCGCTGATCACAGATGGCAACTACTGGAAGGCTGGGCCGGGATGGACGGGCTGAACTCCGCTGCGCGCCTGCTGCTTGCCCCGGACCAGCAGCAGCTATGGGACCAGGTCAACAACACGGCCACCGACACGCCCGAGACGACGATCTGGGCGTCGTTCGCCGCGACCGCACGCGCCCAGCCGCAGCGGCCCGCGGTCATCGCGGCCGGCCGGACGCTGACCTACGGTGAACTGAGCGCGCTCGCGAGCGCGATCGGGGAACAGCTCAGCGGCCCGGCGGAGGGCCCGGGCCGCCGCGCGGTGACCATCTGCGCCGAGCCAGGCTGGGAACAGGCCGTCGCCATGCTCGCGGCCTGGTGCGCGGGCCTTCCATTCCACGCCGTCGGGCCAGAGCTCACCCAGCCGGCCCGGTGGCGGGCGCTCGGCGAGGCAGGCAGCGACACCGTCCTCACCCAGTCCTGGCTGGAACAGCGTCTGCAGTGGCCGGACGGGACAACGCGGATCGCGGTCGATGCCGTGCCCGCCGTGAACTCCCGGCCGGCGCCTGAGGGCGGCGCATGCGAACCGGGCACACCCGCCTGCCTGCTCGCCCCCGAAACGCCGCCGGGCACGCTCACCGCCGTGACGCACGACGCCCTCATGTGCACGATCAGCGACCTGAGCAAGCGCTTCGGCATCACGGCCAGCGACCGCATACTCGCCGTGTCGCCCCTGGGCACCGACGTATCGGTGTACGCGATGGCCAGCACGCTGGCGACCGGGGGAAGCGTGGTCATTCCCGAAGACATCGACCTTCGCTCACCCGCGGCGTGGGTCTCGCTGATGCAGCAGCACGGGGTGACCGTCTGGCACTCGCCCCCGGCGCTCACCGCGGTGCTCGCCGAGCACCTTCAGGCCAGAGGTGAAGGGGTGCCCGAGACGCTCAGGCTCGCCTTGCTCGGCGGAGAGCCGCTGGCCCCGGCGCTCGTCACCCGGTTCCGGCGTGCCGCCGGAAGGCCGCTGCGCATTGCCAATCTCGGCAGCTGCATACCCGCGGGGCTCTGGGTGAGCTGCCTGGAGGTCGGCGAGCCCGGTGTACGCCGCGGGCACGTCCCGGTGGGCGCCCCGCTGGCCGGCAAGCACGTGTACGTCCTCGGCGAAGCGATGACACTGTGCCCGGTATGGGTCACCGGCCGGCTGTACGCCGGTGGGCGCGGGCTCCCCACCGGCAGGTGGGCGCGGACGGAGGACTTCACCGTCTACCCGGCAACCGGGGAGACGCTGTACCGGACGGACCTGACCGGCCGGGTCCTCCCCGACGGGGCCATCGAGGTGGTAGGCGAGCCGGCGGCGTACATCGAGGTCGGCGGCCACCCGCTCAACCTGCGCGACGTGGAGGCTCACCTGGCCGCGCACGAGGCTGTCGCGGCCACCGCCGTCGTCCCCGGGGGTGCGGGCTCCATCGCCTTTGCCAAGCTCGTCGCCGGGGCAGCGGTGACCAGCGCTGAACTGGGCGATTACCTGCGCACCAAGATGTCTCCCTATCTGCTTCCCGAGCGGGTGGACCTCGTCGCCTCGTTTCCGCTCACGCCGGGCGGCCGCATCGACCGGACGGCCATGTCCGCGATGGCGCAGTCCTCGGCCAGCGCACCGGCCGGCCAGCAAGCGCCCGCGACCGCGATCCCCGAGGGTGTCACGGAACGCATTTGCCAGCTTGCGGCTCGCGTCCTCGGCGTGTCCGACGTGGAGCCCGCGATGAACCTGCTCGACCTGGGCGCCACGTCGGTCCAGCTGGTGCGGCTCGCCGTCGAGGTCGAGCAGGAGCTGGGCATCCAGGTCGACGTCGAGGAACTGCTACGCTTCCCGTCCGTCCTGGCAGTGGCCAGATTCGCGGCCGTGGGTGATGGGGCCGGCGCCGAAAGCCCGGACGGCCGCGCTGCCCCCGCCGCGCCCGCCGCGCCCGCCGCGCCGGAGCCGGGGGTCCCGGCGGCGCCCTCGCTGATACTGGATCCGGTCCAGCGGATGACCTTCAAGGACGGGCGGCCGGGCATCCGGCGTGATCTGGACACGTTGCCAGCATCCGGCCTTGGCGGCCAAGAGCCCGGCGGCGGCCAGCGCCGGTTCCTGCGGCGGCGTACCCACCGCAGCTTCGGCGCGGCGCCCGTGCCGGCCGCCGCCGTCGGCGAACTGCTGGGCGTGCTGCGAAGCCACGATCCCGCGACATCCGGCGATCACAGCGCCGAGCCGAAGTACGGCTACCCGTCCGCGGGAAGCCTGTACCCGGTCCAGACCTACCTCACGATCGCCCCGGGCCGGGTGGACGGGCTGGCCGACGGCTCCTACTACTACCATCCGGCCCGGCACAGGCTCATCTCGCTCTGCCCGGACGCGGTGGTCGAACCCGCCGACCATGCCTGGATCAACCGTGCGGCCTTCCGGTCGTCCGCGTTCACGGTCTACCTCGTTGCCCAGTTCGGCGCGATCACGCCCATGTACGGCAACCGGGCCCGCGACTACTGCCTCATCGAGGCGGGCGCCATGTGCCAGCTTCTCATGACGGCCGCCGCCGATCTCGGTTTGGGGCTGTGCCCCATCGGCGAGATGGAAACCGCCCGTATCCTTCCCTACCTGAGCCTGACCGGGGACCAAGAGCTGCTGCACAGCCTGCTCGGCGGCGGGCTGCCCGAAAACAGCGCAAACGCGGGCGAGGAGGCCGCGATGCTCGCGCGGCTGCGCACACTGCCACCGGACGGTATTCGCGCCGGGCAGGAGCGGCC
>Ga0070733_10001442_pt1 | contig 17731 bp, 12 predicted proteins | sample Coa_R1_9_FD_66450 | JGI IMG/M metagenome (GOLD analysis project Ga0070733, IMG submission 66450) | Surface soil microbial communities from Centralia Pennsylvania, which are recovering from an underground coalmine fire - Coalmine... | ecosystem: Environmental > Terrestrial > Soil > Unclassified ... | reverse complement strand
ATGCCGTGATGCTCAGCGCGGAGACATCTGTAGGAGCTTTTCCCATCCAGGCAGTTCAGATGATGGTGCGCATCTCTCTAGAGATGGAGGCCAATTATCACGATGTCGTTCAAGCAGGCCACAAGCCTCGCTCGCTGGCTCAAGCGGTCAGCCATGCAGCGCGCGCGCTTGCCGAAGACACGAATGTGCAAGACATTGTTGTCTTCACGCGCTCTGGAAACTCGGCCCGTCTTATTTCAAAAGATCGCCCGCGCGTCCCCATTCTAGCGTATACCCCCTCAGAGCATGTCTACTGCCAATTGGCGCTCTGGTGGGGAGTCTGGCCCTATCGCATCAACATGCGCGGAACAACAGAGGATTTGATAGCGCTTGTCGAGCAGCGTTTGCAAGATGACAGGCTCGCACGGCACGGAGAGTACGTGGTAATTATGGGCGGTTTGCCGGTAGCAGACCAGGCGCGCACGAACTTTGTCAAGCTGCATCGCATCGGCAATCACGGTTTGTGACTGATCCCCGCGCAAAATGCCTGTCTTGCCTTTTAGGCAGTTCTGGCGTGTCTTATACCGCTTTGTAAAAGACATCCCGAAAACTCTTGAAATTTCTCGAATTCTTGTGTACTGTTTACAATAGATATATTTCCAGTAGGAAATTATTTCTTGAAGTGCAAGTGAACTAAAGGAGTTGGGCTATGCAAGCAGTTTCGTACCAGAAGATCGCTTCCTCGATGTATCACATACCCCAGAGCGATGAAGATATCTTGCACTACACCCTGCAAGATTTGCTGCCAGCAGGTCATACGCTGGCTATGAACGTCCTCTTAGGCACTCTGTCTCTCATTGGTAACGACGCTGCCCTGCCCTATCCACGCATGGTTGCCGAGCAGCAATTCACCTCAAGCGAGCTAAGCCTGCTGCTGCCCCTGCTCAATTCGCACCCGCACTATTGCCCATACGAGGTGCTGCTCGCAAGCTTCAATCACCGCATGATTACGGAAGTCACCATTGAACGCTGCCGCAAACGCTTGCACGAGGCACAGCTCGAAGGTGTGTGGGACCAGGAGATGCGGCCTATGCGCAATGTGCTCTCGCGCACGCGACTGAAGATGCGCAGTTTCGGCATCGAAATCTCGTCAATCCTGGAAACGGGCTATGTGCTTATGACGCTGCCCGCGCGCAAGCAACCGGACGTGTAACCCTCGATATGATCCAGCGAAGCGGCTAGCGAAACGTATGTATTGTAGGAGCGACCGCGAGAATCACCCTGGAAATCTAGTCCGAACATCATTCGAGCACAGCCAGTTTCTTCAGTTTTTGCATCACCCGGCTATCTTCCTTCGTTCTGGAATCTTTAGCGGGGATTTGTTCAAAAGCTTCTGCTAGCATCCTGCCATCTATTTCACGAGGGAGAGGCGCTCCCATACACGATAAGATTGTAGGCGCGATATCATACACATGAGCAGAGTCAATTGTTATCCCCTTTTTTACACCGGCTCCATAGAGGTAAAGTATGCCATCGGGATGATGAATACCATACGGTCTACAAGAGTTCCAGAGATTTTTCATGCCTGTCTCAGCTCTCATCGTCGTATTTTCTCCGGCTATCAGCACCAGGTGCCGCTCTCGCGGAGCGAAAGCGCCAGTTCCGAAAGCATCTTCGCGATGTACTTCTGCCACCAGAGGTTTTCCCGTCTCTGGATCACGCACCTCCTGTAATGCTGCCGCCAGTGTACCGATTTGATCCTCCGTCAGCGTGTCATCCAGGAAAATATCAGCATAACCGGCGAGGTCACCAGATACAGACTGTAGCCATGCATGCTTATTGACCCAGTCAAGATCAGGCAACTTCGCTATGAGAGGTTCTTTCTGAAGAGCCTTGATGCCTAGACGATAGCATTGCCGACGCATGAAAGTTGGAACACCCTGCAATCTCATCGCCCACAGCACCCTCCTCATGCGTTCGGCAACCCCATTACGAAAAGCAGCGCGGCGGTGAGCCTCCCTATCTCTCAACCGCAGTAAACCCTGCCTGTAAAGATATTCCTGAATGTAGAACTGGCGGTCAATGCCTTGAAAGCCATGATCCGATACAATCACCAACAGGTCCCCGGCGCGCAGCGACCCCATTACTAACTCCAGCGCTTCATCCAGTTTCTGGTAATAAGCCACCGCCCGCGCATGAAATGCCATGATCTCTCGCCAGCGCACATGCTGGATACGATCAGCCCCCGTAAAGACAATAAAGAAGAAATCCCAGGACTTCTGCAGCAGTAAGCGCAGCATTGCCACGCGCTCATCTGTCATCTTCAGCGTCTCAGTCAGGGGATCACCTGCCTGTCCACTTTCTACAGCGGGGTTAAGATCAATCTGGTAGCCTGGAACAGCCTCTAATAGTTCCTCCTTAAAGGATTTGGGATAGGTCACATCTGCTTGCATACCTGGAGCCATGTAGCCGCTCAGCATAATTCCGTTGACTGGTTCGGGTGGATAGGTAACTGGCACATTTGCCACTACAACACGCTTACCCAACTCGCTCAATACATCCCATATCGCTTTCCCATCTCTACGATGGGTCATCGCATGCGCGCGAGGACCGTGCTCGCTTTGTTCATACGTCCAGAAGTCATAGACCCCATGTTTAGCCGGTGACATCCCGGTGGAGATCGACATCCACGCAGGGGGTGTCAAAGGTGGAGTGGTAGATTTCAATATGCTACGCACTCCACCGTCCTGCAGCCGTTGGAAGTTTGGCAAGAGTCCGCGCATCATCAGTGGGTCAAGGATGCGAAAGGTTAAACCATCGATGCCAAACAAAAATATACGCATAGTAACCATCCTATTCTTCAATTTTCTTCAGGTAGGGACCAGATTTATCGCGCCCGTACCGGTGATAGTCAGTATAACAGAAAAAGATATATTGTATAGAGGAGGCTTAGCGGAATAAAACAATGATTCAGTAATAATTTCTTGATTAGTAAAGACTAAATTGTCTGAAAGGAGGGTGAGTAATCATAGATTGTTACTGAATTACACGATTTATTGTTTCTTATAGATAGTAAGCGTTTGAAAGGACGACCATGAGCGTGCTAACACCTATGTATCACAGCATTACTCCTGCCAGGAATGACGATTTATTTTCCGTTGACGTAAATCTCTTTGCGCATCAGCTTCACTGGCTGAAATTGACTGGTTACCAACCCGTAACTATTTCTCAGATTGCTGATTGGCTTGATGGGCGCATTACCCTTCCCTCACGCTCCTTCATGCTCACATTCGATGATGGATACCTCGACAATCTCGAACTTGCATTGCCACTACTACAACGTTTTCAGGCAACAGCCTGCGTTTTTGTCACTACAAAATGGTGCGAGGCTGGAGAGCGGCAGCAAGGCACAAGAAGGAATGCCATGTTGACATGGGCCACGCTCAGGCGGTTAGCAAACGCCGGAGTTGGAATTGGCGCTCACACACTCAGTCATCCTTTTCTAACGGAATTAGACTCAGAGGGCGCCTGGGCAGAAATCTACCAATCGAAATGCGAAATCGAAGATCACCTGGGACTGGAAGTACAGGCATTTTCCTATCCCAACAGCAAGCAAACGCTTATTATTAGAGATATGGTTCAAAAAGCAGGATACCGGCTAGCCTTTGGCGGTTCTTCTGGTTTAAACCACAAAAACACCGATCGTTACAATTTGAATCGACCTTGTGTCTACAATTTTTGTAAAGTACCCGAGTTCCTCCTGAGCATTTGTAGCGGTATTGATGCACGCGAGCACTATCGGAACGCTCGCGCCAGGCTTAGAATGCACCAAAAGCCTGTGCGTTAGTCCTATTTTAAGCAAAACAAGGGTGTTGAAAACAAAGTCTGAATTCCGATTCTGTAAATTTAATATATTCATCATTTTTTAGGGCCATCGATTTATGAACTTATTTTGTTGTAATAAATTATTAACTATACTACAAATATACTTTCTTAACCGAATATTAACCGTTTCTACAGACATTTAACATTGATATGTATTAATATTGCTTTCTGTAAAGTTTAAATTTAATTGCCTACTTGAGGAGTACTTCAATAAATCTCATGGGTAAGGAGTAGAATGGTGACTGATATACTTCTCATTACATCATACTATCCGCCGGAGAAGGGCGCCGCCATGGTTCGTATGAGCGAAACTGCAAAGCGACTCGCGCAGCGAGGGCATCAAGTTATAGTGTTGACGACGGTTCCTAACTATCCTACTGGCGCCATCCCATTCGGGTATCGCAACCGCCTTATCCAGGAGGAGAAACGTGATGGAGTGCGGGTTGTGCGCGTATGGAGCTTTATCAGCGCGCATAAAGGTTTTCTGCGTCCTATCCTGTCTCAAGTTTCATTCGGCTGCCTCGCCGCGTTTCTTGGTTGGAGAGCAATTGGTCGTCCAGCTATAATTCTCGTTGAATCGCACCCACTCTTCAATGCTGTTTCAGGACGTCTCTTATCCTGGGGTAAGCATTGTCCTTTTGTCTTCGTCATCTCTGATCTCTGGCCTGAGTCGGCAATTCAGTTAGGCGTATTGCGCAATAAAATGCTGATCTGGCTAGCTGAAAGGTTGGAGTGGTCTACCTATCTGCGTGCTAGTCTGATCTGGGCATTATCAGAAGGGATTCGTAATACGCTTATCAAGCGCGGCCTCAACCCGGAACATATTTTTCTCCTGACTAACGGAGCCGATACTTCCAAATTTTGTCCATTGCCAAAAAAGCTGGCTCGTACTGAACTTGGTTGGGAAGATAGATTTACAATTCTGTATGCAGGAAATCATGGGCTTTCTCATGGACTTATTACTGTAATCGATGCTGCTGAGCAGATGCAAGACCGCCCGGAGATACATTTTATTTTCGTCGGTGATGGTTCTGAAAAAGTAGATCTAATGGCACAAGCACGAGGACGCCATCTCACGAATGTCACATTCCTCGATCCGCTGCCACATGAGCGTATGCCTTCTGCTCTGGCAGCAGCAGATATATGTCTCGTTCCCATGCGCAAAGGGTCTTTGTTCGAAGGCAGGTTGCCTCTCAAGATGTTTGAAGTCATGGCTTGCGCACGTCCTATCTTGCTAGGGGTGGATGGCGAAGCGCGCCAACTTGCAGTACAGGAGGCTGGCGCAGCAATATATGTTGAGCCGGAGAATGCTGAGGCTTTGGTATCGGCGATTCTCTACCTGTATGAACACCCGTCAGAATCTCAAGTTTTAGGGCAACGAGGTCGGGCATATGTAGAAGAGCGATTTGATCGTGATCGACTTGTTGCAGAACTTGACGCGCACCTGGCAGCGCTGCTTGAAAGAGTGGAAAATGCAAGGACGCGTTTGTCAGGTCGTGAAAGGGGGAAATGAAGCATGCAACACAATTTGGAGGGTAGGGGCCAGATTTATCGCGCCCGTATCGGGGAAATGATCCATGCAGCATGATTTGGAGAGCAGGAGCATGCAGCAAGTGGCTCAAAAAGAACTGAATACGACAGAGACCCCACGCCAGCAAGAAGCGCAAAAACAGAAAAGGCCCTCACCCAAATCCTGGCATCTCGTCCTCATTGGAGGTGATGGAGTTCTGTTTGTAGCATTACTTGCATTTGTCCTCATACTGACTCCAGGCTTGTCCCTGCCTTTAGATGTTTCCGTATACAGCCTGGGAAGCTGGAATGCAAAAATCATCTGGGCATGCCTGGCGCTCTTCTCATGGAGCTTAGCCGCAAAGTCAACGCAGACTCACAATCCTGCGCATGCAACAGGTCGTCTTATCAGCGTATTGCATGTGTTATTTGCTCTCACTCTTACCTCCATTATCTGGATGGCGCTCACCTATCCCTTCTTCATCAGCGGTGGTATCTCTTATTTCAAATTATTGCTCTGTTTCCTGGCGCTGGCTGCCCCTACTTTATGTATCTGGCGAGTGATTTTTGCCGGGATTATTATTTCACCTCGTTTCCGAGCGCAAGCGGTTATAGTTGGAGCAAATATTGCTGGCATGGCTATTGCTAAAGAACTATACCGCGCAAAGCGGCCTCGCGCTACCGTCCTGGGCTACATTCATGAAGGCGCTGACGAGCGACTGGAAGCGGATGTTCTGCCCATTATGGGCGGCAGGAGCACACTACGCAGTTTGTTGCGGAACCACGTTATTGACTTAATTATCACCGCTATTGATTATCAAACTTATCCTGAAATTTTTCAGGAAGCTATCGAAGGTATTCAGATGGGCATTCCCGTCGTTCCCATGCCAGTAGCATATGAAAGTGCGTGCGGGAAACTTCCAGTTGAGCATATCGGCGATCAATGGTATGCAGCCCTGCCATCACAGAACATTGTCTCACCGCTCTATCTCTGCTGGCACAAACTAATAGATATCATCAGCGGAGTGTGCGGAATGGCGACGCTGCTCTTGATTCTGCCTGTCGTAGCGCTGTTGATTCGCCTTGATTCCCCAGGGCCAATTTTCTATCACCAGGAGCGTCTTGGGTATCGGGGAAGAAAATTCAATATTCACAAGTTCCGTTCAATGCATGTGGATGCTGAACTTGCTGGACAAGCTGTGTGGGCAAAGGAGCAAGACCCCCGAGTAACACGAGTTGGGTATTTCTTACGCGCAACACACATGGATGAATTACCACAGATCTTCAATATCTTGCGCGGCGAGATGAGTATGATCGGGCCACGACCTGAGCGACAGGAGTTTACAAAGGAACTGGAAAATACTATCCCATTTTACCTCTGCCGCTTAATGGTCAAACCAGGACTCACAGGATGGGCGCAAGTGAAGTTTCGCTATGCCAGCAGCGGTCAGGAATCGCTCGTTAAGTCACAATATGATCTCTACTACATCAGACATCAATCTTTCATGCTCGATATCTCTATTATCGTGCTGACGGTGAGTGAGGTGCTTTTCCGCCGGGGAGTATAGCAGACTTCTACGGGCGGAAAATGGGAGGGAAAAGAGAAAGATTTCCATGTGGAGCATCTCATTTACTGTATCTGGTCATCAGGAAGGTATGGAATGACTTTTACACATTATTGGGCGATATTGCTAAAACGTTGGGAGATCGTCGTATGCTGTTTTATTTTTGTTGGACTGGGTTCATACATTGTCAGTCGGCTGATGACACCGCTTTATCAATCGTCCGTTGTTGTTCAGGTCGCGATCCAATCGGGAAGTAATCAAGGGGATTACAATAGTTTACTGGCCAGCAACCAGCTAGTTCAGACGGAGTCCGACCTGGCTATAAGCTCTCCAGTGCTGCGTGCAGTGGCCTCACACTATCCAGGCATGACTGCTGACCGGCTCTCTAAGAACACAACATCGAGCATTAAGCTCAATACACAACTCTTTGAAATCGACGCGCAAGACCCAGATCCGGAGCGGGCGGCGGCAATCGCCAACGATATAGCTGCCACATTAATTCAGCAACAACTCCAGTTGGAGCAGCAAGACAATCAGCGGTCACAACAACAGATTCAACAAGACCTGGACTCCACCGGGCAAAAAATTGATTCGACCACCTCGCAGGTAGGCCAGTTACAGGCTCAGGAAAATGCTCTATTGAATACGCAACAGCAAGCTGAAATACAGGCACAAAAGCTAAACCTGCTATTTCAGCCAGGCCCAGAACAACTAAAACAAGAAGCTGATTTGCATGCACAGATTGCAGTCCTGCAAACCCAACTGACACGTTTGCAGAACAAATACAACCAGTGGCAGACAGCATTAGCTCAACTGGAGTTAACGCAGGCGCAAAGTGGCAGTTTCCTGCGCGTGGTGCAGTCAGCAACCGTCAATACAAATCCTGAACGGCCACAAATTCTCCTCAATACGGCTCTAGGTCTTTTGGTCGGCTTACTTTTGGGAATAATGCTGGCGATGCTTTTTGAGCAATTAGACATGAGCGTCGGCGCAGCGGAGGCGCTTACGCAGTTGCTTGGCTGGCCGGTTCTGGCAACAATCTGGCAATCAGATTCTATGAATCCCAAAGGCCAACATATCAATGTCGAGTCTTACCGCGCTTTGCGTACGAATATCGGGTTCTCAGTTGTAGATAAACAGCTGCATACAATGGTAGTGGCTAGCGCCGCTCCTCATGAAGGGAAAAGTGTCATTGCGGCTAACCTGGCAATTTTTATGGCGAAGGCTGGTAAAAATACCCTTCTCATCGATGCAGATTTACGTCATCCTACGATACATGAAAAATTTGGCTTACCAGGCGATAGGCAGGGTTTTACTAATGCGATTATGGCTATTTCCCAACTGCAGTTTCTTTCTCCTACATCATCTATAGGCCAACCGAATATACTTTCGTTTTCAGGCTTTTCATTGGATTCTTACATACATTCGGTTGCAGTGCCAAACCTGCAAGTTATGCCATCTGGCCCGCTGCCTCCGAATCCTTCCGAGTTATTGGACTCGAAAGCCATGAAGCGCCTCTTTGCCGTGCTTAAAACCTGCCGGGCCGAGATTGTCGTCTTTGACACTCCTCCTTTGCTAGGCCTGTCAGATGCCAGCATTCTCGCATCAGTGGTGGATGGAATCATCCTCGTTGTTGATGCAAAACGTAATCGGAAGAAAAATCTCCAGCAAGCAAAAGCCTTGTTAGAGAAAGCTGGCGCGCGTGTTCTTGGCTGCGTCATGAATAAACAGCAGCTCAATCGTAGAGAGGCAGCTCACCACTACTATCGTACCGAAGAACAGTCTGCCGGGGTCGGGGCAAACTTGTAAAGGAAGTAGGATGATGCTGAAGCGGAATACATGGGTGGCCATAATTGCGCTGGCAGTCGGGGCCGCACCTGCATTCTTTGGCGCTTACGCGTGGATAGCAATTAGCGGCATGTTGATCATGACCCTCATCCTTGTGCTTCGCCAGAATGAACTTGCGGTGACGGCGCTCATTGCAATCCATCTTTATGTTGATTGGTACTTGACCCTGCATCTTATCGGAATAACACTCGTGCTCCTGTTGTTGGTGGTGCTCTTCCTGACTCGCCCTCCCCAGTATACATGGATGAAACCACGCCCTTTCTGGGTCTGGTTATTGTTCCTCGCGCTTGCTATCTTACCGGCTGTTCGAGGAGCGCTTACATTATATGATGCTACTACATTCTACCCAGGCAATATTCTGGGCGCCTTCCTCATATTCTGGCTGGGAACTATTTTAGCCCAGAACTATGCTCGCGTCAGACGCTTTGTTAAAATATTTGCTATCCTGGGCGTACTTCTTGCCATACATACAATTATCCAGGCGACCACCGGTAAAGCGTTGTTCGAATCGGCACGCGCTGAGGTTTTTCTTTCAACTGTGACGTATGAAATAGGCGGCCAGACCCATCGTACTGGATCTTTCTTTGTTGATCCGAATTGGAATGGCACCTTTTTCGCAATGATGATTTTTCTTCCACTGGGACTCCTTGTTGAAAGCGCATCTGTTTGGATAAAGCTTCTCTGCCTTTGCGCAATTCTCCTCATGGCATGCGCATTGCTTTCCACTTATAGCAGTGGAGCATGGGTCGGTGTTTCTGGCGGTATGGTGGCCTTCGTGATCGTGATTGGGAGTATGCGCCAGCGTATACTCTTGCTTTTATTCATCGTGGTCGTTTTCATGCTTTTGACAGTCTTCTTTCCAACACAGTTTGCCATCCAGTTACAACATTCATCTGACGCCCAGGACCTGGCATTGCGCGCTGCCGCCTGGCAGACAGCCCTGCAGGTGATCCGCGCTTTTCCTTTGACCGGCGTTGGTCTGGGGTATCAAGCTTATGTATTACGCGCAGATCCATACCGTGTGCCAGCGCAATACGAACCACTAGAACATCCTCACAATGCCTATCTTGAATGGGGAGCTATGGCAGGTCTGCCCGTTCTCCTGCTATTTCTAGCGCTTGTGGGTTGTGGATTGTGGTTTGCATGGCGCAATTGGACGCTGGTTCATGCGGGTCAACGCGTTTTGATTGGCGGAGGTATAGCCTCTATTGCAGCGTTAAGTGTCAACAGCTGGACAATTAACGGTTGGACACATCCCGTACTTGGCATGATCGGCTGGCTCATTCTGGGTGTCATCTCGTCACCTCTGCTCGAAAGAGGCCTGAAAGATATGGCGATACAGGAAAAATCTACCACTGTAACGGAAGAGGTTCTACATTTCCATGACTACACAACAACACAGAGTAGATAGCGAAGTACAGTCGCTGAAAAAATTTGGCATCTATAAAATACTCGCATATCCAATAGATATGTCACCGTTCCTGATCCCACCAGGATGTACGTTCGATGCGCAAAGTGTACCCTTTAATGATGGTTTGAATGAGTACCATCCAACCATCATTGCGCAGTGCGCGCTAGCCTATTGGAACCACTACCTTACAACGCATGAAGGGCAACATCGTAGAGCATTCATGGCACAGGTCCGTTGGCTCGTAGAGAATGTAGCGCTTATCGATGATAATGCCGCAGGCTGGCTGATTTCGTCACCTCGCCCAAATGTGTATAGCAATAGATCATGGTTATCTGCTTTGACCCAGGGAAGCGGGCTCTCGGCGCTGGCGCGTGCATATCGTCTTAGCAGCGATAACCTGTTTCTTGAGGTTGCAAAGCGTATTGTTCGCACATTTGAGCGGGATATTCTCGATGGTGGCATCAGTACGCCTGTTGGAGAGGGAGGCATTTTTTTTGAGGAGATTGCTATTTATCCAGCTTCACACAAGCTCAGTGGCTTTATCTTTTCACTCTTTGGACTTTATGATTATGTGGGGCTTACTGGAGATACCTCGATAAAGCAGCTTATTAGAGATAGCCTTGCTACAATGCACCGCTTACTTGACGAATTTGATGTCGGCTTTTGGACGCGTTCAGATTTAATGCATGGTGATCTGGCATCACCTGCTCATCTTGCTTTACAGGTAGAGTTACTCGAAGCGTTGAGTATGTACTCCAGGTGTGATCACTGCTCAGCATTAGCAGCGCGCTGGAGTAAATATCAACATCAAGCTGGACCGCGCCTGCATTATTTTTTGGCAACTTGCTGCTCCGCTCTTGGTCGCGCTTCCTTGTATGGAATGCGCAGAGCGCTTTTTCCCGCTCCACATCACTCTCATCCTGCGCGCGTCTGTATTGCTGTGACTTCTTTTCCTTTTACCGGCGGCATTCTCACTGTTTTAGAAGGAATTGCTCAGGTCACAAAAGGCTTCTGGGATATAGAGTATCTGGCGCAAATTATCGGGCCTGACGCAGAAAAACATCGTCTTCACCGGTTCGGTGCTACGAAAATAGCCCCCTGGCATTTCCCTCTCGTCTGGCTCTATTTCCTGTTTGGAATGAGAGAGCTTGTCTCACTTCTGCGTGGTGGCGCTGATTACCAGCTGATTTTACCGCAAGACGGCCTCTTTACAGCAGCCTTTTCAGCGTTGGTAGGAAAGCTGGCCGGAATTCGCGTTGTCTGTATTGACCATTCTACCTTGACCTGGCCAGGAAGCCGTATCTACCGTGCTGAACGCGTTGCAACGGTAAAAAGAAAGAGGTGGCATTGGACATTGAAACACCTGGCGCTACTTATGCTGAAGTTATACTGGCCCTCAATCTCTCTGCTGGCACTTATCTCGGCGCATTTCGTCGATCACTTTCTTATTCCTGGCGTTCCTGGAGATGAAATGGAAGAGGTGTGTAATGCGCTGGGCGTCCGCTACAGCCGCCTAACACGCTTCAACAGCATGATCGATGTTCATCGCCATGTTCTCCTGGATACCGGGTCCAGGGCGAGTATGCGTGAGAAGAAAGGAATTGCTGCCGACGCCATCGTTGTCGCGATCATCTGCCGCCTTGCGCCCGAAAAAGGCCTGGAAATAGCTATGCAGAGTATCGATCAAGCCTTGTCCACATGCTCTTCAGATGCGCGCAGCCGCCTGCGTATCGTCATAGCTGGTGATGGGCCTCTTGGCAAGTATTTAGAAGAAGATATTCAACGGCGCCAATTGCATCAGATCTGTATCCTGTGGGGGAGCATCCCCACGGAAGAGGTGATCACACTTCTCGGCATGAGCGACATATTTCTCTATACGAGCGTGCGAGGGGCATGTTTCCCTATGTCTGTTTTAGAGGCAATGGCATCGGGCTGCGCAGTAATTGCTTCAGCGCAGCCCCTATCAAATGCGCATCTACTTGCTGAAGGACGTGGTATCGAGGTTCCTGTAGGTGATGCAGAGCAAACAAGCGCAGCGTTGACGCGGCTTATAAATGATCTCGAACTCTGTAAGAGCATGGGACAACTGGCGCGAAACTACGTTACTGCGCAGCATAGCCCGACCATGTTCAGGCGAACGCTCTTACGAGCAACCGGTTGGTCAGGGCTAAATGAGATGTTAGCCGACAAGGCGGTAGGAGAAGCTGCTGTTGTTGGCGGAGGCGCGAACTGAACATGCCACTACTGAGAGACTATCAAAACATGAACGGCAATATCGATCAGTTGCCTACACTGGTAAACCTCAGCGCAGTCCACCTGGAGGCTCCTGCGCCTTACTTCATTGTGGAAGCTATCACTATAGACCACCAGGCAACATGGATTATTCCCGCAGCGCGAAAAGCTGCCGGCGCTCCAAAATCCGCATCCCGGTCAGAAGGAGCAGAGAGCTACTGCTCTGTCTTTCGCAACCTGATCAAAAACTCCGGGATTTATGCTTTGTCTTCATTAGCCTCTCCTCTCATTTCACTGGTACTCGCGCCGTTACTCACTCGTAATCTGACCCATGCAGATTATGGGGCCTTAGCGGTGCTGAATACGATCATCGCCCTGGTCGCCGGGATCACACAACTTGGCATAAATGCCGCTTTTTTTCGCGTCTACAATTTTGATTATGAGTCTGAAAGTGATCGGCTGCGGGTTCTTTCAACGGTAGTTGCGCTGTTATCGCTCATCACCATTCCCACCGTCATTGCAGGTCTAATGCTGGCTCCGTGGTTGGCATCCATGACGCTCGGCAGCGCGTCATTTAGCGTCTCTATACAGCTTGCCAGCCTCGTTATTCTCGCGCAGAACTTCTCAGTACCGGGACTCGTCTGGTTACGCGCCAAACATCGAGCCGAGTTTTATTCGCTCTTATCGATTGCCAACTTGATAACAAACGCAGGTATTACCATCGTCCTGGTAGGCATAATGCATATGGGTATTATTGGCGCGCTCATGGCAGTAGGAGCGGGTTATGCGCTCATGGCAATCTGCACATTGCCATTGATTCTGGCGCGCGCTGGCATACATCTGCGCTTCACTATTGCCTCCGGGCTGCTTAGTTTTGGCTTGCCGCACCTTGCGAATCTCGTGTCAGGCTGGGTACTTCAACTCTCGGATCGCTATCTACTTGGTCATCTGGCGTCCCTTTCTGAGACTGCCAGCTATGCCGTTGCCTACAGCCTGGGTGGAATACTGTCCGCTGTGGTCATTGCTCCATTCTCACTGGCATGGTGGTCCATGATGTACACTATCGCGAAAAGAAACGATGCAAAGCGCGTCTTCGAACTGGTGTTTCGTTGGTTCAGCCTCTTATTGCTCTTTGCGACCTTTGGCTTTTCGCTCCTGGGTATCATCATGCTCGACACGTTCTTCCCGCCTGCATATCATGTAACTGCGCCGGTAATTCCGATTATTGCGCTGTCAACCATGTTTTACGGGGCGTATGGCGTAGTGACGATTGGAATTTCTCTCCAGCGTAAAACATGGATTGCAGCTATTCTCTTTACGTCTTCGGCGCTCCTCAATGTCGGCATTAACATCATTTTGATTCCCTTTTATGGAGCAATGGGAGCTGCTATAGCCACACTTATTGCGTATGCAGCGCTTGCCATGCCTGGCTACCTGGTAAATCAGTGGCTCTATCCTGTTTCATTTCACATTGGGAGATTTCTTATCGCCTTGCTTCTCGGCCTTGTGCTTTACTTTGGCAGCGATTCCCTAGCTCAAGGGTTTTCAATCTACATGGCCTGGGCCATACACATCGGCAGTCTCGCTCTTTATGGCGCATGCCTTGTGGCGCTGGGCATGATTCCTGTCCGGGACAGAAACAAAACACACACGTAAAGGAGGATTATATATTGTGAAAAGCGCACCACTCCTCGACAATGCCGTAAAAGAAAAGATCATGACGGCGAAAGCGCCCATAAAAGTATGCATGCATATTCTGAGAGATGCGCGCAACGATGTTCGATCACTGCGAGCGGGTACTACCCTGGTGCAAGAGGGATTCGATGTCTCCATCATCGATGTCGAACATGATCGTTCACGGCCTGTTAAGGAAGACCTGCGCGGTATCCATTTAAGGCACCTTATCATACCTGCCTGGCACAGCTCCAGACGTTCCGAAATCAGGTTTTTCATTACATCTCTGCACACATTCATGCTCAGTATTACATGGTTGTTGCAGAGTCGGGCAGATATCTATCACGCCACGGAGTTAAATGCGCTTCCTGCTTGCTGTATTGCCGCGGCTTTACGTCGCAAACCACTCGTGTACGAAGCGTATGAACTACATATCCCCTATCCAGAGACGTCTGTGGTCTTCTGGCGCCGGTGTGGCAAGCTCATCATGCATTATCTCGCCATTGTGCTGCCCCGGTGTGCGGGTGTCATCGCCACCACTCCTCTCTATGCAGAGGAAATGAAAAAGCGCTTTCACCTGCGGGAAGTGACATTGGCCCGCAACATACCTCCTTACAGGATTGTTGAGAAAAATAATCTTTTACGGCGACATCTCGGAATTAGCGCAGAGATACGTATTGCTCTTTATCAAGGTCGCTTGCAGCGAAACAGGGGAATCGACAAAATAATCCGCGCAGCCGCATTCTTAGAGCCCGGTAACATGATTGTGATCATAGGTGATGGTCCTGATAAAGCATATCAAGCTTGTCTTGGATCGCTCATTGTAAGTGAAGGTGTTGCCGACCGTATCAAAATTATTCCCCCGATACCGGTGTATGAAGAGCTTCTGGATTGGACTGTTTCAGCAGATATGGGCTTAATTCTTTACACGCCGGGCTATTCACTGGCTGTAAAACTGATTTTGCCGAATAAACTATTTGAATATATTATGGCTGGAGTGCCCGTGCTCGCAACCCAACTCGATGCTGTTGAAGAGGTTATCAAGACGTATGACGTCGGCTGCATTGTGCCATCAATCGAAGCTGAAGATATCGGCACAGCAATCAATACAATGCTGGCAGATCGTGATATGCTGACGCGTCTGAGCCGCAATGCTTTAGATGCAGCCAGGCATGATCTCTATTGGGAGAAAGAAAGTTTACAGATTGCGCAACTCTATAAAGACATTGTGGCGAAGTTCAAAGTTAAGAGTACATCATAACTTACAGGCGCCGCGCTTCATAAGGCATATCAACAAGAATCTTCTTTGCGGCAACTCCCCAGGCATCCCAGTTGAGCCGCTCTTCAAATGCCGCTCTGCTCGACTTCACCAGGTCAGCATAGACCTGATCGTTAGAGTAAATATCAGCAATAATTTTCGCATATTCAGCGCCCCTGGCTGCAAACGGCAGCCTGAACCCATTTTCGCCGTTCCTGACTATGCCAGAGACGCCACCCGTATCCGTTGTGATTGAAGGCAATCCGAAGGCGCTTGCCTCGCAAAAAACCAGTCCATAGCAGTCTCGTCTCGTTGGCACAAGTAGAAAGTCAGAGGTTATGTAGAGATTCTCCAACTCCTCGCGCTGCTTCTCATCGCTTTTATCCAGGAAAGGAATGACCTTCATCCGGCTGTGGGCAAACTCTTCAGGAGGTATGCATCCGCATACGATCAACTCCGCTTGAATACCCATTTCTTCTAACTTCAAGAGTGTTTCAAAAGCGATATCGCCACCCTTCCTTTCCCAACCCAGTCCCACAAAAAGTAACCTGCAGCGGTCCGATTTTTTCTTCTGCTCAGCTATTTCTCTGGGAGGAATCTCCTCGAAGTTTGCGCCAAGTGGAAGCACATGTACTTTCTGCGCGTCTACATGGCCATCCTCAATGGCAGAATGCGCCGCCCACTCCGTTGGGAAGAAGAGCGCATTTGCCTTCTGGTAAGCTCTATCTTGCACATCCCGCGCCTCAGAAATTGACCTGACCAGAAGATTTGAATATTGAGGCAAATAATTATGCACTAAATTAAATGTGGCATCTTCCGCTATCACGATTGGAATATCTGTCTCCAGGAAGGCTATCTCAGGGGTGCCAAGTGGGGCGAAGATCAGATCAAACGATTGCCCTGCCAGCCTCCGCGCCGCAACCTTTGCATGCTTCTTTGCAACAAAGATAAGGCGATCGTATGCAACAACCTTGTTGAGAAGTAAAGATGCGCTCTTATTCATGATGCTTCCAATCCGTCTTTCAACGGTCTTGATTGGGCCAAGATAATGCACCTCTCCACAATGTTTTTGCAGCGCCTGCGCCATATAATAAGTGCTGCCCGACCATGAACGTTTACTCTCAGGGTCTTCAGCGGTCAAATAAGCAATTTTAAGGCGCGTATGCTCAACGCTCATTATAGAAATTCGCTTTCATTTCCGCGTCACAATCTTTGCGACCTTGACGCCCAGGTCCTCTAAAGAGTACTGCTCTTGAAATCTGGGTGATAAGCTTAATTGCTGGAGAACTTTCAGTTCGGCGAATGTCGGGTTAATTATGTCCTGGACAATGATTCCTAGCCCGGCCTGCTCAAAAAGTTTTAGATAATCGGAGCAGCGCAACCTGTTCTGAAACTGCAGGGGAGAGTTTACCACCTTCCATAGAGCATCTGAAAATTTCAGAAAATTGTAGCAGGAGATATTTGCGTCGAAGTATGAATAATGATCCTGCATATCAATGATGGAACTTATTATTCCTCCCGGCTTTAGAAGGCGATAACACTCTATGAGTATTCTGAGCACATCGGACTCTGGTATATGTTCCAACGTCGATGTACTGGATATGAATTCGTATGACTGCGCCGGAAGTTTCGTATTTCTAGCGTCAAGTGGAGCGAGATAGCGGATGCCAAAACGGCTCTGGAGTTCTGCGATTGAGTTGACAGGCGAAGCATCAATAGCTCTGAAAGATTTCTCAGCCATCTGTTCTAAGTTACTTTTATGCAACGAGAACCTCTGCAGGGTGTCGTTTATCAATTCAAAGCGCATATTTGGTCGGATGTCCGCCAACGTTTGATGCTCTGCGCCTAGCGCGTAGTATGTAAGAGGACCAATTAGATCCCAGCCTGCTCCGAATTCGTAAAAAGCGGCAGTCGAAATATCGCCTGATTGACAATGTTCAAGAAAACTGCTGAATTGTCCACCGGCAAGCAGAACTTTCTCATAAAATTTCTCGTCTCCAACAGGCAATCCCTTTGTCAATTTGCGCTGCAAAACATAATTTACTCTATCGCCCAGTGGGAGATAGCTTAAAGATTTCTGCAGAGATGCTTTGACTATCCAATTCATGATATTGCTCCTGGCTGCGCCCCCCCTGGTTACTTAAGATGTGTCCTTTCCAGAAGATGACTACTCAGCCGCTTCATTAAAAATGAGGTAAAATCCGTGCTTGCCACCCATGCTGGAAGCGGATCGCTCCAATCGAGGTAGTCATAATGAGCAGGCACTAAGTGGTGCATCCACTAAATTACCGAACGTTAGCTGGGAGAGCAATCCCAGAGGAACGACGCAGGCGGTGCCGCCGCCTGCGTCCCCAGACGAAAGGATGACGA
>Ga0070733_10001441_pt1 | contig 17732 bp, 16 predicted proteins | sample Coa_R1_9_FD_66450 | JGI IMG/M metagenome (GOLD analysis project Ga0070733, IMG submission 66450) | Surface soil microbial communities from Centralia Pennsylvania, which are recovering from an underground coalmine fire - Coalmine... | ecosystem: Environmental > Terrestrial > Soil > Unclassified ... | reverse complement strand
GCAGCAAACTGGGTTGCTCACGGCTATCGCCGCTCTTGAATGCATGATTCGTCATAGGCCGAATCGTACACCAACTCTCAAAAATGCCGAGTTCTTGCCCAGCCTCGACGGGCAAATCAGCGCGACGGCGACCCATGGAATGCAACTTGTCAAGAGGCCTGTGCGTGGACCAGCAAGTTCAACGCGATCGATGGATGTCCGCTTTTTTAAAGCGCAATTCGGACTCCAGTCGGGCATCGCGCGAGGTTCGAAAATTGCCGGGAAGAGATATTGCGCCCCTATCCAGCAACGCCGTCGGGCGCTAATATTGCACACGGTTTCAGGTGCTCGTCGGGTTAGTGATGGGAGGCGGCAATGACCGAAGTCAAGTGGTCGATCAAGGCGCGCGAATTTGCCAACTGCAATTGCTCCTATGGCTGTCCTTGCCAATTCAACGGATTGCCCACCGATGGAACGTGTCGAGCGGTAGTCGGCCTGCAGATCGATACGGGTCATCACGGGAACACGCGACTCGATGGCCTCAAGGTTGCTTCGATTTTCAAATGGCCCGGCGCCATTCACGAGGGAAAAGGCGAGGCTGCAATTATCGTTGACGAACGGGCCAATGCTTCACAACGGGAGGCACTGCTCCGGATTCTGAGCGGTCAAGACACCGAGCCTGGAGCAACGGTTTTTAGCGTTTTCGCCTCGACGCTCGTGAAGGTGCATGAGCCGATTTTCAGCAAGATCGATTTCGAGGTCGACATTGACGGACGGCGGGCGCGCCTTATCGTCCCCGGCCTTATTGAAACGCGCGGAGAACCGATCCTCAATCCAGTCACAGGTAATGAACACCGGGTACGCATCGATATGGTCAACGGCTTTGAATACACGCTCGCGGAGATCGGGCGCGGTTGGTCGAAGGCGTCGGGCCCAATTGCGTATGAACTTGCCGATTCGTACGGCCAGTTTGCTCGCCTTCATCTCAACCAGAATGGCATCGTGCATTGAAAGCACATGAGCAGCCAAGCCATTGAACTCGTGCTTCGGCGCGACCGCGTCGTCATGGTTGCTGCGCTTGTCGCGATCACGGGACTCGCTTGGGCCTACGTGTTGTGGCTTGCCAACGACATGGCAATGGGCGGCATGGACATGACAGGTTTCCGGATGATCCCAGCCGGGATGGGACTGATGATGCCGGCGTTAGTACCATGGCAGCCAACCGAATTCATCTTTGTGTTTGTGATGTGGGTGGCGATGATGATCGGCATGATGACGCCATCGGCCGCCCCCATGGTTCTGCTCTATGCACGCGTTGGCCGACAGGCGGCGATGCAGGGCAAGCCCTTTGCCAATAGCAATTGGTTCTTCGGCGGCTATCTCTTGGCCTGGGTGGCGTTCGCGCTTGTCGCCACCTTAGCGCAATGGGGAGTTCAACGCGCCTCGCTGCTGACGCCGACGATGGAAAGTGCGAGCGCGATCTTCGGAAGCGCCTTGCTGATTGCGGCCGGGCTTTATCAGTGGACGCCGTTGAAGCATGCATGCCTACGTCAATGCCAAGCACCGTTGCAATTCATCCAGCGCCACGGCGGTTTCCGCCGCGACGCAAAGGGCTCGCTTGGGCTTGGCATCCGACATGGTGCCTATTGTGTCGGTTGCTGTTGGGCGTTGATGGCGCTGCTGTTCGTGGGCGGTGTGATGAACCTGATGTGGATAGCCGCCCTCACTATATTCGTCCTCCTGGAAAGAGTTATTCCGGCCGGCCACATGATTGCGCGGGTCGCAGGCGGAGTATTAATCGCGGGCGGGGGATGGTTGCTGGCAGCGGCGCTCATCTATCGTTGAGGTTCGCCGAAATCATCCGCGGCATGGTGGAGACATCGATCACGCTCAGGTCTTTGCAGCTCGTAGATGGGTTGAGCCTTGCGAAACCCATCATCTCCGCAAAATTGCAATTGATGGGTATCGCGGAGCCTGTCATCGGGCGTGCATTCGCGCGACCCGTTGGCTCCCCCATCCATCCTGCGGGCCCCGACGCCCAACGCGGAACCGAACAAAAGAATGCGACTGCAAAAAATGACGGATGCACGGCGAGACCTGGAACGAGACCGGCAGGTCAGCGGTTCTTAAGAACGCCGAGCACCGCGGTGCGTCGGATTGGTTCGACTTAGAGGGAATCAGGAGGACCGCCATGATTTCCGAGATCAAAATCCACACCATCGCGCGGCAAATGTTCGAACGGCATGGCGCTGCGGCCATCGCCGATGCAGCCCAGCATGCGCTGAGCTGTGAGCAAAAGGGTCAAGTGGAAGAGGCCAACGAGTGGCGCCACATCAAAGACGCCGTGAAGAGCATGGTGGGGCCGCACCAGAGCTGATCCGGGCTCGCGCCGCCGACTTCTATGGCCGTTGGTCAAACGCCGTGACTACGAAATACCTCTTGACACACCCGCGTCAATTTTTTGCGGTGCTGCTCGAGGCAGCTCCGCACGGCTCGGTCATCGCCAAGCTGCTTTCGGCAGAAGCGTGAAGCGTCACGCGAGCAAGCCTGCTGCTCCTGTGGAGTCCCCTCGTGTTTGCCTTGGGCGAACGCCATCGGCGTTGCGGCAAAAGCCAATATCAAGGCCAGGATAAATTTTGGCATCTTTGTCGTTCCGCTTTTATCAACGAAAGTGACAATCCCTGTCTTGTGGCTATGTTCCTCGATCTGACTGAAAAGTCATAAATTCGTTTGGTGTCGACCGATCGACTTTCATCGTCCGGGCTTGCCGGCGATCGGCCCGACCGCAATTCGGACTCAAGTCGGACATCGCATGAGGTCCGAAAAGTCCAATTTCAGCCGCGAGCCACCCTTCCTCCTGCTCAGGCTGTCGTATATGAGAGATTTGCCACCGGAACGTGCCGTCGTCCGCAAGGAGCGAATTGGCGGCGCAGAGGGTGGCGGCGGCGGTTAGTCAATCCGAAAACCGCGATCTAACACTCGATCGCCGGCTAGTGTGGTGGTTCAGAAGTTCTCTTTGTTAGTGCTACGAGTCCGTTAAGAGAAATTTCTGAACCAAAGCCGCACTAGAATCATTGGTTTCTGGTGTCCTTGTCGAAGCCGAATTTCGCAAAAGTGGGGCCACGAGAGAGTGCGAACTTCGGATTCAAGGACACTACTGGCGCGGACAGGCAATTCGACCGGGGCATGGCATGGTAACTCGATTGACGACGGCGCAATCCGCCGGGGCGATACGGCGCTTTCGGCCTCCCGCCATTGTGACGTTCGCGGCGATGGCCGCGCTGACGGCGCTGACCGCTGACGCCGCGGCGGGACAGGCGCCGCGCCCTGCGCCCCCCACCGAGGCGACGGCGCCGCGCGATGCAGCCGAACCGATCATGGCGATTGTGTCGATCAAGACCCAGCAAGTCACTTTCTACGACGCCGACGGCTGGATCCTGCGCGCACCGGTGTCGACCGGCATCGCGGGGCGCGAGACGCCAGCCGGTGTCTTCGCCGTCGTCGAGAAGGACATCGACCACCATTCGAGCCTCTATGACGATGCCTGGATGCCGAACATGCAGCGCCTTACCTGGAACGGCATTGCGCTGCACGGCGGGCCGCTGCCCGGCTATGCCGCCTCACACGGCTGCATACGGATGCCCTACGGCTTTGCGGAGAAGCTGTTCGACAAGACGCGGATCGGGATGCGGGTGATCATCTCGCCGAACGACGCCGCCCCAGTCGAGTTTTCCCACACGGCGCTGTTCTCGCCGAACGCGCAAGCCATCGCGGCTGCTCCGGCGCGGGCCGAGACCCTCGCCCGCGAAGCCGCGGAGGCCGCCAAGACGGCCGACGAGGCGAAGAAAGCCGCCGCGACCTCGGCGCGCGAGACCGCATCGCTCACCGCATCGGTCCGCAAGCTGGAATGGCTCAAGGCCCGCGCCGATGCCGAACTCGCCTTCGCCGACAAGGCGCTCGCCGCCGCAAGGACCGACCAAGCCAAAGCGCGCGCCGAGGACCTCAAGCAGAAGGCCGCCCCCAAGGCCGCGGAGGCGGAGACGCAGCTCGAGGCCGCCAAGGCCGACGCGAGGTCGAAGCTCGATGCCGCCGCCGCCGCAAAGGACGCCGCCAAGGCGGCCATGACCAGGAAAGCCGACACCGCCAAGGCGGCGAGCGAGGCGAAGCTCGCGCTGGAGCCGGTCTCAATCTACATTAGCCGCGCGACGCAGAAGCTTTACGTGCGGCGCAATACGCATAAGCCGTGGCCGGACGGGGGCGAGGTTTTCGATGCGACCATTGAGGTTCCGGTCACGATCCGCAATCCCGACAAGCGGATCGGCACGCATGTGTTCACGGCGGTAGCCCGCAATGATTCGGGCCTGCGCTGGACCGCGGTCACGATCGACAACGCCGACGACGCCACAGACGCGCTCGACCGCGTCGCCATCCCGCCGGATGTGCTCGATCGCATCGCGCCGACCGCAGTGCCGCGATCCTCGATCGTCGTCTCGGACGAGCCCTTAAGCCACGAGACCAATTATCGCACCGAGTTCGTCGCGGTGCTGAACAACCAGCCCCAGGGCGGCTTTGTCACGCGCCGGCCGACGGCCGATGTCGCCGTCGCGGGCGGCAACTTCTGGAGCGACAGCGGCTTGGGGTTCCTTTTCCAGCCCGATCGGCCCCCCCAGGCTGCCAATACGCGTCCGCGCAGCGGCCAATACTATAATCAGCCGCAACGAGGCTTGTGGTAGCAGGAAGCCCGCATGAGCGCATGCGACATGCGGGAACCACAGTCAATGCGAAGACCCCGGATATCGCGGAGCCTGTCATCGGGCGCATTCGCGCGACCCGGTGGCTCATCCGGCTTCTTGCTCAAGCGAGCGGCACGAAATCGTACTCGCCGACTCCCTGCAGCACGAGAAATACCGCGGACGTGTCGCCCGCATTGGTGACGAGGTGTGGGCGCTTTGGGGGGACAGAGAAGGTCTGGCCCCGCGACAGACGCACCTCTTCCTTCGGCTGCTGGAGAAAGAGGCGGATTGTTCCTTCCAGGACATAGAAAGTGTCGTGGACATTGTTGTGATAATGCCAAGGCACCTTCTGGGTAGGGCTTATCTGGAGCTCGGCGATGCGAAAGCCCGGCCGCGCAGCGTGATAGGCTCGACGCTCGACCTCGTATAGCCGACTCGCGTCCTTCACTCCCTTCGTCATGATCGCGTTCTCCTGTTGATCCCGTACAGCGGAAATTGGGCACACGCAGTGCGCAGGATGGATTGAGCCTTGCGAAACCCATCGTCCCCACAAGATGCAATCGATGGGTATCGCAGAGCTTATCATTGGGCGCGCATTCGCGCGACCCGTTGGCTCCACCCATCCTGTGCGTTCAACGCGCCAGTTCCCAAATTCGGAAGGCCGAAGTTCCCTCCGCGCCCGGCGGAATAATTGGCGCCGCGCAGGGTGATGGAATCCGGCTGGAGTTTTCCGCGGAGCACACACCGATGCATGCCATTGTTCGGGACGCAGAGAGCGCGAGTTCCGACGAACTCTCCGCAAAAGCGCGCCTGCAGGCATTGCGAAAGCATGGAGACTTCGCGCTGGCCTATGCGGCGGCCTTTCAACCAGGTCCCGGCTATTTCGGAGACGAGGAAGCGTTCCTTGCCTACAAACAGGTGGGCAGCACCGCCTTCGTTCTTTCCAATCCGCTGGCGCCGATCGGTCGTTGCGAGGATCTGATCCGCAGGTTCGTGAGCGAGCGAAGCGACGTCTGCTTCTGGCAGACTTCGCGGCGAACCGCCAAAGTCCTCGAAAAGATCGGCTTTCGCGTCAACGCGATGGGGACCGAAACGCGCCTGAAACTCGATGGCTATGGTTTCGACGGGCCAAGGAAGCAGAACTTCCGAAGAGCGCTCAATCATGCGGCCTCTCGCGGTTACACGATTATGGAGTGCTCGGTGGCATCGCTCGACCGCAAAGAACTCAAGACGGTCTCGGAACGGTGGCGGCAAACGCGCGGGGTGAAGAACCGCGAGATGACGTTCTTGACGAGGCCCGCCATCCTCGACGACGAGATCGACGTCCGCAAGTTTTTTACCTTCGATCCCAACGGTCGTCTGCAGGCTTTTGCGTTTTTCGATCCCATCTACGTCGGCGGCGAAGTCGTGGGCTATCTCTGCTCGGCCAAACGGCGGCTTCCCGAAGCAGATACTCTGGTTGGATATGCGATCCTTTATCGCGCCATCAGAGCTTTTCAAGACGAGGGAAAAGCCATTCTTTCCCTCGGACTCTCGCCGCTCTCGGGCATCGAGAATGAAGATTTGTCGAACAACCGGCTGATGAGCTCTGCCTTTCGCGCGCTCTATCGCAGTCATCTATTCAACAGGCTTATCTATCCCGTTCAGGGATTTGCCGAGCATAAGGGCGCGTTTTGCGGGTCGGCCGAGCAGACTTATTGCGCTTTAAAGAGCGGTCTGACCTTGTCGCAGCTCGCCAAGATGCCGAGAGCGTGCAATCTGGTGTGAGCTGAACGAAGGATTAGCGGGTAGCGGCGCTTCGCGCCGACCCGTTGGCTCCTCGCAATGACGCCAAATTGCGCGGACCGCCTTCGAGGCGAACGATCAGACCCCGACTCCTGAAATAACCGCCGCCTCCGGCAATCTCTTGCCGCGAATGAGGTCACTCGCCTTGTCGGCGATCATCAGGGTGGAAGCGTTGAGGTTGGCCGAGATCATCCGCGGCATGATCGAGGCATCGATCACGCGTAGCCCCTGAAGTCCGTGAACGCGCAATTCATCGTCGACCACGGCCCATGAGCTATCTGCCGGGCCCATCCGGCAGGTGCAGCCGGGATGGAACGTTGTGGTGCCGCGCTTGGTGGCTGCGGCGAGGAATTCGTCATCGCTTTGCACGTCGGGTCCTGGGAAATCCTCATGCGCGTAATAGGGCGCAAGCGGCTCCGACTTGAGCAGCCGCCGCGCCAGCTTCATGCCGGCGACAATGACGCGGCGATCGAGCTCGGCGACGAGATAATTGGTCTGAATGATCGGCGGCTCGAACGGATCGGCCGAGCGGGCGCGGACATAGCCGCGGCTCTCGGGGCGCTGCTGCCAGGACGCGACCGTCATGCCGGGCTCGTCCTCGAGCTGGCCCTGCACGCCCTCCCTGTAGCTTGCAGGCGTAAAGGTCAGTTGCAGGTCCGAGCTCTCGGTGGTCTCGCCGGAGTGCCAGAAGCAATAGACCATGGTCGGCGACAGCGAGAGCAGGCCGCGCCGTGTGGTGGCCCATTTGATCGCTTCCCCGACCAGGCGGAGGCCGCGGCGGCGCTCGTTGATGGTCTTGATGTTCTTGACGCGGGCGACCGAGCGCGGCGCGTAGTGATCCTGCAATCCCTCGCCGACGCCCGCAAGCGCGTGCCGCACCTCGATGCCGAGCGAGCGCAGCAAGTCCGGGGAGCCTACGCCGGACAATTGCAGCAGTTGCGGCGAATTGTAACTGCCGCCCGAGAGAATGACCTCTTTCCGGGCGCGCACCTCATGCGGCGTGCCGCCCTTGCCGCCCCTGATGTAACGCACGCCGACCGCGCGCTTGCCCTCGAAAACGATTTGCGTCGCATGCGCGTGCGTTCGCACATCGACATTGCCGCGCTTGCGCGCCGGGTGCAGAAACGCGGTCGCCGCACTGACGCGAAGGCCGTTTCGAATGGTACGCTGGGCGTAGGATACACCCTCCTGGATCGCGCCGTTGTAGTCGTAGTTGCGCGGAATGCCGAGGCTGATCGCGCCTGCCATGAAGGCTTCGCAGAGCGGATCCTTCCAGTCCATAGTGGTGACGGTGAGATTGCCCTCGCGGCCGCGATAGGCGTCCTCGCCCTCGCCGATCCGCCGTTCCAGCCGCTTGAAATAGGGCAGCACATCCGGATAGCCCCAGCCGCGATTGCCGAGCTGCGCCCAGGTGTCGAAATCCTGACGCTGGCCGCGATTATAGATGTGGCCGTTGATCGAGGACGAGCCGCCGAGCGTCTTGCCGCGGGGCGCATAGATGCTGCGGCCGCCGGTCCAGGGACCTGGCTCCTGCTGGTAGGCCCAGTTGATGCTGCGCATGTGAAAGGTCTTGATGAAGCCGGCCGGCAGATGGATGTAGGGATGCCAATCGGAAGGCCCGGCCTCGAGCACGCAGATGGTCGTGGAGGTATCTTCACCCAGCCGGTTAGCCAGCACGCAGCCCGCGGAGCCGGCACCAACAATCACATAGTCGAATGTATCCATGATTTTTCGATTCTGGCGGTTATGACCGCTGCCTCTCATTCAATTGATAATTCAAATGCGCCTTCACCGTCGGCCATTCGGCGGCGATGATGCTGTAGACCACGGTATCGCGCAACGTGCCGTTGGTCGCAAGCTGATGGCTGCGCAAAATGCCGTCGAGCTTGGCGCCGAGCCGCTCGATGCCCTGCCTGCTCTGGCGATTGAAAAAATGCGTGCGGAATTCGACCGCGATGCAATTCAGTTGCTCAAAGGCGTGGGTGAGCAACAACAACTTGCATTGCGTGTTGAGCGCGCTGCGCTGCACGCGTTTGGCGTACCAGGTCGAGCCGATCTCGACGCGGCGGTTGGCGGCGTCGACGTTCATATAGGTCGTCATGCCCGCGATCTTGCCACCCGCGTCGAAAACCGTGAACGGCAACATCGTTCCCGCCGCCTGCAGGGCAAGCCTTCGATCGATCTCCTTGCCCATGTCTTCAGGCTTTGGAATGAAGGTGTACCAGAGCTTCCACAGCTCGCCGTCCTTCACGGCTTCCGTCAAGCCATCGATTTGTTTGTGCGACAACGGCTCAAGCCGCGCATGCGGGCCGCTCAGCGTCACCGGTTCAAGCCAGAGCATAGACGATTCCTCTCCCTCCCTCGTCATTGCCTGCGACAAACGCAAAGCGTTTGCGCAAGGGAGCGCAAGCGACGAAGCAATCCATTCTTTCCCGACGCGGTGACATGGATTGCTTCGCGGAGTTTATCATCGGGCGCGCATTCGCGCGACCCGTTGGCTCGCACTGACGAAAACTGACATCTGGTCTCAAGTCACCTGTTCAAAAAATTCAGCGGCAGGCCTCTTCGCGCCCAGTCCATGGTCACCAGTTCGCCCTTGCCGGAAAGCGTGATGTAGGCGGTTTTCAGCTCGGGTCCGCCGAAGGCGATGTTGGTGGTGACGCGGTCGCCGGTCGGCACCTGTTCGACGATAGAGCCGTCGGGCGCGATTACGGTGATGCAGCCCGAAATCAGCGTTGCGACGCAGATATTGCCGCAAGCTTCCACCGCGAGCGAATCGAACATCTGGTAACCGCCAAGCCCCGCGATCGGTTCTCCCCGCTCGCCGCGATAGATCACCTCACGCGGCTTTACCGTGCCGGGCTCGGGAAGGTCGTAAGCCCACAGCCGCGCGGTCGGCGTCTCGGCGATGTAAAGCGTCTTCTCGTCCGGCGATAGCCCAATGCCGTTCGCCGGCAATATGCCGTGCACGCCTTCGACAATCTCGGTCATGCCGGGCTTGACGTAGTAGAACGCGCCGACATCCATGTCGCGGGCGCGGCGCTTGCCGAGATCGGAGAACCACAAGCCGCCATGGTGATCGAACACCAGGTCATTCGGACCGCGCAGCGCGTGCTCGCCACATTTGGAAACGACGGTCTCGACCTTGCCGCTTTGCAAATCAACGCGCTGAATCGAACCGCCGATATAATCGTCAGGCTGCGGCCCCGGCATCACGGTGTTGCGCGTCGGAATCCAGGAAAACCCGCCATTGTTGCAGATGTAGCATTTTCCGTCGGGACCGATCGCCGCGCCATTGGGGCCGCCGGGAATTGACGCGACCACCTCCTTGCGCCCATCCGGCCACACCCGGCTCAAGCGTTGGCCGCGGATTTCGACCAGCAGCACCGATCCGTCCGGCATCGCCACCGGCCCTTCCGGGAATTCCAGACCGGTAGCGAGCACGCGAACATCGGGCATGAATTCCCTCCGGATTTTCTTCAGGCGCCAACGCCGATTTCGCGCGCGCAACCATTTCGTTGCACAACGTTAGGGCAAAGTCGCCTTCCCTTGCAAGTAATCACCGGGGGTGTGGCCGCGCAGGGCAGCCCCGACGCCGGCGATATAGTCGAAATTTCCGATGTCGTCGCCGTTGCAGCAAACGCCATAGGCCGCCTTCCCTTTTCCGTGCGGAATATCCGCAACCGCTTGATGGAAGCGCTGCAACTGATTGGGAATGCCGGCGCCGTTTTCGTGATTGTATCGTTCGCCGAGGCCGGCAACGAGCCGCGTTTGACAGTCCTTGCGCTTTGCCGCGACGAAAACGCACGAGTGTCTTCCGCACTGCGAAAAATATCAACCAAGGCATCATGGCGACGCCTTTTTCGATCGTGCATACTCTCCCTAGCATTCGATCAAGCGGCCTTGTGAGAAGCTGCCCCGCAAGAAGGCCGCCTCAGCCTCGCTCCGCCAGACATCAGGGAGGACGCCGATGCAGTATCCGCCGCTTAAAGCGTTTTCAAGCGAAGTGGAGACCGGTTCGCGTCAAGAAAACGCGTCAAATCAAGAAACTAGAGCCCAGTTTCGATTCAATCGAAACGGAAAAGGCTCAAGTCACGTCAAATCCGCGGTCTTCGCCGGGCTTCTCGGTCTTTCGCTCATAGGTTCCGCCGCCGCGCAGAAGCGATACGACCCCGGCGCCACCGACACCGAAATCAAGATCGGCAATATCATGCCCTATTCGGGGCCGGCTTCGACCTACGCCACGATCGGCAAGACCGAGGCCGCCTATTTCAACAAGATCAATACCGAGGGCGGCATCAACGGCCGCCAGATCAAATTCATCAGCTATGACGACGGCTACAGCCCGCCGAAGGCGGTGGAGCAGGCGCGCAAGCTGATCGAGGAAGAGGAGGTGCTGTTGATCTTCAATCCGCTCGGCACGCCCAGCAACAGCGCCATTCAGAAGTACATGAACGCCAAGCGGGTGCCGCAACTCTTTGTCTCCAGCGGCGCGGCCAAGTGGAACGATCCGAAGAATTTTCCCTGGACGATGGGTTGGCAACCCAGCTATCAGGTCGAGGCGCGCATCTACGGCGCCTACATTCTGAAAAATTTTCCGGGCAAGACCATCGGGGTTCTCTATCAGAACGACGATTTCGGCAAAGACTATCTGATCGGCCTCCACGAAGCGCTCGGCGCCCAGGCCGAGAAGCAGATCGTCATCGAGACCTCCTACGAGACCACCGCACCGACGGTGGATTCGCAAGTGGTGCAGATCAAGGCCGCCAACCCCGACATCTTTGTCAACATCGCGACGCCAAAATTCGCAGCGCAAGCGATCCGCAAGATCGGCGAGATGAACTGGCACCCCGTGCAGTTCCTCACCAATGTCTCGGTGTCGATCGGCGGCGTGATGAAGCCGGCCGGTTACGAGAACGAGCAGGGAATTCTCAGCGCGGCCTATCTCAAGGACCCCAAGGACCCGAAGTGGAAATACGATCGCGCCATGAACGAGTGGCGCGCCTTCATGACCAGGTGGTATCCCGAAGGCGATCAGGAAGATGCCTCGACCGTGTTCGGCTATGGCGTTGCGAAAGGTCTCGAGCAGGTGCTGCGCCAGTGCGGCGACAACCTTACCCGCGAGAATATCATGAAGCAGGCGGCCAACCTCGATTTCGAGATCGGCGTCTATCTGCCGGGCACACGGATCAAGACCAGCCGATCTGATTTTGCCCCGATCGAGCAATTGCAGATGATGCGCTTCAAGGGCGAGAACTGGGAATTGTTCGGACCGCTGATGAGCGGCGAGAAGAGCAGTTGAACATGATGAGATTAGATCGATCTGTGATGGCAACGGAAGTGCGCTCCCTCTCCCGCTGGGAGAGGGCTGGGGTGAGGGGTTACGGTCTCTCGTAGTCCATCGCCCCTCACCCGATTTGCGGAGTTTATCATCGGGCGGCGTCTTGCGCCGACCCGTTGGCAAATCGACCTCTCCTCTTGTGGGAGAGGTGAAGCGAACCCGCCGACAGACCGATTCAATCAAAGGGCATCCCACGCTAACACTTTAGCCGTATGCCGCCCGTTACTTCCCGCCCTCACTTCGCCGCTGGCGCATCCTTCGCCGGCGCGTCCTTGGCCGGCGGCAAATCGGCCTTTTTCTTTAGATCCTCCACCATCTTCCTTTGCGCCGCCTGCAGATCGTCCACGACCTTTTGCAGCGCGGCAACGTTTGCCTTCAAACCCTCGATTTGCCGATTAGCGGCATCAAGCCTCCGCGCATGGTCGGCGGCAAGCTTCGCGATCGTCTTCTGCAGGAAGTCGACGTTGCTTTGCAGGCAACTGGTGCGCCGCTCCATGGTCTTTTCGACGGTGCAAATCTCGATCCCGGGAATATCCTGCGAGCGGCCGACGGCCGCGACCAGGACGCAAGCTGCGATAACCCCAAGCACGAGAGCGATCCGGCCGATCATCGGGAGCCTCATCAAAGTTCCGCTTGGCATTGGTCAAATTGTTGAGAGCGAGCAGTGAGCCATCGAGGCTATCACACTGAAACCTCATTCGCGCGGTGAGGTTTGGTGGAACATCCGGGGTCCGAATCGATGGCGCGCCGGGTACAATGGAAGCGGGGCGGGTGAGGGAGCGGGACTGAAATGGCGAGGCGCGAAAAACGGCTGGCAGAATTCGACGGCGAGGGAGAGCCCCCGCCCGACCAGCCGGTTCAGGTCCTGTGCGAGGACAAGAGCGGCACCTATCAACTTCCGTTCGCCTGCCGCTACATTGACGGCACCTGGCGCAACCATGAGTCGGGCAGCATGGTCGAGGCGACCGTGGTCGGCTGGCGTCTGCAACGGCCCTGATTCAACAGCCTATCGCCTTCGCCGCTGTGCCAAAATGCAACGAGGGCGCGCGCGCAAGTTAAGACTCGGAACGCGCGCGGAACGAACCGCGCCCGAATCGGCCGAAAGCCGGGGTACGCCGATGTTCACGGCTAGATATCGCGCTTGAGGCGCTGTGGCGCACTAGATCGAGCCTGGCAAAGCGCAGGCGCCGCCGGCGGTATCGGCGAAATCGTTAACATTCCCCGCAGCCTTGGCTCCGCGCCCCTTGGCGCGATACGATCGCCCCGGTCATAGTGCGGCCAAACAAGAGCCGTCCGGGGAGGAATTTCATGCGATCGCCATCCGCAAATCTTCGCAGCCTCGCGCTCGGCTTCGCCGCTGCCTTATGGTTCATCGGTGCGGCCGGCGCGGCCGAAGTACGGGTGATGATCTCGGGCGGGCTCTCGGCGGCCTATAACGCGCTGGTGCCGGAGTTCGAGCGCACCACGGGCCACAAGGTAATCACCGCCTATGGACCATCGATGGGCACCACGCCCAATGCGATCCCGATGCGGCTGGAGCGGGGCGAACCCGCCGACGTCCTGATCCTGGTCGGTTATGCGCTCGGCGATTTGATCAAGCAGGGCAAGGTCGTCCCAGGCAGCCGCGTCGATCTCGTCAACTCAAAGATCGGCGTTGCGGTGAAAGCCGGCGCGCCGAAACCGGACATCGGCTCGGTGGACGCGCTCAAACGGGCGCTCTTGGCCGCGAAATCGGTCGCCTATTCCGACAGCGCCAGCGGCGTCTACGTCTCGACCGAAATGTTCGGCAAGCTCGGCATCGCGGACGAGATGAAAGACAAGGCCAAAAAGATTCCCGCAACGCCTGTGGCCGAAATCGTGGCGCGTGGCGACGCCGAGATCGGCTTCCAGCAGATCAGCGAATTGAAACCGGTTCCCGGTATCGACATCGTCGGGCCGCTGCCGGACGGTTTGCAGAAGATCACGGTGTTTTCCGCAGGCATTGCCAGCGTGTCGAAAGAGCCCGACGCCGGAAAGGCGCTGATCGGATTCCTCGCCTCGCCCGCGGCGAGAGCAGAGATCGTCAGAAGCGGCCTCGAGCCGATCGCGACGGGCGGAAAGAATTAACGCAGTTTCGAAAGCGGTGGCCTCATCCTTCGAGACGCATCGCTTGCGCGATGCTCCTCACGATGAGGTCACGAACTCCCCTCCCTCCACGCGCATCGCGCGTGGTGGGGAGGGGTCGCGGGTGGGGGGTGATGCGGCGTTCACTGAAGCAGCGGTTCCTGCGGAGAGACCCCCCACCCCCGACCCCTCCCCGCCGCTTCGCGGGGGGAGGGGAGAACATGACCCTCATGGTGAGGAGCACGGCAACGCCGCGCGTCCCCGGACGATGCTTCGCATCGCCTTGAGAACCATCAGGCCGCGTGCCGCACCGGGCGCTGTCGACGCTATTTCGCCCGCAGCGGCGTGTCCTTCAAACCGTTATTGTCGAACGCCTTCCGCAACAACCCGTTGGACTTGGCCTCCGTCATGAATTTGGTCGCGTGCGCGAGTGAAAGAGTGTGGCCCAGCGGCACCGCCACCGCGGTCACGGTCTGCTTGAAGGTTTCGTCGAGCACACGCGTGCCCGGAATCTTTTTCGCCAAAGCGTTAAGCTGATCGCGCGAGAGCGCAAACGCATCGATCTCGCCGTTCTTGAGCAGATTGAAGATTTCGTCATAGGTCTGGTAACCGGTGACTTGAGCGTTCTTCAAATGCGCCTGCGCGCCCCGCATCGTCGTGGTGTTATTGACGGCTACGACCTTGACGCCGGGCTGATCCAGCGTTGCGAAATTCACGATCGTCGAACCCGCCTTGACGATGTAGGTCGCATCCGTGACCTCGTAAATTGGACCGAACAGCATCTTGGTCTCGCGCGCGGCGTCTTTCGGCAGGAAGGTGACGTCCCAGACGCCACTCGACGCAGCATCGGTGATCTGTCCGGAATTCTGGTAGGCGACGTATTCGACGGGCACGCCGAGCTGGTCGGCCAGCGCTTTACCGAGATCGACCGGCACCCCGGCATAACCAGCTTCGGTCTTGGTGGACCAATAGGCGCCGCCGGCCGGACTAATTCCGATCGCCACCCGCAGTTTGCCGGTCGGCGCGATTTCGTCTTTCAGCGCATCGGCGCGCGCGCTACCGGCCATCATGATCGAAACACCGAGAATAAGGCCGGCGAAACGCGGCCACGACAGATCACGCATGAATTCCCGCTCCAATTGGCCCGTCGTTGAGCGCTCGAGCCTTCGAACGGCCATTATGGGGGATCGGCGCAGATCGTGACACCGAAATCTCGATGAAAAATTGGTGAGCTCCGGATTGCCGCTGGCTAGCGCTGCAATCACGGAGCTTCCCTTTGGCGCGGCCCGCGGAAAACCGGGCCGCGGGCGACTAATATCTTGGACTGTTGTAGACCGGCCCAGTGCGGACGCCTCCACCGCTGCCGCCTCCGCTCATGCCGCCGCCGCGTATGCCACCGCCCATACCCATACCGATGCCGATACCAATGCCTTCGATAATGGCGCCGGGCGGCGGGCCCGACGGGCCGCGATCGCCGACATCGTCGTCACTGTAGCGCGGCTTCTTGCGCTTCGTTGGCGTCGTATCAACCCGCTTGGTCGGCGTCGTCGGCTCAACCTTCTTGAGAAGCGGCGTCGTCGGGGTGATGTTGCACGGACAGGTCGGACCCAGCGCGACAGTGGTCGGGGCAAATACCACGCGGTTGATGACGCGCACCTGCATCTTGCGCGCGGTCGCCGCGAGATCGCTTGCCGGGTAACTCTCCAGGAAGGCGTCGAAGGAAGCGGAGGTATTGGTCGCAACCGCGACTTCCCAGGCTTCCATTTCCTTGCGGCGTTCCATCAGCGAGCGCGCACGGGGGGCGTACGTCGACTGGGCGAACAGGGTGGCGAAGGCCTCGTAGGCCGACACCGAGTCGCTTTCGATGACTTCGGTGAAGGCAGACTTCGGCTCCTTGTCCTTCAGTTCCTTGCGCCAGTCGTCAACGGTCCGTGTCACCTTCGGCTGCGGTGCCGACGCCGCCGCCTCCTCTGCCGGCCGCTTTGACGCCGCCTCGTCCGGCTGAGCACCGGCGCCCAGGCTCGACAAGAATAATACATACGACCTCGTCAATGACGAGCCGTCCCACGGAACCTGCCGTCCCTCGGTCGCCTCGTAAACAGCAACGCGGACCCGTTTGAGGGCTTCCTCGATCTGCAGATTGGGCTCCTTGGCGATCTTTAGCAGTGCCGTCGTGTAAGGGCTGTCTTCACCGTTGCCGTCTTCGGCTTCAGCACCCGGCGAGGTCGAGAAGGAAATGAACGAGCCGGGCGCGCCGGCCTTGGTGTTGACGACTGCAAGGCCGTGGCCCGCGGTCTGGCTAAGCGCCGGGAACGGGTTGTTGCGGCACGCATCGAGCATGTAGATGCGCATTCGTGTCGGCAGCGCCCCCAAGGTGTTCATGAGATCGTTGAGCCGTACCGCCTGAAGCGGAATGTCGGCTTCGCGTTTTGGATCGACATCGACCGGGATCAAGTAATTCTCACCATCGATCTGCAGCCCGTGGCCGGCATAAAACACCAGCGCGACCGTGTCGGGTCCGCTCGCAGCGACCTTGGCGGCAAAGTCGCTGATGGTCTGGCGCATGTCGTTCTGCGACAGGTCGGCCGCCGCGGTGACCTCGTAACCCGCCTTGCCGAGCGCCTCGGCCATATTCCTGCCGTCGTTGGCCGCATTCGGCAACGCCGGCACCGCGCGATAGGCCGACTGGCCTATCACAAGCGCCACGCGGTTTTCCGCCGACGCAACGCGCGGGAAAGATATTTGGAAGGACAACAGAACGGCAGACAAAAGCAACAAATCGGAAAAAGCCGGACGGCGCATGACGACACCTCCTCTGGAATGACCGCATGATGCCAGCTTTTTTAAAACGCCGCCAACGTAGCATGTGTGAGCCACCTCACAGCGGGCCTCAATCAAAATGACAGCAAGGCTGTCGAGACTTGGTCCGCCCACTCGAAATGGACGGACATTGCTCACGCGCGCGCAGCCGTGACCTTGATCTCGGCCGGAAGGATGATGGCGGCTGCGACCACCAGCAGGCACAGGCCGGCGAAGGCATGCAGCATGGTGACAAATCCGCCCTCTTGATAGAGCCATGCCACCAGACCCACCGAGGCGCCGGCGGCGGTGAAGCCCACGAAATAACGCACCGCGTAGGCGCGCGAGCGCCATTCCTCGCTGGTGTATTTGCCGACCATGGCGTCGTTCACCGTCACCTGTCCGAACGCGCCCATGACGATGCCGATCGCCGCGACGATCAAAGGCCCGTTCGACAGCTCGGCCGCGAAGTAGAGAAACGGCGCCAGCACGAACGACAACGGCAGGGAGACCGCCTTCAGCGAGTGGCGGTCGAGCAGCCGGCCGATGGTGTATTGGGTCAGCGCGCCGAACACGTAGACGCCGGCCGCAATCGCGCCGAGCAGCGCCGGGCTTTGCGTGAGGCCGCTCAGACGCTCGGCGAACAATTTGGGCAGCGCCACCGTCACCGCGTTGAAGGTGGTGGAAATCGCGACCACCACGATCAGGAGCGCCACGATCACCCGCCACATATCCTGCCTCGCCACGCGCGCCTGTGCGGTAGCCTGTTTAGCGGTCGAACGATCCTCGTGCGCCACTGCCCACAAAAAGACCATGCCGATCAGGATCGTGACGATGCCCGGAAGGATGAAGGCCCAGCGCCAGCCGAAATACTGGCCGATGACGCCGGTGACCAGCGCCGACGAAGCCACGCCCAGATTGCCCCAGACGCCGTTGAGGCCCATCTCGCGGCCGAGCCGGTCGGCGTAGGACACGATCATCGCGGTGCCGAC